>OJUB01000016.1_pt1 | contig 143367 bp, 162 predicted proteins | sample 1599941 | NCBI WGS metagenome assembly OJUB01 (sample SAMN04436883, study PRJEB24849) | human gut metagenome | biome: human gut; feature: NICU; material: stool | host: Homo sapiens | place: USA: Saint Louis, MO | collected 2012-03-01 | reverse complement strand
GATGACAGATTTATTTTTAATATGATCGTCTGTAACGATTAATAATAAACAAATAAAATCATTTCGTCGAACGTACGTTTTACACGCTATCATCTCAACTTTAAAATTAATAGATTTATCGAGTGAGAAAAAAAATCACTGCTGTTTCTTATTAAACCATATTTCAGTTCTGAAAGCCAAATATCTATACTGATAACTGGGCTGTATAATATATCCGTTATCTTTTTTCCTTCAACCAGGTTAGCACTTAAAAATATATTCGAATCACTATGAAATGAATTTATAAAAAATCTGTTATTTAACCTAATATATATGATGCCTTTTGATGTTGAATTATTGTGGTTATGTTCTGTGAAGGAAAGTAAATTTTTATATGAACTATCAATTAACTCTTTTTTTATTCGACGTTTTGCTAACCAGTAGCAACCTAAAAAATTAACCAGAATCTGTGTTAGTAACAAAGATGATTGTGTTGCCCGACTTAAACCTTCAGAAAAAAAGCACAATAAAAGTAAAATTGATGATAATGATACAATCAAAAAACAAACAATGCAGTCATTTTTTTCTTCATTAGCTTTATGAATAATCGATAGAGGATCCATAACCAAACCTTATAGTAAAACTAACAATGCAAGAATAAATTCATTAGGGTAATATTCCATGTGTAAACTACTAATTTTATTACCATTTATAATGTTTACAAATCTACATCAGCAAGGTGATAACATACGATGAATGAAAAAGGTTTTTTGTTTATTATTCATGCGCCATGACGCTGAATGGATTAGGATAAAATTAGCTATTCATACCCTGAATTACCCAGAAAGTATTACCAGATAGTAAAAAGTATTATGTTTTTATAGCAGAACAGTAACTATTACAGCAACGATTTTGAAAAAAATGATAAGTATGGCTTGCACGGGGCATGTTTACCCCATGTGAGAGAAACTTAGACTGGCTGGTTGTTTTTTAGCTAAATGATTTTGGATAGTGAAATAATTGTCACATTTCATTCCACAGGCAATAGGATTTTTCTTACTCCTGTTGTATATTACTCCCGCTGTGTATTTTTGAAAACAACAACATCTACAACATCATCATGTGAGGATAAAATGGAAACTCTGTTTTTCCTGGGGGTTGCTATCGTTCTTTTCGTTATTTCAATTGTATCCCTGTTCTCATACATAAGAGACAGAAGGAGAATCAGAAGGACATTCATTAGTAAAAGAAGATAACCCACAGGACATGAATAAGGTGGTGATTGTTAATTCAGCCACTGCATCTTTAATAATAACAAAACTAATAAAAACAGGGAGTGAATTAAACAACCAAGACTCTAATCAACCACTGCAGGTTTATAACGATCACTATAAATTATTATATCGATGACATCTGTTGCAGTAAGAATAAAATAAATAATTTGCAATTTTAACATTCTTTTTATAATGGTTAGGGTTCTATTGATTGTGTTTTTAATAGGTAACATTAGCCTATAGTTACGCTGGAGAAGGATATTACATAGTATGCCAGATATCGGTAAATCTGGACGTAGAATGTCTGCGTTACAGAAAAGAATACTCATTGTACTTGCCGCTTTGGATGAGCGTAAGCATATGCCAGTAGCCACTAAGGATATTGAACGAGTGCTAGCACAAGGAGGGGAAAAACCGGTATATAGTTCAAACTTAAGAGCTGCATGCAGAAAGCTCGAAGAAGCAGGATTTCTCAATACACTGAGAGCACGGAATTTGCAACTTGCTGTCGAACTAACTGAAACGGGTAAACTTATAGCACAGCCTTTACTTGAGAAGGAGAAGAATGATGAACTGGATAAAAAAAGGATTAGAGAGTGTCATGTATTACCCCACACCATGGCTTCATGGAGGGAAGTTGCGCATAGTATCGAGATAGATGGTAAAACATATTCTGTATTCCGCTGTGCATACGTAATTCGTTTGAATAAAACAAACTGTCTACAGTTATGGACAAACACAAGGAAAATAGTGAAACTTGAAGGAGACGCATTACAAATCGGCGAATGGTATCAGAAATGTTACGATGCAGGGATACATTGTCACATTCAAATTAATGAAGGCGAATGCTTGAGCAAGAGGAGTGTGGAGTATCTCAATTTCAAACATGGTTTATTCACTAAATAGGTCATGTAATCGATTACGTATTGATGAGGACATTATTTGGATTACATGGATGTTTTATTCGACGACGACCTTCTGGAATCAGTGATAATTCATCAAAGAGATTATCTGGCTGTAAATAGTAAAATCCAATAATGTTGGCAACGAATCATTTCGAAAGATGTTTGAAGTAAAAGTATCAGTCATTACTAATGAATGCATTCATTTATGAAGCATTCATTAACATTTTTAAAAAAATAGCAATCCCGCACATTCAATTCATAATCAAAAAAAATGATGACTACCTGCTCGATAAAGATGTTGTGTTTTATGAGACCGTGCCGGGCGAATTATTCTTACCTAATGCAAAATTTATGAAATGTAAACCAGCCAGGATTTTGTTTATATTGCATGATTATACTGATGGCTTTTGTTTTGATGATGTAAAACGATTTGAGAATAACACTTTTACTTTCTAAATGAAAAATAATACTGTTGAGCAACTAATGATTACTATCAAACATGGTTTGATAAATTACACACATTCGCAATCTTGTTCCATTCAGGAAGAAAAGTTTGAAACACGTGTACGCATTAATTTATCTAAAAAACAGTCAAAAATTACTATTCAACTGGCGAATGGACTGGATCTTAAGACAATATCTTCACTAAACAAAGTTACTGTCAATACTATAAAATATCATATAAAAGAAATAAAGAAAAAGATGAAACTGGCTAGCACATATGAGTTGTATCAATTCGCGCATATGTTAAAATCCCTCATGGACTCGACCTAATATCCCTTTTTAATTGTTAACACAGGTATTTTTATGTTATTCTATGTTGTTTTATCTATTTCGCTGGTTTTATTATATGGGATGATAATAAAATATAAAGTGAAATCAAGGAAATCACAGGGCACTGTAAAAAAGCCTATGGCAATCAGGAATAATAGAAATCTAAAGTAGATTCAAAGAGAATAGCTTTCGGGTATAAATGTAGTTATTCCGTCTTCAGTAAGTTAATGATAAATACTTTACCTCATGTTATACAGGACGAGTTGTTCTCACTTTTATCTAATGTGTTTTTATATCTAAAACTGGAGTCATTGATTCCAGACAGGGCGCGATGACGGTAGTTATTCCGTCTTGTCATTGCACAAGAATACTGAAAATCCACGGTCAATCCGACTGACCAGAATAATCAGAGTTATTATTGCACAACAAATTTTCTTTTCCTCACTTCACTGATTCTGACGTGCGTTAAGTAAAAACTGAGAAGATCTGCCAAATAATATATGACCTAATGTAGCTCTATATTATTTTTCCCGGAAATTAGCTGCAACAGATATATTCTGTCTTTCTCAATGAGAGCTGGAAATGTATCGCCAGTAGCTGCCAGCAGAGACCATACTTCCAGGATGGCATAGGCCTTGGTATATTCAAGTGCGAAACCTAACCCTTCCAGAGAACCTGCTCTGCGAATATGTTCACATATTGCATTTTCACATACTCGTGTCAAGGCTTCATAGCTGAGCGAAAAATCATATTTTTTATCCATCTTAAGCTATCTCCACCCAAATGCAGATATCTGGTTACACATTGTAATGCGAAACATTATCAATAATAACCCGATTATAACATAATCTTTCGTTTTGTAATGCCGGCACCACACAACATTTTACTCTGTTTTTTAAAAAAAAGAGTACCTTTGTTTTGGTGCACACCTTAGGGGGCGATCGCCCAGCAAAAAATCAATATTCGTTCTATAATAGCGAGTAAAAAACCGCATTACATGCATTGCTTAAAAGTTGCGCAATAAATCTGGAGCCTTCACAAGGCTATTAATAACGCATGAATTATCTCTGTAAATCATAACCAGTATCTATCCGAACCATGTCACATTATTTGATTCATACCCGTGATGAGTAAGGCAAGAATAGGTATACTGGAATAGTATGTTCAGTGCCAGCTAATCGGTCAGTGAAGTTGGCGAAAATATAGCTTTATATCTTTTCAATTTGAGGGGAGATCTGCATGGTTAGTCGTAAGCTGGAACGTTTGATTAGCCCTGGAAAGTGGATACATAATCTATCAGTCCTCTCTTTATCGATTCTTTCAGCTGGTATATTTTTTTTGTATTATCTGAGAGCGTAGCTTACCTGATTTTTCGGGATAAAATTAAAGACTATACTTCAGATGTGCTTGTTCGCTCTGAATCGCTCCTAGTTCAGACTGAATCTGTCAAGACTGCTGCAAAGTCACATGTGAATATAGGAGACAGTCCATGTACTAATGAAAATATCCTACATCTTCGGGTTGTAGTATGGCCCTATCCGTTGATTAAAGATGTTGGCTACATCATAAAAGGAGAATTAGCCTGTAGTGCTCTGTGGGGGAGTTTACGTCCCACCTTAAGTCTGGAACATTTTGATAAAAAATTGCCTTCGCGGGAAGGAGTGTGGCTTTTTGGTATTAAGCTTATGGATGATATATCCGTCAATGGATATATTTCTGAAGGTATTATGGTGACCCTATCACCATTTGTCTTCAGACGATTCGAAACTGATATGTATTCAAAAAACTTTAGCGCTGTTGTCGGAAATAGTAAGCATGACAGGCATTACTTCAATATAGGACCTGATGCTCCTCTTCTTGATCGGCATGATAGCGTTCCACTAAGGTTTAGAGTGTTTAGGGCATGTAGCCTACATTATGATCTCTGTGTTGCAGGAGGTGGGTATTTTACGGGGATATTTTCAGAGCACTGGAGCATACAAATGTTATTAGTAACAGTGTCACTACTTTCCGGTTTAATGATTTATATTCTCATTATGAACAGAGCAGAACTCAATAGTTCACTATCTGCAAGGTTTGTAAAGGCTTTGAAAAATGAAGCCCTGTCGCTGGTCTATCAACCTATTTACAGAATTGAAGACGGACAGATCTGCGGATTTGAGGCCTTGCTCAGATGGAAAGATGAAAGACTCGGGAATATTAGCCCTGAAGTATTTATACCGCTTTCTGAAAGGGAAGGGTTGCAGGAGGATGTGACTTTATTCGTCATTAACCATGCTATCCGAGAATTTATCCATACTGCTATTCAGAATGAAATATTTTTGAGCGTAAACATTAATCCAAGCGATCTTGACTCAGAAAAATTCAGGGATAAACTACTAGGATTAATTTCTGAATATAACATCCCATATAAAACAATCCTTCTTGAAATTACGGAGCGTCAAGGAGGGGATTTTGAAGGTATGAAAATTCACATTGATAAATATAAAAATCATGGTGTCAGGTTTGCCATCGATGACTTTGGGACAGGATATTCTAATCTTAATCTGGTAGCTGCGCTTGATGTAGATGAAATAAAAATAGACAAATCGCTAACTAGTGCTATTGGTACTGAATCTTTACGATATGATCTTCTTCCCGGACTGCATGAGATGTTCCGCTCCATTGCAGATAAGATTGTGTTTGAGGGTGTAGAGACTCAGGAGCAGGTGAACTATCTGAAGACGTTCTGGCCACAGAGTTATGCTCAGGGCTGGTATTACTCCAGAGCGCTTCCGCTGGAAGAAGCGAGAAAACTTACCATCCGGGAATTGAACTGACCGGCACTTTCAGCGCAAACACTCAGCAATTACTTGCCGATCAGCTGGTAGAAATTGAAGGGCAGTGTATTCACCTGCTGCTGGCGCAGGGGAAAGCGTTACTGAAAAGTCGTTCTGAACTGCTTAAATAACAGAGAAACCAGGATGTGATTTGATGCAAAAACACGGAACACCGAATGTAATATTTACTGAGATGAGCGAGCTTTGTCTCATAGTACAGAGGAGTCGGGGCTGCCAGTATCCGGTAGACAGCATTATTCGTCTGCAACATAACTCTGCTGGTTGCTGCGGATAACTACTCAGCGCCTTCCAGAGATGGCATTGATGAAAGTAGTAGAAAAAACCTGGAATCTTTGAAGATGTGTCCCTACCTCAGGGGGCTGGAGTGCCATCTGGCCCTAATTCAGCACAGTGCTGCAGATATGTGTTATGTACAAGTAAACACTGTCTTGAAAATCAGAAGTCGTTGAGGGTTGAATGCAATTCCAATATTTGCTTCAGCAGATAACGAGGACCGCTATCTATTGCATCTAGTGAATAGGAAGCCGTTTCCATTTTTCTCTAAAGCAACTGGTGTTGACATCCTGAATTCCTTCAAAGCTCCGCGTGTCGTCATTTCTCCGGGCATAACGCAAATCCGTTACTAGCCTGTGCGCATTGTGAAGCTTTTTAACGACTTCCTTGATGAGTCGAAAATTAGAAGATCGATGGCTGTCATTAACTTCAGGGAGAAGTTTCTTTGCCAGCAGCCATAAGGTATTCAGGTTATGGTTATCTTTTTTGTACTGGTCTGTATCCGGCTCTTCTGATAGTACCAAAGCCAGTCCGACAATTTGTTTGATAAGGAGTTCGATGTGATGCCTGTAGAGAAACAACACCGGATAAACCAGAAAATCCTGGTCCCGCCCGGATTCATCAATGTGTTTAATCAGAATGTCAGCAGCCCGCCGGTAACCTTCGGTGTAAGTTGTGCCGTGATCAGGCATGTAATTCAAACATGCGTTATTGTGCCAGTCGCTGTCGCTTGCCAGTAACCCCGGTTCTGACGCTTTTTTCTTTTTCATACTTTTATCTATACCGATGGTCTGTTCGAAATCCCGCCCTCTGTCCTTAGTCAGCGGCCGGCAGCCAGCTCTTCAGCAAGCTTCACAAACCTTTTGTGCTCAGTCTGCAGGTAATGGCTGTAAATCCGGGCATCACGTTCTGTGAGCCCGGATGGATTGCCGGTGAAGTAACGTTGCAGCACCGCAATACAGTGAATGTAGGTATCGAGATCGTATTCCCAGTTTCCCAGCTCACCGGCCGCATCCAGCTCCTGGTGAAAAGCATCATACCTCCGGCTGAGGACTTCAAGACCGAAACTGGTGGCAGCATCAACGTTTTTTTCACTAGGTACAGCGATAGCATTACGGATCTTCTCAAACGGGTAACCGAAAGTGTTTTTATCGTTCAGGGCAGTAAACATGTCCTTTCCTCAGTTGAATAGTTAGCCGTGCAATTTTACCACACCTCAATCATCGTCAGATGAGTGCCACTCTGTAGCGACAGTGACTTTCACGAAAGTGAATTTATCGAATTAAAATAATAATCAGTCATATAGTCATTCGTTTAAATTACTGAATGGCCGTTCCGGTCAGATCCGACTTTCTTTCTTATCACAACTTTCCGGAAGTGTACCACGGTCAGGGAATAAGCAAAGCGCCCTTTTCCGGTGTTGAGCGGGCGGTCACGGGGCAGGGGGTTAACACAACATATAGCGTAACCAGCAGCTGATAACACCGCTACATATTGTGTCAGGGGGCCGCAGAGCGCCGGTGGGTCTGACGGAGATCCGGAACCAGGGGTTTTCGGATCAGACCGGAAAAAGAGAAGGCGTGTATGTACATACTGTATTGTATGTATAGTATGCATTAACTGTATTGTATGTATTAAATGTATTTTGTGTATTTTGTATTTTTTACACCGGGCGTACGATGACGCCATTCCCTGAAAAACCGGAGCCAGACCATGACCACCCCCTCCCCGGACACCGTCCGCCGCATTGAAGACGCCGCAGCCGCCCTGATCGCCGCCGGCACCCCGAACCCGACCAACGAGCAGGTCCGTCAGCACCTCGGCGGCGGCTCCCTGTCCCACATCTCCCCGGTGATGCGCGCGTTCCGCGCCCGCCAGCGCGAGCAGGCCGCTGAGCAGGCCACGCCCCTGCCGCCGGAGCTGGCGCAGCTGCTGACCGGCCAGCTGGGGCTGCTGTGGCAGGCCGCGGTGAAACAGGCTGAAGCCGGGACCCTGGCGGCGCGCGAGCAGGCCGACGACGACATTGCCCGGGCCGACCAGGAGCGGGATGAGGCCCTGGCGAACGTCGCCGCGCTGGAAAGCGAGCTGGCGGTGCTGCGCGAGGTGGTGGCCGAACGTGACCGCCTGCTGCAGGAGGTGCGCGAGCTGCGCGCGGAGGCGCTGCCGCTGCGCGAGCAGGTGGCCCGCCTGACCGCCACCGGCGAGCACCTGACGGCACAGCTGCAGGACACGAAAGCGGAGCTGAAGGAAACCCGGGAGGACGGCCGCCAGCTTCAGGCCGAACTGCTGGCCCTGGCCCGCCAGGACGGGAAGGTGAAGAAATGAATGCGGACACCCGGGCCCGGGTGGAGGCCTTCCGTCGCGCGCTGGAGCTTGGCTGCTTATGAACGGTCCGCTGAGCCGGTACCGTCCGTCTGGCGTGACTTTTTAAGGGCATTTCCGCTCGGCTGCTGCGAGCTGGCCAGCCAGACACTGGTGCAGTACCTGATGGATCACGACGAAAAACTGTTTCCCTATGTTATCGGCATGGACTGGAGAGTTAATGCGAAAGACTATGGCCACGTCATTGTCGCCCTCGACGGGGAGTACATCGACCTGACGCTGGATCAGTTTGACGGGTATCACGACCGGATTGTGGCGGAGCCCATTGAGTCCGGCGGACAGATCGCGGGATTTATACAGACGGTCCGGGCCCACGGCGGGACACTCAGCACGCGTGAACTGACGTTCGACGGCATTCCGGACCAGGCGTGGAAACTGTATGCCTGGCTGAAGGAGGTGGCGGACGAACTGCTCGCTGCGTCAGGACAGGGCAGGGCACCTGACAGTATGCCTCTGCTGGTCTCCACGGAGATCCTGCCTCAGTACCGCGCCGCAGCGGTGGCCGGTGCGTCAGACACGGCCACTCAGGTCACCGGGCAGAAAAAACAGCGGCCAATGACGCACGTGGGGATCATTACAGAATGCTACCGGCCCCGCGAGGTCAGGCTGCGGGAAACGAACACCCAGTGGGTCAGTGAGTGCGGCCTGCGCTTCAGAAAGGACACGGGCGCTGCGGCCGGAAGCGGCGCCTGGAGTGCAAACCGCCTTGATTTGAAGAGCATCCGGGAAATCCAGTCTGAAGATTAACGGCCCGGGGTCCGTCCCGAAGATGCCGGACGGACGTATCATCCCGTCCCGGCCGCTTCCACTAACGTGCATACATAACCTGCCGGATCAGGATGTCGGCAGGATTTGCACCCGATGTGCCAGCCGTTTAGCCTCTTCCTGATCCCGGTATTCACTGGCCTTTTTCAACATTTCAGCCGTTGGCTCCTGCAGTTTGTCCAGGAACTCCTTAGCTCGTTTAGCGACCGATTGCAGGGAGACACTGTCCATCCTGCCGGTATTGCGGTTGGTGTAAACCAGGCGGGCTAACGGCCTGGTCAGCTCCTTCCCTTCCATAAAGCGTTTGAAGATCCAGAGATATATATCAACCAGCTCCAGCCCTGCACTCTGTGTACCCGACTGGAAGACCAGCGGTTCAGCCGGCATGTTCGTCACATCCATGCCCGGTAAACCGGGTCCGTTTATCCAGGGCTGCTCGCGTATCTGGTAATAGAAATCCCTCAGCTCCCGCTGGGTGGTGTTGAACTGCGACTGCTGGTCCACAACGATGTCGGCTTTTCGGTTTGGTGCTCCCAGGCGGAAACAGATACCGCGTAATACGAACTGAAATCCAATCATGTTGGGCATGATCTGCAGTTTTTGCTTGCCGGTTTTGCAGTTATATCCCAGCTCGTCAAAGTGGGTCATCGCCCAGGACAACGCATCGGTAATCAGTTCAATGTAACGGTGATCCCCCAGGGTATGGACGCGCGCAAGTAACGCACTGCATACCTCACTGAACAGGGATGAGGAACGTTCATCATGGGCTTCAAGGCGGGCACGCCACGCTTTTTCAGCCAGTTCATCATCGAACAGGCTTGCCAGATTCAGCAGCAGCGGGTAACGAAAGGGGGTCCAGTAGGCAACCACGGGCACAGCAGGATTCATCCCCTGGTCGAACACCTGGTCGAAGAAAGAAATAACGGCGTGATCCCGTTTAACCACCTGCCAGACATCAAACCGTATCCGGTGCTTCTTCTGCAGGACAAGCAGCGTATCAACCACCTCATCAAGGCGGTGAATTCCCAGTTCTGCGGCGTGCAGGCGCTGCACTCCCAGTTTCTTACGCAAGGCAGCAAGATCTGCTTCGGCAACCTTGTCCAGGTCATCCGGTGAGGAAAGCACACCGTAGGAAAGCACAGGCTGGGTACGGTCAAAAAGATTCGGACCGGTATGACCGGTTTCATCCACATAAAAATGCATGCAGGGTTCCTTTATCAGGCAGGCGCAGGCGAAACGATATTGTTGATGCGACTGTAAAACCTTCCTGTCAGTGGGTGCAAGAGAACCAGTTAACACTTTTTTCGGATCTGCGGAAAGGTTGTGCGCAAAAAACCAGCAATATGCGATTTATTACTGAAGGCTATGTGCATTCTTTAGCGAAAATGATGGTGTTCTTTTAAGTATCGGATTAGAAAGGTGATGAAATAATGACAATAATTTTTAAAGGATGATTGCTCCGACTATGAATATTATCAACCCTTTCCACACAGACTGCACTGCCAGAATACACGATAGTTACCCCGACCATGTGCCGCGCTCCCCCATAACATCCCAGCTTGATGCGGCGCAAGTTCTGGCTTTCGCAGGGGCTAATGGCGATATTGCGTGGCATATTGAAAATGAACTGGAGAATGGCGGTGAATACGCGAACTGGAGAGCAAACATGCCGCCAGTTACACCGCAAATTTTACTGGACTATCAGCAGCTGTATCCCCTTTCGCCGGTGCAGATGGCTCAGGTGAACAACGAGGTAAATACCCATGGAATGATGATCCCCCATGGTCAGATTCTCTTCCACGGTGGCCAATGGAAGGGAAATAACGCTGTTACTAAACTCAGTGATCCCTTTGCCACGACCTTCTGTCCACAAGTTGCCATGCGTGAAGCTGAGCACTCAGGAAAAGCATACAAGCAAGGCTACATTGATCTGATGGTCATTACGGTTATCGATCCCCAGGTCAAAGCCTTTGTGTTCGACATGGATGAGCCAGAAAAGGGAAATGAGCTTGAGGTTCTGTTTGCGGCCGGGGCCACGATAACGGTTACCAACAGAACCGCTATGAATTTCAAATACCCTGTTTACGGGAATCCAGAAAAAGAAATTACGACCTACCTCGTTGAAGCGACACTCAGTTAATAACAGAAGGGCGCAATGTGCGCCCTTAATATATGAGCTCGTTGCGCAGAGAGAGTTTTACGGCGACTGAGCCCCTTATGCAGGCCGATAAGCTCCAGCGTTCGCTGAACAAATTCTGTCTCAAAATCTGAATAATTTCCCCTTCAAACCTCCCGCTTCGGTCCAAAACCCACAATACCGTCAGGTCAGTCAGGTGCTTAAGGCCAGCAATTCCGATTTCGGCAGAAATCGGATCTGAACGCGATAAACAACGAAAAGGTAATAAATATCTTGTATCGGTAATACAACAATGAGAAAGCAATACCAACAACCGAATGGAGTAAAAATCCACTTGGTAGGAAATTTTTATTTTTAGATTAAAACGTCAAAGAGGGGTTCATTATGAACTTTCAGACTTCATCTGAACAAAACGAGTCTCAGGGGACCGTGTCGGTTTCACTTAAGGGTATTCCGACCGATCAGGGCCTCGCACTGAAAGAGGTGGCCAGAGCACGGGACATTAACCAGTCCGCGCTGCTGCGTGAGATGGTCAATGCCAGCATGGGCAGTATACTCCACGTCTTCTGCCTTAAGAGCCCGCTTGTCGCATCCCTGGATCAGGATACCGCCCAGTATAACGGCTGTACTGTCCTGCCGGCATGGGGCAGTGTCCCTCCGGCCCCCCAGTTTGAAGCGGCCTACCGCGACCTGCTTGGTATCCATACGGAAGATGATCTGACCCGGATTTTACTGCGTAATGCACAGTACCTGCGGATGCGGACCCACCAGGTTATGCCACGGGGGACGCAGTTCTACGGAGGGGCAGCGCTGTATTTTGCCCTGTTCTGTGATGTCGCCGGTCGTGATGAACAGACGATTGAAGCCTTCTGGGCCAGTATTGCGCGCTTCTGGGGAGGTTGGTACCGGCGTCAGGATTATTACCTGCAGATCAACCAGCTTCGCGGAGTGTTGGGTCTGGCGCCGGCGAATGGTCTCAGCGAGGCGCATGCGAAGGGCGTTTACAGCCGGGTATCCGTATTTCAGGATGAAAGCCGCCAGAAAGGGTTCAGCCAGGTGCTGCTGACCCTTCGCACAGAGAATACGCGAGCGCTGCCGGCAGGCGCGTTCGATCAGTTTCAGTTGCCGGGCTGTAATGGCCACATTCTGACCCCTGACCCGGGCTATGGTACTCCGTATATTTTCCCCAACAATGCATACGTCCTGGGGTTCCGTTTCCGCGAGGAGTCCTGCTCCCTGCACTGCTACAGTGTGGAACACGTCCCTATAGGAGACACACAAACGCTCAGCGAACTGGCCCAGGCCCTGGTCGATGGCGTTGATGAAACACTCCGTGCCTATGCTGCAACCATCCCGGTAAATCAGAGGTAGTTTCTGTAAAGGCCACGTTCGTGTGGCTTTTTTTCTTTTGTCTGGACAGGCTTTTAATCAGGCATCTTTCAGGTGAATCAGGAGAAGAGGTTTTCCTCTAGTGCAGCACTTTCATGAGCAAAGCCAGTAACTTTGAGGTAATCAATTATACGCGAAGGATAGTTACGCCGGGCAATACTGTGAAACCAAATCTCGGATATCTCAGCGTCACGAGCTTGTGGAGAGCCTGAAAAAGCAGCCGTCAGTTCATCTTTATAATATTCGTAGCTACTGTCATGCTCTTCACTGAAACGATAATCCCGGGCATCCATTAGTGCCAGCAATCCGGCGAGCCTCTCTTTTGTTGCCCATTGCATAAACTGGGCGAATGAAGCCTTGGTGTCTTTCTGCATCAAAATTTCTCTCTTCGTATCTTGCAGCAAATTGACCGGTATTATCGGTGAAGCGGTGACACCGGATATATCCTTACGTAATTCATCGACCAAAGCATCGCGATCCCATACCATCTTCCAGACGTCATTGAGAGTATTCAGATCTACGATAGACAATCCTGGAATATTTACGGGCACGCCGATAATTCGAGCCAAATCCCTGCTGTTTTGAATCTTGCTGAATGCCTCAGTCAGTTCTTTGCTGCCTATGTTGTATTCAGATTTGATGCAAGATCGGATACCATCAAGTCCAGCTGACGGGTCACTCCATGACTGCCGCGGCGGTAATTGAACGGCAATAGCCTGAAGATCTTTACGACTGAGGGTTTTGGTGAAAATCCCGGTGGAGTATTCCCGCCAAAGCCAGTGAGTTAACCCTGTGAGTTCTTCCAGTTGCTCGCGAATAACGCAGAACTGTTCACGCAGGACCAGTACATTGATAACACTGACGTCCGTTAAGTGTTTCTTGGCTTCCGCGCTGTAACTGTAGCGAAATGTCTGACCGGTGGGATCAGTTTCCCCAATACAGCGAATGAGAGGTTCCAGCGCTGACACCTTTTCCTTATAACGCCGATCGAATGCGGCTGCATGGACTGAAAAAAATATCCACAGGTTCATAATATCGTGCTGATTCAGCTCTTTTTCTATGTCTGTATCGGGTGCAAGCGGTTGGTTTCGTCGTTTCGCAAGCTGGCTGAGATCCTTTATCTGACCCTTTATAGTCAGTTCCACGGAGTGTCGCAAGCTGAAGCAAATAGGATAAATAAGTGTATCCAGTTGTGCACTGTGTCCTGCCGTCAGGGCTTCAATAAGCAGATCTACGCTGTCAGCGAAGCCGTCAGCATAGTAATACAGGTCTGGTGAGCCGTTGTTACCCACGCAGGCATTGTAGCCCCCCCGTGCATGATCACCACGAAACAGGGCATTCCAGTTCAACTGAGGTGGTTGTGAATCAGGATTTCCGTTAACTGTTGTTGAGTCAACCATCTGCTTTCCTTTTTTAAGATAAAACACCCGCCCGAACGACGTCTGGACTGATTATCCCGCCTGATAAAGACTTACTGCAACTTAGATAAAGGGGTTGTTGACATTTTTTAGGCCCTTTTGCCGCCATTCTGTAAAACGCCATTAAGATCGAATGCTCCTCGCAATTCACTGCAGATATTCTTTAAGAATATCCTTGATTAACATTTCCTCTCTCCAAACGGCCCGCAGATTGTTTGGTACGAAAAATGCTTAAATAATAGGCATTAAAATTTACATTCCGCCCTACTGCCGTTCACCTGTAGTCTGGACTTTTTACTTTGTCCTAGATCAGTAAAATTGCAATTAAAAGGAATGCTTTACCGTTATAAATTAACCCATAATTAGGGTAAGGCGGCGGATGACAAGGCTTCTGGCGGGTTTAGATGTAAAAAAGCCCGATGGGTAATCGGGCTTTTTTACATCCAACACTGAGTTGGTACTCAGATCTGGAATGGAACTATCTTTAACTGACTGTTGAATGATACCCCCCACTCCTTACTCTGATCAATCTGATTTACAAGAGCGAGCTAATACATTGATTAGACTCTGGCTGACTAACAGGTGGTGCTGAGTCAGTACCATTACCTGAGTGGAACTGTCTTTAACTGACATTGAAGATTAAAAGCCGAGTGACAGAGTTAAAGGGTTCATTCGGTGTTCTACTCTCCAGAAAAGGAGAGAACATGGAGACTCTTACAAAAGTCATCCAGGCTCTGAAAGCGCTCATTGTGCTTTTAGAGTTAATTCGCTGGTTCTTCTAACAACCAGTCTTATCCAAAGGCCAGGCATCCTTGGCCTTTTTTCGAATAAGTCAGTGTGGAAAGCATTAGATTTATTTAATGCACTAAAATAAGCACCCTCGGGTTCTTTTTTCTTGCTTGCGCCATGATAATTATTATCTAGAAAAGGATATATAATGGATAAAAATGAACCATCAATATGGCCTCCGTACCACGCCTTCTATATTCAATCTATGTTGTTCAATACAACATCAGTTCTACAGGTTTTTTTACCCGTCAGTCAGTGACCGGAGAACCACATCCATAATGTGTGCTGATAGTGACTTGACTGGCTGGCTTCAAGCTGCAGTCCTCCTGTCCAGCATTCATCCGAGAATTTCAGCGCTTCTTCACCGTGCGTTGCTCCGGTGCCCGACTAGTCAGCCAGCGGGCCTCGACTTCCTGACGTGTTCTCTTCATTGCGTTTTCCTCACGGAGTTAATAACTCCTTGATCCTGCCCGTCACAGCTCCTTTTTCGCATCGAACCATTTGCGCAAAAAACCTTAGTCCTGCTCCGAGGCACGTTTGTTTTCACACACTGATGCCTGACTTCCTCGGTTTGTTCGTAACGGGAGTCGCCCAGGCTCCCGGATAACCCGCATCATATAATCTGGTACGCAGCATCTTGACACTGTCCACGGTGACAGGCTCATCGAGATCGAGGGAAACAGAGGCCAAGGTCGCCAGACTTGCGTCAGTCAGCCGAAAATTAGTCGGCAAATAAATGTGTGCTGTGCGCAAGTCCCCTTTCATGACCCGGATGTCATGCAAATTACTGAACAGCCGGCGCAGGAAATCCGGCACCGCCGCTCCTCGTGCATGGACGATAGCTTCATCGCTCCGGTCCATGAAAACTACCACGGGATTTTCTTTCGCCGTCACCTGCAGGAGCTGCTGTAGCGAAGGCCAGTATTTGCAACCGAACTGGGTGCGAAGTCCATGAAGCTTTTCACGCAAAAAAGAGCGGTAATGTCCGTTCTGGCTGGAGGCTGCATCAATCAGATCGACGATATGGGCTGTATGTTCAATGTCAAATTCATTGCGGTTAAGAATATCTTCCCGTTCAGTCAGCATTCTGCCGAGTTCTGCGGCCTTTTCGGCAATACCCTCATTCAGGACAGCTAGTCTTGAGTGGTCAGCCTTCAGGCGTGTGTGGTGCTCACCAGTTCCGTAGGCCCCGGCAAAGAATATCTGTTCCAGCAGATTCCAGCACTGTTCCCCGGTAAGCGCATGCCGCGCGATGTCATTCCACACCTGATTCATCTCTGTATCACGTGAAATTAGCCTTTCGAGCACAGGCCAGAAGGGCTTTCGCAACTCCTTTTCTAGCAGATCGTCACGGTATGATTTCAGTATCCCCATCACATCAGTGGCAGTACAGGCAGGGTTGAATTTCATCTTTTTTCCTCATCAGTTTTGCTGTCACGGCCATTATCTGCGGGTATCAGGGGAATGTCGGTAACACAGTAGAAGAAAATTTTTAGCGGCTGTGTTACCCGATTCCGGAACAACCTTTTTTCGGATCTCCGCAGAAGAAGAAAAATATTAATGCTTATATTGCAAAAATACTTACAGATAATTGTTTAATTTACATTATTGCGAAAATTGCATTAATTTATTTGTATTAATGTGTTTTGTAACAGAGTAAGTGTTCATTGATGATAGTTCAACACCCGGATCAAAAACCAAAACCATATTGTTGACACAGGAACATTTTGAGGCGTAACCTACGATTACTGTATGCATATACAGTCAATTAATTCGGTTTTATTAACGTCAAAGAGGATTTTTACATGGGTATTGAAGACTCAAACCAGGGACCAGGCTGGAATGACCATGACACACCTTATGGTCCAATTCACAGTTATGATGGCAATGCGGGCTCTTCCAGCTATGGCGGAAGTTCTGGCGGTAATGGCGGTAATCGTCATGAAGGGATCACGGATAAAACAACGATTAATATTGCTACCACGAAAGATTATAACGGTACGCGTATGACAATGTGCGTTAATAATCTGAAAGATCATGAAGGCTTTAAAAACAGCATGTATAAAGATACGGCTGGTAATATTACGGTAGGTATCGGCCATATGCTGGCCACAGCTGATATGGCCGCTGGGTTGCCATTTACCCGAACGAAAATTACGCATGGGCATGGTGACGATATGGAGCACGAAGAGGCCGTTTCGAAGGCTGATATTACTTCTGCATTTAATAACTTTAAAAAGGACTCTAAATCTATTCCTGCCAGCCTGCACCTTTCAAATGATGCTGTTATCGGACAGTGTATTAAAGACGTTCAAACCACAGAAACAGGCTTACGGGGTCTTTACTCTGGTTATGATAATTTCCCGAATGAAGGAAAAACCGCACTGGTAGATATGGGTTTCAATCTGGGCATCGCTAAGCTAAAGAACGATTTCCCGAATTTTAACGCCGCAATTAATCGTGGTGACTGGAATGGTGCGGCGGATGAGTCTCACCGGACGGGTATCGGAGAAAAACGTAACAACGATACCAAAGCACAATTACAACAGGCTGGCAAAAAGAAATAATCAATTATAAAGGCGCTCTCTGAGCGCCTTTATAATCACAACGGGCTGTTTTCATCAAGCCTGGTGATCTTCCAGACACGATTGTTCATATCATCAACACGATAGAACACCTTGTCACTGGCCGTGCCGCCAATGGAGTAACCTACCAGAGCGACGATGTTAAGAAGATTTCCTTTTTTATCCGCAAAAGAATAGTAATTATCCAGAACATAACCGGTAGAGCTGGCGACGGATTCTAACCGATCGTCCCTCGCTTTCAGGTCGGGTGTATAGTCGGCAATCGTTTTATCCGCGTAGTGCATCATTACATCCTGATGCTCCTCATTACTTACGATATAAGCCGAACTGGCGGGAAAGTGCTGGAGAACATCGGCCAGCGTTGGTTTATTTGCATTGACTGGCGACATGCCGTGCTCAATCGTGTATGCCTTTAGCCAGCATGAAAACAAAGCATCTTCAGCAGTATGGTAATCAGGGTCTGAAAGTTCTGGTAATTCTTTGACCGTTTCACCTGCTTTCCGCAAAGAGATAAAATCGGCACAGGATGAAACTCGAGCCTGATTATGGTCGCTCAAGACCAATGTCAGCGGTGAATCATTGATTACAAGTTCATCTGCTGCAAGTGCCGTGGTACTTAAAAATAACGTTGCGACCACACATATAAAACGTTTCATAAAATAACCTCCATCAGCGTCGAAGTATCCTGACCCCAGGCTGAAACGAAAGCAAGCGTCCGATGAGAGATTGCATTATTTTTGCCGACTTTGGACTTTTTCGGATCTGCGGTGAAAAACGAGAAGGCAGGATATGCTAAGAATATCCATATGCCTGGCATCTGCATAGGTCCGACATACGCATATACTCACCATCTGCATATGCGTTACATATACAAACCCGTTCTGAAGGCATATACTTCACCTATGTGGGAATACTCCCTGGAACACTCAGCATATGAGGAAAAACCATGCGCACAGTTTCGATTTTTAAAAACGGCAATAACCGCGCCATCCGCTTACCCCGGGACCTGGATTTTGACGGCGTCAGCGAGCTGGAGATCGTCCGGGAAGGGGACAGTATCATCCTGCGTCCCGTCCGGCCGACCTGGGGCTCGTTCGCGCAGCTCGAAAAAGCCGAACCGGATTTTATGGCGGAGCGCGAGGACGTTGTCAGCGACGAAGGACGTTTTGATTTATGAACAAGACCTGGATGCTCGACACCTGTATCTGCTCGTTCATCATGCGCGAGCAGCCGGAAGCCGTACTGAAGCGCCTGGCGCAGGCGGTACTGCGCAACCAGCGTATCGTGATCTCCGCCATTACCTACGCGGAGCTGCGTTTCGGCGCCACCGGCCCGAAGGCCTCGCCGCGCCATATGCAACTGGTCGAGGCGTTCTGCGCGCGTCTCGATGCCGTCCTGCCCTGGGATCGCGCCGCGGTGGACGCCACGACGGACATCAAAGTGGCGCTGCGGCTGGCCGGGACGCCGATCGGCCCGAACGACACCGCGATTGCTGGGCATGCCATTGCGGCCGGCGCCATCCTGGTGACGAATAACACGCGGGAATTTGAGCGGGTGCCGGACCTGATACTGGAAGACTGGGTGAAATAATCCCGAAAAAATTTCCGTTACGGAGATGACAGACATGAATTCTGAACACACCGACTACGGCTGGCTTTTCAAAACACAGGAAGAGGAAATTTCCGGAGATATTGTTATTGACCTGGAACATCTGCCTCCGGAGCTTAAACAGGCCGCTCTTCAGATTTTATTGAATCAGATTGACCGCGATACGGCAGAGAAAAAACTGGCCGAATTAATACAGCAACTTGAGTTTGATATCACCGCAGCAGAACTGTCAGCCTATCTTTTTAAACCGGGCCATGCCTGACCGCTTACCCGGTAGTCATACCAGTGAAGCCCCTCAGAGGACTTCACTGCTGCGGCGGGATCAGGTTACAGAGCCGTGCCTCTGGCCGGCACCGTCAGTGAGCGGATATCGACGCCCTCGAGCTTCAGTAGCTGGATTTTTCTTGCGATCCCTCCGGCATACCCGGTTAGGCTGTTATTGCTTCCGATCACTCTGTGACAGGGGATAATGAGGGAAATGGGGTTGTGCCCGACAGCACCGCCGGTGGCCTGGGCTGACATGCCGGGTTTTCCCATCACTGTCGCCACATCCCGCGCCACTGTCCCGTACGTGACACATTCGCCGTAGGGGATTTGACACAGCCGGCGCCAGACCGCGAGCCTGAATTCGGAGCCCCGGGGCTGCAGTGGTAAATCATTCGGCAAAGGGGCAAGACCGGAAAAATAGGCGTCCAGCCAGTCCCGGATCTGAGTGAACACCGGCAGTCTGTGCTCAGTGACACAAGGCAGGGCGTGATTAGCCGCATAATATTTCTGGCCGACAAACCAGAGACCGGTGAGATAATACTCGTCTGCGGCAAGCGTAATTTCACCAAGAGGTGAGAGATACCGACAGAAATATGCGGATGGTGCTTCCCGCGATGAATTTAAAGGCATAGAGATGCTCATAAAATACGGTGTTTCATGTTCGGCCAACTCATGAATTTTCGACAGAAAACAGTCTTTCCACTTCAGTGCTTTTTCACACTAGCGTACAGGCCGTCCGATTCCTGTCCTGGGTGCTGCAACATACTGATATTCATCCTGCTTCACGGTATTTCTCTTCACAGTCAGTACGCGGCGGCGGAACTATAAGCGTCTCAGAGCAGCCTGTCTGATGACATATACCTGTCAACCACTCCATAAATCGCTGAACCATCCAGTGACGACGCGTTCCTTCACGATACATGAACTGGCATGTACTGTAAGCGGTGGGAAAGTCCGGCAAAAGCCTAACAAGGGTTCCGTTTTCCAGTTCCGCACGAACAAACTGTTCATGAACTAACGCGACCCCTTGTTGTAAAAGGGCGGCGTTGATGAGGCCAAACTCATCGTCAAAGCATCCGCCACGCGAATCCGCGACCCGTTTTACATTATTAAGCGCGAACCATTCATTCCAGCAGTTCAGGCTGATGTTTTTCAGCAAAGGGTACTGAAGCAGCTGGTCGGGCTGAGTGATCGTCGCGCCATTCAACAATGCAGGATGGCAAACAGGAATGCGCGCGGATTTCCACAGCGGGACAGAGCTCAGGTTATCATCGGGAAAAATGGACAACGCTAACCAGATGTCGGCGTTATCTATTTTTAGCTGTTCTTCTGACTGACAGGCTCTCAGCGAAAGGCTGATCCGCGGGTTCTGTTGCTGAAAGGAGTTCAGGTATGGCAGCAGCCACCGGTAGGCAATGACCGGTAACGCTGAAATGACCAGCTGGTTCTGAACCGGCGGAACAATCTTTGCCCAGCCGTTTTCTATCTCTTCGAATCCGCGTCCAACCGCATCCCGTAAGCTGAGTCCGGGAATACTCAGCATCAGGCGTTTTCCCTGTCGGGAGAACAGTTTGATCCCCATTTGTTCCTCAAGATGGCGAATTTGCTGGCTGACAGCACCGGTAGTGATACACATTTTTTCTGCAGCAAGCTTCATGCTTCCCTGACGGCTGACTTCGATAAATGTCCGTAATGAAGATAGCGGAATATTGTGTGACATAAAGTCCCTCTCCCGGCACTGTGCAGCACCACTAATTAGTCATAATATTATTTTGTTGCTTCACTCTTTAAGACCGTCGACGCTTTTTCCGGACTGACAACCAGCCACACGGAAACGCATACAATTAACGCTCCGATAATAAATCCTTCGTTAATAGTTTCCCCCAGGGCCAGATATCCCCACAACACTGCGAAGGGAGGAATTAAAAAAGTAACCGTGAGTGAACGTAAGGGGCCAATATCAGCGATAAGCCGGAAATAGAGAATATAGGCAAAGGCAGTACAAATGAGACCGACGGCTACCACGCTTGCCCACACGTTTCCTTGCAGCCAGTTAATCGATGGCCCGGTCGTAGTGCTCCAGATAAAGAAGGGCAATAAAAACAACGTGGCACCGATCTGACTGCCAAAGGCAACTATTTTCGGATCAAGCCCGCCTTTATTTGAGATCCACCGGCGCGTCAGGAAACCAGCAACACCATAACACCCGGTCGCCACCAGACAGGCGATGACACCGGCGAGGGTTTCACTGGTGGACTGTGATTCACCGATGGTGGTAATGACCATAATTCCCACCAGGCCAAGCACCACACCGCCCCATTTCCGTGCCGTCAGCGTTTCGCTAAAGAAAGCGAACCCAATTAATGCGCCCATGAGCGGTGTCGTTGCGTTGAGTACAGCAGAATATCCCGCAGGTAACCATCGTGCAGCGAGGCAATACATGAAAAAAGGCAATCCTGAATTAATTACACCCAGAATCAGTGAAGATTTAAATTTCCCTTCAAAGTTATATTGTGTCTTCAGAACAAAAAGAATGATTGCAAGTCCAAAAAAACCGAAAAATACACGAAGGAATGCCGTGTTAATGGCCCCGAATTCCGGAGACGCTATACGCATAAACAAAAAGCTGGCTCCCCAGATGGCGGCAAGCAGTATTAGCCGGATATAGTCTGCAATACGCATTTCAACACCTCTTTTTATTAAAGGAAAAATGTTGTATATATGACTCAAGTTAACAAAACTTAAACATAAAAAAACTGTAAGAGTATGTCAGTAAACACACAAACAAGTTTTTCTTTTATAATTAAGATAAACTAATGCATAGAGTCGGACGGATTATGAAACTTCCACCTTTACATGCACTTATGTGCTTTGAATCAACAGCAAGACATTTAAGTATGAAAAAAGCGGCGGAAGAACTGTGCGTGACATCCAGTGCGGTCAGCCAGCAAATTGCCAAGCTCGAAGATATCACCAGCATGCGGCTCTTTATCCGTAGCCCCAGAAGTCTGGAACTGACGGATGAAGCCCGCATCTATCTGCGCGCGATCCGACCGGCGTTCAGCCAGATAGAGGAAGCGACACAGCGGCTGATGAATGAAGGTAAACCGAACAAGATAACCATCAGCTGCACCAGTGGTTTTGCGATCCAGTGGTTACTGCCACGTCTCCCGGGATTTGAAAAGGAGAACCCCGGGGTGGAGGTGCAAATCAGCACCACTAACCGGCGGGTAAACTTATTGTCAGAAGGGATAGATTTTGCGGTAAGGCATGGCCTGGGTCGTTATCCTGGTCTCGAATCTGAATGTCTTCTGAACGACAGGCTGCGGCCCGTCTGTAGCCCGCGTCTTATCCCTCAGACGCAGCCCTTGTCCTCACCTCTTGATATTACCCGATATACCTTGCTACACGATGAGCATCGCATGGACTGGGCAGTCTGGTTTAATGCTGTGGGTCTGCCGGGTGCCGATACGAATAAAGGCCCTGTTTTTGTCGACTCAAACGGCGTTCTGGAAGCGGCACTGGCAGGCAAGGGGATCGCACTTATCCGCAGCGCGATGGTCAGGGACGAACTCAAAAACGGAACCCTCATTAATCCCCTGAGAGTGGCCATCGAATCACCGATCGCGTACTACCTGGTGTACGACGAGTCCGCGATTTTGCAACGCATAAGCCGACGGTTCCGGGACTGGATCTCGGCCACTGCCGCCGCCGACAAGAATGAATACCCTGCCTGATCCGCCTGTCGGTAGCCTCTGACAGGCTCGTGTTTCCTTTATGGTTTAGTACACCTAAACCATCGTTTAATTTATATCAGTTGCGAAAACCCCTCCATTAATTAGATTTTATTCCTGAGTTAACTTTTTCTAACTCAGAAAAGCCCCAGTGATTTATTTTCAGTAATCATGAGGAACTAATATGGCCGGTTTTCAGATATTTCGCCCGATGCGGTGGGATACGTTAGTGCACGAATATGATCTTGATGGTTCACGTCTCCTGCCGTGGGAAGGATATCCCACCCCAATCGGCGCCGGGTGGTGCGTGGTTCGTCCACATACTCAGTCACAATCCCACACGCAAATCGATCAGGAATTTTTCATTGGTATAAAAGGGAATGCGAAACTGAAAGTGGGTGACGAAATATTTCAATTCACGATGGGAGATATAGCTGCAATCCCGAAGCACACCGATCACTACGTTATTAATGACACGGACGAAGATTTTCATTTTTACGTTGTCTGGTGGGATGAAAATACGGCCAACGGTTTTCTTAAAGAGCACGCCGAAATAGGGGATACATTATGAGTCGTTTTCTTGTCACGATTACACCACCGACACCCAACGGCGATTTGCATATTGGCCACATTGCCGGCCCTTTTCTTGGTGCTGACGTCTTTACGCGCGTTCAGCGGCAGCAGGGGCACGATTGTGTACTGGTTTCATACTCAGATGACTATCAGTCATATATGTTGCGACGGGGTATCGAGCTGGATCGCAATCACCAGGCACTGGCAGAAGAGAATACCCAAAAGATATGCGAAACACTGGCGTTGGTTGGTATTCAGGTTGATAATTGGATGCAGCCGCGACACAACCGATATTTCCTGGAGGCGGTGACGCAGGTTTATGATGCTGCCCGTGATGCCGGCGCCATTTACTCGAAAACGACTCAGGAACCTTACTGCAGTCATTGCGATAAGTGGGGTTACGAAGCATTTGGTCGTGGGCTGTGTAATCATTGTGGTGTGAACTCAGACGCCAGCCAGTGCGAAGGATGCGCGCATACTCCTGACGCCGCTAAAATGAAATTGTTTTACTGCAAGCTATGCGGTGGTGACATGGCGTTCCTTCCTGTTGAACGCGAATTTTTGCAGCTGTCTGCCTACCATAATTTTCTTAAACAGCTGTTCAGTACCAAATCCCTTCGACACCCTATGCCACAGTTCCTCCAGGAAGAGTATGCCCTGGGTCCGCAGGACTGGGGGATCACTCGCCCGCATGACGGCGGCCTCGATTTAAAAGCCGACGGCTCACGACGTATTCATACCTGGTTTATGGGGCTGGCGGGGTATCTTGCCGCTTTCCGGGAGTTCCTGGATCGATCACCGGACGGTGAAAAACGCTTTGAGCAGTTCTGTCAGTCCGACCAGAGTAAGATGATTCATTTTCTGGGCTACGACTGTGCTTTCAGTCACCTGATTGTCTATCCCGTACTGCTTTCAACGATAGAAAGTTATCGTGTTGAGCAGGAATTTTACTCAAACCATTTCCTGACGTTGAAGGGCGGGACCCTTTCTACCAGCCGCAACTACGCGATTTGGGCGCGTGATATTGTCAAAGACTACGATCAGGACAGCGTTCGGTTTTATTTGTCCCTTCTGGCCCCGGAAGAGCATGAAACCGAATTCGATTTGGACAAATTTACGACCTGGCGTAACCAGACCTTTATACCCACGACGGAGCAGCTCCAGGAACGTCTGGCGGAAGAGACAGAGAAAAGCGACAGTCTTAATCTTCAGACCCAGGATATGCAGGCTATCCGGCGATTCGTGCAGCGCTGGTACCATGCGGCTTCTCCGACCCATTTTTCGATGAAGGCGCTGGCTAAAATCTGCGAGGATGTGCTGGATGTTATCCGAGACCGTATCGCACTGGGCGCCACGATTCGTCCGTATGTGGCGTTACTCAGTTTTACCGGACAGAGTATTTTTCCGGTACTGGCTCATAAGCTGCAGGTGGCATCCGGCCTGAGTCGGGAAGAAATTTTCCAGCAACTGGTATCAGCGACCTCCGTTGAGTATGAAATCTGACAGGGGAGCGGCACCATGAACACTGTATTTGATGTTGCTGTTATTGGTGCCGGTTCTACCGGCGCCACCATCGCGGCGATGCTGGCTGAGCGACAGATAAAGGTGATCCTGCTGGAAAAAGCGTTGCCGGCATCGACAGGAGCCAGCGCCTGGTCCGGGGGTATCTTTCGTCAGTATGAGCCGGATCTGGCTTTGCTGGCGCTGGCCAGGCTTGTCCCCGGGAGCGCTGTAGTGACAAGAGCCATGCAAGAATCCCGGCTGAAAACAGGGGTGGAAATACAACTCACTTCAGCTCAGTACCAGCATTTTCGATCGCAGCTGTCTGGATCAGCACTTTTCAGTGAAGAAGAACGAAAACAGATACTGGCTGGGCTGGTCCCGCTTAGTGAGACGGGTGATGTATTGAGGCTGAAAGACTGTGAGGGGGGTTTTTCGGCGGTCAGAAAGTACGTCACCGATCTGTGCAGTTACGTGCGAGAGCATGCCGTCGTACTCGAGCGCACGGAAATCAGTAAGGTGGAATTCTTTGCAGACCATATCCATTTGCATGGCGACCTTTCCGTCATTCGGGCACGGTTTGTGGTGGATGCGTGCGGCGCCGGAGGACCTTTTGAGCGCTCTCTGGAAGGGATTTACGCACGTACTGTCCCTTTTTCTCGCGTGTATCTTGATCGTGCCCCTGAAAGGCCCGTTATCTCGTATCCCGCCAGCACCTATGTTTTGCCGCTGAGCAAAACGCTCATTCAAATTGGCGGAAGTGAGCGCCATAGCGCTTCCTCGCTGAATGGGTTACCCCGCACCGGTCAGGACAGCGAAACGCTGCTGCGCCAGAAGCTGGACGATACCGGGATCGATACGCGGGGGTTTCAGCTTCTGCAGCAGGTTGTTTCGTGGGATTCGTGGACCCGCGATGGTCGACCGGTTATCGGTTTCAGTCAATCGCAACCGCGGGTGATGACCGTTTCCGGGTTTAACGGCGTGGGGTTCAAGCTCTCCCCGGGTGCTGCCATGATTGCCGTAAACCAGATCCTGGACGGGTTGAATGATGTCAGCCAGCCGAACCAATTCCGGGATCTGGCCACGCTCTTTACTCCGGGACGGTTTGCCCGAACGGAGGGGATATGCGTATAGGATTTACGGCCGCTTTTCGCACCGAAGTAACGATTCATGCCCGCGGATTTCTTCAGGGAATATACCTGAGCGCGCAGCTTTATCCGGCAACCCGCGCAGCAGAGTGGGTCTTTTATGATGATAATGCCAGTGTTGCCGGCGGTCTGAATGCGGCAGAATCGTTCGTGCGCGAAAACGTCGATGTTGTGGTGGGCCACTTTGCATCTGAATCGGCGGCGGCAGCGCTTCCGCTTTATAAGGCACATTCAATACCGTTGATCCTGCCTGCATCCACCTGTGCGTCGTTAACTCAACGCTCTGATCTGGCATTTCGTGTGTGTGCATCGGACAGAACGCTGGCGGGTAAGCTCGTTGAACATCTTATTCATCGTTCAGTGTATCGCTATGCTTTATTCTGCGATGAAAGTTTGCACGGCCGTCAGCAGGCTGCAGAAATAGAAACGCAGCTCGTCACACAATCCGTTGAGCGGGTGACACTACCGGAAGACGCGGAGGTGGTGATCTTTTGCGGCCGCCTGAAAGCCAGCAACGAATTTCTGAAAACGCTTCGCTCTGCATCTCTGAAGATCCCGGTATACCTGACGGACGATGCCTATTCCGATGCCTTATTTCACAACATCCCGGCCCCCGGAGAAATAGTTGTATTCAGTTTTCCCCCTGGAGGGGAAAAAAAATCGCGCACCTACCAGGAAATGCAGCTCAGCTGCAGGACGCATTTCCAGCATGGATTATTACTGTATACCAGTGAGACTATCTCAGCCCTCTCTTTACTCAGTCAGAATGGTTTAAATCGTGAACGAATTACTGACTTACTGATAAATGAAAGTTTCGACACGCCAGGAGGTAAGGTAGCATTCGATTCCGGAGAAAATATACACGCACGCATACAAATAACTCATTATCTTTCGAATAATACGAAACATAGCATTATTGTATAAACAAAAGTGTCATTCCGTAAATATTTCCGAATAAACAGGAGAGGTATTCATATGCTTCATGTATCAGAACTGCCGCATACAGAATGGGATCTTGATATTGCCTGCATTGGATTTGGCCCTGCCGGAATTGCACTGGCTTGCGCTATTGATGAATGTGAAGAACTGAACGCAATACGTTCTTCCGGTCGCGTGAGATTTTTCGAAAAAAACAGCAACACCACCTGGCATGGGAATTTTATTTTACCGGGGACAGATATCAACCATCACTTATTCCGGGATTTGGTGACACCCCGCAACCCACAAAGCGCATATTCGTTTGCGATGTATCTGAAAGACAAAAATCGCCTTTTTAAATTTGGTCTGCTCGGCAGGCCGGCGAGTCGTGCCGAATGGTCTGACTATATAAAATGGGTTGCCGGGCAACTCGAAGAGTTTGTTGAATATAATTCTCCGGTAACCGAAATATTGCCTGTCGTTTCATCCGGCGTTTTAACCGGCTTTCGAATCAAAACACCTGAAAAAGAATACACGACAAAGCATCTCGTTCTGTCATCAGGTAATACACCTAATATTCCGGACGTTTTTAAAAATGTTATGGGCGGCAATGTTTTCCATACATCCTCTTATCTCCAGCACATGACACAAGGTGAGGGACCCGTACCTCATCACTGGCTTGTTATCGGCTCTGGCCAAAGTGCCGGCGAAGCCGTATCCCATCTGCTGAGCCGCTGCCCGGACATTCAGGTCCACTCTGTTCACCGATCCGTCGGATTCCGGATAGGGCAGTTAGGTCAGTTTCCAAATCTGGCGTTTTTGCCTGAACAGGCGCGTTACTTTTATCACCTGGATGAACAGACCCGGGAGCAGGTTTTGAGTGATGTCCGTGCCGTCAATTACGCAGGGGTGGACGCCGATGAAAGCCAGGCGCTGTACTCGCATTTGTACGAAGGAGAAGTTTCCGGCCAGCAACGGCTAGTTTTACATACATACAGTGAAATTGTTGACATTGAAAAAATGGGTGTCGGATACAGCGTTACGATACAGGATATAAATACAAAAAAGAGAGATAATATTTATATTGATGGAATTGTTTTAGGTACAGGGTACATCCAGGAGACGTTACCTTCCTCACTGGCCATGCTTATTCCGTGGCTGGAAAGAAATTCAGAGGGAGGAATAGTCGTCAGCCAGGAATATCAGATAAATATTAAGTCAGAAAAAGGAGTGTGTTTACTGGCGAACGGCATATCTGAAAAAACGCATGGCATCAGTGATTCACAATCATTTTCAATGGTTGCGGTTCGGGCGGAAATTTTACTTGAACAACTATTGACTGAACTACGCAATGAAAAACCTTTCACTCACGTCGCACTAACCGCGTAAGGGGACTTATGAATACTATTTCTCAGTGCGTCGGCGACGCTAACTTTATCAATATTCGGGGGCTGGGATTCGATCATGTACACATGAAACTTGAATCACTAAACCCTGCTGGTTCAATTAAACTTAAAACTGCGATTGGATTAGTTGATTATTATGAAAAGAAAAGGCAAATCAACAGCCACAGCATATTAATTGAATCATCTTCGGGTAATCTTGGGGTTGCGCTAAGTCTGATTTGTGCGGAGCGAGGCTATCCTTTTGTTTGCGTCGTTGATCCCAACACCAACATCAATAATATCAAAATGATGGAAGCGTTTGGCGCCAAAGTAATCACTGTCACTGAAACAGATAATAACGGGGGATACCTCGGTACAAGAATAAACTACATTCGGGATAAATTAGACGAAGATGACCGGTATATCTGGTTGAATCAATATTCGTGCCCGGCAAACCCCGAAACACACGCGGCGACCACGGCAAAAGCCATCCACCGTGCATTTCCACGGCTTGATTATCTGTTTGTGGGCGCCGGAACCACCGGCACCCTGATGGGCTGTACGCGTTATTTTCATCAGTATTCCCCGGAAACCCGCATTATCGCCGTTGACAGCCTGGGTTCGGTGACGTTTGGCCAGCCTCCGGGCAAGCGGTTTATCCCTGGCCTTGGCTCCAGCCAGATGCCGCCCATTTTTAACAGCGCTCACCTTCACGATCGTTTGCTGGTTGATGAGCGCGCTGCGGTGGGTATGTGCCGCTGGCTGGCCAGGACAAATGGTGTGCTCGCCGGCGGCTCGACCGGCACTGTGCTTGCTGGTTTCTGCTCGATGGCCCGACAACTCAATAACTATGCGACCTGCGTGGTGATCTCACCGGATACAGGCGAGCGTTACCTGGATTCCATTTATAACGACGAATGGGTCAACGCACGATTTGACGGGATGAAAGCCGTGCTCGAGGACCCCTCCAGGGTTTTCAGCCTGCTTGATGAAACCGTCACCCGTCTGGAAGGAGAATAAACATGGCTGACTTTCACATCATCGGCGGTGAGTTTATTGCCGAACACCTGAGTAAGCATCACGCCGTCGTCACGGAAATCGTGAAGAAGACCTATCTTCATCATGACAACGGGAATACCGAAAACCCGGACAGTTATTTTCTCCGGTTCCAGGATTCCGCATCAAACCGGATAATCGCCCTTCCTGCGGCTATCTACCCGGAAGAAACCGCCGGCATAAAATGGATTGCCAGTTTTCCCGGAAATGTTGAGCATAACCTGCAGCGCGCCTCTGCCGTTCTGATCCTTAATTCGCTGGCAACAGGATATCCCTATGCCTGCCTGGAAAGCTCTCTTATCAGTGCTTACCGCACGGCAGCGTCTGCTGTACTTGGAGCGTACTGGATGAACGGGCAGTCACGCACAATCCCCTCAATCGGTTTTGTCGGCGCCGGCGTGATCGCGAGAACCATCAGCGATTTTTTTGTCCAGCAGGAATGGATGGTTAACATCGTTGCCGTATACGATCAGCATGCTGATTCAGCGCGCAACCTGGTAAACCACCTCCGCGCTGGGGGACAGCATAGCGGCGCGACCTCTCTGGAGGACGCCCTGGCGTGCGATATTGTGGTTTTTGCCACCACAGCCGGTTCGCCTTATGTGGAGACGCCGTTTAAACCACATCAGAAGGTACTTAACATTTCACTCAGGGATATCGCACCAGATGTGATCCTTGCGTCACATAATATCTGCGATGACGTTGAGCATTGTCTAAAAGCCTCTACTTCCCCTCATCTTGCAGAGCAACGCGTCCGGCATCGGAAGTTTATCGACGGTACGCTTGCCGGGCTCATGACTGGCCGATTCCCGATACACCAGGATAAGCCGACCATCTTCAGCCCGTTTGGATTGGGCGTGCTCGATCTGGCTCTGGGTAAATACCTTTGCCAGCAGGCAATCGCCTCCGGAAATGCCTTCACTGCTCCTGGTTTTTTTGCCGAGACCTCAAGGTGGTAACCATGAAAAAGCAACATAACGCTATTCTGCATATCGGGATTGTTGGAGGAGGGCCTCGCGGGCTGGTCGTGCTGGAACGCCTGACACACTACGCGACTAAGTATGACATTCCTCTGGTGATATCAATTATTGACCCTCAACAACCCGGTGCTGGTGTCCATTCCCCTTCACTGCCTGAATACAAAATGTTAAATACGGTGGCCGGGCAGATCACGCTCTTTCCGGATGAAACGATGCTGTCGGCAAGCGAAGAGTCCCGGCCGGTCTGTACGTTTATTGAATGGTGTAGACAGCATAAGTCTTTGCCTGATTTTTGGTATACCCATGAAAATCGCCGCTTATGCAGCTGGGATTTTTTGCCAAGGAGCTGGTTAGGCGAATATTTGCAGTGGGCGTATGATCATATAGTGTCGCAAGCCGGCCCGGAGGTAACGGTCCGCCATATTCCTGCTGCAGCTGTCGATATTGATCGGATTACCGATCAGAAATTCATGATTTCCCTGAGTAATGAAGAAATTCTTCACGTTGATGCTGTCTACCTGACTACCGGCCACGGCCAGGGGGCGGAGGAGGGGGAGGGGCCAGAATACATTGCGGACGGGGCGTCCGTGTTACTGCAGGGCATGGGGCTTACCGCCATCGATACAATCGCGGACTGGACGACAGGGCGAGGTGGTCATTTCAGCCCGCGTTCTGGCGGCATACCTGAATATATTCCGTCAGGAAAAGAGCCTGAGATCTTCCTGACCTCCAGAAGCGGTTTACCGTTTCGCTGCCGACCGGAGTCGCTGACTCTCGGGGGAAATATTACCCGCGATGCTGTCATTTTCCGCACTGACAGAGTACAGAGGCTGAAGGACAAACTGCCAACCGGCATTGACTTCGAACATCAGGTGCTTCCTCTTATCCGCGCTGAAATGCAGGCTGCGTACTACAGCATTCACCTCATGAAAGACGTCGGAGCGGATAAAGCTGTACGTTTCAGGGAGGCGCTTCGGAAGGCGGAGAGCTGGACTGAAATCAACGGTATTATGCAGAATGCTGTTTCCCGGTATGGTGAATTTAATGAAGAATACCTCCTGGCCGCATCCTTACCCCGGGAAGTACACCCAAACAGCTATGCAACCTGGTTGGTGAATGAAATGGCCGAAGATCTTAACGAAAGCATTACCGGCGTGACCCACAGCCCGGTAAAAGCGGCGAATGAAGTATGGCGAAACTGCCGCCATCAGTTGCGTATCATGATGGACGACAGCGGGCTGTCAGACGCCTCCAGGACATTTTTTTACACCCGCTATGCGCCGGTGATAAACCGACTGGTTGCTGGCCCACAAAAAGAACGTCATCAGGAGTTGCTGGCGCTCATTCGCGCTGGCGTGGTGAAACCGCTACACCCGGATGTGGTAATAAATCGTCGATACGACCATGCCATTCAGGCTTTGATCCAATCGGAGAAACCGGGTCTGGATATGCCGCCCCTGGTGAAAAAGATGGTCAGGAAAGGGTTATTAACGATTAAGACGTCAGGGAGGACCTACGTCGACGTTCGGGCCGACGGACGGCCTTCCGCGCTGAAGCCAAAGGCACACATGTGGGTATTCGGCCCGTTATGTGAAGGCGCAACGTATTACAATCACTATGTACCTTCACCGGGTTCGTTCTCACGATCCAGCAATGATGCCGATCGCAGCACCCGGGAGTTGTTGATCCCGGGAGGGCCATATCCCAATACTAAAATCACCGTTCCGGCTGACCGTAGTAACGTTTCCCTGTCAGATAAAAGCGGAAGTTCTGAGATACAGCTATAGCGGGCCTTTCATCCGAGCAAAATATCCAAGCCTGCTTTGCCAGGCAGTAATGTTGCCGTTATTATCCCCGGCTCTAAGTCGGGGATAACACCTTCAGCCTTTTATCTCAGCGCTGCAGCAACCGGGCCATCAATGGCCAGCCGGTCCATCTCCTTGAGCGCAATCTGGGATACCACCGTCAGGCGAGTAAGATCAACCGCCATTCGACCCAGTCTGCAATAGCAAGCCTGATAAGCTAACCAGTCTATAACACAGCCATACGTCAGCCAGCGAATGAGCGCTATCTCGGTGGCGGCTGTTACACGATCCAGTTCGTTAAATGTGTTCATGATTCTGTTCTCAGTATACGGCTATTCCGCACACAGATTTTTTGTGTCACGACTGAAATTCAGGAAATGAAAAAAATGCCGTCGGCGCTATGCTGGCGATGAACAATACCGGTGAGTTTGAACGGTGGCCGGATCTGGTTATGGGGGATTGGGCTAAACATCGGTTATCTCAAAGTCCGCTCCGTGCCAAAAGCGGACCTTTCATACTTCTTGGTATATTCAGGCGAATAAGCCTTAATGCGATGAAACAAATATCGACGCTTGCTGTACAGGCGGAACGGCGAAGTATCGCTGCATACGTTTAATCTCCTCTGCGGGTGGCAGACCAAACAGGCGTTTAAACTCGCGATTAAATTGCGACGGACTTTCATAACCGACGGCGTAACTCGCTGCAGCAGCAGTTATTTGCTGACGCACCATCAACATCCGCGCCTGGTGCAGGCGTACCGATTTAACATACTGCATCGGCGGCATCCGGGTTATCGCTTTAAAATGGCTGTGAAACGTCGGCACACTCATTCCGGCTTCCATCGCCAGTTGCGTCAGCGTTAACGGCTCAGCGTAGGTAGCATGGATGCGCTGTAGCACTTTACCGATTTTGCCAAATTGCCCTTGCAAGGTCAGCGCGGCGCGCATGGCATTTCCCTGTGCGCCTGTTAATACGCGGAAATAGAGCTCACGTACCCGTGCAGGACCGAGGATCGCCGCTTCAAGCGGATTGTTAAGGACTTCGAGCAAGTGCCGCACGGCCGTTTTTACCGCGTCGTCCATTGGGCTCGACATCATGCTTTGCGGCGCGGCGAGAGGATATCGGGCGTCATGCTGTTCAATCTGCAACATCAGTTCAGCGGCCAAATGAAAATCCAGATGCATATAAATCGCCAGCAACGGATGTTCAGCGGACGCGTCGGTTTCCATCACAAACGGCACCGGCACCGAAACCGCCAGGTAGTGCTGTTCATCATATAAATAGGTCTGCTGACCAAAATAGCCGCGTTTGCTCCCCTGGCAGACAATCACGATCCCCGGATCGTAAAGCACTGGCGTTCTGGCAAGTGGACGATCGGCACGCAATATTCGCACATCAGGCAATGCGGTAAGGTTATATCCCTCCTGCACCGCAAGTGCTTTAACTAAGGTAATCATCCCGGGCATCACAGCACCTCATAAAATCAGGCAAGAAAAATAGAAGATACGGCCTAAAAATGCGGCAGGACGTAGAATACCATGCAACCTTCATTGTTCATGGGAGTTCTTTTATGACATCTGCAAAAACGATTTTAATCACCGGCGTCAGCAGTGGCTTTGGCCGTGCACTGGCGCAGGAAGCCCTCGCCACAGGCCATCGGGTCATCGGTACCGTGCGCAGCCGCGAAGCACAGCACGATTTCGAGGCGCTTCATTCGCAGCGGGCTTTCGGCCGTCTGCTCGATATCACGGACTTTGAGCATATTGATGAGGTGGTTGCGGAGATTGAGTCTACCGTCGGTCCGGTTGATGTGCTGGTAAACAATGCCGGTTACGGTCATGAAGGCATAATGGAAGAATCCTCGCTCGCAGAGATGCGCCGCCAGTTTGAAGTCAATGTGTTTGGCGCAGTGGCAATGATCAAAGCCATGCTACCGGGCATGCGCCAGCGTCGTCATGGCCATATTATTAATATCACCTCGATGGGCAGTTTCATTACCCTGCCCGGCATCAGCTATTACTGCGGCAGCAAATTTGCGCTGGAAGGAATATCAGAAACGTTAAGTAAAGAGCTGGCTCCGTTCAACATACACGTAACCGCCGTGGCACCTGGCTCGTTTCGCACCGACTGGGCCGGACGATCGATGGTACGCAGCGCTCGCAGCATCCCGGACTACGACGCTTTATTTGATCCGATTCGTCAGGCACGTGAAGAAAAAAGCGGTAAGCAACTCGGCGATCCCGTTAAGGCCGCACATGCCATGCTGGCAATGATTGAGAGTCAGAACCCTCCAACGCATTTATTGTTAGGCAGTGATGCATTAAGTTTAGTGCGGCAAAAGCTCGAGGCATTAGGTAAGGAAATAGAACAATGGGAAGAAATAACACGTTCAACGGATGGCTGATCAGCTGCTGAGACAGAGAGCATACTGGATAATGGATTATGGCTGGTCGCACAAGCGCTCATTTCGCTCGGGCATCATGCTGATGCCCTTGCAGTTCAGCCTTTTTACTTTCAGGCTTCCAGGCTTGCGGTGAAATCAACTTCCGCTCCTCGCTCAAAACGGACCTTCAGTTCCCACCTGCCTTTTGCCCTGTACTCCTTCCTGCCGTATCTCTTTCTCCCTTCCATATGATTAGCAAGTCCAGATCCGACTTAGCCGGAAATCGGATCTGCGCGGCGGAAAACCCGCAAGGGATATGATAATTAAATCATACGCATAAATCATACTGAATATGATATTTAGCATTAACAATATAATTATGTCTGATATGATGTATAAATAATGAGTAACAAATCATTTTATGTATGATTTTTACTTAACCGGATATTATCAGACGGAGCGTGCAGGATGGATCAGGAACTGAATTTTTCACTCAGCTATGAGCAAGTGACCAGGATAACGGAGGCGCGTATCCGGGAATGCGAGCTGGCCAGCCAGGGCGCTAAATACCTCAGCGAATCGGGTAAGGCCTGCGCCATTCTGGGATTCTGGTATGAACTGGCGATTACCGGTGCGCCAGTGAAAAATTACGAACAAACCAAAGCGCTCATTGACACCGATCAGCAGCGCCTCAGACAACTCATCTGGCTGGAGGCGGATAAGAAATGACTCAGGCGCGCCGACCATCGCCGCTGCAGCGGCGGGTACTGATTGTGCTGGCCGCCCTCGATGCAAAACGTCCGGGACCGGTGGCGACGCGGGATATTGAGCGGTTGCTGGAGCAAGGTGGGGATGCCCCGGTGTACGGGCCGAACCTGCGCGCCTCCTGCAGGCGCATGGAAGCCGCGGGCTGGCTGCGCATCCTGCGCGCCCCGAGCCTGCAGCTGGCCGTCGAGCTGACGGAGGCCGGTCGCAGCATTGCAGAACCGTTCTTCCAGGCAGAACGCGAGGCTGAAACGGCACGACAACGGCTGACAGACGTCCGGCGTCTGCCGTTACGCCAGACGGCTGCCGGTGACGCGGTGGAGCTGCAGCTGGGTGACGGCCGTTACTCCGTGCGGGAAGCGGCCTACGTGATCCGTCTGGACGGTACCACCTGCCTGCAGCTGACGGATGCCGGCGGCATACGCCGGATAAAAGAGGGCGATCCCCTGCAGGTGGCCAGCTGGTATCAGACCTGTTTTGATGCAGGCCTGCCGGTCATCGTCCAGGTGAATGAGAGCCGGGACTGATCGCCACCACACAAGGAACAGGAGCATAAAATGAAAGTCACTGAACCCGGACTGAATACGCTGTTCGATAACCTGAACACCCTGATTTGTGAGGACAGCCTGCTCACGCGCCAGGAGCGTGAAACCCTGGTGCGGGCCGTGGCGGCCATCGGCGCCATGAAAGCGCGCCTCGGCATGAAAAAGCCCGCGATACCGGCATCGTCGAAACCGAAGAAAGAGAAATAGGCACCTGTACCTGACCCACGCTTTCCGAATGCCCGCCAGGCCTGGGTGGCTGAAGAGGAAACTTCATTACTGGATGCGCTCGATGGCGTCCCGAATGATGATATTGGTAAGCATCTTTTTTGGCTTTCCGAGAAACAGGGGAGAACGCCGTTCAGCGTTGCCTCCAAAATCGCGTCACAAAGACATCTGACAAATGGCTGGAAAGAGCAGTTCAGGGAGGTTTCGGATAAAATTCGTTTGTCCGATCTGAGTATCAGTGAATATCAGAAACAGAACGGCACGGACCTGAACGCTTGAATGCCATTTTCGTTTGTAGCTTTACCAGATGCGCCGTTAAGCCCCGTCCTTCAGGGTGGGGAGAATGTCAACTTGTATTGAGCGGTACGGGAAGACCGGGGATCATTTAACTAATCGGCTATGTTGCTCCAGCTCGTACTCGATAAATGCACTAATCATGCTGCGATACACTTTTTCAATGATGACTTCCGGAAGGCCTTCATTCGATGCCCTTTCACGAACCCGGTCGATGACCTGTTGTACTCTGTCAGGTGCACGCACGGATGCCTGATCTGTTTTAAACGCCGCTGCAGCTTTAACGCATTGAGCACGCAGAGCTATGAGTTTGACCAGCTCACTGTCTATCTGATCGATATGATTTCTGACATCAGTAATAGAGGTATATTCCACGAAAAACGATCCCATCAACTAGTACAATAGACTGGCATGTTATAATAAACACAACGGAAAGCAAAACAGATTCCCCCGTCCCCGTGGATGAGGGTAATCGCACAGGAAAGCCCCTTTTACAGGGAGCCTGATAAAAGTGACTTTTGCGCAGGCTCAGGGCTCCGGTTTGAGCAGCAGCTGGCCTACTGATGGAAATCCCGCCTGCGCCAGGGTTCGCGATACGCGCGACGGGACCGTTTGATTACGTTCCAGCCATATAATCCGGAAACGCTGCTCTTCTCCATCTTCCCATCGAGGGGGATGGGATACGCCAAACGGGCATTTGAGTCGCGCCAGCGCATCTTTAAATTCACCATAAACCACGTTATCCGATATCAGGAACAGGTCCCATTTAGACGTCAGCAGCCTCACACTTTGCGGATTAATCCAGTAGGAGGTTAGTCGTCCTGTCAGAGGAACCCGCTGACCCAGCTGGCTAGCCTGGAACCGGGCTGCAGCAAAATGATGTGAACCACCCAGGTTGTTCCAGTATATCCGTGCCGGCATCCAGGAAAATTTGCTGAATTCCATCTCATTCAACCGTAGTTGGAAATGTGACAGATTGTTGTCCAGATGATCACTACTCACTGGTATGGCTAGTTCCCGGCAGAACTGCAGTGCAAAATCCTCCAGGCCGTGGCACTGCCTGTCACCATTCTTTGAACTGCTCATCCCACCGATTTCAGAAATATCACAGAGATAATTTTCTGTAATCTCGCAGCTGACCAGCCCGGTCAGTTGCGGGATGTGGAGTTTTAGGTAGTCATAATCACCATCATGGCCAGGTCGAAGATAGCGAATACAATTTTTTTCATAATTGAGCCAAGTGTGCCAGCACACAACAGATCGTAGCCAGATGGTATCCTCAATTAGCGGCAGCTTTACCGGCAAGGACCCATTGTTTAGTCGACGGCGCAATGTCGAAGGATATCCCAGAGAATCGAGCAATTCATCCTGGCAGGCCTGGAGGATTTTACGCCACAGAGGTGTGGAGCTGCTTATTCCATTATCAATCATATCAATGTTCTCAATTCTGTTCAGTTGCCATTGACCAACAGTCGTTGCTGGCCACCACAACCAGACTACCTCACAATTTTTGAGGCCGAAGAAGCTATGGAGGCTAAAACTGACTTTTAGAGAAATTTATTTTTCGCTTTAAAGATTTGCTCTCATCTTATTGATATTTAACATGAATCGTATTGTCGGCACTTTGGTGTGTATATCATTTGCTATACGTTCGTGTTGTGTTATTCTTGTATATCAATTGCTATACAAGAGAGGTGTGTATGAAATCAGATCTTCAACTCAACTTAAGAGCTAAAGAGTCTCAGAGGGCACTCATCGATGCCGCTGCAGAAATCCTCCATAAATCGCGAACCGACTTCATTCTTGAGATGGCCTGCAAGGCTGCGGAGAACGTGATCCTTGATCGTCGTGTTTTCAATTTTAACGACGAACAGTATGCAGAGTTCATCGATATGCTCGATGCACCAGTCGAGGATGAGCTCGCCATTAATAAACTACTGGCAAGGAAACCTCAGTGGGATGTATAACTGCGCCCGAGCCGTTATCCAGCACCCATCAACTGGCAGAGTTCGTCAGTGGGGAAACGGTACTCGATGAATGGCTAAAACAGAGAAGTTTAAAAAATCAAGCACTTGGCGCTGCACGAACGTTCGTTGTTTGCAAGACGGGTACGAAGCAAGTAGCTGGTTTTTACTCTCTGGCCACTGGTAGCGTTAATCATACGGAAGCGACAGGTAGTCTTCGGCGTAACATGCCAGATCCTATACCGGTGATTATACTCGCTCGCCTGGCGGTAGATGTTTCATTCCACGGAAAAGGGGTTGGCGCCGATTTACTTCACGATGCGGTTCTACGCTGTTATCGCGTAGCTGAGAATATTGGCGTTCGTGCGATAATGGTTCACGCGCTTACTGAAGAAGCCAAGGGTTTCTATGCTCACCATGGATTTAAGGCATCGCAAACTCATGAGCGGACTCTGTTCCTCAGGCTTCCATGACTGGTTACTGGAGTGGGGATGTGGCAAGTATAAATATTTGATTATTATTGGATTATTTAATTAATTTAACATAATCTTTGTTATGCGCACTAATGATGTCAGCACAAAGCGTTATTGTCGTCTCAGCACAATTCACACGCGTCGAATACATAGAGGTCTGGCACTATCCGGATGGCCGAAAAGAACTCAGGCTTAACGGATATCTTTAGTCATGGTCATTTCCCTAGTAAGCGTCTCTATTTGCTCACCTATCTGCCGGGTACGATGCCGAAGCACATCGATAAGCTCCTGTTCGGGGAAACTTCACGTAATAACGTGCAACGTGGCTCAAATGAAAATACGAACAGATTGCTCAGACAGTATTTTCCAAAAGGAACAGACTTATCGGTTCGCAGCCAGCAAAGACTTAACAGTGTTGCCAGACAGCTCAACGAAAGGCCGAGAAAAACGCTAGACTATGAATCACCCGCAGAACGGTTCAATAAGTGTGTTGCGTCCATCACTTGAACTCACAGCGAAAAGCTGACGCTGGTGTTCTTTGAATAAATCCGCCTTCTGTGCTTGTGTACTAATCTAGGGAAGAAAAATATTGCGTCGGTGATTTACCCAGCGCTTTTCTGAACATCGTAATAAACGCACTGACCGAATCATATCCCAGCGTACCGGCTACGCGCTGCACGGGCTGACCTTCAGACAGATGGCTTAGTGCAATCATTAAATGCAGCTGCTGACGCCAGCGACCAAAGCTCATTCCTGTCGCCTCTTTTATCAGCCTGGCCAGAGATCGTTCGCTGATGGCCAGATGAGCAGCCCAATCCTTTAACGTTCGCCGGTCATCTGGCTCATTAAAAAGTGCCTCAGCCATAATCCGGATTTTAGGATGATCTGATACAGGAAGATGGAGTGCTTCAACCGGCACATCCGGAATATGCTCCAGCAGCACTGCTGCAAGCCTGGCGGTTTTACTGTCAGGAGAATAAGCATGTTCCTGCTCTGCAAGATACAGAATAAGCTCGCGAACCAGAGATGTAATCGCTATGGTACAGCAGATTTTCGGCATCGCTGCCTTGCCGGGCTCGATGAATAAAAAGCACGTGTCTGCATTCTTCGTGATCCGGCAACGGTGGGGGATTTCTCCCGGAACCCAGACGGCATGTCCCGGTGGAACAAGCCACAACGCATCCTCAACCTCACAGCGCACTGCACCGCGCAAAGAGAGAATAAGTTGCCCCTTGCGATGAGCGTGCGGACTCTGCCCGGCATACTCACCTGACGATGATACATGCAGGGCGATAGCGGCCTGACTGAAATCATCGGCATTAAACTCTTCCGGCGAGGTCACAGATTTTTTATTAACTGGCATGATTTAGCTATATGTTGTCAGGTTATCTATATTCTGTAACTCATACGTCCTTTAAAGTCTTTCTTTTTTCAGAGAAAGCAAAACTTATGTCCCACACTACGAACAAGTGGTCTTCAATCATACTTGTGACCGGCATCCTTTTTATCGCCATTAATCTGCGTGTTCCTTTTACCGCTATCGCACCCGTTTTAGAGTCCATTCGCCATGCTTTTGGGCTAAGTATCACAGCCGTTGGGTTGCTTAACTCGCTGCCTTTACTGGCCTTTGCCGCCTTTTCTCCACTGAGCGCATCGATTTCCCGCAAGTACGGCCTCGAACGCACCCTTTTTGGTGCCCTGGTCGTGATTTCAGCGGGGATTCTGCTTCGCTCAACAGACAGCGTCTGGACGCTTTATGGCGGAACAGTGTTAATTGGTATCGGGATTGCCTTGGGCAATGTCCTGCTGCCTGGCCTGATCAAACGTGACTTTTCCGGAAACGTGGCTTCCGTGACGGGAGCGTATTCCATCACCATGGGCGCGGCGGGTGCTATTGGTTCAGCCATTGTCATTCCTCTGACGCAGACCTGGGGCTGGAACATCGCGTTAGCCATGTTGGTTATTGCACCGCTCCTTGCGTTGCTTTTATGGTTGCCCCAGTTGAAGAAAAAGCATCAGCTGCCTGCAGCGGGTAAGAAAAAAGCGCCGACCGTCGCGGTCTGGCGCTCGCCTCTGGCCTGGCAGGTCACCCTGTTTATGGGCCTGAATGCGATGCCGTTTTATGTTGCGGTTGGCTGGCTGCCAGCTATTCTGACGGACAGCGGGCTCTCTTCATCTCAGGCTGGTGAGGTACATGGCATCCTTCAGCTGACCACCGCCATTCCCGGCCTGATTCTGGCCGCCACGCTGCGTCGTCTTAACGATCAGAAATTTGCTGCTGCTGGCGTCAGTCTGTTAACTGCGGTGTCCTTTATCGGCATTCTGTATTTGCCGAATCTGGCCATGCTGTGGGCGGCGCTTCTCGGCTTCGGCTCGGGCGCCAGCATGATGCTGGGTCTGACCTTCATCGGGCTGCGTACGAAAAACGCCGGTGATGCTGCCGCTCTGTCAGGCATGGCACAGAGTGTCGGTTATCTGATGGCGGCAATGGGTCCACTGTTGCTGGGTAAAGTACAGGAGCTGTCCGGAGGCTGGACGGTGCCGTTACTGATGACCGCAGCAATCGGGGTTGCAGGTGCCTGCACCGGAATGGCTGCCGGACGAAACGCTCACCTGGAACCTGCACAGCAGCCGGGCTGAAATTGCTGACACAGCAGGGGAGCGATCGGTTTTGTGTTACGAATGCTCTTAACTGTCGTTCTGAATAACTTTACTGCTATAGGGACCGTCTTTAATCCCAAAAAGCGGGCTTTACGCTGATGCGACGCTTAAGGCGAGGGTAACCTTCAGCGACCGCCCCGGAACTCGGGTCGGTCGCTGGCTTTAAATGTAATGACAAGCAAATCTTCAGGCCTACCTGGCAACGATGTATCGCTTTTCATCACTCATAAAGGCCTTTTCTGCAGCGGGTGAAAGAATGGCACCGAAATTCATGTGTGCCCGCAACTTCCATGTCGAAGGAACGTTCCATTCCTTGCGAACATCGTCATCAACCAGGGGGTTGTAATGTTGCAGGTTAGCACCAACTCCCTTTTCTGCCAGCGCCAGCCAGACAGCATACTGTGCAATACCGGTACTGTGCTCAGACCACACCGGGAAATTGTCAGCATAAGCAGCAAACTGTTCCTGGAGTGATTTAATAACATCCTGATCTTCGAAAAACAAGACTGAACCCGCAGCTGCTGCAAAACCATCAATCTTGTCGGAGGTACCTGAAAAATTTTCAGCAGGCACGATTTTACGTAATTGTTCGCGCGTGAGTTCCCAGAAACGTATATGCTGCTCTCCCAGCAAAATCAGGATTCGTGAGCTTTGCGAGTTGAAAGCCGAAGGTGCCTGCTTGACGGCCTCTTTAATTGTACTGATGAGTTCTCCTTCAGGAATACGAATATCTTTTCCCAAAGCATAAATAGTACGGCGATTATTTGCTAGGTTTAGAAAATTGCTGGTCATGATATAGCCCTGTGGTTAGTAGAATGTATATGCGGGTTTGCCTTTCAGTTAATATGAAAGGCAAACCATGCAGAACCTGTAAAGTGACTAACTGGTAACCTGTTCATTATCAGAAATAACTACGAGCACGTTACTTGTCCATTTCAGGAAGTGATATCCATACCGCAACAAAATAGATTGATTCTACACTCGTAAGAAACAGTCTGCTTTTTTACTCTGAATACGCCTCAGATGAAATGGAGATTTTTATTTCATCACTCACATAAGGTACATATTTGTCGATTTTAAAGTCTGATCTCTTAATCACACCGGTGGCATTGAAACCTACCGCATTTTTCTTCTCCATACCCTGGAACCCAGATTTATTAAGCATTGCATGCAAGATAATAGGTTTAGTTATCGATTTAATTGTTAAATTACCATATACATCATACTGATTGCCGTTCATTGTAATCTGCGTACTTTTGAAGTGTGCAACAGGATAATGAGTCGTGTCGAAATAATCAGCCTCACCAAACTCTTTATTCAGTGCTGAAACTCCGGTGTCGATACTGGTTGTTGGAATGTTGATATCAACTAATGATACAACCTTTGTTTTCGGATCGAACTTAACAACACCGTCAACCTGATGGATAGATGCGGTCGGATTTGAGAAACCTAAATGATTCCAGCTGATAACCACTGAGGTATGCGACTCATCAAGTTTATAGTTTACAGTTTTAGCCTGTACAGAACAAACAAATAACAGAGATGATAACAATGAAACAGAAATAATACGATTTTTCATAAAAACCTGAGTTAAATAACCTGATGGATGTGGAAGTATATCTTTATTTTGACAACCCGATTTGCTTCATAAACTCAGCATTGTCCCAGAATAGGTATTCCTCATCCATTTGCCCATCTTTATTCCAGTGACCAATAGTTGCCATAGGTAAGTTGTATGACTTACCTGTAGGATCGATTTTGGTACCGTCAGCGAGTATCATTGGCTTAGTAAATGTGCCTTTAATAGCACCGATTACAGCTGTCCACTTAGCATCACTCGTTCCGAATCTCACGGGGTGCTCTTCGATCCTGTTGTCAGGTGCGAAGGTCCACATGAACTCAAGTTCTTTAATATGTGCAGGAATACCGACTGTTGTATGGCCATCTGGATAATGAACCAAAATGTTCGCAGCATGACTTTTATGCAAGTTTTCCCAATCCTGCTTCGAATACACTTTGAAATCCAGTTCATCAAAAGTGGCTAGATTTTTAGACAGTTCTTTTGGAATGTTGAGTTGCTGAGGCGCTTTCTCACCCGCTTTTGTTCCAATCCATGGAGATGATTCCTGAGCGGAGAATGCATTGAATGAAGTAATTAAGAAAAACGCTATCAATGATTTATTCGTAAGTAATTTCATAAGAATCCTGACTTTATCATAAAATAATAGTTGATTAGAAATTTGGCCTTTGAGAGTGTCATAAAGCCAACACTGGAAATTGCATCACCAGTCACCAGCATCATTTGGTATCTGCAAAATCTCTTGCTTCTGGATTTATAGTAGATTTAGACTAACATATCATCAAGTACCCACCTCAAGGTAAGTATGGAAAAATTTAACGACTGTTTTACCCTGGACAACAAAGAACCCGGTAATGTTTTGCGGGAGGCATGTCCTGCCCGTGAAGTTCTCGAGGTTCTAATCAGCAAATGGACACTCCTCATCATTCATGCCCTTTCTGACGGTGCATCAAGGCCGGGTGATTTGCGAAGAAAAATTCAGGGTATATCAGAAAAGGTGCTGTCACAGAATCTTAAGGAACTTGAAAGCAGACATCTTGTTACGCGCACTGTCTTTCGTGAAGTACCGCCCAAAGTCGAATATGCACTCACGGAACTGGGAACGTCCCTCTGGCAGGCAGCGAATGAACTCAACCGGTGGGTAGAACAAAACTGTCACTTTCTGATTAAAGACACGGATCCTTCCCTGTGACATGCCATTGTTCATTGATGAGTGCTATGTGCTAGCAGGAGCATATAAGAATGCAGGGTGCGGGCGCCTAAAAGCGGCTTCCCCTGCTGGCTCAGAGGCGACATCGCGTGCTGGCCATGAGGGAACAGGAAGGCATTTTAACAACCAGCCCCTGCATTTTACTGTATCAGTACAAGCAGTACTCGCGTATTAGTCTTTGCCCGGACCATGGTCAAACCGGGTTCCTTTGCCGATGGCATAAAACTGCCCCCCGGCGACATAATGTATGGTTCGTAATTCGTCAGGTGCTTCATCAAATATCCAGTGTCCATTGCGAAAAACCCGATCGTCACTCCACGCACCGGCAATTTCTCCCATAAACAGATTATGTTCCAGTCATACGCCGCGTTGGGTATTACCTTACATACAAGCCAGCCAGCACAGCCCTCTACCAGCGGGATATCGAACTCTTTCAGGTAGAAAGTCGGTATTTTATGATTCTTGTCAGGCCTGTCACGGTAGCTGTGCTCACCTGCGTACAAAACGGTTTCCATCTGACTGACTACGGGGATCTGTACGGCAAACAGACCACTTTCTTCCACTAACCCTCGGGTATAAGCCTGCGGGCTGATATACGCCATGACTTTATTGATCCCCACCAGACTCACCCATGCGGCGGCCATTACATTGGCATTACCATTGTGTTTAGCGGAAATCATTGTAGTTGGGCCGACCTGTAATAATCGGTATGCTTTATTCAGTTCAACTGGCTGTAAAGACACAGAATCTCTCCTTCCCATAGGTAAAAAAATGTGCCGTTAACGGCAACGGCACATTTGAGGGCGTTTTAAAACACTGATGGTCGCACGAAGGTAATCAGGCTAATACCGTTTTATATTGTTCGACCTGAGCTGCGATTTCTTCGTCAGTTATCGTCGCGCTTCCGCCTGTAATAAACGGCTTGATGTAGTTCATACCCAGATACCCGGAGATGGTTTCAAAAGACAGCAGGTACTCGCCTACCGTATGTCCGGCAGCGCCATCAGGCTGATAGGCAGACTCTGCACCACCAAGCGAAACGGCCAGCATGAGTTGCTTATCGCGCAGCGCCTGTGTTTCTCCACCATGTGACCAGCCATACGTCAGTACATCGTCAAGCCACTGTTTCAGAAGTGGCGGCGTGCTGTACCACTGCATAGGGAACTGCAGCACGACACGATCCGTCTTCTCCAGGGCAGCCTGTTCAGCGGCCACGTCGGTTTTGCCATCCGGATACAGGTCATAGAGATAACGCACTTCAACGCCTGTCAGTGATGCTGCACCTTTTGCCAGGGCTGAGTTTACCCGGGACTGATTAATGTTGGGATGGGTAACAAATACTGTTGTTTTCATAGCGATCTCTTATTTTTTCAGAAGAATGTTTCGTCAATTTCAAGCCGGGATAAGGCTTCGTTGATATCATTTAATTCGGCGTCACTGAGCTGAACATTTGCGGCGTGAAAATTCTCTTCCAGCCGGTGTAGTTTTGTTGTTCCCGGGATCGGCACAATGTAAGGCTTCTGAGCCAGCTCCCAGGCAAGAACAATCTGTGCTGAAGTTGCGTTGTTTCTTTCTGCAATTTCAGCGATTAGCTTAAGAAGCGTCTGGTTATTTTCCATCACCTCTGGTTTGAAGCGCCCCATCATGCCCCGGTAATCGCCTTCCCCGTAGGTTGTATTAGCTGTGACCTGACCACTCAGGAATCCATTACCCAGCGGGCTGTAGGCCATAAAACCAATATCAAGTTCATCGCAGACCTTAAACAGATCCTGTTCAGGTTTACGCCACATCATTGAATACTGGTCTTCAACCGCAGTGACCGGGCAGATGGCATGAGCCCGGCGTATGTAAGATACGGGCGCATTGGATAAGCCCCAGTACTTTATTTTGCCCTCCGCGATCAGCTCTTTCATTAATCCTGCCACCACTTCCGGCTCAACTTTTGGGTCGACACGATGCTGATAAAACAGGTCGATATGGTCGGTCTTCAGGCGCCTGAGGGAACCTTCCAGTTGCTCTCTGACAGATGCCGGACGGCTGTCTAATACCGGCACCAGCTGTCCATCACTATTTTCCATTCCTGTCACGCCGAATTTGGTCGCGATGACAACGTTGTCCCTGTGTTTGCTGAGCGCTACCCCCAGCAGTTTTTCGTTTTCAAATCCGTAAATGGGGGCAGTGTCGAAAAGGTTGCAGCCCAGCTCTACAGCCTTGTCTATCAGCTTTGTCCTTTCCCGGATCTCAACTGAATAGCCATAGCCATGGTCCATGCCCATGCACCCCAGCCCCATTTCCGAGACATGAAGCCCCTGGCTACCTAACCTTCTAATTTTCACGATTATTTCACCCTTCTTTAAGGTATTAACTATTCTTAGATGCTAAGTATACGGTTGGATTTATTGCTGAAAAATTGTTAATTTAGAAAATCAGAATTGCTAAAATCACAATTATTATGAATAAACTCGATGCCCTGAGATTTTTTGTTACTGCTGCAGAAACAATGAATTTTCGCGAAGCGGCAGTCAGGCTGGCCATTTCTCCATCCGTGGTGACACGCACGATTGCTGATCTGGAACATCAGCTTGGCGAACCGCTTTTTAAGCGCAATACCCGATCCATTGTGCTGACCAGCTTTGGTGAGTTTTTCTTGCCCCGTGCCATGCGGCTGCTTGAAGACTCAGAGGCCCTTTTCCAGACGGCCAGAGATGACAATGAGATGAAGGGTGTTGTGAGGATCACGCTATTCCGGTTTCCCGGCCACGAGCAGGTGTTATATGAGCTTCTGACCGCTCTCGATCCCTATCCTGAGCTGTTTATTGACTGGCGGTTAGACATGATGAAGCTGGATACTGTCCAGAACCGTATTGATATGGGGATCCGTATAGAGCGGGAGCCAAACCCGAATTTTATCGTCAGGCCCATTACGCTGGTTCATCATGCCCTGATGACTTCTCCCCGGCTCATTGACAGGCTGGGCGCACCGAAAAATTTTGAAGACCTGCGTCAGCGTTACCCTTTCAGCGGTCTGCTTAACCCTGAAACCGGCAAGGTGTTTGAATTTATGCTCGACGGCGTCAATACCTTTATTCCCCGGCACCTGGAGTTTTTTACCACCGACTCCCAGTCTGAGATTCAGGCTGCGTTAACCGGTAAAGCCGTGATTCAGTCGAGTAATCTGGCCTGCAGGGAATACCTTGAAGACGGCAGGCTGGTGAATGTCCTGCCGGAACTGAAACTGGAAACCTGGCAGCTTTATCTTTACCGGCCCTATCAGACCCTGGTACCACAGCGCATCAGGACCGTTTTTCACATCCTTGAAAATATTTTACTCAGACACTTTAGTTAAAAGAGGGCCCGGATGTGGCTGGCGCTCTTAGCTGGCGTCCCCCCGTAAACCGGAGATGTGAATTTCTGGGTACAGCCTTTCTCCGGGAAGTCGCTGCTCCGGGATGCTCATATCCGCGAAATAAAGTCTGCCGTTCTTTCAGGTCCCCTGAATACTGCTGACTTTTAGTATGCAACGGGGAGCTGTGACAGACGTATCAACTGAATATTTCATCTATCCAGTCTGCAAATGCACGTACGGCGGGTGAAAGAAAACGCTGATGGGGATAAAGCAATGCGACAGGAACAGACGACGGCTGCCAGTCGGCCAGGACTTCAACCAGCGTTCCTTTCTGAAGGTGTTCTGCTACAACGTTCTCAGCAAGCTGCGCCAGCCCGAATCCTTCGAGGCACATTTTTATATAGAGTCCCGTCTCGTTGACGGCTGCCTGCCCCCTGACGGGTACGGACAGCGTTTCTGTTCCCTTTACAAAACGCAATTCGTCTGTACGCCGGCTTTGTCCGGAAAAATAATGAATAGCCCGGTGATGAGATAAATCTTCAGGTGACTGCGGAATACCGTACTCCCTGAGATAATCGGGAGAGGCGCAGGTGATCCAGCGAAATTCTCCGAGCGGACGGGCTACAAGCGTGGAGTTAAGTAACTCTCCGGTTCTGATCACGCAGTCCACGCCCTCCTGAACCAGGTCAACCTGCCGGTCGCTGACGCCGATCATCAGGTAAATATCAGGATAACGGCTGTAGAACTCTTTCAGGTTTGGCATCACGAGGAAGTGCGCTATACCGCCGGGCATATCAACGCGTAAACGACCACGGGGGCGCCTGTTCGAATCGGCCAGACTGGCTTCCGTATGTTCAATTAAGGCCAGAATTTCCCGGCACTGCGCCAGATACTGCATACCTTCCGGAGTCAGGCTGACCCGTCTTGTGGTCCGGTTCAGCAGACGCACCTGCAGATATTTCTCCAGGTTTTTGATGGTGCTGGTAACAGTAGAAGAAGGCAGGGACAGTGTTTCCGCTGCCCGGACAAAGCTTCCGGCCTCAGCCACCCTTATAAAAACCTGCATAGCCTGAATACGATCCACCTGATTGCGCTCCTGAATAGCATGTGACGGTGATAACCATCATTATTCGCAAATTCTGAATGATGAAAACACGTTAGTCATCTTTTTCAGCTTAAACAGGAGGCGTATTGTTTTCCTTCTGAACCTGAAAGAGACAATTCAAATGACCGATTACTGCAGAAATATTGTTAACAATCAGACGGCAAATGCTCCGGTAACGCTGATCAGCGGTGCAACCATACTGAGTATGGATGAGAATGTTGGTAACCATGAACGTGGCGATATTCTTGTCACAGGGTCAACCATCACCGCCATCGGTAAGGACCTGAACGCCGAGGGTGCTCACGTCATTGATGCCACAAATATGATTGCCATGCCGGGGATGGTCGATTCTCATCGTCACGCCTGGGAAGGCCAGCTGCGCCGCATCAACCCAAACGCCACCTGTCTGGACGACTATAGCAATGCCACGCACTTCTCGTTTGCGAAATACTATCGGCCCGCAGATATCTATGTCGGTAATCTCCTGACGGCGCTGGGCGCGATTGATGCGGGTATCACTACCATGATTGATAACTCGCACAACAGCCGTACCGCAGCACATGCAGACGCCGCCGTTGAAGCCCTGCTTGATGCCGGAATTCGCGCTATTCATGCTTCCGGCGCGCCGGTAGCAGGCGAATGGGACAGAGCGCACTGGCCGGGTAACTGGCAGCGTCTGCAGGAAAAATATTTCAAAGACAATCCTGAGGGACTGGTTTCTCTGGGCGTCATGGCCCAGCTGGAGCCGGAATTGTGGGCCGAGGCCCGCCGGCTCGGGCTGCCAATCGTGACCGAATTCTTTGGCGCTGAAATGGCTTCAGAGCTTAAATCATTGCATCAGCAGGGCCTGCTGGGCCCGGACAATATCTTCAATCACTGCACAGCACTGCCTGATGAGGGCTGGGAAATCCTGCGTGAAGCCGGCGTACGAGTGAACGTCTGTCCGCGCTCAGATTCGCACTATGGCATTGAAAGCGGGATGTTTGCCATTGAGGCCGCGCAGCGCCATGGCATCAATCCTGGCCTGAGCGTGGATAACGAAACGTCTTACAGCACAGATATGTTTATGGAAATGCGCGTGGCGTTCTATCTGCAGCGAGTAATGGGTATGCATAAGCAGCACTGCTGTGATTCAGGGCATTCTCTGACAACGCTCCCGGCAGCGCAGCTGCTGAAGTCGGCAACCGTCGATGGTGCGACCTGTGCCGGACTACAGGATAAAGTGGGTAGCCTGACGCCAGGCAAACAGGCCGACCTGATCCTGATTAACGCTGCTGATCTCAATCTCTATCCGAACGGGAATGCCTTCGGGACGGTGGTGCATGCAACTGAACGCAGCAACATCGATACTGTCATGATTGGCGGGCGCATCGTCAAGCAGAACGGCAAAGTTCTGGGCGTGGACAGCGAGCGTCTTCGTGCTGCCATCGATGAATCACGCGAACACCTTTTCGCCGCCGCCGGGTATGAGCCGGACATCTTTGCGGAGAAATTCCTGCCGCTGGTACAGGCAAACTGACAGGGAATAACAGCATGAGCGCGATTTATTACGTAATAGCTTTTGCAGCGGGTCTTGGTATTACCCTGCAGACGACCCTGAACAGTCAGCTCGCAAAAGGACTCGGGGGCGATTCGGTCACCGCCGCGTTCTTTTCCTTTACGGCCGGGGCGTTGAGCCTCGGGATTTACTCGCTGCTACGTGGAGGGTTATTTAGCTCTCTCGCCGCTATTCCTTCTCAGCCAGCATGGAGTCTGGCGGGCGGCCTGATCGGTGCCTGTGCGTTGTTCAGCTACGTGGTGCTGGCACCGAAAATCGGTTTTTCAGCCCTGCTCGGGCTGGCAATCGTTGGGCAGTTACTCTCGTCGCAGATGATTGACCATTTCGGTCTGCTGGGTGCTGTACGGCGACCGGTTTCGTTGCTCAAACTGGGGGGCATGCTGGTCATGCTGGCAGGACTCGCCATCATGCTTTTTGGTGACAAACTTTCAGCGCGTTTTTTGCCCTGACGGGGTGGGAATTGCTCCTTACGGCCATCTGCCATAGTGCAAATGGCCGTAAGCTTTTGGTCAGGCGCGATGCGAAACTTTTATATGCGGGAGAAATAACATGTTTTCAGTGGCTGCTGATGCCAGAAATTTGCTGGGAGAGTGCCCAATCTGGTGCGAGAGGACACGCAGGATTTACTGGACTGACATTGAAGGCTGCGAGCTGCTTGCCCTTGAAGAAGACAGCAGTGTTGTGATGCGCTGGTCCCTGCCTGAGCGCCTCGGATCGTTTGCACTTACTGAAAATTCTGACGTTTTACTGATGGGACTGGCGTCCCGATTCGCCTTCTGCGATCTGAATACGGGTATCTTTACGCCGGTAGTGGCGTCACCGGGAGGACCGGGAACACGGACAGGGGATGGTCGGTGCGACCGCGAGGGTAATTTCGTCTTCGGGACCATGGATGACGGGTACCCCGCGAAAGTCATAGGAAGATTTCACAGGCTAAATGCAGCGACACTCAGCATTGAGACGCTACCCCTGCCTGAGGTGGCTATCCCGAACAGCATCTGTTTCAGTCCGGACGGTAGCACGATGTATTACTGTGATTCGATGCAGGGCCGTATAATGTGCTGTGATTACCCCTCTATGAATAACCAGCGCGTGTTCACTGCAACAGAAGGAAATGGGGCGCCTGACGGCTCCTGCGTGGACGCACTGGGCTATGTCTGGAATGCCGAATGGGGAGGAAGCCGTGTTGTACGTTATCGTCCGGACGGAACGACGGAGAGTATCCTGCCCTCTCCAGGAGTTCAGAGCACTTGCCCGACACTCGCGGGAGAAGCATTCACAACGCTGTATTGTACCAGTGCCAGCGTGGGTCTTTCTGTGCCGTCAAGGCATGATGGAGCGTTGCTAAGAGCGGAATCAGCCGTATTCCCCGGTTTACCGGAGAGCCGGTTTTCAGCGCACACAGCGTAACCGCTTTGCTATCAGTGCCAACAGGGGGAACAGAGTCTTTCTCTTCACCATATTCGGTTAGGCAGGAGAAAGACTCTGGTATTTATTACAGCAGCTTAAATACGATTATAATGAGCTGCCCGGGGTCAGATTTGCATTTATCCAGGCTGCCACGTCGGTAACCGGAATGTTATGGCGTTCATTGAATGTCTGCTTTTTATCCCATGCAACACCCCGCCCCTGTGCAAAAACGGCACGATACTTAGACATCATGTCTTGCGGGTTGAGCGCGAGTTTATCCATCAGATATTGTTCGCTCCATTCCGTGCAGCTGAAAGGACGGCCAAGCGCTGATTGCAGCTTATCTGCTACCTCTGCGTAGGTCAGTGTATCACCGGCGATATACACAATTTCGTTCCGGATGCGAGGAGTTTTAAATACGATCGCTGCCGTCAGCATCCCGATATCATCGGGAGTTGTCAGCGTCATGGTGTTGTCAATACTGCCGAGTGCGTGAACAGTATCGTTCTGCAGATCGACCACACCGAAGTCTGGTTCGAACAAATAGCTCATGAAGATGCCGGTCGAAATGATGACCCACTCAGTTTCATGCTGGCTGCGTAGTAAATCACGCACGTCAATCTGCGCGTCGAAGATGTCTTGTGGACTGCCGCGTCCGATGGCATCAAAATCGGCACCAAACTGCCATGGAAAATAGCGTGGAATCCGCGCCTGCAGGGCCGCCTGCGCCAGTTTCATCGGTGTATTTATGCCGGCCGCGTACCCCGCGCAGCCAACGACTGTGTCAAATTGCGCAAAGAGGCTGGCCAAATCGTCGACAGAACTCATGACGAGATCGCCCGTGACTATATTAATACCGAGGTTTCTGATTTCCGTGATAACGAATTGTTTTCCAGGTTCATCTGACGTTACGGTACTTTCGCGCAGCAGCACGCTGATTTTCGTTCCCTCCACATCTTTTGCCCGAAGGGCAAGATTTCGCAGAACGGGGAGGCCCAGCTCACCGGCACCGAGCACGAGGATATTTTCAGACGTAGTGTTAAGATCTGTTTTGTTCATAATCTGGCCTTACATGAATTGTTGCACCACTCTAGCAATTCATAACAGGCTAAAAAAGAAGGTACATGTATGATACCGGGAGTCAATGAAATGGATCGGGAAGAGATTCTTCAGTATTCGCAGGCTGTTTGTAAGGGGCTGAGAGACGATGATGATGGCTTGCGGCGGGAGGTGCTGGCTCATGCCGGAAGTCGCTGGTCGCTGGGTATCGTCAACACGCTTGGCGTTTATGGCAGACTGCGTCATGCCGAAATTGGCAGGCGTATGCACGGAGTGACTCAGCGCATGCTGACGCGTACATTACGACAGCTTGAGCGTGACGGACTGGTTATCCGCCATGATTTCAGTGAAATCCCGCCACGAGTCGAATACGAACTGTCCGATACAGGTATGGAGTTACTTGTACGGATGATCCCGCTGTGGACCTGGATTGTCGATAATGCTGATCGCTTTCGTGAAGACCGGTTGAGATATGAAAAAAATAACAGTAACCCGGGGACGTAACTGGCCATGAATATAAAACATCACTTTTCATGGTTTGTAACGAATACAAGTATCTGAATAGATAAGCCTTCGGATATGTATGTATACAGTAGTCATCCGGAGACAGAACCGATTTCACCGGGCTCGGCCGGGATGGTGTAATTAAAGAGGATTAGATTTTACGTATCTCTATCATCAATATCAGTCGGTGCATATTTCAAATGGGTGTTATAGCGAATTTGATTTTCGCCACCATTAATTCGGCCTTAAAAATTATCTGACAGGATGACCTATCCTTTCAGAATAATAGGTTGACTGGCGAAACAATATTTTAAAAACTGGTGATTTTTTATGATTCCTAAAATAAATAGTGAAGTCTCTTCTGATTATCATGATCTGCCTGGTTATATTCATGGGGCGAAAATTATCCAAGTCGCTTTGACTAAACACCCTATAGACAATATCAGTGATGTGGTTTATGAGACAGTGAAAAACACTCGTTCTGTCAGGCAATTGCATATGTCTTTTCTGGTTCCTCGTACCAAAATTTTGAAACCAGCCATCATCTATTTTCCTGGGGGAGGATTTATGACAGCTGAGCACAATAAATTTGTGGAAATGCGCATGGCTTTAGCGGAGGCTGGCTTTGTTGTTGCAGCGGCAGAATACAGGACAATTCCGGATACTTTCCCTGCGCCAGTGATAGATGCTAAAGCAGCAGTAAGATACCTTCGTCAACATGCCCACGATTATGGAATTGACCCCTCACGAATTGGTGTATTTGGCGATTCTGCAGGAGGATGGCTGGCGCAGATGCTTGGTACCACTAATGGCGATAAATCATTCGATCACGGCGATTTTCTCAGCCAGTCCGCTGATGTGCAGGCTGTGGTTACGCTTTACGGAATATCAGATCTGCGTAACATAGGTGACGGTTTTCCGGATCACCGACAAAAAGTGCATCAGTCTCCTGCAGTCGCGGAGTCACTGCTAATTAATGGTGTGGCTTTCAAGAATTTTGCAGGTGCCTCCATCAGTTCTGTACCTGAAAAAGCGATAAATGCAAGCCCCATAGGACATCTCAAAGGATGTAAACCTCCGTTCCTAATAATGCATGGAAGTAAGGATACATTAGTATCGCCTAAGCAGAGCGCAACGTTTTACAAAGCCCTTTTGGAATCGGGAAACAAAGCGGACTACGTACTTATCGAAGGTGCGGAACACGGTGATGATCACTGGTATCAACCCGTTGTCATAAATAGGGTTGTTGACTGGTTCTGCGAGCATCTTGGTCCTGAAAATACATGATGGTCGATTCTCCGTGGAATCACTCAGACTGTTGGTAGCAACGTCCACATCTGGCTGTGAGTTCAACCGAGGGATGCAACACATTGATTGAACCGCTCTGCGGGAGATTCATAGTCTAGCGTTTTTCTCGATCTCTCGTTGAGCTGTCTGGCGACACTGTTTAGTCTTTGTTGGCTGTTAACTGATTTTGAGTTGCCATAAAGAGCGCTCCTATATCAGTACTAAAAAGGTGGTAATGTTTCATAAAAATCTTTTAGCCCTTGCAGGAATGGCTTTGAAATGAAAGGATCTTATTTGTGTGGAACAGTTGAATTTGAACTTACTCATAAACCCGAAGTATTTTATCGTTGTCATTGCTCGCTTTGCAGAAAACAGAGCGGCGTGGGTTACAATCTGGCTCTGTCGCATTAAGAAGCCGTCAGATAACATGCTGTGTTTTTGCGATGTTACCTGACTATGCATGATCCTAAAAGCCTTCAAACGTCTGCACTATCCTGTCGATATTATTGCTCAGTGTGTTCGCTGGTATCTGGCTTACTCACTAAGCCTCCGAAATCTGGAGGAGATAATGGCTGAACGCGGTATCACCGTCGACCATTTCACTCTTCACTGCTGGATTATACGGCTGGTACCTCTGCTGGATAGGGCATTTCGACGGCATAAACCTGCCGTGGGGCCCTGGTGGCGAATGGATGAAACTTACATCAGAGTCAGGGGACAGTGGAAATATCTGTAACGGGCAGTCGATACCGAAGGTCAGACCATCGACTTTTTGTTGACGGCAAAACGGGATGCCGCAGCGGCCCTGCGCTTCTTTCGCAAAGCCAATCGCCAGCATGGCGAACCTAAGGTGGTGACCATCGATAAAAGTGGCGCCAATACAGCGGTACTGGCCACAGTCAATGCCAACAAATCAGAAGAAGAAATCATCACCATCAGGCAAAGTAAGTATCTGAATATCCTGATTGAGCAGGAGCACCGAAATATCAAACGACGAATACGTCTGATGCTGGGATTTAAGTCATTCCGTCGGGCAAAGACGTTGCGGACATGCATGCGCTAATGCGATAGAGCCAGCTGAGCCATCATCCGCGCAGCCAATGACTGGCCTCGACCACAGGTCGATAATCACGGGCAGATTGTATCCAGCTTTTAAGCATGTCGTCTGAAATAAACAGCGACAGGGTGTTTTGAATATGACAAAGTTTTTCAGCTCAGCATAAATCACTAAGTATGACCATTATCACAGGGTTCTGCGGCAGTCAGTTTCGACCGCAGGTGGTTGATTTACGCCTACACTTGCGTGGATCCCCGGTAGCCACCGGAAATTTTCTTCATAAGAATACGGTAAGAAAACCTCGGGATCCGAGACTTGTGTTCAAAGTACCCGCGTCATTATATTATTTAGTTATTTTCTACCATGTAATTATTGCTCTTTTCCAAACCACCTTCCCTTTTTTTACTTCTTTTATAATCAATATTTTTTTCATAATAAAATAAACAGCAAGAGAACACGTGATTACAGAGATATATGCTCCGATACTTTTAGAAACCACAAACACAATCAAGGCCCCAAATAGAACTACCAGTACAGAGATGCTGATAGATACAAAATTAACTCTTTTGCGTGCTTCTCTTGACACATATCCTTTAATCTGGAATGCATGACAACTTTGACAACGGTCCTCGTTAATTAAATGTAAGCCACAAAATGGACATTTGTCATGTATTTTTATCATTGACTTTAACTCTCGACATAGTAATAATTCTCCATCCATAATCGTCCCTGACAAGCGCTATTAACAACAGAATGTACTTTATTTCTTTGTTCTATCGTCTCAACACCTTCAACAATTAAAAAATTGCAGTATGATTTCACTTCATTTATTTTTTTAAAAAAGCCACTCTCATTTTGTATTTCCCAGAAATAATCCTTATCGATTTTTATACATTCAAAATTAAACATCTCAATAATTGTTAAACTGGTTAAACCTCTACCAAAATCATCCAGCCATACTGGACATAATTTTGAAAGACACTTCAAGTCAGCCATAGGACATTTAGTATTGAACTCATGAAAATACTCGTTAATTTCAAAAGCTATGCTTTTTTGATTTTTTAAGTAATCAGAAATATATTTATCGTTTAGAATATAATCGCTAATGATACTGTCGACGTTCAATGAAACTGGCTTAAAGTTCAATTTGAATGCATCAATTCCTTCAATTATCAATATCTGTTTGTTAAACACATCGATGATTTCTTTGTCGTTCATGGAACTGAAACAGAAGACGCCTTCATTAGCATGAAAATTATTAGCGTTCTTTTTTTTTACACTTTTTGTAAGAATTTCCCATGAATGAATAGAACCATCTTTTTTGTAGGATGGTTCTAAAACAAAGCTACAGGATTCTATTTCCACACTGTTCTTTATCATAAAAAAACACCGGAACTAAGAATAATCCTAATCGTGTCATAAATAAAAATGAAAGAGAAATAGTTTAAAATGATCGATAACGATCTAACAATAGGCTAAACCTATCACATTCCATAAATCGATCGATCATTCAAATCAAATGAACTTGAATAAGAAAATAAAAACATGATTTCATTATTAAAATAATATAAATAATAGATTTGAGACGTGTTGAGTGCCTAGGGTAAGTGTTAAAGTTTAGATGTAAATTTCACTAATACTCAAAAAGATAACATTCTAGAAAATTTTTTATTAAAATATTAAACATGCATATGTCAATAATCACGATAAATAAAACCATAACACTTTTAATTATTCTGCATGCAATAGCCATTCTTCCCGTTACGTTTAACTTGATATAACATTTCATCAGCCTCTTTGATCCACTCAATGATTGAATTTTTATTTTCTGCACAAGAAATACCGATACTGATAGTACAGTAAATATCCTTGTGAGAAGGCAATGAAAGATCTTTAACTTTTTTCTGAATTATATTAACCATGGATAAAACTTGCTGACTAGTACTGTTGTTAACAATAATGGCTAACTCATCGCCACCAAATCTTGCTGGTACGTCCTTCTCCCCCGCGCACTCTCGTAGTATTGATGATATACGTGATAACACCGCATCACCAACTTCATGACCATATGTATCGTTGATATTTTTAAAATTATCAACGTCAATTAGCATAAGATATGAATGGATTCTTTTATTTCTAGTAGCCCGAAAAGCGCTTTCCATTTTCTGTTCAAAAAAACGTCGATTTGGTAGATCTAACCCCGGATCCATTAAAGCCTGCATTTCCAGTAACTCCCTTCTTTTCCTCAGCTTAATAGATAAATTTCGTGAAACCACACTCAATACTATGGGATAACAGGTAGCCAAGGGTAAAGAAAGCAATACAGTTTGAATACTGAAATCCATCGTATATCTGAAATCATTTGCTAACCAAACTATCAGGAAACTAAGCATCATCCACGTTAATGCTGGCTTTAATATTTTCCACCCACCCGCAGCATAGCGATCAGCTATTTGAACTGAAACAATGAATAATGATGGAATTGGGCTGGCTTGCATCACTGCAATCCAAATACCCGCAAAAAATGAATCGAGTATCATATTCTTTTTTTCTGTATACAGCATATCCGTTGACATTATACTTGCAAGATAAGCAACTGTTGGCCAAGTAAGCGCATTCAGAGTCAATAGGGCAATCGTTATTTTTTGGTGTGATTGCTCTTGAAGAACTGAATATATTGGGATAAAGCATAGAATGACTCCAACCTGACGTAAAAAAAACACTCGTTTAATAAAAGATGAATTCCGATCAGATATATATTTCTCATCAGGGAAATTTTTTAACATACAAATCCTATTATAAAACTCTAAGAGACAGAATCAATTTAACCCACTTAAAACTAAGATAGAAAACATCGTACATTACAAAATTATAACACGTTAGTGCAAATTACAAGATCGTACTTAAATTAATTATGAACGATTCATAATAACATTTGCATCAGTTTTCTCACTTACCAGCTTCATTCTAGTCTGATTCAAATAGACACTTTAGTATTATCGGCTTAAGAATGATAATCTATCAGCATTAAAATCTATTGCATTATTAATTCTGGTAGGCTGTTAAAAACACACAACATCTGACCAGTAAAAAGTTACTTGAACTTACTTATCGTTTACTACAGATTATTTTGTGATGTACACAGCAATTAATGTCGTTTCAGTTGCCCCCGGCAAGTGCCTCCGGGGGATTTTTTATGCCCCTCAACTTGATCTCTTCCCTGAAAACAGTGCCAGGCTAAACTGAAGTCTCCGGTCTTTCTTCCATCTCACAGAGAGGCACATCGCCATGAAGGGGTCAGTTTGGATCTCGAAAATTATTGTACGTTAAGAACTTTTTTAATCAGCGTAGGGGATGTTCACGAAACGTTATCTATCTGATATCAAGACATCCATGCGGTTACCTTGACCACCGACAGTCATATTCTGTTGCTTAAACTGCCTGTATGGGGCCTTTGCATTGATCGTGTTGTATTTTCGTTTATAGTAGTAAGACTCTGCATCAAGCAGAGCATGTGGTCAGCGCAAAAGTACATTGCGCTGGCTTATTCTGTTCACTAAGGGCTGAGTGCCTGATTTCGAGGATTTACCTGCTGACCATGCGCATTACGCCACCCTGAGTTTTTCCTTCCTCCGCTGTACTGAGCGAGCCTCAGCACGCACGCAATAACATCCCGTCTGCGGATGTGCTTTATCGTATTTAAAACTTATGTCCTCCGGGGCTAACTACATCTGAAAACTGAGAAATTACTATGTTGCTGTCCTCGACGCGTAAGGACTGGCTGGGTAACGTCCGTGGTGACGTGCTGGCTGGTATTGTTGTCGCGATCGCACTCATTCCAGAAGCGATCGCCTTTTCCATTATTGCCGGTGTTGACCCTCAGGTGGGGCTTTACTCCGCCTTTTGTATCCCGCTGATTATGGCCTTCTTTGGTGGTCGCCCGGCGATGATATCTTCCTCAACGGGGGCAATGGCGCTCCTGATGGTGACCCTGGTGAAGGATCATGGACTGCAGTACTTACTGGCTGCCTCCGTGCTGACCGGCATATTCCAGCTGATAGCTGGCTATCTTAAGCTCGGCAGCCTCATGCGCTTCGTCTCACGCTCCGTGGTCACCGGATTCGTTAATGCACTCGCGATCCTGATTTTCATGGCGCAGTTACCTGAGCTCACCAATGTGACCTGGCATGTTTATGCCATGACGGCAGGGGGGCTCGCCATTATTTACCTCTTCCCGTATCTGAATAAAACAATCCCTTCCCCCCTTGTCTGTATCGTGGTACTGACGGCTATTGCCATGTGGCTGCATCTGGATGTGCGTACTGTCGGGGATATGGGGAAACTGCCTGACAGCCTCCCGGTCTTCCTGGTGCCGGACATCCCGCTGAATCTTGATACGCTCCTGATTATTCTCCCGTACTCCGCAGGGCTCGCTGTTGTAGGACTCCTGGAATCAATGATGACGGCCACGATTGTGGACGATATGACGGATACTCCCAGTGATAAAAACAGGGAGTGCAAGGCCCAGGGCATCGCCAATATCTGCACCTCCTTTATCGGGGGGATGGCGGGCTGTGCAATGATTGGCCAGTCCGTTATCAACGTCAAGTCCGGCGGCCGGGGCCGTCTGTCCACCCTCACTGCCGGTGTGGTCCTGCTGTGTATGGTAGTCTTCCTCAGGGACCTGGTCTCGCAAATCCCTATGGCCGCGCTGGTCGCCGTGATGATTATGGTTTCAATTGGTACCTTTTCATGGCGTTCAGTTGTAGATCTTAAAAGCCATCCTGTTTCAACCAGCGTGGTGATGCTGGCAACGGTGGTGGTGGTGGTGGCCACTCATAATCTGGCATTCGGGGTACTCACCGGTGTGCTGATCGCTTCCCTGAATTTTGCCACTAAAGTGGCGCGTTTTCTGGCTGTCTCTTCAGAACTCAGGGAGGAAACCCGGATCTATAAGGTCACCGGGCAGGTGTTCTTTGCCTCTGCCGACCGCTTTATGGCGTATTTTGATTTTCGCGAGGCCGTAGAGAAAGTGGTCATTGATGTGACGCATGCTCATTTCTGGGACATTACGTCAGTCAGCGCTCTGGATAAGGTGGTTATTAAATTCCGCAGAGAAGGAACAGACGTTGAGATCCGAGGGATGAACGAAGCAACCCGTACAATCGTTGATCGCTTTGGTGTTCACGATAAACCCGAAGAAGTCGAAAAACTGATGGGAGGTCATTAATGTCAGAAATTAATGATATGGAAAACACCGTTATTGCCTGCGTGGATGGTTCGTCATCAACACGCTCCGTGTGTGAGTATGCGGCCTGGGTTGCAGGGAAGCTTGACGCGCCTCTTGCCCTGCTGCATGTGCTTGAAAAAAATGAACAACCGTCATTTTCTGACCTGACGGGGGCTATCGGTATTGACAGCCGGGAGCAACTGACGCAGGAACTTGTCCGGATACCAGCCCCAGAGCGCCCAGTTGCTCCTCCTGCCCGTCCTAATTCATCTGCAAACCCTGTATGCGCATTAATTTCAAGATGATTTCACCCAGCCGGTGTAGGAATACCGCCCGCGCCAGCGCGTTACGGGCTTCCCCTTTATTCAGTCCCGCCTGTACTCGCCGACGTAGTGCAGGATCGCGGAACCAGTCGAGCATAAACAGCGTCCGCTCAATGCGGCCAATTTCTCTCAGCGCCTTTGCCAGACCATTCTGTTTTGGGTACGCTTGTTGCCTGAAGACAAGGCTCATTTTGCTGAGCTTGCCGACGTAGCTGGCCTGTCACTTAGCGCATGGGTTTTGGACGCTATGAGGGAAAAAGCAAAGAGGCAAGGCAAAAAAGAGGGAGAATAAGTAATAACGTTTAAGAATTGGTCTTAATACCTTTATAAGAGCTAAGCCCTTGATTCGACACGGCTATCCATTATCCCCTCATCCAGCCCTGCCCGGCTTCCCCACGTCTCCTGTTGCTTACGCCAGTTCAGCCTCACGGCTTTCAGCAGGCGGCACCTGAACCGGCGTGCTGTTGCCGGTATGCGATGGCACACCAGGTCCGACCGGCACAGGGTTAATCAGAATTAGCCAACCCGAGAGGTTGGCTATCAACTAATTGCACAACGGTTGAAGGTCAAAGAAGATGAAATTTTTCAAGAGTGGCTTTAACCTCATTTCTTAATCCAGTCTCATCAAGTTCATAACTTTCTCTGTCTGGTTCAGGATTAAAACAATCGGCAATAATAAATAGCTCTCCTGCACAATGATCTATATCTTTATTTGCTTCTTCGCTTCCATAGGATTCCCTTCTGGCTATTACTATGTTAGAGACAAATTCGTTCACGCTGATTTTTCTATTTAAAGAATCCCGCCCTAACTAGATATATTTTACCATTCTCTTCATTTGGATCAATTTTCCATCCAGATAAAAAGGCTCATGACATCCTCCGTTTCTGGTATCCGCTCACCGTGCTAGCTTCACGCTTACAAAAAAACCGCCCGTGATCAGGCGGCTTAAAAAAGGGAAAAACTATTCGATCTCGTATTTTCAGACGGAGGCAGTTTGGTACTGTCCAGCCATCATAAATTGAATAGCATTTTCTAACCTTTAACTGCAATTTCAATTGCTTCTCTGATTGATTGTAACAATACAGATTTATCACGAAGCCCTATAGTTTTTCTGTATACAGGATTATCCCAGTCACTTCCACGTATAACGTTAACACTTAAATCGTTCGAACCTTCATGAAATGAGACATCTACTGAAAAATCATTTGCATATTCTACCAGCAAGATATCTTCATCAATATAGTCTACTGGTCCATCAAAATCCGTTATAAATAATGTATCATCTGTTACTGTCCCACCATTGAAGTCGATTTCTGTACGATTTATTCTCATTTCATGTACTCCTTAGCTTTTTGTTCTGATACTGGATGAGAGTGAATAACCCCCTGAGATTCTTTTACAACAACCCACTGAGTTTCTTTTCCAGCATAAGCTCCTATTACACGATCATACTTTTTGACCTTCCATGTGGGATGTTTTGCTGTTGTTTGTCCATTTTCCCATGCATCTACATCAATTTCAGGAATATTTACATCTGGTTTAAATTTAGCACTCCCTCCATTAGCAGTTTTATTAACAATATCCTTCCAGGATACTCCTTTAGGCGGATAATGCTTGTGTTTATGAGTAACTGATTTTGGAGGACTATTCAGCATCACATAAATCGGCTCAACGCCAGTACCGGTCGCATCCGGCTGCCAGTAGATAAAGTCCTGCAACGCAGGAATATCCGCCACCGGCAATGTTGTGGTGACGATGCTGTCCGCCTGCTTAACATCGGTACCAGTGTGCACCGGCGTCACCGGAACCGGCGTACTGTTGCCGGTATGTGATGGTGCCGCAGGACCGACCGGTACAGGGTTAATCAGGATGGTCCGCGACGGGGCGCCCGCGACGGCTGGTACCGTGATTTTATCCAGACCGGTGGCATTGTCGCGCACGGCACTCAGTACCGGTACCGTGGCAGGTACACCGCCGGAGCCAGTTTTCACCATCATCACCGACTGCCGTCCATTACTGTCCGTGGAGATAAAGCCGCGTACCGGCAGATCAACTGTTTTCATCCCGGGTTCGATTTTCACCTTACCCGTATTAAAAAGACTGACCTGAGCCGCCATCATATTAATATCGCGTCCCGGAACCTTGTCACTGCCCCCCCCTGCAGGCCGCGAGAAAAATATCGTCGATGCGGCAGCAACCATGGGACCCGCGGTGCTGGCAGCCGCCGTTCCGACCGCCCCTCGCCATAACGCGCCGGCAATCGAGCCTGCCCATTCACCCACAGCAGTCATTACTCCCGTGCCCATTGCAGATAGTTGTATCCCGGCAGGTGCCCGGTTAAGCATCATCGCCACCGGTGCCGTCAGCAGGGCGCTGGCTGATTTCACCATTTCCGGAGTGAACGCCGGCGTCTCCTGAATACCTGCTTTGCCAAACAGGTATTTACGGTTTTCCTCGGTTTTGATCGCCGCATCTATTCTGTTCCTGATATCTGTCTCAGCCAGTTGACGCTGATGTAGTGACACAGGATTTAATACCTCTACAGAGGATATATACAGCGGGCTGGCTCCACTCCCTGCCGGGAATCTCACAATGACATCGTCATTTCTGGTAGAGGAGGTATAGCCGGCTGAACCATAAACCCCCTGTCCGCTAATAATTCCTCTGGCGTTTGGAACATAATTCTTGGGAAACATCCTGGAATCATTAATATAATCAGTAGTGAAAATAAGAGGTGGAAGCCCGGGCGCAATGGTTGCCTGATAAGTATTCTTCAGGAATCGGTCTGATTGTGGTGTCTTGTCCTTCACGAGACTGGCATCAACCACACGAACAGACATGGGTTTTCCTCCTGTCACCACCAGGTACTGATTCCCCCCGGATACCAGATCGGTCAGACGCCGCTGAACGTTCACTGTTCCTCCTGGTGCGGGTAACGCATTTACCGGCACGTCTGTGACGGCATTTAAGGGCTGGATTGTCATTACGCGGGAAATTTTTTCCGGGTTCGGGGATTCTGGCTCCAGCCGGGCATAAGGTACAACGGCAGGCCTGGAGGGGTCAGGTAACCCCGAAATCAGTCCCCGGTCGAGAGTGGCCATGGCGGCAGACACGGGCTCCTGTTCCCGATAAGCTTCATAGAGACCGATGGTCCAGCCGGGCCAGTCACCCTCTTCTGTCAGTATATCCAGAACGACCCTTACCGGAACACCATATAAAAGGTAGCCCTGGTCAGAAGCCACGCCTGCCATATCGTAATCAGCCCAGCCGGGCCCTAAGGTTGATGGTGGCAGATAAGAAGTATCAGGAGGGGTATATCCGTTTGACGGCCATACAGTCAGAATATCACCAGTCTGACTTCCCGTAGTGGGCGCGGCCCAACGCCCAGGACCGTCTTCATCAGCAGGAAACCATACATTACCCGGTAATGGTGGTACCCCACCGTTGAAATCATACTCATCCATGAATCAGCCCTCCCGACCCACACGTTCTTCCAGCGATGCCAGACGTTGTTCAAGCGACAGTCTGGCCTCCTTCTCCTGAACCAGCGCCTGACGTTCTTCCTTCAGTGCTTCAACCAGCAGGGCGACCACACCGTTGATATTGATACTACGCGCATCCGGCAGCACACTGCCGTCATTGAGCGTCAGCGTTGTCTGCGTCACGGCCTGCGGTAGCACGGCCTCCACTTCCTGGGCAATCACCCCGGCTTCGGGTTTCCCCTGTTTGAGGTAGGTGTACCCGCCGATACGGTCGAGTCTGTCCAGCGCATTATCGATTTTTTCGATGTCCGTTTTCATGCGGGAATCAGAGCTGCTGCTCCAGGCGCCGTTGGTGTAGGCATGGCCGTCGTTACGGAATTCGTACCAGCCCTGAGCGCCGCCATTGGCCACATGCAGCCCCAGAAAATGATGCTGTCCGATACGCTCCTGGTGATAAAAGTCGGCGGCTAAATCGCTCGCGCCCTGCAAATGAACACCGTTGGTTACTCTCTCAGTGCTGCTGATATTTTTGTTTCCCCCTGCCCAGAACCAGCCATCCGGATTACGTTTAATAAACTGTCCGGCATCCAGTTCGGCATTGGGGCGAAGACGCAACTCATGCCATTTACCGTGCCAGTCGCGGTAGGAAAGTATGCCGAAATCGTCACGACCGGCATTCACCCTGGCGCCCATCATCATTCTTGTGGTGACTTTACCTGTAGTGAAATCCGTGTACACGGGCGCGGCATCATAGGTCTGGCCGTTAATGAGCGGGTCAGGCCCGGTCAGGGAGGTGGAAATGCCGGCATTATGGGAAACGACAGCTCCGCCGGAGATATCCACGCCGTTTCGCAGTGAGACGCGACCGGTGGAGAGACTGAATGAAAAGGGGCGCAGGGTGTTCCACTGCCCGTCCTGAGACTGACCGGCAGCCGTGGTCAGGGCATAAAAGTCCCGGCCGTCATTACGCAGGATGACGCCGGTACTGCCGTTTGAGAGCCGGAACCCGTTCGCGGATTTCGATACTATTTCTCCATCGCTGACGACCCGCTTCCGCAGTGTGGTCAGGGATTTTAATTCGGTGATGTCGTCGTTGATGCCATTCAGTACCTGAGCATTTTTCTGTTGTTCAGCCATGGTGAATTCCTTTTATGCTGATGAAAGTGTGCGATAATTTTTACGAATACTGTATATGCATACAGTATTCATTCACCGTACACGCTGCCCTGTGACATGTCAACAGATGAGACGCATTCTTATTTGTTAATGATTTGGGCATGCGCGTCAGCGCATGGGAGGCGCAAAGCGCCGGAGACCCTCGCAGCGAAGCGAGGACGAAAAAAGCATTACGGCTTCAGCCGTAATAATCCCCCACCCTTGTATCTAACAGTTTGTGGTGATTAGCTACCACCACTGAAGCAGAGTGAGCCGCCCCCTTCCCTTAAGGTCAGAAAAGTCTGCACCGCTGAACCTTGTTTAGCAGCATATGGCCCTCCGCTTCACCTTTCACGCCAGCACATCAGGTTGAACGGTTACCGGGAGCTCGACTCCGTATGTACAAGGCGAACAGGCGTGACGGTTTATGTGAGAGGAGTTTAACCATGTTTCCAGTCGGCATTGACGTAAGTAAAAACACCCTGGATCTTTGCATGCTTTATGACGGTATCAAAGGACGCATAAAAACCCGTAACATCCAAAATAACAGACATTCAGTTGAAAATATTCTTCGCTGGCTCAGGCTCCAGCACTGCGGTCCGGAAGATGTTCATGTGGTGATGGAGGCTACCGGGGTTTATCACGAACGGCTGGCTACTGAGTTACATGATGCTGGTTTCTATGTCTCTCTGGCCAACCCTCACCGTAGCAGAGAGTTTGCACGCGGCATGGGAATAATGACAAAAACGGATAAGGTGGATGCGTATATGCTGGCCTGCTACGCATTCCTTAAGAACCCTCACCGCTGGGAGCCGCCGGCACCCGAAATCAGATATCTCGGTGCACTCCTGCGACGGCGGGATGTTCTACTGGGTGATGCCCTGCGTGAGGAGAACAGGCTGGAAAAATACCTGTCCACAGACACACCTGCAGATATTATCAGTTCCTGCATGCATATGGCGCAGCTGCTGCGCGAGGAGGTAAGCAATATCGAGCGGCAGATTAAAGCGCATATCAAAGCCAGCCCTGCACTGAGGCGTGATTATACACTGCTGACCTCAATTAAATCTGTTGGCCCCCAGCTGGGAATGCATATGCTGGTCGTGCTTCGCAGCCATGACTTTTCATCAGCTGAGCAGGCTGCCGCATTTCTGGGTGTGGTGCCGATCGAGAAACGTTCAGGCACATCGGTTCGGAGCCGGCCCCGGATGTCGAAAATCGGTCCGCCTCAGTTGAGAGCGAAGCTTTACATGTCTGCGCTGTGCGGAAAAATCTACAATAAGCGGATGCGTAATATTTACGACGAGATGTGCCTGCGGGGTAAACCTAAAATGGTGGCCATTGGTGCGCTGATGCGGAAACTGGTGCACTGGTGTTATGGCGTCCTGAAGACCGGAATCGTTTTTAATGATGAAGGCCTGAAACAAGTACTGTCAACCTGACTGTACCAGGTGGCACTAAACACAAAATAACGCTCGCTGCAGTAAGTGAGCGCAGTCTGCTATGAGCGAAGAACGGACCACACTATCTAAAGAAAGATATCGCTAATAATGTTGGGACCGCTCATGTTAAAAAAGGTATGCCATTTCTTTTCATTGACGATAACGAAGGGATTTTCATGGTTGAGGTTGAGGAAATAAAAAAGAAGTATCCCGGCGCAGACGCCTGGCAAATGGGTGACAGTCCGGAGCTGGCTAACGAGCTTGCTGACCTGATCAAAAAAGGGATCAAAACGGCCTCTTGCGGATCTTTTGCCTCTTACCAGCAGGAAGAATCTGCCCCGAGAATTGGGAGTTATCACATTATTCTTGATGGCCAGAATGTTCCAGTTTGCGTGACCAGACTGGTTTCAATGCAGCTGGTTCGTTTTTGTGATGTGACAGAAGCGTTCGCCCGCAAAGAAGGTGAAGGCGATTTAAGCCTTGAATACTGGAAGAAAGAGCATCAGAGATTTTTCAGCTGCGAAGGTCATTTTTCTGAGGATATGGAGTTGATCGCAGAAGAATTTGAAGTGGTTGAAGTGCTGTAAGGCAAGGTCAACGGGCTGACGTTTTATCACTGACCACTGATAACACTGTTCGCTTCTGGCGCGGAGCGGACAAGCTGTCGAGCTAAAGGTCCGCATCGAGCAAGGAGCGGACGTGCCAGCTATAATTGGTAATAAAATGAGAGTAGAACTATTCTGATTTGTTTAAAAAAACATTTTTACATCCAAGGGCAAAATATTTTTTATGCTATCTTACATGCTATCTCAATATGCTAGGCTACCTGTGCCTGAAGTTACTCTACGTTCATGGTTAAAACAATGGTTGTCAGAGCAGGAATCGAGGTGTACAGACAGAAGTTTCTCGGCGCGATTTCCCTGGAGAGAAACTGGATTATGTCAGGAATATTTTTTACAACGAAAACTCAAAATTGATGGAAAGCAATTTCTTACTGGCCCCCGTTATCAGGGCGGAAATATTAACAAACCTTTTATTGATATTGTAGGTATGGATTCTGACCTAAATCATACTGCATTAGAACTCATTAGTAAGGAATGGTCACAACTCAGAGCTCAGTATGTCCGCATTCTTGTGCCAGGCCAGTCCTTCCCGCAGGGTATTCCCGACCAGTATATATATGCCACGTCTTTTTCTGAACCCCCTGAATTCAATGATAAATCTCTTACTTTGCAAGTGGCGACATACGAAGATTTTGACTGGTGTTGTCAGGCTCTGGGCGATGCCTATAAGCATACATGGCAGACAGTTCGCGAACTGTCTGCAAGCAATTTGGTAGCAGTTGATGACGAAGAGTTGTGTGACCATATTTCTGAGAGAGAAGTATATATTATCTATGAAAACGATGTTCGCGCCGGGTTGCTAATATGCCAGAAAGGAAACCTCGCTTTTCTGAGAGGATATCGTATTACTGACAAAGTAATACTTCCTGCTTTTCGTGGTCGATCATTGTCGGCCCGAGCGCAACGCCTACTGTACCGATTATTAACTCATTCCGATTCGGAACTATCTTTGTATATGGGCACAATTATTCCGGAGAATATACCCTCGATGAAAACTGCAGAAAGAGCGGGACGAACTTGCATCCTAAGTTATCAATTTCTACCCATCTGCAGAACCCACGATTAACATCAACGCTAATTTATCTTCAGCCTACTTCCGCTTTTGGCACAAAGCAGACATTAAAGACTACAGCATCGGATGCCGCGTTAGCGGCATGGAGGCGCCAGATGAAGCTGCATGTATCTGTGGAGTCAAATGGCGCCGAAAGCCCGGCGTAGCCGGTTACCTGGCTATAAATTCTGCCACCCTCCCCCCTGCCCTGATTAGCCTTAACCCGCTTACAGCAATGAAGAAGTTAAAGTAATCCCTTTTAACCCCGGTGAGCGGGCTTTACGGCGTTTACGACGTAAAGGGCGTGATTTCCGGGGCCTTAGCGGCGGCAGCTTGCTGCTGACGCTTAGGGGGATGTTCATAAAAAATTTCAGCGACATCAGGGAACTTAACACGGTAGCTGCTAAGCCCAATCAACCCCGCTAAAAACAACTCATAAGCCTCTGTGCGCGGTCGGAGTGGTCACGACAAGGCGACAGCCGCAGTCGGGGCGTATCTCCGCGTTAGCGGGCCGTGAGGGCCGCTTACGAGCGTGTACGCCAGAACCTAAAGCAACTCCACCCACAGCAACGACAAAATCTAGTTACAACATCCGCCATTTTAAAGCGATGCATTACCCCGGCCGATGGCCGGGGTGGGGCGGCGCTTTTCAGTGGCGGTCAGGGGGGCACTGTTGCGATTGAAGCGTCAGCGTTCTCCGGTGGTCAGAGGCGAGGTTTCTGCTGTTTTGTGATGTTTGATGCGATGTAGAGGACAGCATGGGTGCGGTTCTCAGGGGATTTACCCGAATGCTGTAACTAAGCAGTGAGGTGTTGCCGATATGCCCGCCGTATGGCGGCGGGAGGTACTTCTGGTATTCCGAACCGGCGCGGACGTCAGTCCGCTGCAAGGGCGGTCATTTTCATGAGCCTGTCCACAGGTCAGGCGATGAACAGGTTATGTATTTATAAGAGATAAAGATTATGTATTTAAAAGAAGTACAGAGCAGATGTTTAAAGGGAACCACGCACTCTGAAACGTCACCGACTGGCGCTCTGTAGGCATTACGGTTGTAACCTTATGGAAAAGTCCCTTGCAGTTATTGGTGGATAACTGAATTCAGCGACCAAAAGTGACGCCGGTGATAAATTTTCTGGCCATATTTGCGCAGGGAAGCCCGGGATTCTGACGGGCGAAAGGATACGGTGGGTCGGATAATAATCAGTGACGGACTGCAGACGTGCGAAAGCCTCCGGCGTCGGCCGGATTTTTTGCGGGAAGGAAGGTTATATGGGGACTGTGGCCAGCCGCGTGTAGTTGTTGCCGCGCGATATCAGCATGCGCTCCTGCACACGACGCTCAACCTCACGCTTGAGAGCTTCATGATCGCCCCTGAAGCGGCCGGTGGCGTACTCCCGGGTCAGTTGCTGGCGCACGCGCGTCTCGATGTCCTTACGCTGCCGTGAAGCATCCCGCCTGGCGGTCGCCCGCTTCCGGCCGTGAGCTTTGCGTTCAGACTGGTAGCTGCGAAAACGCTCACGCACGAACCGCCACGCTTTTGCAATCAGTTCGTCCATCTCCATCGGTTTCAGTTTCTGCTTTTTGCGCTGCAGGTTTTCCCACTCCACACGGCTGCGACGCGCAGCCAGCACCGCCACGTCAGAGACATCCAGCGCGGAGAACAGGGCCGGGGTGAACGTGATATCTGTCGGGATATTGCAGCCAATCTGCGGGTCATATTCGGTCTGGTAGGTAATCAGTCCCAGCTCCGCCATAAATTTCAGCGCCCGCGTGGCTCGGGTGATGGACAGATTGCCGGTTTTCGATTCGGTCGCCAGACCGCACTCAATGGCCAGATTGGTGATGGAGCGCTGTACCCGGTTGGCCAGCGGGTCATAGTGGAAGCACAGTCCCTGCAGCAGCGCATCGATGGCACGCCGGCGCAGCAGCGGGGGCATACGTTGACGCTTACCCAGCAAACGCACAAACGCCACATGGACGGAAAAGTCAAAACGGGAGGTGAAGCCATCAGCTTTCGCCATCAGCTTACGACAGAACGGCAGGGTCTTTTTCCCCTCACGCGGCGTGAATACCGGATTAGGGTTTTTGACCTGACGATAATGGGAGAACAGGGTCTGAACGTCAGTCACACCTTCCCGCACTTATGCTGCGCGGAAGGAGTAAGTTCAGAAACTGATCTTGAAGTTCTCTGAGCATGCACATATACTCCCTGCATAGAGCAACAGCTTCTATGCAGTTTAAATGACAACCCACTTAATCTACGATTCCGCCAAGTTTCATGAGATTAGTGGGTTTTCTCTTTTTTGGTCCCGGGTAGACACCTCATCAGAACCAGTTCCCTGCCACCTTACAGCGTGGCCAGCCATCAAAATTTGTTAAACGATCAGCAATCTAGCACTCACGCGTCGAAGGTTCAAGAATGTAAATATTTACGATTCTAATTTCCTTCGTTCATCTTCAAGCTCAATGAGCTTTTCTAACATTTGAGCCTGAGTGATACCTTCTTCATCTGCAAACTGTACGAGCTTGTCCTTTAAAGAACTTTGTATCACTGCATGAAATGCTTTATGCGTCGAACTTCTGCGAGCCAAAGAGGCTTGCTGGCGCTCTCTTGCGGGTACAGGAGCCCCCTTTCGATAGGGACGCTTGATTTTCGATGAGGAAGTTCCTGCATTATCAATCTGCGACATCTCTGCCTCCTCAAGGATCTAAAAAAGGATCGTTCGCAGAGAATACTACAGAATATTTGAATCAGCGACTTACTTTATGAACGTAACCCGCGTTGGCGCACGGTTTACGTCCGGGGATCGTTTAAGGCGGTATCAGCACGTCTGTTTCCAGTCCGTTCCCTGCAACCAGCGGGATGTCCAGTGGTTCAGGTAGCGGCGGGCTAAGGCTGGGTCGTCCCAGACGACAAGCACGTTCTCCGAGTTCGAACGGTCTGCAGCCCGGCTGAAGTTAAATGAGCCGACCTCAGTGTTGCGGCCGTCGGCGATGATCACTTTGTCGTGCAGGATTTTGTATGCATCCACCGTCCGGACAGGAATGCCCGCGCTGACCAGCAGATTCATGGTTGCACGGCTGGCCTTGTTACGCTCGCCGGTATTGGCTTTGTGGTCCAGAACGACCTTCACATCCACGCCCCGGCGTTTTGCTCCGACAAGCGCCCTGACCACCTCCGGAGAGGTGAAGGAATAGCCCATCAGCCGGATTTCCTGTTGTGCGGTCGTAATGGTATTCAGAACCAGCTGCAGGGCTGTTCCTTCCGGAGAAAACCCGGTCTCGATGTTCGCGGCATAAACGGCCGGAATGGGTGCGCACAGGCTCAGGCTGACCAGTCCGGGCAGACACCATCTGAGGAGAGTACGATTTACTTTCACAGTATTTCCTTCACTGGATGTATTCAGAAACGCCGGGGGCGGGGGAAACTGGCTTTTCCCCGCCCCAGGGGTTGGACAACGACGCTCTGCGGAGGCGTCAGGCTTTTGTGGTATGACGGAACCAGTAGCACTCCGGCCCCTCCTCCCGTGGATGTACTGAACCGAGAAACCAGCCCTTACCGGGCGGAGGAACCAGTTCCCATGCTGAAGCGTCAGGCGGGCCATCATCCCATCCGGCACAGAATGCCTCTGTAGCCTCGTCACGCATACTCATCACGAAGCACTCCAGCTTCTGGACGCGCAGCCACCACATCAGCTGTGGCGTGGTCTGGCAGCAACTCCGGATTAACGCCGGGTGTGTCCAGTAGCCCCGCGCATCGCGATCAACCTCTACGGGCACAATCATTTTTCTTCCTCCCTGCGTTCAGTATGCGCTGTCGGTAAAGCTGTGTCGGATGCAGATATATCGTCGGTTTCAGCTTCACGGTATTTCAGAAACTCACTGACTCGCCTGACCAGTTTCTCTGAGTCCCGGTCGCGCAGCAGCGGGATACCCGCCTGCCTCAGTACCTCTTCCAGCAGGATGTCGCGCCGGATACGCTGTTTTTTCAGATGCGAGGCATCATCAAGTTCAATCGCGCCAACGATAGCAAAGGTGCGGATATCAACAATGACCACGTCGCAGTGCCACTGAGACGCCATGCGGAAGAGTTGCCACCAGGTCCGGGAACGTGGCCGGATGTGGGGAGCGAGTGTGGCAATATCCGCCACCCGGACCTGCGGGCATAACAGCCAGCGCTTACGGCTGGTATGCCTCAGCAGTGCCCGGTAAAAGTGTTGTTCCCGTGGTGTCATGAGCGAGTCATTTCCCACCCAGACCCGCTGGCGACACAATCGCTGCTCTGCCTCCGAGGGGCGAATACCCAGAGCTTTCAGTGACATCAGGACCGGAGATGTCTTCGTTACGGCCCGTCCTTTCAGAAGCAGAACCAAAAACCCCAGCAGACTCAGCACAACAACGGTACTGCCGGCCATCATTAGTATTTTCGCCATGCTGTTTATTCCTTTGCCTCTGCCGGCAGCCTGTCCAGCAATGCGCGGCGAAAGGCGTTCGGCAATCCTCTCCCGGCCAGAACATCGGCAATCAGAGCCGACATGACGGAAATCAGCAGGACGTAGCGCAGGACAAAACCAGTCTGATGCACAAGCTCTGTGGCGGGCATTTCCCGCAGAGCGTTGAAGACCCGAACAGCATCCTGCGGAAATCCCCGGGCAAGAAAGCACAGACCAGCCAGCATCACCGCCGGCGCGTATATCAGCCCCCGGCTGACACCCCGTTGAGCCAGGTCCAGAAGGGCAACCATCTGACGGCGATACACGTCAGCATCCTGCAGAATTTCCCATTCCAGACGGGCCTTTTCATGGCGCGGCAGTATGGCCACCACCTGAATACCGTCGCGGATACTGACCAGCGGTGAGACCTCCGGCTTTCTCATCCGGTCGGTGCGACGGGTGTACAGGCCCAGAACAGCGCAACAGACAACGCAACAGACAAAGCAACAGACAACGCAACCAGATAAAATCCGTATGCCCGGGACACAGGAGAAAATAAGAGCATCAGAACCAGCGCCAGCGCGATACCGTATAAATAACAGAATAATTGCTGCTCAGTGCGCAGAATAAAATACCGAAACATATTCGCATTCCTTTTAAATATTAAAATCAACCCACACGAGTATTACCCATGACATTTTACAGACTGTTTGCAGCAATATACGCAAGGGATTTAAATCCGTTAAATAGTGCACTCAGATATATATTCAAAAATACATCCGGGTACTGATTTCAGTCGTACATAACCGGACAGGTATTATCAGAAACGCAGTCAGCCAGTCTGAATGATGATGAAAACACCCACCCCGTCAGCGTCAGCATCTCTTCCGGCTCATCCGGCGCACACAGCGTCACACTGGTGTCGGTCACACTCTCAATGTCAAAGCCACCCTCATTTATCAGGTAGCGAATCACATCATCCCGGGAGTGAATCAGGCCCGAACCCACCATCCGCAGTACCGAACGTCTTATCATTCTTCGCGCTTGGTCAGACTCGGGCACAGCAGACTCATCTGTCATTTCATCTTTAACCATTATTTACCCTTCTCGTTTAAAATATGATTTCCCGGAGGGAAAAGAATAACAACACATTGAGTGTGTCTTTCAGAAATGAATAATAACCACCGCAGCACGGCCATATATAATGACCGCACAATAAATTTAATATTTTATTTACTAAAAAGGATATATAACTGTCAGTGCAAGAGTAATCGCCCCTGACAGTATATATTCATTCCGTTACAGGTCTTTCCAGTCAGGTAATTTATTCGCCCTTCGCCGCCACAGGTGAAACAGCGCCATCGTTAAGCCAAATAATACGCCCGCGATAAGACTGACCGCACAAGCAAACAGAGGACTCATCCCCTGTGGACGCCAGACCATAAAGTACATCAGCAGCCCGTATCCCACGGAGAAACCGCCTGTCATCAAACCGAAAACCTGCCAGAACGAGGCAAACGGCAGCGGGGGGATTTTTACACCCAGCCACCACAGCAGACGTATCAGAGGCGGTGCGTAATTACTTTTCCACATCTTACGGCTGGCCATTATCGCCAGCGCCTTTTGTTTCCGTTCCTCAAAATCCATTTCACACCTCCGTTTGCATTCAGTCAGCCGTCTGGCTCCTCATTCGCTCAGTACGCAGCAGCTCCTTCATCATGCGCTCACTGGCGTACTGAGCTTCCTCTGCCGTAACGGTGGCCACGGCATTGCCCTGCAGGTCATAGCGGGAGGCACCTTCCCGCATCCGGGACAGATAACCCGCCGACCGGGTCAGGCTTTTCAGGCACTTAATCACCTGCTTATGTGATAACGGCAGGTCACGCTCTGTAATGTCCGCAAACAGCTGTTCACGCATCCCGGTTGCCAGCAGGCGCGGGGCGTTACCCTCAAACAGCTGCGGCCAGAACGCCTTCAGGGTCATGACAGCCTGCTCCGGCGGCAGCAGCTGAAGATAACGTACAGGAGGCGGAGTCTTTGCTGCTTTCACCGCTTCTTCTGCTGCCTGGCGTGCAGCGGATTCGGCGGCCTTTTTCGCCTGCTCCAGCTTCTCTTTCTTGACCTTCCAGGCGGGCGGCGTCGAGACCACCACGACTTTTTTGCGGCGAACGACGCCCGGTGTGCTTGTGACATCCGTTCCTGTGCTTTCCGCCGCAGGCTTTCGTTTGAGGCTCAGTACAGGGCGTTTTTCTTCTGCCATAACAATTGCCTGTAGTTCAGTTCAGATAATAAAGATTACTATACCTGAACGGCATCGCCCTTTCCTGTTCCTGAGAAATAAGGGCGGTGGCTCCTTTTGTAACGCGTTCAGACACTATGTCCTTTCCCGGATGACCTCCGGGATTTTTTACATCGAGGCGACTATCCCCAGCACCGCAAGGTGTACCGCATAGAACATCACAAAGAAATGCCGTGGCCAGAAACGTTTCACACTTTCCCCGACAGATGAACACACCATCAGCGTCAGCAAGGCAATCGCCAGCCCGGCCACCGACTCACTGACATCATTGATATTCATCAGTAACACCATGATGGCCCATAGCGCACCATAACTCAGCCGTTCCGTCGCATGCTGTGCGCGGCAGAGCAGCCAGCTCGCTGTAAGCATCCCCACACCCGCCATGCCGTAACTGCCGGCTGACAACGGCATCCAGGTTATCAGAAGTCCGACTGCCGGGAGGGTGCAATACCAGGATGGCAGGCTGAACCACCGCAGCGCCTGACCGGTGACGGCAAAGACAAACAGGATATTACCCGTGTACCACGGGTACCCGATAAGCATGAACGATACCTGCGCAACGAGCGCCCAGCCCCAGAGGCTGTTCAGTTGTGACTGGCGTATTTCTCCGTGCCGGGCCAGATTCATCCCCCAGACCAGACCGAACAGCGGAAAGCAGCCCCGCCCCAGCAGGCGCATGAGCTCGTTGTTATTTGCCAACAACAGGCCGGCATGGTCGGTGACCATCAGAAGCAGGGCCACCGTTTTAATCATATCCGTCTGCCCGGGCGCCCAGGTCAGCAGCGCCTTAAGCCAGCGGTCTGCGGCGCTGACGCGTATTACGTGTGTTGTCATCGTGATTTCCTTATTTATCCCTGATATTGCTGTGCCTGACAAATGCTGCAGGTGCGTCAGTCGCCCCCGAGGGTTTTCTCCCGGTTCAGATCGCGCACCATGTCCCGCGCCATCTGCTGCAGGCGTTCACGCTGCAGACTCTCTGAGGCCACCTGCTGTATCGCGGCCTCCTGGCGCCGGGTCTGTGGGTCATCCGGCAGCAGCGTTTTCTCTTCGCCCGGGCGGTCACGCTCCAGGCCGCGAATCACGTCCCCGATAACCTCTTTTATCCGCTCGCCTGGCTCGCCCGCTCTCTTCTCCTCCCCGGCCACTTCCCGGGCAGTCTGTTCCGCCTGTTTTTCCATCTCCCGGCGCTGCGCCTCTTCTGCGGCCCGCTGTGCCAGCACGTCCGGCGGGAGCGGAATGTCAGTACCGGTATCAGGGAGCGGTGTATTCGGCAGGGGGTCAGCCCAGACCCGACCACCGGTGATGGCCTCCGGGTTCCAGGGCCGGTCGTCGCCGGCAAGGCGTACTATCACCCCGCTGTCGGGGTTGTCGCGGGCTGTTCTCACGCCTTCGCCCATATTCCCCGCCAGCAGACTTTCGCCGTTGCGGCTGTTCTGCAGGGCGACGAACCGGGCCGTTTCGTCCCCCATAATCCGCCCCTCGCCCCCGATGGCCTCCAGCCGCCCGTCCCTGTCGGTCAGCGGACTGAGCCAGATACCGGCCTCCTTGCCGTTTTTATCGAATGCCGGCAGGGCCACATGTGGCTGCGGATATTTTTTACCGGGTGAGATGAATTTACCCGGAGAGCGGCCTCTGGCCAGACCTGACTGTTGCAGGGCAGCCCGGCCTGCGGCGGTTTCATCCAGCGGCTGTGCTCGACCATAGAGCTGACCGGCATTCCTCACCGCCCGGGCGTTCTGCGGTTCGAGCACGTCATGTGCGCTGGCCTTCTCCTGAGAACGGCTGACCGCCGTGGTCCACCCCTCCCGGTTGTCGGTGTAGACCTGCGCATGCTGTTTCATGCGCGACAGCGCCACATAGGCCGACTCAAAGCTGACCAGCGCTTTCCGGCGCCCTTCCACGCCTTCGAGTGCGATGGCGAAAGGTTCACTGGCCCCCTGCGCGCCGTGGGCGGTGATGGCGTAGGCAAGGTCGATGTGGCGCTGCGCTTCATCGGCCTTCGGGTTCAGTGTGCGGGTGGTTTTACCGTCAGACAGCGTGACACTGTCACCCGCGACCGTTTTCACCTCCCACACGCTGTTGGCCACATAACCCCGCTCCGGGTCACTTTTACTGAAGCGCATCCGGTCGCCCTGTGACACGGTGATGTGCTCGTCGCGATAGAGCGTGACACCCTCCGCTGACGCCTCCCGGGGAGAGAGAAACCGGGTGTTTCCCTCGCTGTCCTTCAGGGTAATCAGCTGGTTTTCTTTATCGACGTTCTCAATGCGCTGGTAAGTGTTATCGAGAAGGGCCACGGCCCCCTGATGCTCTGACCAGGTGGACAATTTACGCAGCTCGCCGTCACGGATGTTGCTCGTGACCAGTACCGGCAGGGTCATCTCCTCTTTACTGACCTCGCCATTCTGTACCCGGGCATCATGGATGAGCCCGTTCAGTGCGCGGCGGTCTGCGTTCAGATGCGTGATGATAAGCGTATTTGCCTGCGCCGCCGGGGTACGCCCGGTGTAGTCCTTCACAATTGCATCGTGGAGGGACACTGGCGTGCCTGGCGGTATTTCCTTACCCTCCTTCAGCGCATCCTGTATCGTTTTTTCCTGAGCGGGAGTAAATTCCACCACGGAATTTTCCGGTACCCAGGAGCCGTCTTTTCTGGGCACCTGCTCCGGCGTGACCTGTTCAATAGTGGACAGCGCACGGCTGATATCCCGGTCAATCAGGCTGTAGACCGCCGGTCTCAGTTCAGGCACCTGGCGCACAATCTCTTTCATGATGGCCACATCCGCGGCACTGCGCTGCTGCATCAGCCGGAACGGTTGGCCCGGAGAGATGGACTGCAACTGATCGGTATCGCCGCTGAGTACGGCACGGCCTCTCCCGGCCGCAATCAGGGAGAGCGCTTTCGCGGTGTCTGCCAGCCCGACCATCGAGCTCTCATCAAGCAGGAACAGCGTATTGCTGAAATCCGGCGTCTGGCCGTTGCGCTGCTGCAGCTGCGTGTCATGCAGGAATGAGGCGGTCGTCTGCGCCTCCACGCCGGCGCTCTGCATCTCACCCACGGCGCGGTGTGTCGGTCCCAGACCAATGACGCGCGGGCGCGTCTCTTCCGGCAGCAGGCTGATGGCGCTCATCACGGCTTTGAATTGCGTGGTTTTCCCCACCCCGGCGTAGCCCTGGACCACGGTGAACCGGTCCGGGGTTTCGAGTATCATCCGGGTTGCCGCCCGCTGTCCGGCGGTCAGGTCTGTCATCAGGCTGCCCGGCACCCGGTCCATTAACGGTGCCACCGCATCCTTCCCTTCCAGCACCCGCGTCAGAACGCTTTTCTCCGCATCCCAGGTCTGGCGGGAAATCAGCAGGTCGTTGCCGTGGCCGGAGGCCACCGGCACATTCAGCAGACTTCCGGCCTTAATCTGCGCCTGAATGGTTGCATCGATGTCTGCCATTGGCACCTTACCGCCGCCGGTTTCCAGCGCCGTGGCCAGCAGCTGCGGCCGGGTAAAGGTCAGGCTGTTCCCCTCCAGCAGCGGGATGGAAAGATGAATCGCCTGCTCTGCCGGGGTATGCAGTCCGGCCTTCTGCTGTGCGATGGCCACCTCAAGGTCTGTTTCTCCCGAGCGGGCCTTCAGCTGCTCCGACACCACGCTGAACGCGGTGTGGCGCGCCAGCTTCTCTGTGGTGCGGGCAGCGTCCTGCGCCGAGTACAGCCGGATATGACTTCCGCTCTGCGCCAGCTGGTTGAGCGTGGCGTTATCGAGTTCGCGTTGCGTGACGGAGGCAAAGACGGTCGCCGTTTCGCTGACCGACCGGCCAGGGCTTTCCACCCAGCCGTGGCCGACCTTAATCCCGTCGAACGGGCTGCTGCCGACAGGGAGTGTCTGGGTGGTTTTCTGCCCGGGACGCTGAACCGTCAGCTGCCCGGCCTCCGCTTTCAGCACCGTGACGCTTTCCCCACCCTTCAGGCGCGTGTCGGGTATCTTCCCGAGCACCGCCAGACGCTCCCCCTCCGCCACCGGCAGCTTATCCGTGCGAAACAGCGCCCACTGACTGTCGACGGCGGAGACCTTCAGGTCCAGACGCTCGCCCTCCCGGTCTGTCAGGGTCAGCATGTTGCTGCTGGCCGTCACCCGGTCAATAACAAAGCGGTCATGCATCCGGGTCTCCGGGTCCCACCGCTCCATCACCATCCCTTCCCGGTAATAATCCCGCACGCCCCGGCTTTTACTGTCCAGCCACACCGGCGTCAGCGCGGTCACCGTCATGTCCCGGCTGCCGAGCGCCCCCTCATTTTTGAGGGTATCGCGGATAACGTTGTTCAGGACATTCTGCTCACGCGTGCCGCTGATTTGCGTCACGCTCTCCTGCCCTTCACGCACGCTAGCGGCGAACTCCTGTGCCAGTCGGATGTAGCGCGCACGCTTGTCCGGCTCGCTGATGATGTCTGCCGTCGCCTGTTTTCCGCCCTGCCACCGGTATGTATTCACGCCGCTGTCTTTCAGGACTGTCAGCGCGCTCCCGGTTCCGCTGCGCTTGCCGCTGTCGGAGAGCAGGACCTGTACGTTATGGCGCATGGCGCCATCGAGCAGGGAAATCGTCTCCTTCAGGCTCAGCTTCTCCGCCTGGTCCACAATGAGCGTCCCTCCCGGGATAAACGCCGTCCCGTCCTGCAGGGCTGACTTGCCGGTTACGGTTTCTCCGGCCAGCCGCGCATCCCCGGCAAGAAACTCCCGGGAGCGATTATCGGCAGCGAGGATATGCACGTCGCGTCCCTGTTCCCGGGTCATCAGTGTCAGTTCAGCAACCCGCTCCCGCTGGCCGGCCGCGCCGCCCTGACCGGCGACAATCCCCATCGCCGGACGGTCCTGCGCCAGGACGCTGACCGCATCGCTGAAGGTTTTTTCGCGCACCACTGACGCATCCGGCGTGACGGAGACGTGGTTCTGGCGCTGAATTTCCTGACTCAGCGCTTTCACGGAGATCTCATCGAGGACGTGAATGTTTGAGGTGAAGAGGCCTTTCTCCCGGTCGAGCGGGATAAGCTGCTCCCGTTCAATCGCCGCATCGATGCCCGTTCTCGCCAGTTCAAAGACGCCGGGTTTTGCCTCCAGCTGGCCAACCGTGCGCGCCAGCACATCCGCATACGTAAACTGCACCTTACGGTCGCTGAGACCGGCAATCGCCCGGGTCACCACGTCCGTGATATCCGGTCCGTCGGTTTTCACCGGCGCTGCGGGTGCACGGGCAATCTCTTCTGCCCGCGCATCAGCCGCCTCACGGTAGCCACGGATGTCGAAGCCGGTCTCCTTCAGCGTGTTCATCCACTCCACCATCTTCTCTGCCGGATCGATGGCTTCCTTTGACCTGCGGGTATCGAGTGCCGCGACATCCCGGGACTTCAGGGACGCATCGGGTCCAGCCGCCTCCCTGAGCTCCTGGCTGCGCGTGGAAAACGGCTCGACCGGCACGTCCTTCATCTCCCACATGCCGTGCTTGCCCACGACTTCGGTTTCATACCCGAGCTTTTCCACCAGGGGTTTCAGCGCCTCCCGGTAGAGTTTCCCGAAGGCTGTCTGGTTAGCGTACACATTCTCGATAAAGCCCGTTTTACCAACCGTATCGGTACCGAGAGACTGCCACTTGTCCCCGTTCTGCGTGGCATTGATAACGACGGCATGGGTGTGCAGCTGCGGCTCCTGATTACGGTTCGTATCGTGGTTGAATTTCGCCACAATCAGATTGCCGGTCAGTACCGTTTCGCTTTTTCCGTCCGTCATGACACGGGTTGCCGCCAGAGTCTCCAGCTGTTTCACGGCTACCGTCACCGCCTGGTTGTGGGCATCGATAAGACGTTTATCACCGCCCAGCATCGCCATCACCGACACGCTTTTGGGCGCCGAAAAGGTCAAGTCATAACCCGGCCGGTGCTTATTGGCGCCGTCCTGCATCCGGGTCAGGTCGCTGCCATCCGGCAGTTTCCCTTTCAGTAGTTCGGTGAACACGGCCTTGTCGACTGCTTTTCCGTCCAGACCCAGCGCTTCCGCCCCTTTGCCCTGCCAGCGTTCCTCCATGCTGCCGATGACGTAGTAATTGTCTTTGTCCGTATAGTAATTACCGGCACTCCCGGCCGACTTGACGGAGCCAATCGACATCATCAGAAATTCCCTCCAATCTCAATATCATCCTGCTCATCGCGGCGGTGGCTGTGGTTAATGTTGACCTCTTCACGCCGCTGCATCTCGCGCTGCGTCTGCTCATCAGCCAGCCAGGCGTCATACACCTGCATGTCTTCGATTTCACCGTCCTCATTCATGCCAGCCGGCATCATCTCCTGCCCCTGCTCTGCAGACTGCTGTGCCAGCGCCTGTTCGGTGCCGCCGGTCGTGGCCGCCGTCGCAACAGCAGAAGACGCTGTCACGCTGGCAGCAGCAGGAGTCGCTGCCGGTGCCGGGCGGGTTAACGGTACGGTCGTGACTTTAGCCTGTGGCACTTCTGATGCCTTAACGGATGCCGGTGCGGCCAGCGTTTCAGCTGTCGACGAGGACTTCAGGGGGGCAGGTGAGACCGGAGCGCTTTCCGGCTCTGGCTGTCCGGCCGGTGTTTTGCTGTCTGCATCACGCTGTTCAGGCTCCGGCGCATCCGGCGTGAAAAGCGCCCGCGCCAGACTGCCTTCGGCTTCCCGCGCCTCCAGGAGCGCACTGAGCCGGGCGTCCACCCGTGTATCGAGAGTGCGCTGAATAAATCCCTCGGCAATTTTTGGGCGCGGTTTGTACTTCAGGGCCAGCTTCACGGCCGGATACGGCCCGGGCAGCGTGACGTAACAGGACAGGTCCGGGAGTGTCTGAATATCGGAATAGCTGACCAGCGTTTCACGCTCTTTTTCTTTCCCGGTCGATACCCCGTCACGCACCGGGTCTGCACCGTAGGAGTACTGTTCGCTGGCCTTGAGGATTTCCTTCTCACCAATCTCACCGGCGGCAAACTCCGCTATTTCCCTGCTGGGAGAACGGAAGAAGGCCCGGGTGTTCATCACGTCAAAGAGTGTGGCGGCGGGTTTCACGCCATAGATGTCTTCCAGCTGGGCGTAGGACTGAATACCAAACACATAGCAGCCGCCGAACTTACGCGCTTCCGGCAGGATTTCGACCAGGTCCGGCAGCTTGTGCAGCGTGGGAAGCTCATCAGCAAAAATCCACACGCGCCGGTTGCGGTTCTCCCCCATAGCCAGCAGACCCCGGATAGCAATCGACAGCCACATGGAGATAACGGGCTTCAGGGAAGCATGCGTGTCTGCATTGGAGGAGATGAACAGCCAGCCATTGGGCCTGTCCTCACGCACACCGCGCATCCAGTCCCGGATAGTGAACGGCTCGCCATTCTTCTCAATGCCCTGCAGGTAGCGGATGGCCTTGACGTAGTTGGTCAGCACCGCACGGATACTGATAGCGGTTTTCTCAATTTTTTCTTCCACCAGGTTCGCCGCCGGGGTGTTCTGCAGATAGGCGCGCAGCTTGTCGATTTTGATGGAGAGCATGGTGTCGACCAGCTTCTCGTAGCTGCGGTCCTTGTCTTCACGCATCAGATACGCGCCCTCGGCAAAAATCGTGCGCCCTGAGCCCTGCCAGAACGGGTCCTCTTTGGTCCCCATCGGGATAAGGGTATTGGAGACGTTATCGAAGTCCGGCAGCGTCAGGCACTCTTTCCACAAATCCCAGGCCGCACAGCGCGAGTCCAGTGGGTTGAGGATTTTATCGAGCGACGGGTCGTAATAGCTTTTGACAAACTCACAGGAGCGGTCGTAGATGATGGCCATACCGCCCCGGGCGCGGACGTAGTTCAGGAGACGGCGTATCACTTCGGATTTACCGGAGCCCACGGTCCCGTGGAGACAGAAGTTCTGGATTTCGGAGTTCAGCAGTATCGGCAGATCGCCAATTTTAATATCCGAAGCCATACCGTCGCGCTTCATCTGGCGCGCCACGTCTTTGGGTTTATCGGACAACTGGCGCCCGCCGGTATTCTCATCCTCGCTCTGCTGTTTCCCCTGCCGGCCCAGTACCCAGCTGGCAACAAAGAACGTCACGATACAGATAACGAGGGAAACCACGGCCGCAAACACAAAACTGGTCCACAGCTGCTCGCCACACCAGATGGTATATTTATCGGCCAGGATTTGTTCTGAGGTATATTCCAGCGACTGGCCGTAATACTGAATGGTGTAGACGGGCTGGGAGCGAATAATATCGCGCATGGGACCGAGCGTCGTACACCACCAGTACACGCAGCCGTTCACAAAGGTCTGCCAGCTGAGGCGGAACATCAGCATCAACCCGCACAGCACCCAGAATAAAATAAACAGCACGTAAAATATAATATTGGCAATCTGGCCAAACATGCGAAAGCGCATATTGGCAATCTGACCGCCCTGCGTCATATCTTTGGCATTGAAGCTCATGGCAATAATCCGTCAGTAAACCATTGAGGAAGGAATGCCGGATATCAGGAAAATATCCGACAGAAGGTGATTACATCATTAAAACATTCCGCCGATGGCGGCAACGCCTCACAGGCGCACAAGTAAATTGCGCACCTACTCACCGTTTGAGTAAAAACAGAAAAAAACACAAAGAGGAACCCGCCATTTTAAATATGGCAGGTATTATTATCGAAGCACATATCTATTCATTGATTAAATCACAAGCTTTTTTATATCCGTGCTCACATGATTTTCTCAGATATACATAGCCGGTATGCTGATTCATAGATACACCGCTACCATTAGAGTATGAAACATATAGGTTGAACTCAGCTTGGCCATTTCCCTTATCAGCTGCTTTTTCCCACCAGTCTACCGCCTTACTCATGCTACGCTCTACACACACTCCACGTAAGTAGTAATTACCAATATTAAGATATGCCATATCATAACCTTTGGCTGCTGACGAGGATAAAAGTTCCCATATCCTATCACAGCGTGCATCTCGAGACTCTGACTCCGAATATAATATCGCCAAATCATTTTGCGCCCTTGGTTCACCATTACGCGAGGCTTTAACTAACCACTCTTCAGCTTTTTTTCGGTTTTTCTTGACACCTGTCCCGTAATAATAGAAAGAGCCTATATCTGCCTGCGCCTCAGCGTTGCCTTGCTTTGCAGCTTTACCTAACCAGTAAAAAGCTTTTTCATAATCCCCGGACACTATCATATACATCCTGCCTATTTTGAACTGTGCTTGTGCATCGCCTGCAATTGCATCTTTCTTAATCTTGCTATAATAGTCATCGTTTGACCATGCATTAAATAGCGTAAAAAGAAAAATCCCACCGATCAAAATATTGTATTTTTTCATTTCGATATCTCCCTGCATCAAAATTTTCTTTTTTAATAAAATCACTCACTCAATAATCTGCATGGCTGTTTATACCATAGGAGTTTCCGCAAACATCTACGTCGCTAATCATTGGCAGTCCACTTGCAGGATTCACTTCAGAAATGCTGCCATTAAAATCTGGAACGCTGGGCATATGAATTTCGCATCCTGAGCCGGAAGTATTACTAATAGAAAAATCCTCTCGACCCATATAGCTTAGAGAATCTGAAAATTCGTTTAAGCAATACGATGGATTACTACTGATAACTTTGCCACTTGCTACAAACGGTTCTACCTGAGCAAACGAAGAGTCATTACCGTAACGGCGTGGGTTAATACGACTATTCCTTACAGAGATTAGGTTCGTTTGAGAAGTCAACCGCAGGCTTCTGCTTAGATAGAAAGGATGAAAGAAAAATACAAACATTAAACACAGAGCAGGATGTATCAGAGCAAAAAGGAGCACAAAGCTCATGTACTTTAAATTATTACTACAAAATGGAGGGTATTTCACTTTCCTCTTAACAACAAACTTTACATATTCAAAAATCCCAAACCAAATTACAGATAAAGCAGTGAGGAAAATAGTAATAACCAGGAGGTAACCATGTGATAAACAAGAAAGGCATACCATCATCGACATAAACATATTTTTCATACCCCCTCCCTAGAACATATATTCTTAACGCTTATGCTTCTCCTGGAAATCGAGAGCCTTTTTCGTCAACTCATCTCGGGAATCAGCCCCGGGAATTAACTCTTGATGTTCCCTTCTGACATTATATTCACTTTCAAATTTATTTCCTGCTGTTTTGTGGTGATTTTCCAGATCGCTCTGTTGTTTCTTCACTTCACCACCCTTCTGCTGAATTCCCTGTTGGCTTTCTCGGTGCGCCTGTTTATTTTTAGACAGCATTGTATCAACTGACTGACCAACATTATCTTTAATTCCAGCATCCCGAGTCATGGTATCAATGCTACCAGCATTATGTCCGTAGTCGTTCATTACCGTACCACGATCACCACCACCTGATACACCAGACATGTTCTGGCCAATGGACTCTCGCCCTTGTTGGTAAGCACCATCAATCTTAGGCTCAACCTGAGCTTTGACGAACTCACGCGCTAGGGCTTCACGTTGCGCAGCAACTTCTGGCGAACTTGTGTTGGTCAGTATGGATTCTGCATTCTGCGGTGAACGTTGCTGGACAAAGTTAGCAAACTGCTGAGTCAGATTTTCACTCATCTGGCCGCTCATGCTCTCTGTCCGTGAAGCCATTTCACTGTATTCATGACTGCGTGTCCGGCTATTCGTATACTGGTCATAGCTGTTTTTAGCACTTGAGAGTGATGCTGCAAACTGGTCAACACGTGAACTGGCATTATTATCCGTAATATTGCCTGATGTGGAATTTTTTCGACTGGTAAAGTAATCTGATCCTTCTTTAAAGTCTTTAGCTGCCTGACTACTTATATCATGACGACTGTCTTCTGATTTACGGCCTGATTGTCCAACCGAATCTGTTGAACCAGAACTAGCAGTACCATTTATTGAAATTTTTCCACCGGCTTCCGCTCGTCCTCCGGTACCGAAAACTTCAAATCCACCACTTACTTTAGCGCTGCCATAAATTTCACCATTGACCGAACCTCTCGTATTTTCATCCATAAGATTCTGGAAGGATTGCTCGTTGCTGATGTTATTGGCTTTAGCATTTGAAACAACGGCATTCCACATCTTGCTTCTGGCCATTGAGTCCTGCGACGACTCAGTATTATCGGCCCCGGTTGTTGTCGACGCGCTGTTCCCTTTATTTGTGCCGAACTGCTGCAGGCTGTTCCAGGCACTTGTCACGCTGCTGTTATAACCATGCAGAGCACTTTCAGCCTGCACATCCGACTCTCTGGCCATCTGCTGCTGCGCACTGGCTATCTGACGACCGACGTTGATATCCACCGGCAGTTTTGACATTGCACCACCACTGTCCCAGACCATTGAGCCATCCCTGGTCTGCGTGCTCATTGCCCCATTCCCCAGCTGCCGCGACATCTGCCCGAAGCTGGTCGTGCTGTTGGTACCCCAGCTGTAGCCGCTGACGTTTTCCATCTGCATGTTTGAGAAGGAGTAATTACCATCCACAACTCCCGATGAAGCCTGAGACGTCGAGCTGAGTCCCGAAGAGGCAAAGTGGCTGTATGCGCTGGAGAAGCCGGCACCGATATTTTTGACCATATACCAGGTGAGCGGCGGTATCATCATCGAGATATACCCGGCCGTTGTCGCAATATCCGAATTCTTCAACTGCACCTGAGAGAGCTCAGAGAGAACCACAGGGACACCGTTCTGTTTTGCGTAGTAGGCCATCGCGCTGTTCAGGATGGAGAAGACAAGTGGCCAGGACTGCAGCCATATCAGGGCAAACGCGTAGCCCTTTATCACCTGCAGCGTCATCATGTTGAACATCGCGCTCATAATCAGTATGGGGAACAACCCAATCATGATACCCATGATCACCGTCTGCATCATTGGCAGGGAGCGCAGGGCCTGATGCCCCATCGTGGCCTGTGCCAGGCGTTGTTTCTCCAGCGACGTGGTGTTGGCGATGTTCACCAGACTTGCCGTGTCGCCGCTGCGGGCCGCGTAACTCTGGATGCCGTTGCGCAGCGCATTCATGGTGACATTCTGCCGGATAATCTGCCCGGCATTCTGGCCTGAGCTGTAGAAGTAGCTGTAACTGTCGCCTATCATCTGGCTGAACAGCAGGTCCGGATTCGGTTTGCCGCCAAACAGCTGGCGTACATAATAACTCCATGTTTTCCCGCCGGTCTGAGAGTCGAGTGCTAACGCTGACTTCAAATCACGTGAAGCCTCCAGACAGGTCTGGAACTTGTTGTTTTTATCGAATACCCCTCTCAGCGGGCTGGGATTAGAAAACACCAGTGTGTACGGGTCGGGCGAGTTCATCAGTTCTTCAAGGGTGTATTTGCCATTGAGAAAGATGTCACCCATCACGCAGTTCTGGACATAGTCGGAGAACAGCGTGGTAATTTCGGGGTTCTGCGAAACAAAATCCGTGCTTTTCGCCACCAGGTTTCCGCCAAACAGCATCCCGGTCTTACTGTAGGTGACACTGTCGGGCAGGGAGAAAATCATCTCGTAGCTCTGTACCAGGGCATTACCCACACGCGTGGTCAGCGACGCCGGAATGGCCAGGCCAACCGGGACGTTATCCACTTTGTAGACCTGCGCCACGTTGCTGTAGTCGATTATCTGTACAGGTGTACGGACGACAACCAGCATCGAGACCAGGGTCAGGGAAAACACCCAACCGACAAGGTCCATGATGTTGTGTTTTTTCACCCAGCTGACGGTCACAATCAGCACCGAAAACGCGATGCACATTTTCTCAATGGACGACCAGGTGGCGGTCCCCATGAACGCCGCGATGGCATTGAGATTACCCCGCAGCCAGTCGCCCCCGGCGATGGTGTAGATTTCAAGTGGCGTCATCAGAGGCTCCCTCCGAAATGGTAGTTGTTCTGGTAGCGGGTCATCATGCGGGCGGACACCTGCTGGCGCATGTAACTCATCTGCCGGTCAACAACCAGCATCGCATCCTGCTGGACCTGAACACGCGCCTGAAAGGCGGCAATCTGCACGCTCGCCTGATTCAGGTTTTCCAGAATTAAATCCATTGTCGACTGCGGGTAGTTGCCTGTGGCAATCATGGCCCGGGCCTGCTGAATAAGCTCCTGGATGTACTGCAGCAGAATGTCGTAGCCGATATAGTCCGTGAGCTGATAAATCAGCGTGTTTGAAATACCCAGCATCTGCGGGTCGACAATGTATTTGAACACCGGGATGGTGGTGCTGGAGATAAAGCCCTTCTCCTGCTCCGTCAGGGCCTGGTCCATTACCGCCTTGCTCTGAATACTGCTCAGAAGTGTCGAAATCTGGCTCTTAAGCGCCTTGTCGGCGGCAATGGTGACCGTCGCGTCTGCGACTACTTTCAGGCATTTTTCAGAATCGTTGCAGTGGTAGATTTTAGCCGTACCCCCTTCCATCATGGCTTTAATCAGGTCCTGGTCGGTGGTACGCGCCGGCAGCGGGGTGATTTCACTGTTCTCACCGAAGACCAGCGTCCCGGTGAGCGTCATCACAAACTCCTTCAGCTCCTTATTGCCGTCAAAGAGCCGGTTTTTGGACAGGGCATTCCACATGATATTGATGTTCTTCATGACGCGCTCCTTGTCCTTATCGCTGGCTTTATCCTGCACCTTGCCCATCTGCCCGCCAACCGAACAGCCCTGACGCGATGCCGCCCAGTCGGCAAAAATATTGCTTTCACCGGCAATGTCCTGGCAGACCTTCTGCTGCGCCACCTGGGTGCGGGGGAACAGGCCACCCACAATGCCCTGTGCGGCCTGGCACGAACTGAGGTTCATGCTGTTAATGTCGCTGGCCATTTTCTGCAGGAAGTCTTTGGCAGTTTTGATTTCGGGTACCGTAGTCTGCAGGGCAAGGTCAAAGAAGTAGCCTGCGGCGTTGGACATGATTTGTTTGCCGAAGCGCTGCAGCTGCTCGCTGTTAATGAAGCTGAATGAGCCCAGGTACGCATCGATGCCGCCGCAGCCAGCGTTGATATCCGGCAGGGTCATGCTGACCAGCTGGATGGATTTGACCTGCGTTCTGGCATACAGCGAACCACCGGAGGCGTAGCCCGCCGCCTGCCCCTGCCAGACCTGTGGCTGGCTGGTATTGGACGCGAACCCCAGTTTGTTGAAGAAGTTATTCATATCGCCATTCACATCGGCGGCGGTGTTGAACGATATCCCCCCCAAAAGACAACTCAGCAATATACGTTGAAGACGGAAACGACTTCTGTAAGAATAAATCGTTCTGAACCACGGTGAAAACAGATACATATGTTGCCCTCTATGCCCGGTTGACAGCATTTATAAAAGGAGTGTTAATCATGAAGCTACCATTCGGAAAAATGATAAGAATGCTGGAAGACAAAAACTCTCAGGATATTTTACGAAATATATTCAGAGATACACTGACAAGCAGTTCGTTAATATTATTCCTGATGACACCTTCCTTATACTTCAAGGACAGCCCCATCATCGTCTGGCTTATTATTTTAACAATGTCGATATTAAGCTGCCTGTTCGTTCTCTCCTGGGTAATCTACACTCTTCGCCCCTTATTTGAAGAATTACTGCAACGAGATACAAAAATAAACAGAGCGTACTTTGCGATATGGGTTGTCTTAATTGAATTCGGTATAACGTTTAGCATTAGTCGTTTATTCATTTCAGTCATTAAGAATTAAACAGGGCTGTATAATAAACCCATGACACCCCCCAACAAAAAATTGACATGGGTAACAGGACCCAGAGTTCAGCGATGATATGGAATGCATCATCCAGAACCCTGCCTTCTGATATATCTCTCTGGATGCCACCTGTCATATATCCGGTTATAAACTGAGTCAGAAGGAACGTTCCTGCCACAGCAAAAAAATCCCACTGCCATGCCCGCAAAACCAGCAGGGCGAAAACCTGACAAACAACAGAGACTGAATTCCCATAAAATATTAACACCGGCTTAAAATCATCATATGGATACCCCCCAGCAGAAACTGAAAGAACCATAGCAAAAAAGACACTAAAAACCAGCACCACAGCCAGACCGAAATTATTTACGAAAAGACCCCATAAAACACACATTCCATTAATAAGACACTCAAGATTTTTTCCAGTAAAAATGATAGCGCCCGTTAAAAACACAACATACATCATGCATTGAAAATATAAACTCTTTTTACTTAAATCAGAAGGCCGCAGATTTAATGATTTCTTAATATTCATTTTTGGGCATCCCCATCATCTGAAATACTGTATCCACTCGCGCCATAAAGCCCTGCGCATCCGTGGCGCCCTGCAGAACCGGGTAAGCGGCCAGCGTGTTCACGTTGACCAGAAACGTGGTCGGCGTGGCCACCGGGATATTGGGGAAAAAGGTCTGCATCACCTCAGGTGGTACCGGCAGCGCCTCCGGAAAGGCCTCATCGCCCTGCCCGTCAATGGTATAGGGGAAGACAGAGAAGCCGTACTGCGTGGCCAGCTGCTTCAGGACCGGGTCAAACTTATGGCAGTACGGGCACTTCCCCTGCATGAACAACACCACTTTCCAGTCCCGCAGGTCCACCTGCCTGCCGTTACTGAGCTGGAGCCAGCGAGGCTGGGTGGCAGGCATCACAGCTCGAGGAGCATCATCCTGCCGGGAGGCTGATGCCACACCGGAGATGCCCTGCGGGTCCCAGAGTGACTTCACCTCATCGAGTGTTCCCCCGTGCGCCATGCCGGAGAGGGCCAGGAGTAAAGTTGCTGTGGTTGCTGCTGTTTTAGTTGTGTTCTTCAGGCTGCTTTTCACGGGCTTTCTCCTCCTTTTCGGCTTCAGCAATAAGGGCATTGAGAATGCGGTACCCGCCGAAGATGACCATTCCTAATCCCAGAATTTCAGCGGCCTGCACGGCCATTTCAGGCTGTTTTCTGACAAGCCTGGCTATCAGATGGGAAAACACTCCCACGGCCAGCACCCACATTCCCGTAATATCCAAATCGGGGAACCGAATCTTTCGCATATATCATCCTTCAGTTTTTAGACTTAAGTTTTTGAATGTGCTTTACTCATTACCGCGCATCAGACCAAACTACAATCAATAGAGTTCGGAGAGAGAATGGACATAAAAATAGATAAAGACAGACAAGACAGACTCCTGACAATCAGGGACCTTATCCGGGAAACTCTTTTAGGAAATGCGGCAATAATATTCATTGCATATATTTTATCTCTTTCACTGCCCCCTCAAAACATTCCGGACTACATTGTCATTACATTATGCCTACTAACAATTTTGGGATTGTTATACTGGATGTTTCAAATGGCGTTCATTTATATCATTCAACTAACCAAGGCTCGCACTGCCCTTTTCTTGTTTATGGTGTGGATTTTTCTTATTCAGTTTGCAATCTACTATAAATTCGACGATATATTTGGAGAGAAACTAGCATACTTATTATTTAAATAGACACATGATTCCAAACCAAACGCAGAGCGCCATTGCCAATGACGCTCCACTAATGCAGACATTTCTTTTTATCAAACCAGAATGCCCCCCCGAAACAACTGCAAGCATACCCACATGCACAACCAGTGGAATAATAGTCTGCACAACCCCGGCTATAATGAACAGGAAAAAATAAGAGTGTGAGGATATTTTAACGAGAAATGGTATCTGAACAGTCAGAACAGTTAATGCACACACCAAATACTCACAAAGAAAATTTTTACCAGTATTTATTGAGCCAAGTAAAACAGGAAAAAGCAAGCATATTGCTGGAAAAATCCCAAACCAAAAAATCCGACTACCCTCAGGAATACCCATTATTTCTGATGCCAGCGCCGGAATGGTGATAAAAAGCAGAGCAATACATCCAGCCCGAAAATAAATCATCCGTTAATCCTCAAAAGTTTGGTTTAAAGTCGCTGGAGACATAGAGGAACTGTTTCGCCAGGTCGTCCTGGCTGATGAAGCCGTAACTCAGCGGCTTCACCTGGCCGCTTTTCGGGTTGACCAGCATCATCGCGGGGAAGAACTTCACACCGAGTTGTGCGGCCTGTCCCTGGTCTGTCCGGCTGTCGGGCAGCATGGGGTTAATGACGCCGTCGACCGACACCGGTATCACGCTCAGGCCGTAGGTTTCGCGGAAGTTCTGAATCACCTGGACCAGCTGGCCATCGATGGCTTCGCGGCCCCGGTAGAAGAACATCACGCCAAAATGCTGCGCGAGGGTCGAGATAGCCCGGCGCTGTTCGGCATAGTCGGCCGCCAGCTGGTTTTTTACCGTGCCGTTGTAGTGGCTGTACTGCAGGTTGTAATCGAGCTCCGGGTGCGCCAGCATGGCCTTCTTCGCGCTCATCGAGAACAGGCCGGCCTGCTGCGTCCAGTAGTTCTGCAGCCGGAAGTACTTCACAAAGGCCGGTACCGAGGGGTACATAATGGCTTCCGCCAGGGCTTTCTTAGTCGCCTGCTGCAGGAGAGCCTGCTTCTGGAGAATATCCATTTGCGGTGGCGGGGCCGCCGGTACTGGCGGCTTTTCAGCTTCCCGGGACTTCAGTTTCTCGTTGTACCACTGCCAGCCCGCATCTTTGGCGAAAGCCGGCAACAGGGTGCAGCAAAGGCACCCCGCCAGAAGGGCGGTGTGTATTTTTCGCATGATAACTACCTGTTTTAATCAGTGTGGCTGGCGGGAAAGTTGCTGGTAGGCAGCGTGTTTATCGAGCAGGTGAATGACTTCACCCTGACCATTGCGCAGTTCAAAGCGGTAGCTGCTGCAGTAAAGGGGGAGATCGGTTATCGTTAAATTCACCCGCTCCCCACCCCGGACCACCCACGCGACCTGAGAAATCCGGTCACACTGGATACCCCAGGCACGGTTGGTGGCCATAAATGCACTAATCTGTTTGTCCCGCCACAGGCTGTAAGACATGATGCTCACCAGAAAAACAACAAACACGCTGACAAACAGCACCACCATTCCATACGACTTTTTCTCTTCCATCCCTGTTCCTTTATTTTCCCTTCTGTAAAAGTCTGGTCAGCGCCGAAAAAAACAGATAATTCATAAGCCCGACACCGCCCATGCAGAGAATAAAGATAACGCTCAGGATATAATCACTGCCTGATGTTCCTTTGACGGCATCCCATGAAAAGTACAGCACCGGAGAAATAATAATTATCGTCAGCGCCAGTCTCAGCGAAAAATCGACGGCAGGATGTTTGTGAAAATTAACTTTCATTCTTTTCTCTCCCGTTACGAGTATTCTGTTTTACACCGTCAGCCTTGTGCAGCCCGATAACGTAGAAAATGAGTGATGCCGCCCCCATCCCCATCGACTCAGACCAGCCCCGGGCAGACAGTCCTGCAAACGCAACGGCAACAGCGGCCTGGCACGTCAGGGCACCCAGGAATATCAGGAGCAGACTGCGGCCTGACATGCATAAAGCAATACCAGTCGGAATAAAAAGAAAGACCACAAGCAGAACAACCACCATGAATGACGCGGCCATTTAATCACCTTTAGATATGTATGTTATTAAAGAGGGGTTACTTTGCAGAAGACTGTGTGAGAAGCTCTTTGATGCGTTCTTTCGTTTTTTCTGTCAGCGCTGAGTTCTCAGGAATAGACTGGTTCTTCATTAAATCCTCCATGAAGTTCGTGAAATCCAGCTGGTCAAAGTTGATACGCTGAAGCTCATCCACGCTGATACCCCGACAGTCCGGGCTTTTCGCGCCGCCAAATCCGATATGCAGCTGGCCGTTTCGTCCCTGCTGCTGAACAATCTGCGCCAGTTTTGAATCAAACTGACAGTAGCTGCGCTTTTTCTCCAGACAGACACCCAGGACTTTTTTCGAACAGAACTCCCCGATGCTGATGGTCAGCTTGTTGGCTTTGGCTTTCGCGAGCGCCTTATCTTCGCCGCTGCAGCGCGCCAGCCCCACATCCTGCCCCCAGCCACTGTCCTTGCAGCAGTTACTGAATCCGGCGGCGAACTTCTTGCAGTATTTCGCGTTGCCGGTGAAGGCCCTGACATTCACGCCGTCCATCTCAGCCACGTCCTTACCGGCTGCCGCCAGGGCGGCCAGTTCGGAGACTGCCTGACCAAAATCATTGTTCTTCCCGGAGGCCGCCTTATCGCATTCGCCATCGAGACAGAACACATCCCCGCCGCAAATCATCTGCTTCCCGCTGGTCCGCGTCTCACAGGAGAACGTAGCGTACTCATGAAGACAGGTCCCGCTTCCGTCCTCACTGTAAAAGGCGCACTGGCGGGATGACAGGGTGCAGGCTTTGTTATCCATCAGAGACTGACAGGCACCAAAATCTGCAGGCTGAGTAATGTACGTGTCCCTGTAAGCCCAGCAGGCCTGATAAACCGGGTACGCTTTCCCGTCCTGCCAGACCTCTTTCGTGCTTCCCGGCTCAGTACATTCTGACGATGTTTTGTTTCCTTCATCTTTGTTAAAGGCGCAGTTCTCAACCCAGGTGACGTCAGGCTCCCACTCTTTTGAGGCGACCTGCATTGTGGCGCGGATGTTCAGAGTGATGTAACCGGAGCGGAGATTCCGGGCCAGTATGCCGGCGAAGTAGCTGACCGAATAGCTGTCATGCAGCTTAATGGTCATAATCTCGTCCCGGCCCTCCACAACCTGATAACCGCCACCGGAAAGGGTTTTCCACTCCTGCCCCCCTTCCACACGAACCGAACCGCCAAGGGCATAGAGCGTCCTTGCCTGCCCCGGTGGCGCATAATTCGGCAGGCTGGTAATGAAATACTGCGCCTCTGCATGAATAAGTGTCCCGGTCACACCGAAACTGAAGCGCACTTTGACCTGGTCGCCCTCCTGCCAGGCATCCTTCAGCGCCACGCTGTATACGTCTGTCGTCGTCGTATCGTTATAGTGACCGGTAATGGTCGCCGTCCGCATACAGTACTGCTCAACCTGAAGGTCGCGCTCACAGGTGTGGTTCGTGAATTCACTGCGGTTAACCACCTGGGCCGTACAGGCCTGTCCGGTATCCCCGACAATCGTATCCGCCCGGGATTCGATGTCTTTTGCCGACTGAATAAACGGTGCCTCCGGGGAAACCAGGTCCGGAGGCCGGTTTGTGAATGACTCCGTAATGGTTTTACCGGTCTCGCCCTGGCTGAACTCAGCGGCCGAGTCACCTTTCAGGGCACTGTCTCCGCTGGCAGTGACGCCACCGTAGTATTTTGTCTGGTCCGGGCTGTCGGTATACCCCGGCAGGTTTTGCTCGCCGCTGAAGTTTTTCAGCGAGTCAATCCCGCTGCCCTGCACCTGCTTCGCAAAATCCGACCCGGCTTTATAGTCGGTACCGCTGTCAGCACAGGCCGGTGATGCCAGCCAGATGAAGGCACTGAGGACAGAGGCGTGCAGTGTCAGAATGAGCGGGAGTTCTTTCACCGGACACCTCCCAGCATTGTTCTGGCCGTCTGTGCACAGTCACCTGTTTCCGCCACTTTCTCCAGCGCCTGTTTCAGGCGAATATTGCCGCGCACCACGTCGAACCCCGTCTGACAACGGACCACCAGGGCCGGGACACTCCGGATGTTGTATTGTGAGTACAGCGTCGGATCGATCTGGACGCCATCGGTGACACCGTCCTTTACCAGCTGCAGCACCGCGTCAGTGGTGGTCTTCATATCGTTATTAATCAGTCCCCGCAGTGTTGCCGGAATACCGTACTGGCGGGTTTCATGCAGCATGCGCTTCAGCCCCTCTTCCGGTATCGAGAAGGAGACAAAATACAGTGCCCCTTCTGTCGGTTTTTCCTGATTCGCTGCTTTCTGCTGGCTCAGAAGATTATCGATAAACTGGCTGTCTGAGCGGTTGAGTGGATTGCGCTTAATTTGCGCTTCCAGCTCCTCCCGCAGCTGTCTGTCGGGATGCTGGCGCAGCTGCTCGCTTAAATTCTCCTGCTGTTTCAGCCAGGCTCTGTCTTCGGTTGTGGGGCCAACGGCCCCACACACCTTCATGGTCAGTAAGGCCATCACAATCATCGCATTGATAAATTTCATCGGAGACTCCTGTCAGAGGAAGACGCAGTTACGTTTACGCCACATCAGATAGCCGTAGTTCTTTCGTGAGTTGGGGGGATTTCGTCCCGCTTCCCAGCGCATCACGCTGCGACCCACGGGATGGCACTGACCGCTGTCGGGGTACATGTTCACCATCTGATAGCGCCAGCGCTCTTTGGGGATAATCGGGGACGGGTACTCATAACAGACCGCCTTGTCCTTGCCGATGCTCTCCATGATTTGTCCCTGCCGGTGAAGCTTGTACGCCATGCGCTCGCTGACCAGTAACGAGGACTGCAGCGGACTGGACTCGTTGCTGACCCAGCCGCTGAAGGGATACATCGAACCCTGAGAGCCGGCGCACCAGAACAGAACATCCAGCGGCATATGAAACGCGCTGGCCATCGCATCAGCAGCACAGGCGCCCTGCGCAATCGGGTTGGCAAACAGAATGGCTTCCGGATTCAGGATGGTAGTCAGGCTGCTGTCCACCCAGGTCGGGTCAATCTCGGAAAGATACGCAATATCCATATCGCCCCCTTCCAGGCAGCCTGCTGACGTGATGATGTTCAGCCAGTACGTCAGCGGGTATTTGTACCAGTGCACGTGATAGAAGGCCCCGTTCACCTGTTTGTCGTCCTTTTTCGCGGTCCCCATGCCGGTCTTGCCGAGGTTGATGCTGAATCCCCCCAGATTAACCATGCAGCCCGGGGAACGGCTGACGTCCGTCATCGCCATGGGCTCCCAGTACCCGATGGCCAGACCGGGGCGAACAAACAGCGGCGGCGGAGCCGGGCAGAGCTGCAGGGGACTGCCGGGATTGCTGGTATCCGGCAGGTCGCCTTTGCCGACCTGCACGCTGCCGAGCGACAGGGGGAAGATACAGCGCCAGCATACATCGGTGATCGGGTTAACAAATCGTCCCTCACAGGAAGGGTCTGCAGCGGCGCGGCCCGAGAATACCGAAAAAGTCATGCAGATGAGAAAGAACACAGCAGCTTTCATTTCTGATCTGTCTCCCTGAGCCGGTTATCGGGAAGGGTGACGCTTCCCGCGTCACCTGCCACTTTGACAAATACATGGCGAGGGAAACGGGGAAAGCACCCCAGAAGCCAGGACAGTCCTGCATATACCAGCGCCATTACGATCCAAAGCGCTTTCCAGGTTCCGCGCCACAATTCGTCAATACTCTCTTTTATATAATCGGCATAACCCGCAGCATCCGTGCTACGACAGTGCTCTCCGAATAAAGGACCGCCTAAGTTCGGACCACACCCTCCCGGTGTCCTGAATTCCCCATAATTTACATATCGCGTTGAAGCCGCTATTTCGTCTGCCGCTACCTGGCCCGGCGTGGTGTCACGCAGCCAGAAAATTAAGATTACAAACAGCATTACCGTTGCAGCAGGCCACATAACCAGGTAATGGACTGCCCAGACCAGCCAGCGCAGGCAATATAAAATGAGTGCCAGAGCCTTATTTATCATGATGCCCCCATGCTTCAGCGGTCAGACTCTCGCAGCAGACCGTACTATCATTGCGGTGAAGGGTGTTGCCCGGATTGATACGACTGTTGGATGTCATGTTCTTCGTCCTCTGAGTTGTGCCGTCTTCCCGGCTTGCTGTGTGACGACCTGCCGGCCAGTCTCGTCGGTTCATGGCTGCGGGGCCGGCGGGAAGGTCTCAATATTCAGCCGTTCACCAGACGGAGCCGGCGTGATACGCGCCGGCACCGTGGTCAGGCCAAAGCGCTGGCTCAACACGCCGTTCTGGTCGAAATAAATCCGGCTGTCCAGTGCGGCGGACGTGTCCGGCACGCTGCCACGCACCAGGATAATCTTGCTCATCAGGGTTTCCGGCACCTGGCGCTTCATCCACGCCACCTGGTCGGCGTCATCCCCGTTGATGAAATACAGGGTCTGCATAAACGGCACGGTTTTCAGGGGGTTCACAACTTCGCCCTTGCGGGCAAACACCCGCCCCTCATGGTCTTTCAGGTCTTCACTCAGACGGATGCTGGGGTCAAACCAGCGCTGCTCATACTTCTCTGCCCGTTTAATCCCCTCCACCGGCGCCGGGCGCTGGCTGTTTTCAATGACGCGCTGTTTAAATTCATCCATCGTCTGGTCCCACTGACCGGAGGTCTGCAGTTTCTGCAGACGCTGCGTGATGAGCTGCAGCATGTCCTGCTCGCGCACGGGCCACAAATCCCCCCAGGTCCCGAGGTCGGCCGCCTGTGTCAGCGGCGACAAAAGACAGCTGGCGAGCAGGCAGCCTTTCAGTCGTATCATTGCTGTGCTCCTTTCATCCGGCGGGCAATGTCGTGCTGAATGGTGCGGGTCACATCGGATGCGCCCTGAACCACGGCGGGTGAGACCAGAATGAGCACATGATGTTGCTGCTGATAATCCGCCAGGCTCTTCTCCAGTGCCTCGTTAAACCGGTCCGAGAGCACTTTTGACTGCGCCTCAGTCAGTGGCTTCTGGCTGACGCTGTCCATAAAGTTGTCGAGCGTCTTTTTCATATCGAAGGCCACCACCCGTGGCGTGGTGTACGCCAGCATCACCCGCGTGAGCATGACGTTGCAGGCCAGGGTAAAAACGACGAGGGCGGTGATGACCAGCACCCGCCGGAAAGTGCGCGATGTCGCTTTGTTTTGCTGCTGTTCCGGCCTCTGCTGCTGTTGCATCTGCTCCGTTTGTTGCTCTGCATTCTCTTCCATCAGCGGTTTTCCTCTGTGTCGTTTTCAGATATCCGGGATTCAAGCTCAGCCATCTCCCTGTCAAAGTTGCGGCAGGCCAGGCCGTACACCGCATCGTGAATATCGACACCTTCTGCCCGGCGCGCTTTCATGTACTCGAAGTCCGGGCCTTTGGAGGAGTACATCGCCCTGCTGAGCGGGTCGACAAACAGGCGATGCCAGGAGCAGTTCGCCTCCACCTGCAGCATAAAAGAGGAGAACCACTGCTCTTTGGCCGAGCCGAATCCGTTAATCATGTCTTTCTCAAGCTTGCTGAACTGGTCTGGATACAGCTGGTTGTATTTCGCAAACTCCTTCGCTGACTGCTTCAGAATGGCCTTGTACGATGAGTTACCCCAGGCGGCCCGTGCCGCGCTCGATGCGGTCGGGGAGTCGAAGTCGACGATGTTCTGGGTGATGGTGATATAAGCCCCGGTGTGCCGGCGCGCCGTCCGGTAGCCCTTCTCGATAAAGGTCCCGACCTTCTCGTTTTTGAAGTCCAGCAGTCGCCAGCCTTCATCGATAACGTTAAGTTTTTTCAGGCTGCGCGGGGACTGGTACATCCGGTTCTCGATATAGATAATCAGCGAGAACATCACCGCGACCAGCAGGGACTGGCGCGACTCCAGCCCGCCCAGCTCAAGGACCACCATCCGGGCATCGTCGTGCAGGGACGGCTCATCGGAGTTGAAGTACTCCCCGTACAGCCCGTTCACGGTGTACTGGTCGAGCAGGATGATCATGTCATCAAGACGGCTGCGCACCCCCGGCGAGTCGGCGTATTCCTCACTGTCTTTCTCGCTCTGGAGGAAGTCCACCACATCATCGATGCGCGCCTTGTTGCGCTTACTCAGCCAGGCCGCCCGGACCGCCTGCAGGAGCAGACCTTCGTGTACTTCATCCAGGTTGCCGTTGGGACTGGCCATCACCGACATCTGGTCGCGGATACGCTCGGCGGACAGGTCAAAGTTCGCGTCGTCGAGAATATTGGCGAACGGATTAAACTTCAGCGAGTCGCCGTCGAGATACACGCCACCCATGTTTTCGCACAGGAGCTTGTAGCCGTCGCCCATGTCGAAGACCCAGGCAAAACCGCCGGAGTCGAGCACGCTGCGAATGAGGGGCTGGATCAGACCGGTTTTCCCCGCCCCGGAGGTGCCGCAGACCGCCATGTTGAAGTTGGTGTTGTTCATTCCCTCGTAGAACAGGTCGATGAACGCCAGCTGGTTACGGTAGGTGGGGGCCAGGAGTCCTGCCGGCGCCAGCGGACTGTCAGCAACAACCGGCAGAAGGTTGGCCACCTGGAACGTCTCAGCCCGCTTCACCACACCTGCCGCCTGAAGCTCTTTAAACAGGCCTTCGCCGCACTTGAACGGCATCATGGCCAGAAAATTACGCAGGTGATGGTAGCGGGCCGGGATAAGCTGGAAACCGCCCTTACGGTAGCTGTTGAGCACCTGCTGTTCGGTAGCGAGAGAGGCCTCTGCGTTGTCGGCGGTATACGTGGTGATGTTAAAGAAGTAGGACACCAGAGAGGTCTGGTTGGTCGCCAGACGCTGGCGGATATCGCCCCACTCCTGCACTTCTTTTATTACGTTCGGAAAATACTTCGCATAGGAAGTTTTGCTTTTCTTCTCCACGTCCATGAATTTCAGGTTGGCTTCGTTCTGGGTTTTCACCTGGTCCTCGACCATCAGCGTCAGCGTGATGACAAAGGGGCAGGAGATGGAGAGCTCAGGGTTCAGCAGGTTGGCGTAGTTGTCCGCCGCGGTCCAGAGAAAGGCGATTTCCGGGTCACACTCCAGGTGGTAGTTCGTCACCCGGGTCACGCACTCTTTCCCGTCGCGCCCCAGGCGGCCGATTTTCAGGTGACCGGCGGTGACCTGCATGTCGAAGCTGTCATCCACGCACTGGTAGTTCAGGTCCTGATACGGGTCCAGCTTGTACGGCACCCGGTACATCTCGTGCGGGTCCGGGTTAATCAGCTCCCGCATCAGTTCGACCAGCCCGGCTGCATCGAGAATACGCGTCGGGATGTAAGCCCCGCCGAGCGATGCCCGTAACACTTTAATCTGATTCTCCAGCTCCACAATTTGCGAGGTGGAGTTCTTCTTGCGGGGCACGCAGCAGGAGATGTAGACGCGGTAGTTACGCAGCGTCAGGGGCAAATCCAGATTGTCCGGCAGGGGAAACTGTGTTTCGGCTGCCCGGAGATAGTAGGCGCGGGTGATGGCATTAAACTTTTTAGCCTGTGTACCGCTCCAGCGGAATTCACGCAGGCCGTAGTCGATATCATTCCCGACCAGCTTACTGGATACCAGATGAAAACTGACCGGCACACCGCGGGGAAGTTTACTGCGCAGTAAATGCTCCAGCGTGGAGACGATATCTTTATCCGCACCGGGAAGCGGGCGCGCTTCAAACATATAGCCGACGGTTTTGTTATTAATAAACAGCCCGGTGGCAGAGTCATAATCCTTATAAGGCAGGATACGGCTGAACTGCGGAAAGTTCATGCTGCCCAGCGTGTCATTGGCTTTGGCAGATTCGTCGGGCAGCTTCAGCGCAGAGACCAGCGAGTTCACGGCCTGCGCGACGGTATCCATGATGTTATTACTCATGCGAGCATTCCTTAATACATTTTAGAAATTCAGAGAAATATCAGGCTGTAGTTCGCGGATATATCACGCAAAGCCATTTTTAAAATCGCAGACACAAATAAACACCGAAAGTCGCTCAGGCGAATTTAAAAACTATTTACCTGCACGCTTATATAACTCCCACTGGCGGATATACTCATCATACTGAACCGTCGGTATATTAATGATGACACCGGCACAACCCAGTTTATTAACAGGTTCGGTAAATGCGCCCGTCGGAATGTTTGCCTCAAGGAGTTTACAGTCATTTTTCCAGTGTCTCCCGGCTTCCAGCTCATCCATCGTGAATGACCGACTGGTAAAGACGATAAGTGTGACAAACGCAACCACTGCCATAAGCGCACTAAAGAAAAATACATTAGCCCTGCAGACTCGCAGATTAATCTTTTCAGGGATAACAAACATGGCCAGCGCACCGACAACACCGATAACGAAAAGGATCAGGCACACACCAATAAGCCACTCAATATTATCTCCTTCAAGGTAGTAGGCTCTCATTGACTGCCTCCGTTCAGCGTTTCCATCGTACTGTTCAGGGGTTCTCGCGTTTTAACTTCAATGCACTCACCCGTATTACTTCCGAACCTTCTGTTGCCTCCACGCGCTTCGACTGCACGCAGCATTTTGAGGCACACATCCGTATTGGGCATAGGTGTGATACTCCAGATACCACCGGCACTAGCCGGTGTCATCAGCACCAGAAAAATGAAGGTATGCATACCTTATTGTCTCCGTTTATAAATTAACGCCGAACAGTTCTTCAATTAATTCTGCGATGGTTTTTATTTGCTTATCGCCATTTATCGCCCTGTCATAATCAGCCTTGCTGACATTTTCAATAACGTCACCACACTGAAGCCGGTTTTGCGCGGAAGAGAGAAACCCCCTGTCAATATTCGACTCCAGTAACCGGCAGTCATTAATCCAGTGATGAGCCTGCGCCTCGGGTACAGCGTGGCTGTCAGAAGATAACAACAGAGCATACCCGACCACAGTAATGACCAGCGCGAGACCCCATTTGAATAATTCACTCATAACCAGCCTTACCTTTCAGTAAATAAATTCAGTGCAATTCACTCTGCATTTTTTCAGACGAACCAGCCTCTGGCCTGTACTTAACAGGAAGGTAGCGGGTTATCCCATCAGGACAGGACCAGGCATCTTTTGTTGTCCCGAGCAACCCTGCCTGTTGTGCTTCAAATGCGGAGACCTTGCAGTTTTTAAGCGTAAAAGAAATATTATCTTTTCTTTGTTGAATATTTTTATAAGTAGACTCAGGTTCAAGTGCAGCAATAAATATAAACAAACAAAATAAGACATCAATTACCAGGAGGATTAGTTTACTCCACCATGACCTGAAATCCTTCAGAACAAAAAAAACAGAAATAACTCCAGTACCCGTAATCATGAAAATCAGTGGTATGTATACCGGCTCTTCTTTCAGAAGCAGCCAGGTATATTTAAAAGCCTCAGTCATTATCCCATCCTCTGAACACGCTACCGCCCTCCCCTTTCAACGCGCGGGGTACTCGTTATAAAGCCAGTAATAAGAAAGCGCGCCCCCGCCGGAAATGGCGCAGGCGTGTGGGATATCAGTTAATCCGGGGCTGGCCCCATGCCGATGGCATCACCACAAATAACACCGTGGTGATGCTCTGGATAAAACACCAGGGTATCATCAATCTTTGCCCGAAATTGATACTTGACTCCTTTGGACTTAACAGACTTCCTTATACCAGAGCCTGAGCATTATAAAACATGTGTCGGTAGAGAAACCGTCGCCAGTAACTTCGGTCAGGGTTTCAACTGAAATTACCTGAATATTCTTGTTTTCAATCCATTCATTCATTTTACGGACGCAGTCAATCTCCCCATTGCCAGATGTTTTTTTATCTTTTTTAAAATCCTGAAACTTAATCATAAAAAACGACTCCATTCTTCATAAATTTTCAGACCACAAGCGCGAGGTGCAAAGCACGCTACCGCCCATCCCTTTCAACGCAGAGGGCACTCGTTTTAAATCCGGTGTACATTCAGTGTTCACAGCGCCATTAACGCCGCTGTTGATTAGTTAATTCGGGGCTGACCCCATGCCGATGGCGTCACCACAAATAACACCGTGGTGGGCTGGTGATAGACGTCTTCAGCATCGATATACGGCGCTATCCAGAGGGAGGCCGTCTGTTCTCCCTTCCTGAGTGGCCGGGGATAATTGCCCGGCAGCGTTACAGGTGAACGAAATGTCTGACTGACCGGCGTGGCAGTGAGCGGCGCGGTCCGATTGCTGGCGTTTTGCACCGGGTGTACTGGCGGCGCGCTCAGCATGCCTGCCGGTTTCACTGCCGCCGTTGACACTGGAGTTGTGCCGGTTGCAGAGAGGGTCGGTTGCGGCGGCAGCGGGTATGATACCTGCGACAGCGTGCGGAAGTTGCCGTCAGCCAGTCGAGGCAACCCGGCCGCAGCCGGCTTTGCGGCGCTTTCCTCCCGGGCCTTCGCTTTCTCATTCGCCTGCTCCATCGTCATACAGGTATCCGATGTCGTGGCATTACATTCGAATTCCGTCTCTGTGCCCGCGCACCCGGTTAAGAGCAAAGCGCTGCCCAGAGGAATTAACAGCATTAATTCCTTCATGATATTTCTCGCTATTTATCAGTTATTTTTTCAGGTTCATCCTGAACAGAGTGTTTGCCTTAATCGTCCGGACAAATTTATCCCGCTCTCCCGGACTCATCGCTTCGTCAACACGCTTAAGCTGAGTGACATCCGATCGGGCGAAAATCAGTTCTGATGAAAACGCTGTTTTTCCTGCACCAGGCTCCCCGACCGGAACCGCATTACCGGTTTCATCGGGGTATGGATTATTTCTCTTTGTTTTCATTTTTATCTTCCTCGCTAAATCTGGCGGAAGGGTCATAAATCACGATGGTCTCACCGCGTTTCTGATATCCGGCCAGTAACGGTGATATCGCGCCTTTGCCGGGTCTGCATCCGGGAAAAACATTCCCCCGCGCATCCCTCACCCACGTGATACCTGTTCTGCTGGCAGGGGTACGGCCGAAAACCACCGCGACACCCGTAAACACCACCGCCATCAGAAACCAGAGCCAGAGGATATTTTTCGTGTAGCCCTGGTCGATATGTGCTGCATACCCTGCCGCATCCGTACTGAAAGAAGAGCAATCCTCCTGTAAAACAGGAGGCAGTAATGGCTTCACCGCATCACCATTGAGTGCTTCGCGCGAAGCGGGTCCCGTGCAGTCGTGAATGACATATCCTTCCCGCTGCACCGATTCGATGGTATTCACCAGCACCTGACCGGGCGTGATATGACCACGCCACAGCACTGTTACAATCAGCAGCATCATCGTGGCCAGCGGATACACTACCGCATGCTGAATCAGCCAGCGGAACCAGCGCAGCGAGGACATGGACAGAGCGAGAGCGGTGCGGGACTTAACCATGATTTTCTCCCTGCGCTTCTCCGCCTGGTGAGAACTGGCGAGGGTCAAGTTTGCCCAGCTTCTTCAGCATTTCGTCAGTGTTAAACCCGTTCAGGTTGCTGCCTGACTGCTGTGCTTCAGGCTGCGCGACCGGCTCCTGGCTCTGCGCCTGTTGTTGACCGTTCTTTTCCGCTTCCAGCTCCTCAATAGTTTTCAGCTGGAAACCATCCTGGAAGACCACCGTCACCTCATTGCCGGCACCAATCGGGATAACCGGGTGATACTGTTCCGCGCGTTTGATGTAGTACTCGCTCAGCGTCTGCGCTGCTTTCGATGCACCGCCACCAATCCCCATTTTCAGAACATCGCCGGCACCGACCGTCGCCGTGGCCCCGAGACCCACGGACGGCTGTGACGCCCGCTCCATCCCCTGACCAATTCCGTCAACAAAGCCAGCGCCCCAGGCCCAGCCGAGGATTTTGCCGTTACGCATCACGACTTCCCCTTTCACCCCGTTCTTGCCCATGAAAGAGACGTGCCCGGCTATCGGCTGGTCGATGGTTTTATCGCCCTTGATGCAACTGATATTCCGGGTGCGGACGATGGCACGCTCACTGGAAACATCCCCCCAGGCTTCGAGACCGACAAAGCAGCCGGTCAGGTCATACGTTTTGCTGTTCGGCATCTCGACACGACCCACCACACGCAGCTGCATCGGCACCGTGGACTCGTTACCCGTGACAGAAGCATTCGCATCGGCCCCTTCAATCAGGATGCTCTTCGCAAAGCTGCCGGAAGGGATATAGGGCAGCTCCCGCCCTTTTTTGCCCCTGTTGTAGTTGAATGTTTTACGCTGTATCTGGTTCGGAACCGGCACAGACTGGTAGCTGACCTGTGGCGGTAGTGTCACACCATTGCCCGGATAAAATGCCGTCGGAGGCGGTACCGCTGCGCCGGACTGCGGCGGATAACTGGCAGGCTGCGGCTCGCCTTCCGGGCCAGGAGGCGGAGACGGCGGTGTCGGCGCAGGTTCTCCGCCAGAGACGGCGGGTTTTACGCCCAGCACCTTCAGCTGTTCCTGCATGGCCGCATTCTCATTGCTGAGTTTGTCGATACGTATCTGGTCAGCCGAGCGCGCCTTACTGAGCAGGTCCACTTCCCCCTGAAGGGAGGCAAATCGCTTGTTCAGGTCTGCCGCCGTGGCCTGCATCTCGGTGGTGGCATGCTGCTCCACTTTGCTGTTGAAGCTGCTGTCGACCACCCCGGTCATGTCCGGTGCGGGTTCGCCCTGAGCAGGGGCCTCTTCATCAGAACTCAGATTCAGCTCTGACAGATAAAGACCGCCACCAACGGCAGCAGCGCCGCCCACCAGAATGAGCCCCAGCCAGACGTACTGTTTACGCTTAATCAGCGTGTTGAAGTTCGCCATCAGTAGCGCCCTCCCGCATCCGACGTCGTGACCCAGACCTGCATCCGGCCACCGGCTGTCAGCTGACCTGCAGGTGTACTGAGCATGACGGCACGTGTTCCGGGCTGCCAGAAATCACTTTCGCGCACCATACGGGGCGACAGCGAGACATTATCCAGGCTGTAACGAACGACCTTCAGGTGATGGCCGGTCCAGACTTTCTCTGCCGTGGCGCGCAGACCGGCGGGTACCGCGAGTGTTTCTGACGTGACCGGGACAGCCTGATAGTCACCAGGAACACTCCCCTGGCGCACGGCACGGTTCAGGGTGACCAGTACGGATTCATACGGATTAGACTCTTCCCATGCCCTGGCCGGTCCCGGTGTTCCCAACAATTCACTGACAAGCTGAATGGTTCTACCGACGCCTGCGCGCGGCACAGCACGTATGGAGAAGTTCAGGCCGCGCTCGGTTTCCACGATAAAGGTGAACGGCTTTTTACTGACGGTCGCCAGAATAGCCCCCCCGCTGTCGGTCTGCTCCTGGTTGGTCAGGCCGCCATCCAGGCTGTTAATCGCGGTGATACGGTCCCCGGGTACAGTAAAAAGGTTCGGATCGGTGTTGCTCACCGCGATATTAGCCTGCCCGCCGTTTGTCAGAGGGACCACGGTCGGGGCCAGCGTCCCACTGAGGGTGGCGGACATTGCAGGCACCGTAAATAACAGGCAACCTGAAATAAATAACGGATTAATTTTTTTCATTATTTATTTCTCCGAAACGCGCCAGCCAGCTGACGCCGTCGACACGACTGAACTGAATGACATAACTTTTAATTTCGCTGTAGGGTTTCGAATCACCAATCCATGTTTTCAGCTCCCCCCTGATATCAACGCGGTTCTCCGCAGGCCAGGCGCGGACAGACGTCATATAAAAGGTGGCGTTAACATTATTTTCTTTTATTCGTTTCGCATCTTCAGCCAGCTGGACCTTAAGACTGTTCTGCGAGGCCGGTAATACATACCGGAGCAGCTGCTGATGCTGGGCATCAACCGTTTCCGGTGTGACGTTAAGGCGAAGCGCAATAAAACTCAGCCCCAGTTGTTCAATATAAGAGGCGTCGGCCTGATTCTGTGAAACCGCAAACGGGGCACTGAATAACATCGGTGTCACCGCCACTTTCTGTTCTGTCTGAAGGCGGTAGTTATTAATGCCCTGAATGATATTTGTCGCAAGACTGAGGGTAAAAAGCGTCCCCAGACAGATAAATCCCACGGCGATAACACGCGTGGTATCTTGCCTGGCACCATGTTCCATATGTTATTTCCCCGTTGATTTATTTAATCCACTGCCGGAAACAGGAGTCCGGAACATCATGAAAGAAACCTTTAAGAAGAGACGTTGGCAGATACCAGTAAATCAGGTCGCGTAGCCAGGAGCTGCCCCGCCCTTTTTTCAGTTTCTTGATACCCCAGAAAACCAGTGCCGCTGCAGCCATACCAAATATGAACTTGCTGGTCCAGAAACCCCAGCCGAGACATATCACGGCCGGGATAAGTTCATCGAGATATAAACCAAACCAGCGGGACTGGTTAGTCAGTGTTTCCGGGAAACGGTATTTCTTTAATTCGTCTCCCGTCATCACTTATTCCCTGTCAGTGTCCGGCGACTGACATACCGATGGTGATAAAGGTGGAAATAATGGCGAAGCCAAACAGGAATTTTACGTTCTTGGTCATCATGTACATGATGCCACCTGCGATAACTTCAGCCAGTACCACCCACTTGACCACGCTGGAAGACTTACCGAAGGTACCCTTGACCGTGGTATCACCGGACTTCATCAGGTCAGTCGCGGTGGCCATCGCCGCCTGCGGGAACAGCGCGGCCACAGCCACAGCAGGCAGGGCATACTTCAGGGTTTTCAGTGCCGTCTTCTTGCTGAAAACGCGGGACAGAAAAGACGGCTTAGTTTCTTCAGAGACAGCAGTGCCCTGAACACTTAATACAGCATTCATGTTTATTTCCTTTAAAAAAGAATGATGGATATATAAAACAAATTTATGACTATGTTGCTAAATCATCTCTCCTGTTCACCTCCTGGTACGGTAAGTTCTGAGTTATAAAAGTCCGGAAACCTTTCAAGATGATCTTTCAGTCTCAAATAGGCTTCGGATGTTTTACTTCTTCTGCTTCTGTCTTTTGCTTTGATAAGTCGACGATTAGTCTCTTCATCAAGTTTCAGAAGAACATTTTTCCCTGGCGCAGGTCGTGCGTTACTCCTAATCGCTCTTTCCAATCGACCTCCAAAATAAGATTACCAACTCTTAAAAAAGTTTACATTTGCAGAATTAAAAGTAAACAAATTAAGGAGGGGTTTTGAGTAAATTATTTTCACAATCACCCGCACTAAAAGTGCGCGTGATTTACATAAATTTAACACTTGCCAGATAGGATTTTGATTACATTAAAAGCAAGCTGGCTATAATTAAGTGTATTCAAAATCAACACCCCCAAGCAGTCCCTGTTATTTATAAAGCAATCATTTTTAATTTTTCTTATTAATTTTTTAACCTGGTCTTCAGTCAAATTTGTAGAACCAGAAATTTTTGATATAGTAAAACCATAAGCATACAAGTTAAAAACCTTCCAGAAATCTAAATCCACTTTTTTTCTCAAACAAAAGATATCATCAATTTGTATAGAGGATCGGCTATGTTCGTTCTCCAGAGGTAAGAAACTCGTGGATTCTGAAAAGAAAACCCATCTTACAAATTTAACATCATTTAGAGAAATGGATTCAATAAATACATTTAGCAAACAATTTATTGGTTTAACATTCTTAAAGATATACGGTCCCATCCCTGACAAGGAATTGATCTCGGCGTTAAATAATTCTAACCGAACATCAACAGAAATTGACGAGAACCAGGATTTTAGTTCATTGTCATTCAACATGTTTTTTTCAAAGAGAGGGCTCAAATAAATTAATTCGCCATGAGCATCGCGTATAAAGCAGTGACTTGATGAGATTGAAAGTAAATCATCAAGATGCTTGATGATTTCCGATTGACTGTACACTATGATTTGACTACGATCCATCGCACACATAGGTGCCTCCTAGAAGGTTTCTATGGATAGTTGGTGTAGAGAGGTTCGAGCTCTCTACACCAATGTTTCTCAAATTTTAACTACACCTTAATTATAAAATCCAGCCCCAGTAATGTCACCTAAAATGACCAGATCTTTATCCTGAAATATTAACCATTATTAGAAGAATCGCACATACACTGAATGGATTTTCCTTTAATTAACACAATCAACGTCTTTGCCACGAAAAATCCTATGTTATTCTTCATCATTATTTTCATCATCAGGAAAAAATCTTTGCATGACTTCATGAACATCCTCCTGGATATTCTGAACCATACCCTTCCATTGCCAGCGGGGATCATCTTTAACATGAGGACTCAGACATTCAATCCCCAGGACTTTATTTACTGAAAATTGTGTTTTCACAATACTTTCAAGTAAAGCCCTGTTGAATGCCATCTGATTAAATCCGGATTCTTTACGTTCCATCTGAGCTTCATAAACCCGAAGGCCTAACTCAAGTAACATTGTCGATATACTGGAAAAACTGACATCTTTCTCCTTCGCCCCCTCCATTCTACGTTTTTCCACAATCGCATTAATTTTCTCACACACTTCATCACTGGGGTAGGCCTGCACTTTACCCATATCGTTCTCCTTATAAAAACTTCAGACCTAAATCTATTTACCTGATGCTAAACCATGCGAAGGACTCACAATTTAATTCATGAATTGAATCATGTCTCAGGCCTTTCTTTTGCAATTCACTATGCGAATCACATCATGAATTGAATTACAAGTCAATTCATCTTAACCCCCTGATTCTAATGAGGTGAATCATAAACGATTCATTAGCGAATCATTCATGAATTGTCAGTGAATCGTTTTTAATTCACTGACACATTAGCTTATATTAAATAAAATAACATAAGCCACGTTAACTCACTGTTTTCAAGTAGCAATCTGCAAAATTTTAATTTTGCGTGGGGTGTGGTGATTTTGTGGTGAGGAGTGCATATATGTTGAGTCTGGTTATGGTCTGGGTTAACGTATTTGCAGGAACCGACCCGGAGGGAGTCTTTTGAGAAAACAACTGGTATTAGCTACCCTGCTTTTAATTTCCACGCCTGCCTGGGCTGCGGATTGTTTTGATATGGCAGGACGGGACTATCGAATAGATCCCGATCTGCTGCGGGCTATTTCATGGCAGGAGTCTAAATGGAAGGTGAATGCCATCGGGAAAAACCCGGGAGCTGGCTACGGTGCCGGACTGATGCAGATTGACTCGCAACACCAGGGTGAACTGTCGCAGTACGGTATTAAACCGGGACACCTTCTGACTGATGCCTGTCTGAATATTTACACCGGTGCTTATTATCTGGCACTGGCTTTTAAAAAATGGGGAGTCAGCTGGGAGGCAGTCGGCGCCTACAACGCCGGGTTCCTAAGAACGGACAGGCAGGCCATACGACGACTGGAGTACGCCAGGAAGATTGAGGCCATCTACCTCGCTATCAAAAAAAATAAAAATGCCGGCCAGTCATCTTTAACAAAAAATGAAGGCCTCATTCATGAGGTCTTTATAACAGAGAAGTGATTAATCAATTGCCCGCCATATTAAATGCCGTTCGGGATGATGAATAATGCTGATATAATCCTTCAGCGCATCCTGCCGTGAAACCAGTCGCCTGCAGATCTGGTCATATTGCGGCCCCATTTCAGCCACGTGCCAGGACAGCCTGTTCATAATCATCAGCGTGGCAATAATGCCTGCTGCATCAGCGCTGACCTCACCTTCGAAATAATTTCCCGGGATGCACATCCTGTAACGCTGCTCACCTTCAGGTGCGATATATCCGGTCTGCGTGGTAATGAACTGGATGCTGTTTGGTGCAATATTCCCGCCGACACCCTGTGGAATAACCCAGTAAGACCAGGAACCGCCGTCGTATTCAGAATGCTGGCGTAACCAGCTCGCGGCCATATTATCGGCTAACGGCGTAAAAAAGAGGTCCGGGATATAATCAAGGCGAGCTTTACCATTGGTTACGGCACAGCGCAGATATTTATCTGTTTTAAACTGTTCGTCTGATTCACGAGTGGCGATGTTGACTTTCATTGTGCGCATACTGATTTTCTCCTTCGCGGGTTATTAAAACGTTCGACTTCATCACTGAGCGGCGAAGGGCAATTTGCAGCCGACGGGGAGGAAATAAAGGGGCGCGCGGCGTTTATATACCCCTTTATTTCCTCCACGGCTGATGCTAAAAGCAGCCCTCCGCGAAAGATGAAGTCGGGCGATATCGAGCAGGAGTGAGAATGCGCACAACCCTGAACGTCAATCCGGTGTTTATCGGATTCACGTTCAGGCCCTGGAGTGGCGGGTATTTATCGCCACGGTGAGAGCGGCGCATCCTGATAAGGATGCAGCAAGCGAGATTTTGAATTTGCGTCAGGATGGAAGCCCGACAGGGCAGAGACAGCTTGCTGGCTCTGTTCACGACAGCCGTGTGCCGACAGGGACGACGCCCGGGTCAGTATTTATTTAATCTTTCATCAGAGATAAATAGCGGAAGAGATACACAGCAGAATATCGGAAGCGATGTAACAGGGATGAATAAAGAATATTGATGAGATAATACCGCGCCGGAGTAATACGGGCGGCGCGTAGCGCAGCCGGTATTATTCAGCGCCACAGGCGCTGCGGCCTTTCAGCGCAGTCGGGCAGGTTATCCCCTGCCCTTCCGGTTATTTACGCGGCCTCCTGTATTCCGCGCATGAAGTCCCGCATAGCCCTGAACCGGCGCAGAGCTGCCAGTCGTTTTTCAAAATCATTGAGGTAGTAAACCGGGGTATACCTCACCCGCCGGAACTGCATCGTGAGCGTATTGCCCGTCACCACTTCCGCTGCTATCCCCAGCAGTGACAGCTGGATGAAGGCCATATCTGCCGCCACCGGATCGATATCAATGCAGCTGCCAAACATGTGCATGGAGGGGTTAATATCCGCTTCAAGCAGGCACTCTGCATAGGCGATCAGCATCCCTGCGGCCCCACACGCCGGATCGCTGACGGTGGCAATGCCTTCCCGGCGGATAGTGTCTCTGACGCCTGGCATCAGCATTCGCGCCATCAGACACTGCACCGAATACGGCGTAAAATACTGCCCGCGAAAATTATCGCCCAGCTCCAGCTCCATAAAAATCGCGCCGAGGAAATCATGAAATTTCGCTTCCAGCGCACACACCATCAGGCAGAACATTTCCTGCATGTTCGCGATGTCGGTGGCCTCGTACCGGGCGCAGATTTTCCGGCAGTGCTCCATGCTCTCCGGCGTTCTTATCCGGGCCATATCCAGCTCACTGGCGGCGAGTGACAGAAAATCACTGAACACTTCCCAGCGCCCCAGATGGCGGCCCGTATCCTTAAAAAGGCTGATAAAACGGCCCCGGCTGTACTGCTCGCTCATCATACGATGAACCGCAGGCACCTGTTCCGCGATCTGCTGCCCTGCCTGAATGACAGGGCTGTTATCCGCGGTTTCTCTGGCCATATTGAACACATCGGCAAAACCAAGCTGTGACATACAATTATCTCCGCTGTTGCCGCTCCCGAAGGAGCGGCTCACCTTATCAGTTACATGCGCGTTTAAGTTCAAGCGTGCGGAGTACCTGCCCGAAGGCGGAGTTGTTCATCGCGGGGATATGGACGCCACGCCCCTTGCGAACGCTCCGGGCAATATGCCGCCCGAAGGCCTTCAGCGCCGGGTCAATCTCCTGTGCGGCGATGTCGTCCCGCAGGTTGCGCTGATGACGGCGGGGCTTTACAGCCTCAGTGGAAGGTGAAAGAATAGATAGGTTCATATGTACCTCTTAGTTAATTTGAACAGCCGTAAAAATCGTTCCAGCGACTTTTACGGCGTGGATAAAGCAGGGTTTTCCCTGCTTTTTTCATTTCCGGAACAGGTAAAATTCCTCCTTAATGCGCGTTGTGATCTGTGCATGGCTCAGGTTGCACACATCCCGCAGCCGGAAATATCTGGCTCCGTAGCGGGCATATATCTCTGTCACGTCACCGCAGACCATTTCCTGCAGCATGAACGTTTCCCACTCGCCGTTCTCACTTGTTGACCAGTTGAGCGGATACATCAGGCCCAGCGCGTCATGGAACGTGTGAACGTCGATTTCTGAGGGGGCTTTAACCGCTGCTTTCTGCCGGCTCAGCCAGTATTCGCGCTCTGATTCTGCTGTAGCCAGCATTCCTGGATGGGCTGATGATTCGGTCAGGTGTAAGTTCATACGTCTCTCCTTATGTGGATCACCGGCGGCCCCCGGACCGCCAGATGTTGGGGAAATAAGCAGACTCATGGCATATGGCGTTCAGCGCGCATTGAGTCAGCAATGTATTTGCGTGCGTCATTCCACGCATCCTTACCGGTATCACCAAAAAGAAGCTCAACGAGTTTCCGGGACTGCAGCCATGGTTGAGCAACGCCGAAATGCACCTGCAGAACGTCCGCGTGCCAGTCAACCACTCCCGCCCCCAGGACGTTATCAGCCATACGCATCAACGTGCCCCATACCAGTTCAGCTCTTTCGCTTTCTCTCAGGCGCTTGTTTTTAAGCTCCGCCAGATACATCAGGAGGCTCTTTTGCTCGCTAATCACGTTGGCCTGACGGTTTTCAACCCATCTTTCGGTAGATTCTTTGGTGGCGGTTTTGACGTTGACGTTCTGTGTGTTCATTCTGCTTTTCCTCTGGTCTGGTGGTTAATCCATCTCTCGGTGAGTTCCCTGGCGGCAAAGGGCAAAGGAGCAACGTCGTAAGGAGGAGAACAAGGGGCGGAGACAAAAAGTTTTTGCGGTCCCTGGCAAAAAGTTTTTGGCGGAGTTTATTTACCCCTTGGGTGACGACACGGCGGTGCTACGAACAGCCCTTCGCCGGGGAACGGACTAGAGATGACTCACCAGGGGAAGGGATGAGAATGAACACACCCGACACGACGGAACGGCGTGGCGCCATCAGAGTGCCGGCAGGTGTATCGCCGGCACGGTAAAAGCGGCGCGGCCGGAACGGTCGCAGCAAGCGCTGCAGTTGACCTCAGACACTAGCCGTCAGGCCCGAAACCGCGTAGCGGGTTCGGCGGAGCTTACCGCGTCTTTTCGCGGTTAGCGGAGTGTGGCTCGACGACTGAACCGCGCCAGCGGGTCAGGAGCCGAAGGGGTCCAGAGTTGTTATGCCTTTGACGTAAAGGCCTTAAAGGGTTTAACAGCGACGACACAGCAGGGAGAAGAAGCAGTAAGACAGCGGGCAGCAAACAGGGAAGACGCCGAAAGGAAATGCGGGCGGCGCGTCAGCGCGGCCCGGTTTTCCCGGCGCCGCAGGCGCGCGGCCTTTTTGCCCGTCTCGTAGTCAGAATGACAGGTTTAAGACAGCTACTGTGCGATCGCAGCGTTTCATTCCCTGCATTGAATTCTCGCCATGCAGTCATGCCTTCCAGCAGTTCACAAAATACGTCTCGCTCTTTCATCTGTGCCCTCTTCGCCTGCTCTGTTCCGGTATCAGTCAACAAACATCGAGACCGGGATTTGAAATCGATTTGCCAGCGCCCGCATGTGATCAAGGGTCAGACTGCGTTCACCACTGAGGATCCGGCTGACGAGCGATTTTTTACCTATCTCATTTTCGAAATCGGACTGTGAAAGCCCGTGTTGCTGCATAAGAACCCGCAGCAACGATACACCGTTTTTGCCTGCTTCGATGCGCGTATTAAATTCTTCAAATTCCACCGCGTTATCTTCCCAGGCATCGATGCGGGCAGTCAGCATATCAACCAGCGGGCTGTCCGGATCATGTTCCAGAAGATATTCAACGAGTTTAAGTGCCTCTTCGTAATCTTTGCGGGACGAGCTGCCACCCAGCAGAGGGACAATACTGGCCAGGTCATTCGCAGCTTTAATGGCATCGCTAAAAATCATTCTTTGTGCTCCCGATAATATTTCGTTAAGCGATCATATTCAGCATGGGTGGTTATGTGTTTGACGAATATCTTTCCGCGCTCAAAATCAGCAAAAAACATCATTCTAAGGTTATTACCGCCGATATCGATAACCCACCATTTCTCCCGGTATTTCATGCGATCCAGACTAGTAAAGTATCGCTTTAGCTCATCCGGTTTTTTTGCGACAACCCGCTTTAGTACACGATAGGTGTCATCGATGGCCGCTGCATCATTCGGATAGTGTCTTGCCGCCTCATCAAAAGGGGCTCGTGATATAACATGCACGCCATGTCTCCGGTTTCCATTATGGAAACATTGTACTTAACTCTACGGGAGTTGACAATATGGGAACAGGCTGACAGGCCAATTTCTTCCCCGCCAGCCATTCCGATTACCCGACTTTTACGACTTCAATGCCCAGGATCAGAGCGATGAATTCAGCTTTGTTCTGCAGCAACCAGGCGCGAGCTTCAAGGGCTCTGTCGCATTAGCGTATGCATGTCAGCAATTGTATGCTGCTGAATTTACAGGCAGTTAACAGATAAAATTGTTCTGCGGGTGACAATCCATCACTTTGTGGGGGTTGCTACTGTCCTTTACGTATCATGTGGAGCAGCTCAATACCTGCCAGCAACGTCGGTGCCCGACGGAACGACTTAAATCCCAGCATCAGACGTATTCGTCGTTTGATATTTCGATGATCCTGCTCAATCAGGTTATTCAGATACTTGCTTTGCCTGTGGAATGGTCGACAGTGATACCGCGTTCAGCCATTATCTCCTCGAGATTTCGCAGGCTGAGTGAGTAAGTCAGATACCAGCGAACACACTGAGCAATAATATCGACAGGATAGTGCAGACGTTTGAAGGCTTTTCGGATCAACTGCATAGTGAGGTAATATCGCCAAAAAAAACAGTATGTTATCTGACGGCTTCTTAATGCGACAGAGCCGAATTTCCGCTTTGCTCAAGCAGATAATCTCATCCAGGTAAAACTCCCTCTGTTAAGCGTCCCGAAATGAAAAGGCTACTGCCATCATGGCCCCGGTAAACACCAAGATTAAGCCGCTCAAAAAGACAAAGGTAAGATGACTGCCGAGGAAAACTACGGATGAGATGACGCCAATCACCGGGACGCCCAACGTGAAATTTGACATTGTAAAGCTGGATACTTTTCGGCCGCACTCCGTCGATATCACGAAACAAACAGAGGTCGCAATCGGTCCGATGAAAACAATCAACGCGCAAAGCAGCGGACTCCAGTGGATCTCACGTGGCCATCCCTCATATTTAATGGCAAGCAACAGCATCGGTATTGTCGCAAATAACATTTGCCAGGGTGCCAGCGCCAGCGGTGACAGATGCCATTGATGCTGTTTAACGTGAAAAATCACCACCGACCAGCAAAGCGCCGCTAGTAGCAAGAACAGATTGCCCTTTACCATCCCCTGCTGGGACCAGTCTATCTCCAGCGGAGAGCAGATGATGGCAATACCGATAATGCCTATACATAAAGCGAGCAGCTGCTTTTTCTGGGGCAGCGATTTATTGATTATCCAGGCGAAGAGCACCCCCCACAAAGGCGTTGTATAGGCCAGCAGTGCCGCCCGACTGACGTCGGTATATTGCATTGCGATCAGCCCCAGCGCCGTAAAGGCGAGCATCTGAAGGCCTCCGACGCTGAAGACTATCGGCAGATCTTTTTTCGATGGGACGGTCAATTGCTTTTTACACCCGACGATGATAAACAGACATATTCCGGCGGTTAAGAATCGCAGGGTTCCTAGCCACAGTGGAGGAATATCATGGAGCGCTGTTTTCATCGCTGGCCAACTTAATCCCCATAATAATACCATGAGCGTCAGCATCAGCCATAGGCTATATCCTCGATATCGGTCTTTACGCTTTGCCAACGGCGTTATAGGTGTATTCATTGTCCCACTCATGATGTCGATTATATTTTTAATTTTTGCAACGCATCGAACGCTTGCGCTAAGTCATTGATCAAATCCAGTCCATTTTCAATGCCGACCGAAAGTCTGAGCAGATCGTCAGGACAAGATGATTCCTCTCCTTCGGTATCTTTTCGGTATTCAATCAGGCTTTCTGTTGACCCTAGCGAGGTCGAGTTTCTGAATAGCTTGGTAAGTTTAGGTAATATTCTTGCGGCCACGGCTCCGTTTTTCACCCGAAATGACAGCATTGCGCCATAGAGATTATTCATCTGAACTCTGGCTAGATCGGCGGATTCATTGGCGGCTATTCCAGGATAGAAAACTTCGGCAATGGCGCTTTGCGTTAACATCCAGTTTGCAAGTTGTTGCGCATTAGCGCTAGCTTTACCGTACCTTAACGCCAGGGTGCGCATCCCGCGAACCAGCAGCCATGCTTCCATGGGCTGAAGAATCAGTCCCGCGCTGGTTCTGAAATTTAATATCTGCTGCCACCAGTAATCGTTTTCTTTGCACACCAGAAAGCCCGCAGTCAGGTCTCCGTGGCCGTTTAAATATTTTGTTGCGGAATGCAGGACTATATCGGCGCCTAGCGCCAAAGGCTGTACCGCAAGCGGGGTTGAGACTGTAGAGTCGACGATTAACCGCGATGCGTAGCGCTTGGCGAGACGGGCGACTCTGGCAATATCGACGATCTTCCATAAGGGATTGGTGGCGGTTTCCGCCCAAACAAACGAGATAGCTCTTCCGGCTAATGCCGTTTCCAGGGCATCATAATCAGATAGATCAATAAAATAAATCGTAATTTGATGTTGACTACAAAAATCGCTCATGATTTTGAAAAATTCATAGTAGCAGTCTTTTTCAACAACAATGGCATCATGTGGCTTAAGAGTCAGCAAAACTGCCCACGCCGCTGAAACACCGGAGTTAAACGCCGCGGCAGACGCCCCGCCCTCCATTTTGGTTAAAATATTTTCCGCCAGTTGGGTGGTTGGATTGCCGCTGCGAATATAATTGATCGCTGCATCATTCATTATTGTTCTGGATGAAACGGCGGTATGAATTGAAGGAACCAATCCCCCCGTTATGCTATCCGTATAGTGATCTAACCCCGCAAGTAACGTATCAAAATTATTCATTAAAATGTCCGTAACAGAATATATAAATGGGTTTAATTTCTATTCATAATCGTAATCAGATCGATAACCAGTTGAAAGTTATCCAGCAGCTCTATAGCCTGTCAGCTGATCCTATGCCGGGAGAATCTCTTAAAATGAGAAAAAATTAAACAGAAAAAATAACGTGCTAAGATATCGAAAAATTAATACATAGGCTCAGAAGCTATGTGACAATCGCAGAATTAACTCTGTTCCTGCGCATGACCCTAGCCGCACGCAGCAGGAGAGAACACGAGGAACGAGATGCAAAACGTGAGAAAGCTCCCCCCACTAAACTGGCTGCGTTCTTTCGAATCGGCGGCAAGACTCATGAGTTTTACCCTTGCCGCAGAAGAACTTCATATGACACAGGGAGCGGTCAGTCAGCATATCAGAAGCTTGGAAGCGCACCTTAAATCACATCTGTTCATCAGGCTGGCGCGCCGTATTGAACTGACGGAAGAGGGACTGGCCTACTTGACCATCGTGCAGGCATCAATTCAACATTTAGAAATCGCCACAAATGAGATTTTTGGTGAAGGGCATCGCAAACAAATCAAGGTTAAAGGGAGTATCGCTTTTTTCACCTACTGGCTTAACGCCCGTCGTCTGAGCCTGTTTCATCAAGAACATCCGGATATCAATATCCAGTTCAACACTGATATCTGGATGCGCGAGGAAAACATCAGCGCCGATATGGAGATTCGTTGGGGGAAGGGCCAGTGGCAGGGCGTCAATTTCGTGCGTCTGACCCATGATAAACTTTTTCCCGTTTGCGGACCAAAACTACTCAATCAATTAAATTTAAATGATATTCATGACCTTGAGCATCATAATCTCATCCATGTTATGGGCTATGAACAGGGATGGGGAGAATGGTTAAAATATGTCGGCTGCAGTACCGTCAATACCTCCAGAGGAATGCAGTTCGACACCTATGCCTGCGTCCTTAATCTTGTTGAGTCGGGATTTGGCGTGGCGCTGGGCCGCTCTTCATTGGTCGAGGATCAACTGAAATCAGGCACGCTGGTCGCCCCTTTCGAACAGCACTTATCGACGACCGAGGATTTCTATTTGATTTATCCGACCACCGGTTTCAGCAACCCTTTTGCCAGACGTTTTGCTGAATGGCTTGTGAGGCATTCGTCAGGGGGTACATTAATGTAATAAGCATTCCATGTGATACAAAAGCACGTTCATTCTGATTGCTGATACTTACCTCTTATACACTGCCCCCTGGCCTGATGCATCTGGGGGCCTTAATGACACAGTATAAAATATAAAATATCAAAAAAAACAAATATTTACAAGACCATTAACCGGTCAATTCGTTCAGTCTCCGGGCGTGGGATATTGCGACAGACATTAAAAAAACGCCCCCTCAGGCCCGTTATTAATTACTTTGCGAATATCAATATTTATTAGATTCTCGGGTTAGCGATGGCACGGATATAGCCGGGAAACTGTTGAGATATCTAAATTAAAATACATATAAGAAATTGAATTTTGTGCCAGCCAGAACGGGCGAACTATATCTCATGGCGTGGATATTAAAATTCCGAAATATATATTACCCGGCAACTGCCTCGTGTTGTGCTCAGGATGAGAATAACGATAAATGCAGTTAATAATTTAACAACATTAATTCGTTGCTTAAATATGACCAGACAACACTCTTATTACTTACGAAAACTATTTTCTCGAGGTGTCCTGATGGAAGTTGCAACAATAAGCAAGTCGCATAGCGATAATTCTTTTAAAAAGGAAATGAAAACTCGTCATATTATCATGCTGGCGCTAGGAGGCGTGATTGGTACCGGCTTGTTTCTGACATCCGGATATACGGTTAATCAGGCAGGGCCATTGGGATCGGTGTTGGTTTATGCGGTAGGCGCCGTAATGGTGTATCTGGTGATGATGTCGTTAGGGGAACTTGCCGTACATATGCCGGAAACCGGGTCATTTAGTCGCTATGCCGCAAAGTTTATCGGTCCGGCAACGGGATATACGGTTGGTTGGTTATATTGGTTAACATGGACGGTGGCGATTGGTTCCGAGTTTACCGCCGCCGGTATTCTCATGACGCGCTGGTTTCCTGAGTCTCCGGTATGGATCTGGAGTCTGCTCTTCGCAGCGTCGGTGATGATTTGCAATATTGTCTCGGTGCGACTGTTTGCGGAAACAGAGTTTTGGCTGTCGCTGGTTAAGGTTATCGCGGTGGTCGTTTTCATTGTCGTCGGTGGGCTGGTTATTGTTGGGGTGTTTCATCACGACAGTTCTATGCAGTACGGGTTGACAAATTTCACTCGTGAAGGGCTATTCCCGACGAGCCCCGCATCGATCTTATCGGCATTATTAGCCGTGGCATTTGCGTTTTCGGGGACGGAGCTCATCGGGATTACGGCGGGTGAAGCAGAGCACCCGGAAAAGTCAATACCTAAAGCGATCAAAACCACGATCTACCGGCTGGTACTATTCTTCATCGGTACGATTTTTGTTCTGGCAGCGCTGCTGCCCCGAGAGAAAGCGGGTTTGGTCGAAAGCCCCTTTGTGATGGTGTTTGAGTTAACCGGTTTTTCCTATTCGGCGGATGTGATGAACTTTGTGATCCTCACGGCATTGCTGTCAGCGGCCAACTCTGGACTATATGCCGCCTCGCGTATGCTGTGGACCCTTTCCGATCAGGGGCATATTTCGACTTCATTCTCACGTTTAACCGCCAAAGGCACGCCCGTCTTTGCCATTATTTTCAGCATGATGGGTGCAGGCGCATCTCTTTTGAGCAGCGTGCTCTCTCCCGATACGGTGTATTTAGCACTCGTCTCGATCTCGGGACTCGCGGTGGTGCTGGTCTGGATAAGTATTTCAGCCAGCCAGCTCGCTTTTCGTAAGACATTTATCGCTAACGGCGGCAGCGTAGATGATCTCAAATATAAGGTGAAAGCCTTTCCCATTGTTCCCATTGTCTCCATCGTACTGTGCGTGTGCGCGTGCATCGGTATTGCATTCGATCCCTCCCAACGCGTCGCATTGTATTTTGGCATTCCGTTCGTCGTCTGCTGCTACTGCGTTTTCTGGCTGAAAAACAGAACGTCGGGCTATCAACAACAAAACCAGAGCCTGTAAAGCGCCGGGCGCTCCTGTATGAGGTACCAGCGAAGAAGGCCAGGGTCACGACACGACACGATAAGCACATCAATTCATGATTTATGCTCCACGCTTCCTACCCACATTCGGTCGCCCTCATGCAGTTGCGCTTCACTTCTTTCGCAGTGACCAGCTTAAGGCGGGACTTTCACCCACAGGAGTGCGCCCATGCAGGGCACATAAGGAAAAAGGGGCTACCGGCGAACCGGCAACCCCTTCATAAAGGCGCTTCAGGCATGTCAGACCAACGCAGCCCTGAAAAGGCGGGGTATCCCCCGCCTCCAGGTTGCTACTTACCGTTGGATTCGTAAGCCAGGCTTGCCGCGACCTCCCTGTTCCCGTCCTTCAGCCGGACTTCGCATAAGCGGTTCCGGGTCAGGCATGTGAATATTAAGAGCGTTAAACACACGATTAATACGCACCAGACCAGGGCGTTTCGCGGTAGTTTCATGGTTTACTCCTCCTTGCATTGAGCACGGTAAGAGGCCATACTGTTGTTGATGAGACATACAGGGGGCCTCGTGGGTGTACTGACCCCAAAAAGTTGGACAGATTAACTGAGGCATCAGAGAAAAAGTCCATTTAATACATGGGCTTTTTTTTGTTTCCTGCTAACGCTAAATAAACTGTTCCGTAACCGAATTATCCATCCCGCAGCTTCCTTCCTTTCGTCTTACCGTCTCATCAATAACTGTTCGTCATCTTCTTTCGTGAAGCGTTTCTACTGAATTAACATTAGACGCGCCATCCGATTCTCGCTCGTATCGGTTTGAGCGTAATAGTCTTCGCGTTTATTGAGGGAGTTTAAGGAATAATGTCCGTTCCTGAGTTTGTGATGGTTTGAAACCATGATGAATGTAGAAATTTTTAGCTTCTTCGGTGAGTGCATGAACCATGATTGCACGTACACCAATATTCTCGGCAACACGATAGCAACGAAGCACTGCGTCATGAAGTAAATCAGCGCCAAGCCCTTTCCCGCGGAATGAGAGATCGACGGCAAGACGGGCTAGTATAATGACAGGAATGGGATCTGGCATGTTACGGCGAAGATTGCCTGTCGCTTCTGTATGGTTGACGCTCCCGGTTGCCAATGAGTAAAAACCAGCAATTTGCTGAGTGTCCTTCTTACACACCACAAACGTTCGGGCCGCTCCGAGAGCCTGGTTTTTGAGGCCTTTCTGCTTTAACCAGTCATCGAGCACAGTCTCACCACTGACGAACTCAGCCACCTGATGATAAGGGGAAAGAGGTTCTGGTGCTGCTACACGTCCCACTGAGGTTTCCTTGCCAGCAGTTTTTCGATAACGGGATCATCTGTAACGGGTGCATCAAGCATATCGATGAACTCCGCATATTGCTTATCGTTAAAGTTAAATACACGGCGGTCAAGGATCACATTCTCGGCAGCCTGACAGGCCATTTCCAGAATGAAATCTGTACGTGACTTGTGAAGGATTTCTGCAGCTGCATCAATGAGCGCCCGCTGCGATTCCTTAGCTCTAAGGTTAAGTTGAACATCTGATTTCATGAGACACCTCTTGTATAGCATTTGCTTTACAAGCATAGCATAACCACCGCGTATAGCAAACGCTATACATTAAGTCGTCGTTTTTCATTTTTGAATATTGATGTCCGCTTTGTGCCAGTAGCTGACAGTTACAAAATCTCTGTAAGTTCAAATTCCTCAAATATAAGTTCCATTTCTTCAGAATAAGTGCCTTCACGCTCAAAATAACGCTTATGACCTTCATTCCAATACTCCAGACTTAAATCACCTTCACCTTCCTTACTGGCAAGTTCACTCGTCATTTCATTGAAGCGGATAACTTGCATCCTGAGAGTTCTGATCACGCACATTGGCTGCCCGGCTCCGTTAAGAACGATATTATAACTTCCAACGCAGGGAGCTTCGCCTCGTTCATGTTCATGGTGAAAAGATGCTATCGAAGAGCATGTCGCTGTTTTACTCCCACTCAAAACCAGTTGTACGAGTTCGTCAGCAAGTTCTGGGCTGTCGCCAAATTTCCATGCCAGTGCACCGGGATAAATGTTTTTTAATTCTTCAAGCTTTGCCATTTTCAGCCTTTGTTACTCTGATACGTTTAGAGGAAGTAACCTATTTCCGTTTAATATGAACTATCTGATTCAAATATTCATCTTTGTTGCGCTACCGCGAACGTCCGCTCCTTGCTCAAATCGGCCTTATCAAATGGATTCCTGACAGGATTGGTTTGCAGCAAGAAGAATACGTTTGGGCATCTGGTCTGCATGAACGGCTGGTCTCTGAAGGGATTTTCGCTCATAGGGCTGTCGCCTTTGAAATGCAGCGTGAACCACTCATGGCCCGCCATTGAATATCGCTAATTTGAAAACAACTTTTTCAGGTTCGATTCTGGCGGAAGAGAGCGTTAGGAGACGTTATGACAATTGACTATCTACAAGCCTGGTACAGCGGCAGCTGACCAATGCTGCGAGTGTAAACAAAAGATCCCCCCTCGTTTCTTCATTATTGTGCCATCATCCACGCCTGTTGTGTGTTGGTCATCATGTGGTTAACTTGCCAAGAAAAGCGATAAGTAATTCTCGTTTCTGGTGGCATGAACCGTGTAAAAATAACTTTTGCTGAATGAGAGTTACCGCGAGTCTGCGCTGAGGTCAATGAAGCTCTGATAAACACTCTCAGTAAGACAGTGATTATCCCTCCGATTCGTCATAAACAAGGAAAGAACCATGTTCGGATTCTTTAAAAAGACAAAACCTGACGCTGAGCTAGGGCAAGGTCCCCGACTGACGGCAAAACAATTTATCGCGCTGACGCTGAGTGATGAAAAGCTGTCTATGCCCGTGTACCTGCCGGGGATCCGCAGTGAGGCCGAATGTGACGAAATGGGTTTATGGCCACTCATCTACATCTGGAATGTGGATCGTGCCACTGGCACGTTCAGCCTTTCTGTTAACGGTAAGGCCATTGCCCACCTCCTGGAGCCTTTAGTGCCCCGAGAAGACCCTGCGTATGTCGAAATTCGTGATGAGGCGATGAAGGTCATCTCCGAGTCTTCAACGCGGTCCGTTCTGGCGACGGTTGAGAAAACCGGTCTCATGCCCGATGTTTTGTTCGCGTATGACGTTGAGAACGAATGATTGCTATCACGGCGGCAGAAGAGGGATGGAAAAATCATGTGAGAGCCCGTCCAGCTTATCAGCAGGGATTCCCGGGATGCCTCTCTTGCTTTTCCAAAGTTAGTGGACAGGGGATTTCTTGTCTCAAGCGGTCAAGAGCGTGAAAAATCCTGTTGCCTGCCAGGCTCCGCAAGAGGTCTTCGCTAATGCGTTAAGCTCAAAACCAAACTTAACGCATTGCGTACGAGACTTAACGCATAGCGAGCCTGATTCATTGGTTATCCACCCGGAGAGAGATAAATATGGTCGTTTTATCAGTCGATTACTGGATAAACCTTCCATAGATGATCTTGACGACTTAAGTGATGAATTCAGGTCTGAACTATTTAAACTAGCTGCGGCTTCAGACTGAGGCCATGAAGGAAATGCTGGTTCAATGAGGTCATTGAACCAGCATCACACATAAACTCAACGGCTTCCCGCTTCTGGTCTGTCGTCATTACTTTCGACCGAGAGCCACCTGAATTCCCTCCTTACTAAGCATGGCTTCAGCAAGTAGCTTCCTGAGTCGACCGTTCTCCTCTTCAGGCAACTTAAGCCGCTTCACCTCAGGCATTTTCATGCCGCTAAAACTCCTGCGACAGGTGTAAAAGGTGGCGTCAGAAATGGCGTGCTTACTGCAAAACTCACTGGCAGAAACCCTGGCTTCAGCCTCGCGGAGGATACTGATGAACTGTTCGTCGGGAAAACGCTTCTTCATGGGATTGTCCTCATGTGGCTTATGAAGACGTTGCTAAAATCGGTGTGTATTAATCAACGGGGAACAGGTCAAACCATCTCGTCAAAAGGATTACTAACTCAAGTTTCCTAGCAATATTACTTTGCAACATTTATCTTAACTAGCTATAAAGAGGGAAAAATACTATTAATTAGGATAAGGGTATGCAAAGCACAGCCTTAGATAAAAGTCAAGAGTTTCAACTTGTTGGGAATGATGATGTTGCCGAGCAGTCAACAATTAATGCAACTCAAGAAATAAAAGACAGTGTTACTCCAGAGATTATAATCGCACTTTGTGGGCCAATTGGTTCACCGCTACATGAGACTGCTGAGCAGATATCATTCTCGCTGAAAAAATATGGCTATAAAACATATGACATACGTTTAAGTGATCTAATCCGGATTAATTCAAAATATACAAATATTAATATTGATGAAAGCACTAAGCTAAAGAAATTTAAGTCGCTAATAACTGTGGGTGATAAACTTCGTGAAATTTACGGTAGTGATATTCTTGCAAAATTAGCTATTGCTAAAATTAGCGCCGAGCGTAAAAAAAACTTTGGTGAGTTTGATGATATTGTCAATGAATCCAGCAAAGGGGAAGCGAGTAAGATTAAAAATCAAAAAATTTGTCATATTATTGACTCAGTTAAAAACTCCTCTGAGCTTGAGTTGTTGAAATCAATCTATGGAAAAATGATTTTCTCTATAGGTGTGTTCTCCCCTTTAGAGGCAAGGCGTGAAAATCTTTCAAAAATTAATAGCCTAAGCGTTGAAGATATCGCTGAACTAATCAATACCGATTCTGGTGAAGAGTTCGACCATGGGCAATCAGTTAGAGACACTTTCCCGAAATGTGATTACTTTTTGCGAGTTGATAGTGGGTTGGCAGAGCCAGGAAATGCCGAGGCTAAAGGCCAAATTCTATCTAAACTGGAACGTTTCTTTAAGCTAATTTTTAGGAGTTCAGTTATATCACCGACTGAAGAGGAAAATGCAATGTATGCAGCCACCTCAGCGGCTCGTAATTCTGCATGTCTATCAAGACAAGTTGGTGCTGCAGTAACATCTTCATCTGGAGAACTTCTTTCTACCGGTTGGAATGATGTGCCTCGTAATGGTGGTGGCCTCTATGGTAAACAATCTATCCGCTTAAAAGTTATTGATCCTGATCATCGTTGTTATGCTTTACAAAATAGAAATTGCTCGAATGATGCAGAAAAGAGAATATTGGCTGAAGTTGTCATTGATAGCCTTGTACAGGAAAAAATAATCCCTGTAAAAAAAAGAGAAGCTGCGATTCAAACCATTATAAAAAACTCACGATTAAAAGATTTAATAGAGTTTTCAAGAGCGGTTCATGCAGAAATGCACGCGATTCTTGGCGCATCTCGTGTGGCAGGAGAAAGAATTTTAGGCGGGAAAATATTTGTAACAACCTATCCATGCCATTCCTGCGCAAGGCATATTATCGCTTCTGGTATCTCTGAAGTATATTTCATTGAACCGTATAGAAAAAGCTTAGCTCTTAAGCTTCATTCGGATGCGATGACCGAATCAGTAATCGAGACGGATGAAAAAGTGAAGTTGATACAATTTGATGGAGTAGCTCCAACTAGGTTTCTTGAGCTTTTTGAATCTGGATCTCGAAAATCTAAAGCTGGGGTGCTAGAGTTAGCGACAGAGGGTGCGGCTATGCCTGTGGATAGCGTTAGTCTCAAAGCAATTCCTAAATTAGAACAGGTAGTTATTGCTGAAGTTGATAGTAATAAACTTAACTTGTTGAGGCTTGAGTGATTTATATGAAAAAAAACGACAGAAACCAGTTGGAACTACCTATATTAACAGAAGTTATTATAGGAACAACCCACTCGAACACGAGAAGTGTCCAACACACTGCTCAACCATCTACATGTGATAGTGAGTATGTCGAACTTGCAGGCTCTGAAGATATTGAGATTTATCAATCGATTAGTAACGCTTACTTCAGGGCTTTATCTACTAAGAAACGTTAGTCAATTGCCATGATTTAGGCTCCGTTTTGGATAAGGATTGGTTTTGGATACGCATGTCCTTTTTGCTACATGCGTATCTATAAGCAGAAATCAGATTAATTATTTTACAACATTTATTTTAATGGCTGATGTGGACTGCCCCCATACCCATAGCCAAATTCTGTCCTCACTACGATGCCTGTTCAAAGGCTTCCGGACTGATGCCGCCGGGATGGCTGCCCCGGTCTGAGTGTACGATGACCTCGCCGTCAGGTTTACGAGCGCCAGCTCCCGCAACAACGTAGGTTTCATCGACCAGCCGGCCACGTTACGGTCGAAGAGATCGATAACCGCCGCCAGATACAGCCAGCCCTGCCAGGTGCGGATATAAGTAATATCGGTAACTCAGACCTGATTGGCCCGAACAACAGTAAACTGGCGCTGCACGCGATTAGGGGCAACCACTAAGGGGCGGCCAGCGATACGACGCGGAACTTTATAGCCACGTAAGGTTTTAATCCGGTTCAGTTGCATAATACGACCCATCCGGTTTTTGCCGCAGGTTTCACCGATTTCATTCAGATCCCCATGAACCGGACGATAGCCATATACGCCACCGCTCAGTGAAAAGGCATCGCGAATGAGCGTCAGCAGACGCTGGTTATCTTTAACCCGCGCAGAGACCGGATTATGAAGCCACGCATAAAACCCGGCCCGAGAACATTAATTAAGAATCAACTCGGACCTGAAAATACTTCCGAATTGCAACGTCGCGGTTTGCTCGTCATCCTGAATAATGTTAGCCCCCATCATATCGATCCAATGGTTACGAGATGGGTCGATTAGCGTCTCAATGGTTGGCTGCTCTCTGAGCAAATCGATGGCATCCACATTCATTCCTTGCCTTACGGTAACTTTTGAAATCATATCGTCATAAATATAGATCGGTCTCGGCAACTGGAAAGTAACCTCTCGACCTCGATAGCGACCGCCGAAAAGATGAGCTCTTGAGGTGCTTTCCAGCAACTCTTCGCGTGCGCGTCGGTCGCGATCTGCAAGAAACTCTATACGCTTTTTATCTGTTTTTTTTGTCGATGGAGGCATGGCTTGCGGTTTCCCGAAAGGCGCGGCTACCGCCTCTGCCGCTGTTTCGAAGCCTGTCGACCGAAGCAGTTTGGCCATTACGCCACGGGTTGCGGCGTCCTTTACAAACTCCATTTCACTTTCGGTAATAATTACAGGATCTTCAGGTTCTGGATCAATGATCTTCAGGTGACTTGGATTACCGTCCTCAATGCCAATACTAAGACCTGATACCAACCTCTGCCCTGTATGCCCTGGTGGGAACTTTATTGAAAGTTTCTGGGATATGCCCGAATCGATTTGGCTATCCCTGAAAGCCTCACCAGATTGAGTTCCCTTACATTCTATAATGTGCCATTTTCCATCGTGCCCATGGACCACGAAGTCAGGCGTCTTATTTGGCCCTCGCTTTGCGGTGCGATGCTGGTATGCGCCATGGCTTGCGCCGTAGCGCTGCAAAAAATAGCGGCCATCGACAATATCAACCAATGGTAAATTCTTCATGAGCCAGACCATTGGCACTCCCATTCCGAAGTCATCACTTAGAATAGTTTTCTGATGCGCATCAAGATCTGCATAGCTTCTTGTCAAGCGGAGATCATGGTCTCGGGGCGTGATCGCTGCCAAATATCTCACCCACGCCCAGAATTCTGCAAGCGAAACACCTGTGACAGAAGTCGGTGTTGTCAGGTAACCGATGATTAATAACATCGAGTTGATGTTCAAATTGAAGGAACTGCTGCCTGCGGTGAAAGCAGCCGGAAAACTGGGAATCTTGCCGATCCCTGGCCAACTGGATTTATCAACATGAACATCGATCGTACGGTACATTGCGAGTGATCCTCTCTAAAAAGTTGGGTGCCAATATTAGTGACCTGCTTCCCGTTCAATAAAATACATCAATACCAGTCATGCCCACCTTGACGGTGGTTGGCATTACCAACTTCCGCTTTTCGCTCATAGCAGCCCCTTGCGTGAGCCTGCCCAACGACGTTCCGGCTTCCTGACAGCATCCCAGTACAGAGCTTGTTAATTTCTGCCTGGATAGCTCTTTAGGCGGTATTCAACCGGGCTGAGTCCGTTAAATTTAAGGCTAATTCGCCGGGTATTGTAGTATCGTATGTAATCCTCAATAGCTAGCTTAAGTTCATCAATATCCTTAAATTTACTGGTGTAAAAACATTCTGATTTTAACGTCCCGAAAAAGCATTCTGCACAGGCATTATCGAGGCAGTTGCCTTTGCGGGACATACTTTGGATGATGCCAAACTCCCGTAACTGATACTGGTACCATCGATGACGGTATTGCCAGCCCTGATCGGAATGAAGAACAGGATTGATACCTGCATCAAGCCTGGCAAAGGCCTTAATGAGCATGTCATCGATCATTGGCATGGTTGGACGCTCTGAAATACTGTAGGAGATCACTTCGTTATTGAAGAGATCAATAATGGGTGAAAGATAGAGTTTGCGGTCACTGACGGCGAATTCAGTGACATCGGTGACCCATTTTTCATTGGGCCGGCTGGCTTTGAAGTTTCGTTGCAGGATATTGTCAACAGCGCGCCCATGTTCACCCCGCCATGAGCTGTAGCGCTTAACTCTTATCGCGGCCTTGAGACGAAGTACATTCATCAGGCGCTGAACCACTTTGTGGTTTAACGCTCCTCCTTCTCTTCTGAGCGCCAGTGCTATCCGCCGATAACCATAGCGGCCCTGGTTCTCATCATAGATCTCTTTGATTCTGCATTTCACTTCATCGTATTTCCCCGGGGAGTGGAGTGCTTTCAGATGATAGTAAAACGTACTCCTGGGTATCTGAGCTATCTGCAAAAGCTGGTCGAACGGATAGTGCTGCCTCAGTTCGTCGATAATTCTGACCTTCTCCCTTACCGAACTAAGGCTTTCAACTTTTTTAAATAAAGAATCCGCAATTCCAGGCGGTGGACTTTTTGTTCAAGTTCCTGAATATGTTTATCTTTCGAACGTTCCAGTGCCACCTCAAGCGAAACAGGATCATCAATCATATTAAGTGCCCTTTTTTTGCCCACACGGAGAGAACGAAGTCCTTCCTCTCCATGTTCGCTGAACACCTTCATCCACTTCCCAACAGAGGCTGAACCCGCGACGTTAAATTTCGCAGCAGCCTGCGTCTGGGAAATCTGCCTCGTCAGTACAGCCTTAACGGCTTCGACTCTGATATCGGGGTCGATTGATACGCCCTTATCCCTGGGCTTCAGGCCTTCTTCTCCATAAGCATCATAGGCTGCAACCCATATTCTTACCTGGGTTCTGGGAACATTAAAGCGAGCTGAAGTTAAGCGATAGCCTTCATCGGTAGCGAAATAGTGCATAACCACTTCGAGGCGCTGTTGAAAGGTGTACTTACGTCTGGACATGGGACTCTCCAATTTGAGAGTCCAACTAAATGGGTGCAGTGCATGGGTTAATGAAAATTAACTACGGGGCTTTCTGCTTTCTGCCGCACAACACGGTAACAAACCACCTTTACGTCATGAGGCAAAAAGCCTCAAGCGCCGACGTCATTATACCCTGTCGTATCGAATCCACCCAGGACTAACAGCCTGATAACTGAATATATCCTCAAATACCTCCTGACTCGTTTTCTGTCTGTAAACCCAGCGCCTGCCGGATTTCAACCGCCCGTTGTTCACTACCGGCGTTCTCTCCGGCGCGATACACCAGACTGATTAAGGACAGTAACTGCTCCCTGTCTTCTGCAGTCAGTTTTACCTCCAGACGGCACAATACTTTTCAGGTCACCGCATGGCGAAATACCGTTCCCACATCCTTCCGATCAAACTTCCGGCTGACAATACTCATCAGAACTCCCTGTCGCTGTTTCCTGCAGACCAGTCCCTTATTTGTTCATCCAGCGCCTGAATATGCTGATCGACATATTCAACCAGCCGCTCTGTTTCTGTTTCCAGCCAGCCACTCAGCCCGTCCCATTCGCAGGTCATATCTTTAAGTCGGGAAGAGATGGTATGCAGTTTATTGCGCTGGCTGCGGGCCACCTTCAGCTCCGTTTTGCAGGGGTTATTTCTCATCATTTTCTCTCCCGCAACTCAAGTTTGTTGGGAACCAGCCAGCGTTCGCGCTTCAGAATGTGTTCCACGGATCCCCTGACGATAAAACTGATTTCATGCATCACCTCATACAGCGGCTCCCCGGCATCCCGCAGCCAGTCCAGAGAGGCCAGCGAGGCAAACCGCGACCGCCAGTGCCAGAAGGCAGGTGCAAGCTCTCGCGCGTCAAACTCATCGGCCCACCGGCGGTACCAGCTGCTGATCGTCTCCGGCGACTGAAAATTCAGCTCCGTGACAGCCTGTCCCAGCAGGTTCTGCCGTAACCGCCAGTGATGCGCCAATGCGCGTTCTTCCCGACGCATCTTACGGGTAAAGGCGAGGCTGCTGCGCTGTTTCCGGCGCTCAGTCCGGCTGTGCTGCACCTCCGGGAACAGTTCGGCCTGAACATCAACCGGCAGCGGCAGCGGACAGTACTCCCCGTGACTGGCAATCAGTGCATCGAGCGCCTCTTCCACCTGTTTAAGACTGCTCAGACGATGTTTCGGATCCCAGTTCAGGCCGGGAATGCGCTGCGCCACGGTCGTGTTCATACGGCTGTTCCCGGTCAGCAGGCGCAGGAAGGTACGCACGTGTGGCGCTGCAGACAGACGAGCACCGCGCTGGCGGGCATTCTCCACGGTCATAATGGCCTGCAGCGCAGCCTGCCGGGCAGGCTGCAGGGTGACAAGGGAACGGGACGAATGGATCATTGTGCGCCCTCCTGTTCCAGCGTGCTGATGATACTGGCGCAGGAATACCCGTCAGTATCGAGACACGCTATCAATGCCAGCGTGTGGGAGATCAACGCCGGGTTAAATTCTTCCATGCTGCGAACAACAGAGAACGGCTGGCCACCACGTGTCACAAAGACGATCATCCAGCGCTCACTCAACTCTCCGGGGCTGCAGACAGCGACATCAAAATGGCAATGGGCCGGAGAAAAGCGGATCTGAACCGGGAAAAAGCCGCCAAACTCGCTGCGATATTCACCGTTCACGGACCAGCCTGACGGCAAATCCAGAACACGTATCACAGCATGGGTCAGCTCACGGCGGAAATCTTCACCGGCAGCGCGGTAATCTTCCAGCTCATCGACGGACATGGTTTTGAGGACATCCAGAGTCAGTAACGTTTTCATTTTAAGTCTCCTTATCGCCGCCCCGCAGGGCGGCGTCTCCGTTATCAGGCAGCGTGTGAGGCAGGTTCATCGGTGTCCGGGGCAACATTTGCATCGTCCGGGTTTGCGGCATCCGGGGATTGCATCCACCCCGGTACCCAGCGGGAGCCGGAGAGCCACTGTTCAGCATGGCTGGCAGCATCACCCTTCTTCATTTTTTCGGCATCCGAGGCGGCTCCGGTCAGCCCGGCCTCCTTCAGTGCCGCCACAATCTGGGCCTTGCTGAGCAGCCCGAGGAAGTTATCCGCTGTCGGCTGCCACCAGTGGCGCAGATGGAACCCGAGTGCCGCCTCCACGCCATCGAGGTCACTGCGGCGGGTGTGGCCACATTCACGGGTCTGGACGCCATCGACGGAACAGGCGGTACAGAAGGCCATCAGCGACATCAGGGTCTGTCCGTCGAGGGTGAAGAAGGTGGTGAAATCTTTCTGCCAGCCCTCCGGCAGCAGGGCTTCCAGACGGGCTTTCTCCTGCATCAGATACCGCCATGCATGACCTTCCTCTCCGGTCGGGGCTTCACTGGTCAGGCCGCTGTGATGCACCTCAAGGCGCAGGACAAATGGGTGCCGGGTGGTGGTGCAGTAGTCGAACACGCAGCTGCACAGCCGCCAGACAATCAGGGCCACAGCTTTCTGTGGCTGCTTAACCAGTTCGGCCTGAACCGCCAGTGTCCTTTCTGAAGACATTTTTTTCAGGAGCGGCACACTGATACCCTCTGCTGCATCCGGCATACTACGGGTGACCACATGCACAGAAGCCTGCTCGCCACCGTGCTCCCCGCCGTCAGATGCCGCCGTCTGGATCTTCTTCTGCACACCACGCTGGACGCAAAGCTCACCGTCATACAGGCTGACCACCACGCCACAGGCCGCTTTCTGCTCCGGCGTCCACGCCCGAACCGATGCGGCATTTTCAATCTCATCGATCAGCACCTGAATGGCGGCTTCATCCTCAAAGGTTTCCGTTGCCTCCAGCGTGGCGTACAGTTCATCAAAGCGCTGCAGTTCCTCAGCGCTGAATTCCCCCTCCTGCGCCGGCAGCACCAGATAATGTTCGCGGTCATCACCGTAGTTTCTGACGGATCCCTCACGAGCCAGTGACCATGACCAGCCCTCCTGTTGTTCGATAGCCAGTGCAGCCGCCGCCAGCTTCTCCTGAACCAGACGTTCAACCAGTACCCCGTCCGCCGTTCCGTCTCCCTCCTGAGCGCTGAACAGGTCCTCACGCACCACGCCCCCGGCGGCCTCATACGCTTCACGACCGATAAACACGAAGCGGGAGTGGGTTACGGCGATTTCCGTATCCGTGATGGCCCGCTTCAGCAGGTGAGCGGGTGTGCTGCCGTATGAGGTTTTCACCTGGTCATACACCTGCACCTGACGTGCCGGGTCGCTCTCCAGACTCAGGGCCTGACACTGCTCCACGTCGAGTTTGTCCTCTGCCAGCAGGGTAATCAGTTCCGGGGCGAGGCTTGCCAGCTTCAACATGCGCTGAACGTGACGGGCACTGTAGCCCAGCTGGTCCCCGATTTGCGCCGGGGTTTTCCCCTGTTCTGAGAGGGTACGGAACCCGCTGATTTGCTCTGCCGGGTGCATGGCCACACGCTTGTCGTTCTCGACCATCGAGGCGACCACCGCCAGGTCGTCACTGACACGCTTGACGACAACCGGATATCCGGCATCGATACGCTGCTCGCTGAGCAACTGTTGCAGGGCGGCAAGACGACGGCCACCTGCAGCCACACCTGATATACCGTCCGGCAGCGAGTGAACCACCAGATTCTGGATCAGGCCGATCGCCATGATGGAATCAGCCATCTCCCGGACACTGTCAGCCGGATAGGGGATCGTGCGAACGTTCAGCGGGGATTTGACCAGGGCCGACAGCGGCACTATTTCAATCTGAGCAGCCTCAAGCGCGGCTTTGAGGGCGGCGGCTTCGGCAGGGTTCACCGTTTTTTTGCTGGTTTTAACCGGCGCTTTTGCTTTAGACTCGGTCACTGACATAATTGATACCTCTCTGTTATTGATTACTGTCTGCCGGGCAGGCTCATCTGCCCGGCACCTCTTACTGCTTACTTCGTTTTACGGATGCCATAGCGTTCGATATAACGGTTGAGCCATTTCCCGGCATCCGCTTCAAAATTCCATGCGCGCCACACCATTTCACCGTTCTGACGAACCACCAGGCGAAAATGCGAACGCTGATCGTCTTCGATGGCGACATTTTCAAACTGTGCAGCCACCGCTTCAGCCTGTGCTCTGGTGAATGTGTCATCCGGTAACGGGTCGTTATCGTAAACACTCATGTGTTTCTCCTTCTCTGCCCCGCCTGAACGGGGCGTCTTCATCATGGTTTAAAAGGGCGCGTCATCATCCATTGGCGGGAAATCATCCGGGAGTGGCTGAGGCGGTTGCTGAGACGGAGCCGCATCCTGACGGCCTTTCTTACCGCCCTTCGCTTTCGGGGATTTAGCCGGGGCCTGAGCAGGTTGTGACGGGGCGGCAGGACTCTGCGGCTGCGCGGCGCTCTCAGGCTCACCGGATCCACGGCGGCCGCCGAGCATCTGCAGGATGCCGTTCTGGCCGACCAGAACCTCGGTGACGTAGCGCGTGACTCCGGTTTCGTCCTGCCAGTTGCGGGTGCGCAGCTGGCCCTCGATGTAGACCTGCGCACCTTTACCCAGGTATTCGCCCGCCACTTCCGCGAGCTTGCCGAACATGACAACACGGTGCCACTCGGTGTTTTCGCGCATCTCTCCCGTCTGCTTGTCACGCCATGTTTCAGACGTGGCCAGCGTCAGATTGGCCACTGCGCCCCCGTTGGGCATGTAACGCACGTCCGGGTCCTGTCCCAGATGTCCGACCAGAATGACTTTGTTAACGCCACGTGCTGCCATGATGAATCTCCTTACTCTGTTGTTTTGTCTTTAAAAACCATCACCCGTTGAGTTGCCGGGGCCGCGGTTTTGACGTTTTGCGGGGACCTGCTGCTCTTCTCCGCTGGTTTTTACCTTCACCCGTTTGAGAGCCGTTTGCCGCAAGGGCAAAGACGCCACGGCCTGACGCATCTGTCCGGGGCAGGACACAAAAGTTTTTGCGGTTCCATGCAAAAAGTTTTGTGGACTGTTCATTACACCCTGGACAGCCAATGCGACAGGTTGTGGCTATGTCAGCCCGGGCGAATGGACTCAAACGGGTGATACGGGTACCAGGGGAAAGGAGCAGGCACCCGCCGCAACGACGGAACGCGCGGGCGCGAAACGGCGTTGCCCTGCAGAGTGCCGGCTGTCCTTCGCCGGCACGGTGAAAGCGGCGCGGCCGGAACGGTCGCAGCAAGCGCTGCCGTTGAACTCAGACATCAGACACTAGCCGGCAGGCCCGAAACCGCTTTGCGGGTTCGGCGGAGCTTACCGCGTCTTTTCGCGGTTAGCGGAGTGTGGCTCGACGACTGAACCGCGCCAGCGGGTCAGGAGCCGAAGGTGGCCCCGGGGCAGATTGTGTGAAAAGAAAGTTAAACAGAGGAAGAGCTGCAGCAAGATGGAGAGTACCGGTAGGTCTGGTCTGGTCTGGTCTGGTCAGGACTGAGATTCGCCCTTCTCTTTTCTGTACTGAACAACGCAGTACCAGGCCGAAGCCAGGAAAGCGAAAACGGTGATCAGGACACGAAATTCGTCACCCGGCTCTTTCCCCTGCAGCATCAGCGTTATGATGATGCCGGCAACGATAATCCACGCCATGCCACTCCAGAGGCGCAGCTTATCCGCCACGACATTAATCAGAACAAAAGCAACGGCCAGGATAGCCCCCCACAGAGCCGGAACAGGCTGAAACGGAATAAAAAATAGGTTAATACCGGTTAAAAGCGTCACGGCAGCAAACATCAGAGACATACGCACAGATTACCCTCCCTGGACACACTGAGTAAGAAAATCAATTCTGCTGATCATCGCCCGGTTTATTATATTCGGGCGCATTTGCGCGCGGCAGCTGCTGACTGTTCTGCTGATGAACTTCAAGCCGTTCACGGAAATACTGGCGAAGATGTTCAGGCTGTTCCCGTTCAACTCCTGCTCCTCTTTTGGAAAAGCTGCGATATTCCACTTTGACATATGCATCACCGGTCTGCTTTACAGGAAGATATCCCTGATAATACGCGTATTCCCGGGCAACAGCGACTGACAACAGAGAGGAGAGTGTGCGGCGCCGGAGGCGCGGCGACGTCTCTCTCCGGCAGGCGCAGCCTGCCAGGGTTTTGCGCGCGGACTGACAGGCGCCCTCCGGCCCGGACGCCTGCCATCGAGCTTACTGGCCCTTGCCGCCCTGTAAGATGAAGTGTCCGCCAATGTAGACGGCACACTGACAGGTCATGTATTCACAGATTTCATCCATCACCTGGGCGGTGGTCAGTTCCCGCTGACCGGCATCGCGGCGGCGGGCATTAATCAGGGCTTTGTACTGTCGCAGGATATCGCGGCTTTGTGGTTCAAGTTTCATGTGCTTTCTCCTTAACCGGCGGGCTTCCCCGCCGGATAGTAATCAGTTGCTGAATACATAGCCTTCATGGAAGACATAGCCGCTGCTGAACAGATCCCGCGCGTAAGCCTCATAATCGAAATAGACGTGCAGGAATTCAGGCACCTCGTTTAACAGGCCGTGATCCTCCACAAAGCCATAAGCAAAATCCTCCTCGCTTTCAGCCTCACCACAATACGCATCATCAAAGGCGTCATAGTCGCACTCGCCGGTATATTCCGCCCAGGCCACAAACGCGGCGGCGCGTCCTTCGTCCTGCGCCTGCCGGAATGCCTCGATAAACGCCCACTTAACAGAGGATTCAGAGGCAAACTGAGACGGGATCCCTTCCCAGTCCTGAAACATAAACTCGGGGTCATCCTCGGCGGCATGCAACGCCCGGCAGGCGTTATAAAAATCGTCTTCGTCGTCAAAATCGGTTAAATCAAACCATTTGCCAAAAATACTGCCGCCGTTGTACTGGTGATATGTGCCCACGTAGACGGCCGGAACGGTTACTGATGAAGTCATTTTTGTCTCCCTGCGGGGCGGTATAACCGCCCCGGTCGATAATCAGTCCAGCGCGGCGTAAATAGCACTGCATTCCGGGTGAAAGGTGATGTGATTCCAGAGCTGGGAATCACGCAGCATATAAAGGCGAGTCAGTGCCGGGTTACTGCTGTCATGATGGGCCGCCAGACGGCGATTAATCGCCAGGCTGGTCAGAATAATGCCCGCCGCGTCGGCGCTGACCATGCGATCAAACCAGTTTTCGCCACTGACCAGATGTACCCGCCCACTGTCTGGCATCATATAGCCGCCCCCCTCCGGCAGGCGGATGAAATGCCAGAAGCCGCCCTCATATCCGGGCATCCATTTTTTGGCCAGAGCGTACACCTGCAATTCCGCGAGCATGAAATCCGTGCCGAACAGGTACGGCATGAAGGACAGGCGGTCGGACTCTTCAACATTCAGGACAGGGCATGTATTCACATACTGCATGGATAAACCTCCGTAATCACATGGACTGCGGCACCGGGTTGTGCCGTGCCGACACGACAGCCCGGCGGAAAGCGGAAGATGCAGGGGCGACACCGGTGGCCGCAGCGCAGATAAAGCACGAAGCTGGTCTGGACGGTTTTTGAGCGAAACTTGAGCGAGAAAACGACGGGAAGAACAGCGAGCATCATAAAAAAACTGCGACCGGGCGAGGATGGCGGCGTCAGCGAACCCTTGCATCTGCAGCAGCCGGGCTAAAGTGAAGGCACGGTACTACCCGTCGCGATGCAGGAGGTTGAATAAAAGGTTTCTCTCCCCCGTTTTTCGACCACAGGGAGAAAGCGGAAGCAGAGGTCGCGACGCGACAGACGCAGGAATAAGGCTACAGACCGGAGGGATGGGGCCGGGTGAAGCGGAGCCGGCGGCAACGGCAAGCCGGCGACTTCCTTATCCTGTATTGATGGTAAGGCGCCGGTTTAACAGCTGCCCGTCACTTGGCGGGCCAGGAGTTCTCTCGTTCTGAGCTTACCGGCGATCAGGTTTATCACTGGCCACAGAGATACCAATGTACATACCGCTTCCCCAGATAATCTGAGAGAGCACAAATAGCCACTGAGGGACGTCAACAATCAACATAGGAAGGAGAGCAACCGTCACGATTAAAATCAGGCGACTACCGAATTGCCGGCGCACCGGTTCAGCGGCGTCAATCGGGACGCCTGCATATCGCAGAACCTGCCTTAAACCCGTTTTCATAATCACTCCACTCAGAATAAATGCACTGTACTTCAGTATATTACATTTTATGAGATAACGATTCTCCGGGCTGGCAGTGATCCTTCTGAAATTTCCCTGTTTTTGCAGAAACAGCAAATGGTTACAGGCAACGGCAACAAGATGACTTGAAAAAAAACGGCCTTCGCAAAATAATACTGTATATACATACAGCACTGAGTAAGAGGAAACACGATGAAGTTCATTCCTGCAGTATCAGAAGCCAGCATAGTAATAATTCCTTTGTTCACAGAGCGATGCCCTGCGGGTTTTCCGTCACCGGCCGCGGACTACACTGAGTCTGAACTGGATCTAAATGAGTACTGCATTCACCGGCGCCACTCCACCTATTTTGTCAGGGCGATTGGCAACTCAATGACTGATATTGGCCTCTATTCCGGCGATCTGATGGTCGTGGATAAAGCAGAACAGCCGCGGCACGGGGATATTGTTATCGCGGAAATTGAGGGTGAATTCACGGTAAAACGCCTGCTTCTGACGCCGCGGCCAGCCCTGCAGGCGATGAACCCGGACTTCCCTTCCCTTTACCCGGACCCGGAAACGCTGCAAATTTTCGGCGTGGTGACGGCCTTCATTCATAAAACCCGGAGGGCCGACTGATGTTCGCCCTGGCCGACGTCAACGCCTTCTACGCCAGTTGCGAGAAGGTTTTCAGGCCTGATTTGCGCGGCAAACCTGTCGTCGTTCTCAGTAACAACGATGGCTGCATTATTGCCCGGAGTGCTGAAGCCAAACAGCTGGGTATAAAGATGGGAACCCCCTGGTTCCAGCTCAAAGAGGTGCAGTTACCTGAAAAAATGTTCGTTTTTTCCAGCAATTACGAGCTCTACGCGAGCCTGAGTAATCGCGTGGTCGCCCTGCTGGAAGAGCTGTCACCCCGCGTCGAACAATACTCAATTGACGAATGTTTCCTGGATGCCCGGGGAATTGGCCACTGTATGGAACTGGAGGATTTTGGCAGGCAGCTGCGTGGGCACGTTCTCAGTGGAACCGGACTGACACTCGGTGTCGGGTTCGGTGCAACAAAAACGCTGGCCAAATCAGCTCAGTGGGCGTCAAAAGAATGGCCCCAATTCAGGGGGGTGCTGGCACTGTCGCCCGATAATCCACGCAGGACGGCAAAATTACTCAGCCTGCAGCCGGTGGAAGAAATTTGGGGAGTGGGGAACCGGATAGCGAAAAAACTGCACGTTATGGGGATCACCACCGCCCTGCAGCTGTCGCTGACGAACCCCACATTTATCCGGAAAAACTTCAACGTAGTGCTGGAGCGCACGGTACGTGAGCTGAACGGCGAGAGCTGCATTTCACTGGAGGAAGCGCCGCCGCCGAAACAGCAGATTGTCTGCAGCCGCAGCTTCGGGCAGCGGATCACCACCTACGAAGAAATGCGCCAGGCCGTCTGCCAGTATGCCGAGCGAGCGGCGGAAAAGTTGCGCGGTGAGCGGCAGTACTGCCGGCATATCAGCACCTTCATCAAGACTTCTCCTTTTGCGGTTAATGAACCGTACTACGGTAACGTGGCCACGGAGAAACTGAACACCCCTACCCGTGACACCCGGGACATTATCGCGGCAGCGGTCAGGTCTCTGAACAGGATCTGGCTCGAGGGCCACCGCTACGCAAAAGCGGGGATTATGCTCAATGATTTCAGTCCGAACGGCGTTGTGCAGTTGAATCTGTTCGATGACGTGCAGCCACGGGCGCACAGCGATGCGCTGATGAAGGTGCTCGACGGCATTAATCATTCCGGACTCGGGAAAGTCTGGTTTGCCGGACGGGGTATTGCGCCGGAATGGCAGATGAAACGGGAAATGCTGTCACCGGCATATACCACCCGCTGGAAGGAGCTGCCGGTTGCCCGTTTCTGACCGGCGAAATGACAGACGGGACTTGCCGCCAGAGCATACTTTACCGATCATGCAGATGGCTTGTTTCACGGGGGAACCATGGAAAATATCATTCTGTGTGATGTGACTGCCAGCGTCAGCGAACTTAAAAACGATCCGGTGGCCACCGCCAGTGCCGGCGGCGGCTACCCGGTCGCAATTATTGACCGCAACCGGCCTTTTTTTTTATTGTGTGCCCGCAGCTCTGTATGAACAAATGCTCGATCTGCTGGACGAAAAAGACCTGGCGCAATTGATAACAGAACGTCAAAACCAGCAGCGGCGTGAAGTGGACCTCAATCAATATCTGTGAGTGCTCCGGTGCGAGGAGCAGGAATGTATTAAAATAATTTTAAGGAACAATGAGGGTAGCAAAATCGCTGGTTTGGTTTTCTTATTCTTTGCTGTCTGGGGAATAGCTTCAGTGATTGAATTGCAGTACTGGCGTAACGCTGATACCTATCCTGTCTGGCTGACAAAACATCTCCGGATCTCTCCCGAAAATAACCAAAAGAGCCTGATAAGGATAGAAATGAAAACCTTTGATAAGGTATGTGGTGATAACAGGGGCCTCCTTGCCGTTACCCAAAAACAAAACGGTATGTTTATGCGCTGTGATGATTCCCCCGGATTCTTTTCATGGTCCAGTGGTGTATACAAAGTCAATTAATACGATAACGTGTTGGACTTTCAATATGTTACCCACACGGTTATCCCCCCGTTACTGTGGATAATCAATATATTGTGTCTCTGGCAGCTGCTTTTCCTACCATATGTTGTCCCTCCCCGTTCTATTTTGGGATCGGACAGTGTGAAAAACGACATCACAGTTGAGACGCTGCTGAAGGGATGATGTTCATCCAGGATCGTAAGATCGGCCGGGACTGGTTACCCGCCGGACGAAGGGCCGGCCAACGCGCAGCGACGGCAGCTGTCTTTAAAAATGCCGGCGGAAATTTAAAGATTAAGCCGCATACTCTACGAAATTTTTTAAATTTCACTCAACATGCTTCGTTCAGATCCCAACAGAGCTTTCACCATCGCCTGTAATAGCCGCCCTGCTGCGTAATTACTTTGCTGGCGACAAGCCAATACCTGTTCGTGACAGGCATTGATTGAACCGTTGTCCCAAACTAATAATGTGCCGACGATACAGGTGGGACCGTGGCCCCAGGCAGATTACCTGACCGACGACGCAGGTGGGACCGTGGTCCCAGGCAGATTACCTGACCGGCGATGCAGGTGGGACCGCGGTCCCAGACAGATTACCTGACCGGCGATGCAGGTGGGACCGTGGTCCCAGGCAGATTACCTGACCGGCGATGCAGGTGGGACCG
>OJUB01000010.1_pt1 | contig 187520 bp, 171 predicted proteins | sample 1599941 | NCBI WGS metagenome assembly OJUB01 (sample SAMN04436883, study PRJEB24849) | human gut metagenome | biome: human gut; feature: NICU; material: stool | host: Homo sapiens | place: USA: Saint Louis, MO | collected 2012-03-01 | reverse complement strand
GATGGTAGTGTGGGGTCTCCCCATGTGAGAGTAGGGAACTGCCAGGCATCAATTACGTGAAGAGCCCATCCTGACGGATGGGCTTTTTGCGTTTTTGTGGCCTGAGAAATTACGGCAAAGTGCTATCACGTTACCGACAGCGCTGATGTTTTCCAGCCTGAAGCTGGTCATACGCCCTCCCTCCGGTTAAAGCGTCGCTAAGGTATAAAAATGACGCAGCGGGCTGTTTCTTTAGTTTACCTTATGGGACGATTTCGGCCGTTTCAGCAGCTGATATACAGCAATACCTAACATTACCGAACGAATCAGCCGAACGGCTATTGTGATGAGGTATCCGCCGTATTAAAACAGCATTGATTGATATCCCATTGAAAATAAAGTGGTTTTCATGTTTTGTCTGGACTCGCAACGAGAACGATGAATATTGAGGCGAGCCGTCAGGGGAAATGATTATCAGCAGCGATGACGAAAAAAATAGTGCTCTTTCAACCCTTTTTTATTGAGAAATAGCCTGCAAGGAATTTATTTTCTGAATAAAATAACTTTATGAAGGCGGTTTTTATATTGATATATGTTTTATATGAAAATAAAAATATATATAAAATCGTTTCTTAATATTTAATATGAATTATATTAAGAATATTTCCAGCTTAATTATTAAGTTACTCTAATGTAATCAGGTTAACAAATAGATACGAAACCTCCTCATCATGCCGGGCAGCAGGTATAACCGCTGGACTTTTTCTGCGAAATGACTTAGTGTCCTTAACACTTTGTTAACTCGATCTGGTTTAAGTTAATTCAAATTTGCTAAAAACATAGAGTGCATTGCCTGTATGGAAGCTAACCCGGTAACGTCCTTCGACGGATAATGCATGTTACCGGCTGGCAATATGAGAATATAAATGAAAATTCTGATTAACTGGCCTCCTCTGCGCCAACTAATAAATTATATCCGGGAGCGTTTTACCTTTCTGGTCTTGCTCTGCTGGCCAGCGATCATCTGGCTGGTTTGTCGGGCGCTTGTCTGGTTAACAGATGGACTGATGGTTCTGCTGGGAAAGCCTATCGATCACTCCTTTACCGTGTATCTTCAGCCACTTATGACGCTAAGCGCGCTACTGAGAATTTCCGTCAGCTGGGTGCTGCTGCTGTTTATCCTGTTCAGCATGGCGATGGGGTTCACCTGGGCTTTGCGGCGCTTTATGAATCGAAATAAATAACGCCGATGCTGGGACCGCAGGGAGCGGCACCGGCGTTGACTCAGGCCATCTCACCGATCGTTTTGCGAAAACGCAGTAGCGCGACAGTAAAAAATACCCCACCGATAGCCAGCAGCGTCAGAAACTGCGGCCAGACGATGGAGAAATCCGCGCCGCGATAAAGAATGGCCTGCGCCAGACTGACAAAGTGGGTTGTCGGCATGGTGAGCATAATATCCTGTACAGCCTGCGGCATACTTTCCCGGGGTGTGGAGCCGCCGGAAAGCATCTGCAGCGGCAACAGCACCAGAATCATCAGCAGCCCCAGCTGCGGCATGGAACGCGCCACCGTACCCATAAAAATGCCGATCGAGGTGGTGGCAAACAGGCTCAGGGCGACCCCAAGCATAAAGAGCGGAATTGAGCCCTCTATCGGTACCTGCAGCACGCCCTGAACCATCAGGAGCAGGGAGAGTCCGGAAACCACCAGCACCACCAGCCCCATTGACCATATCTTCGCCATCATGATCTCAAACGGCGTGACCGGCATAACCAGCAGGTGCTCTACGGTGCCATGTTCTCGCTCGCGTATCAGCGCCGAGCCGGTCAGCACGATCGCCAGCATGGTGATATTGTTGATAATTGCCATGACGGCGCCGAAACGCTCCTGTTCCAGGTTCGGGTTAAAACGCATTCTGACGGCCAGCTCAACCGGCAGCGAGCCGTTATCCCGGTAGCGGGTGACAAAGCTGTTCACCTCGCCGGTGACGATATTCTGGATATAGCTATTGCCGGTAAACGCCTGGCTCATACGCGTCGCGTCGACGTTAACCTGCAGCTCGGGCTGGCGTCCGGCCAGAACGTCGCGCTGGAAATCCGGCGGAATATTGATGGCGAAGGTATAGCGTCCCGCATCCAGCCCGGCGTCCATCTCATCAGCGGTGATCAGCGCCGGCGGCAAAAACCAGGGCCGATAAAAACCATTGATAATACGCGATGAAAGCTGCGACTTATCCATGTCAGCAATAGCGATGGGCGCCAGATGTAGTGAACCCGGCATCACGGTTGCGGAGGAGTACACCGAGACGGTAAAAGCAAAGACAATTAACGTCAGCATCGCTTTATCGCCCAGCAGGCTGCGTAGCTCTTTCATCCCCAAATTATAAATATTGCGTAATCCACGCATTATCCCTCCTGTTTTTTCAACAGCCACACGCTCAGGCCCAGCACCAGCGGAACCGCGATAAGCAGCGGAATAAAGGATCCCCACAGGTCCGTCAGATTCAGCGCCTTGGAGAACGTTCCGCGCGCGATGGTCAGAAAGTGGCTGGTTGGATAAATCTGGCCAATCCAGCGGCCGGGCCCTTCCAGCGAGGCGACGGGGTCGATCATCCCGGAGAACTGCGTCGCCGGGATAAGCGTAATGATCGCGGTGCCGAAAATCGCCGCAATCTGGCTTTTCATAAAGGTGGAGATCAGCAGGCCAAGCCCGGTGGCGATAGTGACGTAGAGCAGCGCGGCGAGGGTGAGCGTCAGAAAACTCCCCTTATGCGGTACGCCAAAGACAAACACCGACAGCGCGCAGAGCAGGAAGAAGTTGAACATCCCCAGCACGATATATGGCACCTGTTTACCCAGCAGAAATTCGCTGCGGGTGGTTGGCGTCACGTACAAATTGATAATTGAGCCGAGTTCTTTCTCGCGGACCACGCTAAGCGCGCTGAGCATCGCCGGGATCATCATCAACAGCAGCGGAATTACCGCCGGGACAATCGCCGGCAGGCTTTTCACATCCGGGTTATAGCGGTAGCGGGTTTCGATGGAAATCAGTGACGTATCGCGGTTTGGGCTGGACTGGCGACCGGCCATCTCCTGCAGCCAGGCCAGATGCATGGCCTGGACGTAGCCGCGCACCGTCTCCGCGCGGTTCGGCATGGCGCCGTCCACCCACACGCCAATTTGCACCGGCGTTCCCCGGGCGATATCGCGGCCAAAATTGGGCGGAATTTCGATAGCCACCGCCAGCTCGCCGTTGCGCATTCTTCTGTCCAGTTCGCTATAGCTTTGCAGCGGCGGCTGTTCGATGAAGTAGCGCGAACCGGCGATATTTTGCGACCAGCCCTGGCTGCTGACGGTCTGGTCGCGGTCGAGCACCGCGAATCGCAGATCTTCGACGTCCATACTGATCCCGTAGCCCATGATGAACATCAGGATCACGGTGCCGAGCAGGGCCAGGGTCGATCGCACCGGATCGCGGCGCAGCTCAAGCGCTTCACGGCGGCTGTAGCTAAACAAGCGCTGCAGGCTAAACGTCTGGCGCGGCGCCATGCTTTCGGTTTTGTGTTCTATCGCGGGAACCGGCGCGGCTTTCGCATCAGGCGGCTGGGCGATATCTGCTGCTTCCTGCAGCCAGGCGATAAACGCCTCTTCAAGGCTGGCCGATCCGCGCTGTTCGACCAGCGCCTGCGGCGTATCGCTGGCCAGCACTTTTCCGGCATGCATCAGCGAAATGCGATCGCAGCGTTCCGCTTCATTCATAAAGTGGGTGGAGATAAAAATCGTTACCCGGTCCTGGCGGGCTAGATCGACCATCAGCTGCCAGAACATATCCCGGGCTACCGGATCGACGCCGGAGGTGGGTTCATCAAGGATTAACATTTCTGGACGGTGGATCACCGCGACTGCCAGCGAGAGCCGCTGACGGATACCTAATGGTAGCGAAGCGGGTAGAGTATCTTCTACCTCTTCCAGCATAAAGCGCTGGCTCATTTCGGCGATCCGTCCGGGGATTTCCGCCTTCGGGATATGGAACAGGCGCGCATGCAGTTCGAGGTTTTGCCGCACGGTCAGTTCGCTGTAGAGGGAAAAGGCCTGCGACATATAGCCGACGCGGCGGCGGGTCTCGATGTCCCTGGGGTCGACCGGCTGGCCAAACAGCCACGCTTCGCCTTCGCTGGCCGGTAGCAGCCCGGTCAGCATTTTCATGGTCGTTGATTTGCCGCAGCCGTTGGAGCCGAGGAAGCCGAAAATCTCGCCGCGGGCGATACGAAAATTCACGTGGTCAACGGCGACAAAATTACCGAAGCGCATGGTGAGCCCGCGCGCTTCAATCGCAATTTCGTCTTCATCCGTATGGCGCGGCGGGATGATCACCTCTTTATGCGCCAGGCGTTGAGCGTCGGGAAGCAGGGCGATAAACGCCTGCTCCAGCGTCTGACTTGCCGTGTGCGCTTTAAGCTCATCGGCGCTGCCGGTCGCCAGAACTTCCCCCGCGTTCATGGCTACCAGCCAGTCAAAGCGCTCCGCCTCTTCCATGTAAGCGGTGGCGACCAGTACGCTCATCTCCGGCTGACGCTGGCGAATGTTGTCGATCAGATCCCAAAACTGCGCCCGCGAGAGGGGATCGACGCCGGTGGTAGGTTCATCGAGGATCAGCAACTGCGGGTCGTGAATAAGCGCGCAGCACAGGCCGAGCTTCTGCTTCATCCCCCCGGAGAGTTTCCCCGCCGGACGGTCGCGAAACGGCGCCAGGCCGGTACTCTGGAGCAGTTCATTGATACGGATGTCGCGTTCGGCTTTATCATGGCCGAACAGACGGGCGAAGAAATCAACGTTTTCATAGACCGATAAGGTGTGATAGAGGTTTTTCCCCAGCCCTTGGGGCATCCAGGCGATTTTCGGGCAAACGTCCTGGCGGTGACGCACATCACGCATGTCGCCGCCGAGCACCATGACGTTGCCGCGCTCAATCACGCGCGCGCCGGAAATCAGCGATAGTAGGCTGGACTTGCCCACGCCGTCTGGCCCGATCAGGCCCACCATACAGCGGGCGGGAATGCTCAGCGTAATGTCCTTCAGCGCGACGGTTGCACCAAAGCGCTGGCTGACGTTTTCCAGGCGGGCGACGGTTTTCATTGCGGTAGCCTCACCGTCAGCGCTTCAGGCCACGTCTGCTGGTTATCCAGACGCACCCAGGCCATCCCGGGCAGGCCGGTCTTCACATACTCCAGATGCTCTGCCAACAGCGCTGGCGGAATACGGGCTTTTACGCGGAACATCAGCTTCAGCCGTTCATCGCTGGTTTCCACCGTCTTGGGCGTAAACTGCGCCACGCTGGCGACAAAACTGATATTGGCGGGGATCACCAGATTCGGCGCGGCATCGAGGATAATTCGCGCTTCGCTGCCCAGCGCCAGCAGGCCCGCCTGCTCGGTCGGCAGGAAGAAGGTCATATAGACGTCGGACAAGTCGACCATATTCAGCACCCGGCCGCCCGCCGCCAGCACCTCTCCCGGTTCGGCGACGCGGTACTGAATACGACCATCGCGCGGTGCTTTCAGTTCGCTATCGTCGATATCGGCGATAATCCGCCGTTCGGTCGCCTGGGCGGCCTCGACCCGGGTTTGCGCCTGAATGATACTGGTTCGCGCCGCCTCAATCGCGGCCCTGGCGGCAGAGACCTGCGCTTTGGCAGATTCCAGCGCCGCCCTGGCGCTTTCTGCCGCCGCCTGGTCGTCATCCAGCTGCTGCGCGGAGACCGCGCCGCGCTGCGAGAGCGTGCTGGAGCGGACGTGTCGTTTAGCCGAGGAGTTCAGCTCCGCCTGCCGCTGCTTCACCACCGCTTCCGTAGCGCGCATTTCGCTTTGGCGCTGGTCGAGCAGGGCTTTCGCGGCGGCAATCGCACTCTCTGCTTCCTTGATTTGCGCGGCGGCCTCCAGCCGTTGTTCGTTGAGCACGCGGGTATCCATGCGGGCCAGGACGTCGCCCTGGCGAACAAACTGCCCCTCCTTGACCAGGATCGTCTCGATACGTCCGGCGGTTTTGGTGGCGATATCGACTTCCGTGGCTTCAATTCTACCGTTGCTGCTGGCAAAGCCCGCTGGAATCCCCGGCGGGCGCAGCATCCACCATGCCGCCGCGGCAATCACCACAGCTAAACCAATAACGTATCCAACCCAACGCCGTTTGATTTTGTCCATACGCGACTCGCTTTGTTCCATAGGCTGAGTGGTGCGCGCTTCTCCTCCGCGTAGCGAAGTATCGTCTCTTCAGGAAAGGGAGGAATGGGGGGCAAGGCCAACCGGCGCGTGAATCCTGCTGCGCGGCGAACCGGTCGGAAAGAGGTGCGATTAATGTGGTCATCATCAGCAATCCTCGCCTTAAATGAAACACGCATATTTATTGCTACCGTCAATGCAATACTAACACCCGCACTAATTATGTCCATATAAAAAACATGGACTTGTCGCTGGGTTAACATAAAAACAGCCGCGGACCGATACGCCAATATTACCCATAATACTATTTGGGTTTAATGCCTCGGGGAGTCGCTCATACAATCTCATAGCGCTTCATTAAATCATCATACTTATAAGCTACCGCACAACGCTAATAACCTGAGGATATTATTGGTGGGGAACTGGCGCATTTTTAATCTGGTTGCTCCAGGAGAACTGTTGTATGATCTCCGGCCCTGAAAATACACTCACGCCAGGCGAGCGCTTTATTCAATGAAAGATGAAAGCCAAAAATATATCTCAATTATTTTTAAGGAATGGTTGCCGCTGTACGACAGCCTGACGCCGGAGGTGAAGGCGGTACTTAAAAATATAGCCGGGCAGCAGGCGGAGGCGTTAGCGACCCGTTTCTATGACTTTATTTTTCAGGACCCGGATATCGCCAGGCATCTTACCTATGATTTAGTCCAGGAGCGGCTCAGCAGCTCGCTGGCCGGGTGGGTGAAAGATATCCTGATGTGTGAGAAAGAAAATTTGCAGGCGCTGGCGGAGCGGCAGTACCTGATCGGCAGCATCCATTCGCGTATCGGTATCCCGGCAGAGGCCGTGCTTCGCGGCGCGCGCCAGCTGAAAGCCGGGCTGATTGAAAATATCCGCGATAGTCACCTCGATCGCGAAACCAGCGTCGCCGCCATCTACTACGCCATCATGGCCATTAACATGGCGGTAGAGATGATGTGCCACGCCTATACCCTGTCGCACTATCGGGCGACAAAAAATGAAGAGGCCTACCGCCTGTATAGCCTGATGGATAACGTGCCGCTGGAATATGGCAAGCAGCAGGCCTCGCTCTCCGGATGGGAAAATAGCGCTATTTTTAATATCGTTAGCGATAATAAGACAGATATTAACGGCGCGTTATTATCTGATTCGGAATTTGGTCTGTGGTTCCGCCATAAATGCGTGCGTTATTTTAACAAAAATCCGCAAATGGAGGAGATCGCCGACTTAATTAGCAAGGTGGATGCGCTGTTATCCGCCTGGAAATCCTCGTCGGACGGTTCTGAGTATAAAAATACGCAGGCTCTGCTGCAGGGGATTCATATCCATTGCCAGCAGATCGGCAGCCAGCTGGGAGTACTCTTTAGCAGCCTGTCGCAGATGCAAAGCGGTAAGGATTCGCTGACCAGCCTGCTGAACCGCCGCTATCTGCCGGTTGTCCTCAAGCATGAAGTGACGCTGGCGATGGAGTATGAGCTGCCGATGACGGTGGCGATTATCGATATCGACCACTTTAAAGAGATCAATGATAGCTGGGGCCATATGGTCGGCGACCGGGCCATCAAGCACGTTGCGGAGCTGCTCAGCGATAATATTCGCTCCAGCGATTATATCTTCCGCTACGGCGGCGAGGAGTTTCTGCTGGTACTGGTGGAGACCGGCGCGGCGGAAGCTTTTACTATCCTTGAACGGCTGCGTAAAAAAATCAGCCAGCTGGCGTTTAGCGTTGGCGCTGACAATGAGATTTCGATTACCGCCAGCATCGGCTACGCCGTCCACACCGGTCACCCGGACTACAATCTTCTGCTGCGCGACGCCGACAGCGCACTGTACGTCGCCAAGCGCGATGGGCGCAACTGCGTGAAGCTGCATGAAGGCGACGGGAATTAATCTGCCGAGCCCTTCCCGGAGGCGGCGCGCTGCGCCTGTCCGGGCTACCTGATCGCAGACGGCAGTAAACCCGTAGCCCGGTAAGGCGACAGCCACCACTGGGGAATAAACCGCAGAATATCTTCCGGTCGGGCGCCATCCCGGAGGCGGCACGCTGCGCCTGTTCGGGCTACCTGGCTGCAGACGGCTGTGAACCTGTAGCCCGGGCAAGGCGCGTCGAGCGCCGCCCCCGGGAGAGATGCGGCAGCGGATTTCAATGCGGCGAGATCTCCGTGCCTCAGAACAGCACCGGCAGCCCCAGGCCGCGTTTCACTTCATGCAGCGTCCGTTGTGTCAGCAGATGCGCCCGCTCGCTTCCCCGGCGCAGCAGCGCCAGCAGCATGCCTTTATCCTGAATATAGGTCGCCCGGCGTTCGCGTATCGGCGCCAGCAGCTCCTGTAAGCAGGTCTCCAGCGCGTTTTTGCACTGCCTGTCTCCCAGCCCTCCGCGCTGATAGTGGGCTTTCATCTCGGCCACGAAGGTTTTATCGGTATGGAAGGCATCAAGATAAGTAAACACCACGTTGCCTTCTACCTGACCCGGGTCGGCGACCCGCAGGTGATTCGGGTCGGTGTACATGGCGCTGACCGCACGATGGATCTCCTCTTCACTGGCCGAAAGGGTGAGCGTGTTCCCCAGCGATTTCGACATTTTGGCATTGCCATCGATGCCCGGCAGGCGGCTGACGTCGCTGAGCAGCGCTTTGCAGTGCTGTAAGATCGGCGTCGTCGTCAGGCTATTCATTTTGTGCACGATCTCATTGGTCTGTTCAATCATCGGTAGCTGATCGTCGCCGACCGGCACCAGTTCGGCCTTAAAGGCGGTGATATCGGCGGCCTGGCTAATGGGATAGGCTAAAAATCCCACCGGCAGCGAGCGGGAAAACCCCTTCTGAGCGATTTCATTTTTTACCGTCGGATTACGTTCAACCCGGGCGACGGTGACGATATTCATATACAGCGCGCTGAGTTCGGCCAGCGCCGGCAGGGCAGATTGCAGGCAAATGGTGGTCTTCTGCGGATCTATGCCGACGGCGAGATAATCGGCCATCACCTCAAGGATATTGCTGCTGATTTTTTGCGGATTGCTGCCGTTGTCGGTCAGTCCCTGGAGATCCGCGACGAGGATAAACTGCTGGTGGTCATGCTGGAGCTGCACGCGCTGGCGCAGGGAACCGACGTAGTGTCCGAGGTGCAGCTGGCCGGTAGGACGGTCGCCGGTCAGAATAGTTTGGCTGGTGCTCATGAGTGACTCCTTAGGATGCTATCAGGCCGAAGGGCGACACTCAAAAACAACAAAGCCGCCTTCCGGCGGCTTTGAATAGAGGAAACGTGACATCTTGCCGCCTGTTATGCAGGCAGCCACCAACGGCGGAGGTGAGAAATGACAACGTTTCTGTTCATCTTTTTATCCTGCCACGAAAAGCCGCGGCAGTAAAAGCCCTTTTTCATTCAGCGATAAACCGGCAGCAGGTTAAAGCTGGATAAGATATGAATTATTGCGTTGGCGCCGCCGAAGCACAAAATCAGGATAATCATGGCATTGCCACCCCAGACCCGATAGTTCGGGCTGCCGAAACGCCTGCGTGAGGCGCGCGCCAGCAGGGCGGGGACGATAGCGGCCCAGACGGTGGCGGCGAGACCGGCGAAGCCAATAGCGTAGATAAAACCGTTAGGCCACAGCAGCCCGCCGGCGATCGGCGGCAGAAAGGTCACTAGCGCGGTTTTAAACCGCCCCAGCCGGCTATCGTCAAACTTAAACAGATCCGCCAGATAATCAAACAGGCCGAGAGTCACGCCCAGGAACGAGCTGGCGACGGCGAAGTTGGAAAAGACGGTCAGCAATAAATCGAGGGTCGAACTGTTCAACAGGCCGCTTAAGGTCTGCACCAGCACGTCGATATTGCCGCCTTTTTCGGCGATAGCGATAAACGCCGGGCGCGGAATATTGCCCATCGTGCCGACCAGCCAGATGATATACAGCACCAGCGCCATCAGCGTGCCGAGCAGTAGGCAGCGGCGAATGGTAAGCGGATCTTTACCGTAGTACTTCATCAGGCTGGGGACGTTGCCGTGATAGCCAAATGAAGCCAGGCAGAACGGCAGCGTCATCAGAACGTAGGGTAGATAGGATGCATTGCCCTCCGCGCGGTTAAACAGAATCGCGGGCTCCACGTGCCACATCAGGCCGCCAAAGGTCATAAAGAAGGTGAGGATTTTAGCGCCCAGCACGATAGTCGTCATCCGGCTAACCGCTTTCGTACTCAGCCAGACAATAAAGGCGACGACCAGCGCAAACGCCAGGCCGCCTAAGCGCGCCGGTACCGCGAGATCCATTTGCGCAAAAGTATGCTGAATAACTGAACCGCTGGCGGAAATATAGGCGTAGGTCAGGATATATAATACGAAGGCGACGGTCAGGCCGTTAATAATATTCCAGCCGTTTCCGAGTAAATCCTTGGTAATCGTGTCGAAGCTGGCGCCAATATGATAATTAAGATTGGCTTCGAGGATCATTAACCCGGAGTGCAGCATACAAAACCAGGTAAAGATGAGCGCCAGCAGCGACCAGAAAAACCAGGCGCCGGACATCACCACCGGTAAAGAAAACATGCCGGCGCCAATAATCGTGCCGCCGATAATCATCGCTCCGCCAATCAGCGATGGTGTATTAGTTGAGACCGCTTTTGAGACTGATAATGTAGCCATAAGGTGCATTCCTCACGTGGCTATATAGTAAATAACGGGCTGCGGGCAAACGGCTACCCGGCGCAACCCGAATGATTGAGCTTAAAGAGATGGATTTAAATTAATGGCGCTCCCGTTGCGAGAGCGCCAGGACGTTATTTATTTCACCGGTTTCAGTCTGGCGACGAAGTGGCGCAGTACCGGCGGCTCATAGGTAAAGGTCAGACCCTTAATCGTGGCGGCGCGCGCCTTAACGGCGATCAGCGCATCAGCGATATAGTCCATGTGATCGTTGGTATAAACCCGGCGCGGAATGGTCAGGCGCAGTAGCTCCATCGGCGACGCCTTCTGTTTGCCGGTTTGCGGATCGCGGCCCAGCAGCAGGGAGCCGATTTCCACGCTGCGGATGCCCGCTTCCAGATACAGCTCGTTGTTTAGCGCGTGCGCCGGGAACTGCTCCGGTGGGATATGCGGCAGCAGCAGCTTAGCATCGACGAACACCGCATGGCCGCCGGTCGGATACTGAATCGGAATGCCGCCTTCGCGCAGGCGTTCGCCGAGGTATTCCACCTGATTGATGCGATAAGCGAGGTAATCCTCGTTGGTTCCTTCTTCCAGGCCGATAGCCAGCGCCTCCATATCGCGTCCCGCCAGGCCGCCGTAGGTGACAAAACCCTCCATCGGCACGCAGCGGATGCGCACTTCGTTGAAGAGATCTTCGTCATCGCGGAAGCAGCACAGGCCGCCAATATTCACCATTGGGTCTTTCTTGGCGGACATGGTTAGCATATCGCCGTACTGGTACATCTCAAGAATAATCTCTTTCACCGATTTATCGGCGTAGCCCTCTTCGCGCTGTTTAATAAACCAGGCGTTTTCGCAGAAGCGGGCGGAGTCGATCACCACCGGAATATTATTCTGACGCGCAATCTGATACACCTCGCGCATATTCGCCAGCGATACCGGCTGGCCGCCGGAGCTGTTACAGGTGACGGTGGTAATAATCGCCGCCACGTTTTCCGCGCCGTGTTCGGCGATGGTCGCTTTCAGCAAATCAATATCAAAGTTGCCTTTCCAGTCGTACCACGAGGTGGTGTCGAAGGCTTTCGGCGTCACCACGTTAATGGCTTTCGCGCCGTTGAGCTCCACGTGCGCGGCGGTGGTATCGAAGTGGAAGTTGGAAATAAACACCGGATGCGCCGACTTGCGGCGAGCAATCAGGCTCGGGAACAGAATCTGCTCCGCGCCGCGCCCCTGGTGGGTGGGAATGGTATAGGGATAGCCGATAATCTCTTTGACCTTTTCGCACAGATGCTGATAGTTACGCGACCCGGCGTAGGCTTCGTCGCCCATCATCAGCCCGGCCCACTGATGGTCGCTCATCGCGCCGGTGCCGGAGTCGGTCAGCAGGTCGATATACACGTCCTGGCTATTGAGCAAAAACGGGTTATAGCCCGCCTCTTCCAGCGCTTTGACGCGATCGTCAAAAGTGGTCATACGAATGTTTTCGACCATTTTAATGCGGAACGGCTCAGGGATACGTTTCATTTATTTTCTCCATGGGGATGCTGTGCCGCGTTTGGCTATTTGGCGACAAATAAAAAGCGCAACAAATAGCGACTAAACGCAGTGCTGAATTAATTTTTTTAGAGAGTGAACAGCAGCGGAGAATTAACGAGGGAAGTCGTTGGAGATGCGGTGATCTAAATTATACCAGTCGTCCAGGCCGCCCTGGGCAATGAGACGATAAATCGATTTTTGCGTCATGACATCGTCCTCTGTGGGTGAAGGGATGCCATAAAAATAAGGTAAAATGGGAAAATAACCACGATTAAAATCACAAAAAATTATTTATCGATAAGCGGAGTATAAAAATTTGACGCTTGTCGTCTTTTTAGCGTTATTGATTAGCAGGCGATGGTTTTTTGTTTTTTTATTACGCCAATAACGGTTTATTAAGTGAGGTTTTTAGCGCCTTCACCGCAATCAATGAAGGCGCTGGCGGAGCTTACATGCTGGAGAAGACGTTCATAATGATGCCGCCGGAGATGATCAGCACCATGGCGAGGATGGCCGGGATATCCGGTTTTTGCTTATAGAGGATCATCGAGCAAATCGTGACGCCGACGATGCCAAAGCCGCACCACAGCGAGTAGGCAACGCCGACCGGAATAGTGCTCATCGCGCGGGTGAGGGCGAAGTAGCACAGGCCGTAGGCGCAGACCACCAGCACCGACGGCGCCAGCTTGCTGAAGCCGTTGGTCTTTTTGATCATCGACGTGCCGGTGATTTCGGAGCCGATAGACAGCGCCAGCCATAAAAATCCGAGGTTAAACATAGGTCATTCCTTTTTTGTTAGTTGGCGACTTTTTTGTCCAGAGATGCAGCGGCCGGCTGCGCGGGCGCTTCCTCGCTCTCTTCGCTACCCATTTTGGAAAACAGGTTCATGATCACGATACCGCTGGCGATAACCGCCATACCGATAATGGCGGCGGTGTCCGGGTGCTGGCCGTAAAACGCCATTCCCAGCGTCGACACCACGAGGATGCCGGTACCGGACCAGGTGGCGTAGGCCAGACCGACGGGAATATCCTTCACCGCGCGGGACAGCGAGTAGTAGCAGGTGCAGTACAGCAGCACCAGCAGCCCGAGCAGCAGCATTTTGGTCATCCCTTCACTGCTGCCGAACATTTTGAGGGTGGAGGTGGCTGAGGTTTCGGAAACGATAACCAGCAGCATCCATAGCCAACACTTTGTTTTTGAAGACATAAGTTAAACTCCGGGTTTACTATTTAAGGTAAGGTTCTTTTTTCTGTTTTTTAAAAAATCGCTAGCGGCATCGGTCAACTGCGCTTCAGGGGTACAGGCCAGCGCCGGATTATTCACCACGTCTGTGACAGTGAGATAACGCCGCGGGCTGCTCGCCGGCGCCGCCGTCGCTTCGCGACCCGACGCCAGCTTCTCCAGCAATTCATTCATGGTGCACAGCGTGACGCCGCATTCGGCCAGGCGGGCCAGCGTGGCCTGCATATGCCCGGCGTAAGCGGTATCAGGCTGCGCGCCCCGCAGCTGGTTAAGCTCGCTAGCGGGATCGCAGTGATAGCGCAGCGCCAGCACCGGCAGGCCGCTCAACAGGGCATCGTGCACGCGGCGGGCAACGGGACTGTGCAGGGAACCCTTCAGCAGATCCGCCGCCAGCGGGTAGTCGAGAAACGGCAGCAGCAGCGCCTTATACGAGGCCGAAGGCAGCGCATGTTGCCAGTCCGCCGCCGCCAGCGTTTTACCGATAGCCTGCCACTGCTCGCCGTCGTCAATCCCGCTCTCCAGCGCCAGGTGTAGGCTCTCGCCGCAGCCGGCCAGCCGCTGGCGAATAGCTTGCCGGTAGCCCGCCGCGGCGGTCACCATCACCAGTACCGGCGGCCGCAGACGCTGAATAATGCGTTCAACCAGGTCTTCCATCTGTTGGTTGGTCATGGCGAGCCTCCGTTAGCCGATGAGCGTGACCTGCGCGCCGTTTTTCAAGCCGGCGGCGTTGGCCTCTTCGGTATCGATATGAAACTCCAGCGCGAAGTCTTCGCGCACCCGCACCACCACTTCATCGAAGGTCAACTGGCGTTCGCCATCGCTGCGTACGCTAACCTTCTGGCCGTTGGCGACGTTCAACTGGCGGGCGTCCTGCGGCGACATATGGATATGCCGCCAGGCGCAGATCACCTGAGATCGCAGCTCAATGTGGCCAGCCGGACCGATCAGCAGCGCGCTGCCCGCGTTCTCCAACTGGCCAGATTCACGAACCGGCGCTTTGATGCCGAGGGTAAAGCAGTCGGCGCGGGAGATTTCCAGCTGCGATACCGGGCGGGTTGGGCCGAGGACGCGCACCTGGGTGAGCGAGCCCTTCGGACCGACCACGGTGACGCACTCCTGGGCCGCGAACTGCCCCGGCTGGCGCAGCGGTTTAAACGGCGTCAGGACGTAGCCCTTGCCAAACAGCGCTTCGACGTCCTGCTGCGCCAGATGGACGTGGCGGTTAGAGATGCCGACCGGAATAGCCGGAGCAACGTGGCTCAGGCGGGCGGCGATTTTTTCATGGAGCAGGGTGTCGATCATGCCTTCTTCCCTTTCCTCATCGCCGCGTTTTTATCTTCCGTCGGCGCAGGCGCGGCGGCGGGTTCAGTGGGTTCCCTTGTTTCCACAGCGGCGGGCGCGACGGCTTCAGCCTCAAGCGGCGCGGCAGCGGCAGCTTCCGCGCGCGGCGGACGGCCTTTAAGGGCGCTGAGGGCGTCCACGATGCTGCGCTCCGGACGGGCGATCGTCAGGGATTTAACCTGCGGGTCGATGAGCGCGGCGACGGCGACGCCGCGTTCGATAGCGGTGTGAATCGCGCTGATCTCACCTTCAAAGCAGACGCTCACCAGCCCCGAACCGACTTTGCGGTAGCCAATGCAGGACACGCCTGCGCTTTTACAGGCGGCATCCACGGCCTGAACGGCGGCAACTAATCCTCGCGTTTCAATTACGCCTAAACTTTTCATTGTCGGCTCCTGTTAATGGCGGACTAAGCGAATATCAAAATCAAACTGCGTGAAGAACGTTTCCAGCCGGTCTAACTCTGCGGCGGAATACGTTGGGTCCCGGGTAATGGGATAGGGCATATCGAGGCGCTCATATTTTTTGCGCCCGAGCTGGTGGTAAGGCAGCATATCGATGCGGCGGATATTTCCGCGCTTCGCCAGCTTTTGTACGTAATCAATGGCCCCGGTAATGGCATCGAACGAGTCGTTATAGCCGCGAACCAGCGGCATGCGGATAATGACGTTAGCGCCAGAATCGACCAGCCACTCCAGGTTGCGGCGAATGCCTTCGTTACCGATGCCAAATAACGCTTTATGCTGCTCGCTGTTAATTTGCTTAATATCGAATAAGAAGGTGTCGGTCACCGGCGCCAGCTTTTGATAATTGGCCAGCGGCGTGGTGCCCTGCGTTTCCACGGCGGTATTGAGCATCATCTTTTTGCATTCGCTAAATAGCGCGACGGCAAAATCGGTTTGCAGGCTCATTTCACCGCCGCCGATGGTCACGCCGCCGCCGGAGGAGATATAAAAGTCGTAGTCCTGCATGATGATGTCCATCAGTTCGCTGACGGTGACATCTTTGCCCATAATATCCAGCGCGTTCTGGGTGCAGATCTCTTCGCACTTGCGGCAGCCGATGCAGTCTTTATTACGATTGACGAAATGCTTCATTTCGCCGTTTTCTTCCGCCCGATAATGAATACCCGCCGGGCAGACGTTAACGCAGTCGCCGCAGTTAATGCATTTATCCTGCGAGAACATCACCTGAAACTGGCTGGCCAGCCCTTCCGGGTTGGCGCACCACGGGCAGCGAATATTGCAGCCTTTGAAAAAAACCAGCGTGCGAATACCATCGCCGTCATAGATCGAATATTTCTGAATATTGAAAATTCGCCCGGTTAATTCTTTATTCACATTTGCCCCCACAAAAATAGCCTGGACATCCTTGTCCACCAACGTCCGTGTTTTTATCAGAACTTCTCAATCACCGTGCGGCTGATGATTTCGTCCTGAACTTCTTTGCACAGCTCAACGAAGTAGGCGCTGTAGCCCGCGACGCGGACGATCAGGTCGCGGTATTTTTCCGGCTCCTGCTGGGCTTTTTTCAGCACTTCGTTATCGACGTAGCTGAACTGCATCTGGCCGTTGCCGAGAATCGACGCGGTGCGCAGCAGGGTAATCAGGCCGTGACGACCTTCCGGGGTATCCAGCAGCCCTTTGAGGAACTTGAAGTTGTGCACCATGCCAATGTTCATGGTTTCGACGTTCATCTTGCTCACCGACTTGATGATCGCCGTCGGACCCTGCTTATCCGCGCCCTGAGTCGGGCTGATGCCGTCGGAGAGCGGCATCCACGCCAGGCGGCCGTTCGGCGTGGCGTTGGTCAGCTCGCCGATCGGCGTGTTGTTGGAGATAGACAGGGTGCCGTGGCTCAGGGTGGAGTAGAGCATCTTGTACTTACGGCACTCGCGCTCGGTCCACTCGGTGATATCCAGCGCATACTGGTCAACGTAGTTATCATCGTTGCCGTATTTCGGCGCGTTGAGGCAGTCGCGGCGCAGGCCTTCGAAGCCTTCGAAGTTCGCCAGCAGCGCGTCGCGCACCTGCTCGAGGGTGTATTTCTTCTCTTCAAATACCAGCTTACGAATCGCCGCCATGGAGTCGACGTAGGTCGCCAGCCCGGAGAAAATCAGTCCCGGGCCGTGGTTGATCATCGCGCCGCCGGCGGCAACGTCTTTGCCTTTTTCCATGCAGCCTTCCACCAGCAGCGACATCAGCGGCTTCGGCGCCACGTCGCGGTGCACGCGCTGGCTGATGACCGTACCGATCGCCGACAGACGCACGATATGGGCGATCTGCTGTTTCACCGCCGCGTCGAATTCTTCGAAAGTGCGCAGGTCGCGCAGGTCGCCAGTATCCAGCCCCTGATAGCTGTCGAACAGCACCATCCGGCCGCGGTTTAAAACGAACTCAATGGCGATGGGCCACTGGGTGTAGCCGGTGGAGGTCCACTGATAGATGCGGCCGGATTTCTGCGGTTCGACGCAGCCCATCAGGCAGTAATCGCGGGCGTCTTCGAAATCGAAGCCTTTACGCAGCATCATCTTGATATGGGAGTCGTCGAAGTGGCAGGCCGGGAAGCCCATCCCCGCTTTCACCACGTCAACGATTTTTTCCATGTACTTCTGCGGCGACTGGTTGTGAATACGGCAGGCCAGCGACGGCTGGTAAACCTTCACGAAGCGCACGGCATCCATAATCAGATAAGTGAGGTCGTTACAGGCATCGCCGCCGGAGCGCTTCTGGCCGCCGACGGTCAGGTTGATAAACGGCTGATAGCCGGCGAAATATTTCGCCCCCAGCTCGCTGGACATCCACATCAATTCGGCGCACTTGATAATAAACGCCTGCAGCAGCTCCAGCGCGCTATCGTGGGTCAGGCGGCCTTCGCGGATATCGGCTTCAAACATCGGGTAGCAGTACTGGTCAACGCGACCCAGCGACAGGCCGGTCTGGTTCTCTTCAATTTCAAACAGCGACTCGACCGTCCAGATGCTTTGCAGCGCTTCCTGCAGGGTTTTCGGTGGATTCGCCGGGACGTTCTGGTTCACCTCGGCGATAGTCAGCAGCTCGGCGCGGCGCTGGGCGTTCTGCTCAATCGCGGCCAGTTCGCGGGCGCGGGCGGCGATGCGGTGGGAGTAGTTAATGACCCCTTCGCAGGTTTCAATCGCCGCCTTGTAGTAGTAGATACGGTCGATATCTTCCGGGTTTTCCATGCTCAGGCTGGCGAGATGCGCCTCGGCGTCGGCCTTAATGCCGTTCATCCCTTTGGTGAACAGCAGCACGTCGTAGCCCGGGCAGGTGTCGCCGCCGCCGTTGATCTGGTGGTAGGAGAGGTCGCTGACGAAGGTTTCGCCGCTGAATGCCCATACGCCCGCTTCGCGGTACTGGGCTTCGCAGATTTCGTCCAGCGAGCGGCCTTCCCAGAACGGTACGATCTCTTCGCGGATGGTTTTTTTATCTGCTTCGCTGATCTCAAACGGATCCTGCGGACGGGTGCTCATGGTATCGAGTTCGTCGCGCACCCAGCGCCAGGCGATATCCGGCGAGAACGCGCCCGCGCGCGGCTTGCCGCACGGATGACCGACGATCAGCTCATCGTTCTGAATCAGAATCGGCGCGGTTTCGCAGGCGTGGCGGAAGGCTTTGGCGCGCAGCAGAATCGTCGGCATCCCCGGATTGGCTTTCACCACTTCGGTAAAGGCCAGCGCGCGGTAAATGGAGACGCTCGGGCGCACGGTCAGGTAGTGGTTGCGCAGGCGCTGCATACGCGGGGTTAAACCTTCTGCCGCTGGCGTTTCGCTACAGGCAGCGAACGGCGCGGCGGAAACTGGCTTCGCGCCGCTGAACAGACGCACCGGCAGATGCAGGGCGCTGAGGTTTTGCTGCGCGCTCAGGAACATGTCGGAGAGTTCGTTGATGCGCGCGTTCTCGAGGCTTGCGCCGTGCAGCAGGGCGTCGAACATCGGATAACCGTCGATAGCGCAGGCGGCGCGGACTTCACTCAGTTCCGCCAGCTTGAACCACAGAGATTCGACGATTTCATACGCCTGCTGCGGGGACAGCGCGCCGTTGTTGATATCGTGCTGGTAGTACGGCAGCAGGGCTTTGTCCGCCCCTTCCGGGTTGACGGCGTAGCTGCCGTTATCCAGCTGAAGCGCCAGCTGGAACAGGTAAAATGCCTGGCAGGCTTCTTTAAAGCTGCGCGCCGGATGGGCCGGAACGTGGTGCAGAATGGCGGCGCTGTCCAGCAGTTCCGCTTTGCGGTAAGCGTTAGTTTCCGCGGCGGCAAGCGTTTCAGCGCTGTTCGCCAGGTTTTGCGCCAGCGCCATCAGGGCATCGCAGGCGTAGATGGCCGCGCGGCAGCCGTTGACTTCGTCCATGCCGCTGCGGCTGACGGCGCTGCCCAGCGCGCGGGTTTTCTCTTCCAGTTGATGTTTGATCGCCAGTACGCCTTTCTCCACTACCAGCTTATAGTCCGGGGAGTCGAGGTCGCTGTTCAGATTAAGAAACTGGAACGCGGACGGGCGATGCGTAGCGCTTTCGTCGTGGAAAATCGCCCCGTGCGGCTTGCGGGTCTGGTTGCCGACGATCAGTTCGTCGGCGCTGATGCTCAGCGGCAGCTGGCGCATCAGTTCATAGAAGCGGCGCGCCGGTTTGACGGCGGCGGGAACCCCCGCGATATCGCCATCAAGGGCGCTCAGCGTGGTGGCATGTTCGGTGCACAGGGTGCTTTTTTGTGAGAGTAAACGTTCTGCCAACACTTTGACGCGCGGCGTTAAGCTGTAGTGTGCCATGGGTAAGGTTCTCCAGTTCTTGTTATCAGGCGTTACCGGTCCACGCCCGGCGATAGAGTTCGGTTAATGCGTGAGCGTCCGGCGTGCGTGGGTTCGTCGGCGTACAGCTGTCGCGCAGCGCCTGGCCGACCATCTCCGTCAGCCGTTGTTCAAAATCGGCAGCATCGATGCCGGTATCGCGAATACCGGTCGGCATGGTCATTTCGTCTTTTAGCGCCTGAATGGCGACCAGCAGGCTAGCGACGCCCTGGCGGGTATTGGCCGCAGGCAGGTCCAGCAGATGGGCTAATCGGGCATATTTGCGGGCGGCATCGGTAGCGCACTGCCCTTGATAATCGGCGTTCCACGCCACCACTTCCGCCATTAGTAGCGCGTTGGCGCGACCATGCGGCACGCGGAAAACGCCGCCCAGCGCGTGGGCGAGGCTGTGGGTGATGCCGAGCGAGGCGTTGGTGAAGGCCATGCCTGCCATGCAGGAGGCGTTGTGCATCTTTTCGCGCGCCAGCAGGTCGCCGCCGTTACGCCAGCAGGTCGGCAGGTAGCTAAACACCTGCTGCACCACTTTCTCCGCCAGCGCATCGGAAAAGTCGCTGGCGGCGCGGGAGACATAGGCTTCCAGCGCGTGACACAGCACGTCCATCCCGGTATCGGCGGTGATCGCCGGCGGCACCGAGGCCACCAGCGCCGGGTCAAGAATGGCGATATCCGGCAGCAGCGACGGATCCACCAGCACCAGCTTCTCGGCGTGGGCTTTTACCACTGAAAAAGCGGTGACCTCAGAGCCGGTGCCGCTGGTGGTGGGGATCGCCACAAAGCAGGGCGGCTCGCGGTGAGCGTCCGGACGGGTTTGCGCCAGGGCGAAAATAACCGCTTTGGCTGCATCAATCACCGAACCGCCGCCCAGCGCGATAACCAGATCCGGATAGCTGCTATCCATCCGTTTCATACCGCGCACCACGGTGGCGATATCCGGGTCGGCCACCACGTCGTCCCAGACCTGGAAAGCGATGCCGCGCGCATTGAGGATCTGCGTGACGCGATCGGCGAGGCCAAACTTAACCATCGCCTGGTCGGTGACCAGCAGCACGTTGCGGGCGGGCAGCTCGTTCAGGATGGCAAGCGCATCCTGACCAAAGCGAATCCGGGGTTTCAGCAAAAATTCACTCATTGGGTTATTGACTCCTTAAGCGTCCCGAAACACGTTCTCGACAATGGCGACCACCGACATGGCCTTGTAGCGCTCTTTGTTGAGCGCCAGGTACTCTTCGGCCAGCACGATGTCGTGCATACCGGCGCCGACGCTGTCAACGGCAACCCAGGTGTGGTCTTTCATCGGCTGCTGGTCATCATCCAATTTGACGATCAGCAGCAGGTTGCTGCCCCGTAGCTCATCGCATTTCTGCGTGGCGACGACATGTCCGACTACCTTTGCGAGAATCATTGTTTTTATCGCCTTATATCAATGTGTTACTTACCAAGGCGTTCCAGCACCTGGCGGATGACGCGTTCCACGTTTTGCTCATTAATTTCGCTTTCCGCGCCGATGGCGGCAGTCGCAAAGCGATCGTCGGCGCTGGCCGGATGGGCTGCAGTGGCGGCGGCCGCCGGGGCGTTAAAGCGCTCATCGTCGAAGATGCTGCGGTTCGGGCCGGCTGCCGGGCTGACGATGATCGGCTGCGGTTCCGGGCGGCTGCCCGGCGCGCGCAGCTCATCGATGGAGCGCACGCCGTAGCCCACTTTGCGGATGTTGAGCAGGTTCATCGGCCCGACGTTGTCCGAGCTGGAGCCGCCGCCGACCGCGCCGCAGCCGAGGGTCAGGGCCGGGGTGATGTTGGTGGTCGCGCCGATGCCGCCCAGCGCCGCCGGGGTGTTGATCAGAATGCGGTTAACCGGTTTTTCCAGGCAGAACTGGCGGATGACGTCCTGATTACGGGTGTGGATCACCAGCGTGTGACCGAGGCCTTCGTTGGTCAGTAGCTCTACCACGCGGTGGCAGGCGGCTTTCCAGTCCTCTTCGACGTACAGGCCGAGTACCGGGCACAGTTTTTCCCGCGAGTAGGGGTTGGTATGCGATACCGTAGTTTGCTCGGCAATCAGCACTCGGGTGCTGGCCGGAACGCAGAAACCGGCCATCTGGCTCAGATACAGCGCGGTTTTACCGACCACTTTGGGGTTGATGGTGCCGTTGGGGCGCAGCAGCAGGGCCGCCATTTTTGCCGCTTCGCTTTCGTTCATGAAGTACGCGCCCTGGGCTTCCAGTTCGCGGTGCACCTCGTCGTAAATGCAGCGCTCGACGATAATCGACTGCTCGGAGGCGCAGATCACGCCGTTATCGAAGGTTTTGCTGGTGATGATATCTTTCACCGCGTGGGGGATATCGGCGCTGCGTTCGATAAACGCCGGGCCGTTACCCGGGCCGCCGCTGATGGTCGGCGTGCCGGACGCGTAGGCGGCGCGCACCATACCTTCGCCGCCGGTCGCCAGGATCAGCGACACGTCTTTGCTGTGCATCAGCTCTGAGGTGGCTTCGAGGGTCAGCTGGCTAATGGCGTCGACGCTACCGGCAGGCGCTCCTGCGGCTTCCGCCGCGCGCTTCACGATTTCAATCGCTTTCCAGCTGCACTGACGGGCGCCGGGATGCGGGGAGAAGATAATCGCGTTGCCGGCCTTCAGGGCGATCAGCGTTTTATAGATGACGGTGGAGGTCGGGTTGGTCGACGGCACCAGCGCGCAAATCACCCCCAGCGGCACGCCCACGTCCATCACTTTTTGTACCTGATCGTCATGAATGATGCCGACGGTCTTCATATCTTTGATGGCGTCGTAGACGCGCAGCGAGGCGAAGCGGTTCTTCAGCACTTTGTCCTGCCAGTTGCCAAAACCGGTTTCTTCCGCGGCCATTTTCGCCAGCGCTTCGGCATGATGCGCCGCTTCCTGGGCCACGTTCTTCACGATGGCGTCGATTTGCTGCTGCGAAAAGGTGGCCAGAATCGCCTGCGCCTTTTTGGCATTGCGCACCAGCTCCCGGGCGTTCTGCCGGGACTGCAAATCGTTATCCAGTTCAATCATGAGTCTATCCTTCATCAGACTAAAAGAGTGGAGACGGGGCGCGCCCTGTCAGGTCATGCTTTGTGCTGCGCCGCGATTTTTTCGATGTCGTTATGCGGACGCGCGATGACGCGAGAGGTGACGACTTCGCCGATGCGTTTTGCCGCTTCCACGCCGGAATCTACCGCGGCATTCACCGCGCCGACGTCGCCTTTCACCATCGCGGTGACGAGGCCGGAGCCGACGTTTTCATAGCCAATCAACTCCACGTTGGCGGCTTTACACATCGCATCCGCGGCTTCGATACAGGCCACCAGACCTTTGGTTTCGATAAGACCAAGCGCTTCTTTCATCAGGTTTTTCTCCGGTTAATCCATGATTTTGTAATGCGAGACGATTTTGTTGATGTCGTTATGCGGACGAGCGATAACCAGTGAGGTCACCACTTCGCCGATGCGCTGCGCGGATTCGACGCCGGAATCCACCGCCGCTTTCACCGCGCCGACGTCGCCCTTCACCATCGCGGTGACGAGGCCGGAGCCGACGTTTTCATAGCCAATCAGTTCAACGTTGGCGGCTTTACACATCGCATCCGCCGCTTCGATACAGGCCACCAGCCCTTTGGTTTCAATCAGACCTAATGCATCACCCATTTGCGTTCTCCTGGCCATCAGGCCTTGTGTTTAATGACGATTTTGTTGATGTCGTTATGCGGACGAGCGATAACCAGCGAGGTCACCACTTCACCGATGCGCTGCGCGGATTCGACGCCGGAATCCACCGCCGCTTTCACCGCGCCGACGTCGCCCTTCACCATGACGGTCACCAGCCCCGAGCCGATGTTTTCATAGCTAATCAGCTCGACGTTGGCGGCTTTACACATCGCATCCGCTGCTTCAATGCAGGCCACCAGACCTTTGGTTTCGATAAGCCCTAATGCATCACCCATGGTTTCTCCTTCAGAACAGGTTTTGTGATTCGGGAAAACCGTCCGCGTAACGACGTCAGGACGCGGAAGCGGCGTTCGGGGTTCACTATAGGGAATGGCGAATGAAGTGAAATTTAAATCTGCTTAATGTGTATTTTTAGTTTTTTACTCTGTGAATTAGATTTAAAAAGCGGCGATTTATGCGTTTGTGCTGCCTGGCGGAGGAGGATTGAGTGACATTTGCGGCGTTTTTTTCACCCTTTAGCCGAAAGCGAAATGATGTTAATAAGTTGCTAATTTATTGCAGATCAGGGGTAATTTGACGATGTATGAAGTGTGGAGAGGATCGTGTTTTATTCGGCAGGCTAAATGCAAAACGTGCGGTTTTACTAAAGCGAAAGCGATGAAGGAAAAGCGGGTGTGAGCTTAGTCAAGTTTGCTGCCGGACTTCAGCGTGCAGACGTAGAGCGGTGAGTTGATAGAACTGAGAAGAATGGCTTTCTCATTGAGCTTCTGCGCGTTGAGGAACAGGCCATCGTGGCTATCGGACATCTCGCGCATAAAGTAGTCGAAGATGACGTCCGGCGACTCATCAATGGACGAGGCGCTGGATTCCCATTTGCTGATACGATAGTGGCGCTCGGTGGTGGAGATGCGTTTGCTGGTGTAGCTGAATTTGACGTAGCGCTGGAGATAGAGCCAACCGGCGGCGGAATCGGTATAGCCTTCGACGACCATCGACCCTTTTCCGTTGGCGGCGAAATTGAAATGGATATTGCCGTTGACGTTCTCTTTCTCCATGTTCTCAAAGCGCATAATCGCTTTGGTCGAGCAGCTCATCACCCCGCCGTTTTCGACCGGTAGCAGCTTCCAGGCGCAGAACCCGGCGGCGGCAATAAACACCAGGCTGGAGAGGGCGAAAAAGGGGCGCGGGGCGAGTCTCATTGCGGCTTCCATGAATAGTAAAAATAGTTATCGCAGTAGCTGAACGGGTTATCTTCATGCATCGCGCAGTGGGCGAGGAATACCCGGCCCAGGCCGTTGGTTTCCAGCCGGTCGCCATAGAAGAAGACAAAGCGTTCGCCGGGCTTGCACTCCAGCTTCAGGCGCTGGCGCACGACATCAAAATTCTTGCCATAGGCGGTTCCGGCAACGGAGCGCAGCATCTCATCGCTGGCCAGCAGCTCGCACTGGCTGTGGCGCATTTGCGTCAGGGTGATGGGGTGCGAAGTGTTGCCGCCGAGAAAGCTGCATACCACCAGCAGCAGGGCGATGGTGAGCAGGCAGCCGCCAGCCAGATACCAGCAGGTGCCGCGCGCGTGGCGGCTGGAAACGGTCTTTTTTTCTTCCGGGACCGCGGCCGGGTCTGGCTCAGCTTCTGCCGCGAGCGGCGGCTCCGGCTCCGGGCTGGCGTCGAGCATCTCGATAGTGAGATCGGGATTGAGCTGCAGTAGTCCGCGCGACACGGTGACGATAATGTTGTCGATATCGTAGTGGCGAAAGGTTTTGCGCAGCATGCTCAGATACTGATTGAGATTGCTGTTGGATGAAGTTAAACCGTTGTCATCCCAGACTTTTTTAAGCACCTCATCGCGGCTGACCACCTCGGTGTGGCGCAGGAAGAACCACAGCAGCGCGTTGGCGGTGATGGACAGCTGGCTGTCCGCCTCATCGCTTCCCGGTAACGTTAGCGTGCCGTCCATTGCATCATAAATAAGACGGCCATGGATGTTATAGCGCATCGCGGCCTCAACATGCTTCACGCAGGAAGCGTCATCTTCGTCAGATCGCTGACCAGCGACTGCCGGTGCCCGGGGCTCATAGTGCGCCCCTCGGTTAATTCCGATAGCCAGATGCCGTCCGCCGCATAGCGCACCAGCGTGCCGGTATGGCTATTGTCCAGTTCATCGCCTTTCGCCAGATGGTCGAGCATCCAGTCGCGCCAGCATTTTCGCAGCACCGGTTCATCCGGCATGGCCAGCGACAGCACCATCAGCTGGCGGCTCTCCTGAGTATCCGTAAGTTCCGGGGCCGACAGATAGTGCAGATAGGCGCGGGTAAAGCGGCCATAAGAGACGTTATCCGCGGCCATAAGCTCTGAAATCGCTTCTTCCATAATCGCCAGCAGGCGGGCAAAGAGGGCGAAAATCAGCGCCTGCTTGTTGGGGAAATGGTGCAGTAAACCGCCTTTGCTGACGCCCGCTTCGCGCGCAACGGCGTTCAGCGACAGCGAGGCGATGCCGTCCCGACCGGCAATGGTGGCCGCGGATTCCAGCAGCTGCTTATGCAGACGGACGGGATCTTTTTTACGATGTTGGGCTTCTATATTCATGGTCCGAATCATACCGACCAGACGGTATGATTATTCTTGATCGCTATCAATATGCGAAGGGGCGTAGCGGGGCGCGATGCCGTTATTGCGTGGAGGCTCACAGTTCACCTTATGAATTGTGGTGATATTCGCCGCGCCGCGAATATCACCCACCGAGATTCACATCGGCTTCACGTGGATAGCGAGGCCGTTTTCTCCAGGCGCCAGCTCCGGACGCAGGTTCAAAGAGGGGATCAGATAGTCACCGTGATTCTGACGACGGAAGGGAATGGGCGGCGTTTCAGGGAGGGTATCCAGCCGCCGGGCCAGCTCCTCGCGCAGGATGGCGAAGCGCTGTTCATCGAGTTTGTCGGTGCGGTAGAACACCACCGGCGGCAGGACGTCAAAGCCGGGAAAGAACAGCATCCCGTGCTGAATGGGGAACAGGATATCGTCGATAGACCCGTTAATTCCGCGCGGCGCGTAGTGCTCCGCCCATCCGCCGGCGGTAACGACCAGCATCGCCCGTTTCCCCGCGAACGTGCCTTCGCCGTAGCGATCGCCCCAGTGGGTTTCGCTGTGCTCGCCGACGCCGTAGGCAAACCCGTAAGCGTAGACCCGGTCAATCCAGCCCTTCATGATGGCGGGCAGTGAAAACCACCATAGCGGGAACTGAAAAATCACCGTATCGGCCCACAGCAGCTTCTCCTGTTCGCCCACGATATCCGCGCTTTGCGTGCCGTTAGCGAAGGCGTATTGCGAATCCCGCGTCGCCCGCCAGCTTTCACCGACCGGCGGGGCGCTGCTGTCATCGGCATCAAATCCCGCCTTCCAGCGCATGGCGTAGAGGTCGGACACCTGCACCTCGTGACCGGCGTTTTGCAGATGCTGCACGGCAAAATCTTTCAGCGCGCCGTTCAGCGAGCGCGGCTCGGGATGGGCATAAACCAGTAATATTTTCATTGAAATCACCTCTGAGCAATGGAGAGCTGCAGAGTAGAGTCAGCGACGCTATAGTAGAAATGAATTGCTGCAATGACAGGTATAGTGATGATTAATCTCCAGGGGCTGGATCTCAATTTGCTGCGTACGCTGAACGTCCTGCTCAGCGAAAATAACGTCACCCGCGCGGCGCAGCGCCTCAATTTGTCGCAGCCGTCGGTCAGCGTCCAGCTGGCAAGGTTGCGCGAGATTTTCGCCGACCCGCTGCTGCTGCCTGGGCCGCGCGGAATGCAGCCCACCGCCCGCGCCGATGAACTGCGCGGGCCGCTGCGCGATGCGCTGCTGGCGCTGGAGCTGGCGGTAGCGCCGGTTCAGCCTTTTGACCCGGCCACGGCGGCGCAGACCTGGCGGGTGGCGGCGACGGACTATATGGCGTCGGCGATTTTGCTGCCGGTGCTCAATACCCTGCGCGTCGCCTCTCCGGCCAGCCGCCTGGCGCTGTTTGAGCTACAGCCCGCACGGCTGGTACAGCAGGCGGATCGCGATGAAGTGGATCTTTTTTTTCACACGCGCGACGGCGCGCCGCCCGGGCTGCATCAGCGTTTGTTGTTCCACGAACGCTACGTGCTGGCAGGACGGGCCGGGCATCCGGCGCTGCAGTCGCCATTAAGCCTGGCGCAGTTCTGCCAGCTGGAGCAAGTGATTGTCTCGCCGGACGGCGGAGGATTCAGCGCCGCGACCGATAACGCGCTGGCGAATCTCGGGCTGGCGCGGCGGGTTGTCCTTTCCGTGCCACATTTCCTGTTTATGCTGGAGACGCTGCGCAATAGCGAACTGGTGGCGGTGCTGCCGGAGCGGCTGGTGCGCGACGCTGGCGGCCTGACGGTGGTCGAACCGCCGCTGGCGGTCGCCGGGTTTGAGATGCTGATGCTGTGGCATGAGCGTTGGCACCGCGATCCGGCGCACCGGTGGCTGCGCCAGCAAATCGTATCGTCATTAGAGGGGAAGCCATGTTAAGCGGATTAAATCATCTGACTCTGGCGGTCAGCCAACTGGCGCCGAGCGTGGCGTTTTATCAGCAGCTGCCGGGGATGACGCTGCACGCCCGCTGGGATAACGGCGCGTATTTTTCCTGCGGCGACCTCTGGTTGTGCCTGTCGCTGGACCCGCAGCGGCGCATTACCCCGCCGGAGGAGAGCGACTACACCCACTACGCGTTCAGCATTGCGGAAGAGGATTTCGCGCTTTTTGCCGGGCGGCTGAATGCGGCTGGCGTTCCGGTATGGAAAACCAATAAAAGCGAAGGTGCGTCGCACTATTTTCTCGACCCGGACGGCCACAAGCTGGAGCTGCACGTTGGCAACCTCGCCCGGCGCCTGGCGGCGTGCCGGGAGAAGCCCTATAAAGGTATGGTGTTTTTTGGCGAGGACGAACAGACGGCCGGGAACCCGTAGCCCGGCTAAGCGCAGCGCGAGCCGGGGAAAAGCGGAGGCGGCATTGCGCGTTGTTTCCCCGGAGGCGGCGCTTGACGCGCCTTGTCCGGGCTACCGGCCCGTGCGATCGGGTAGCCCGGACAGGCGCAACGCGCCGCCTCCGGGATAGATAAATTGCGTTAGCCTTCCAGCTTCAATTCCACATTGCGCTTGAGCACCAGGCGCATCAGCAGGTAATAGACCACGCCAACCGCCAGCCAGCTCAGCCCCAGTACCTTCGCCTGCGCGTCCATTTCATAAATAACAAAGCCGATAATGCACAGGCCCACCACCGGGAACAGCAGGTGCACCACCAGATTGCGCGATTTCTGACGAATGATGTAATAGTTTATCACGGCGATATGCAGCACCAGGAAGCCCATCAGCGCGCCGAAGTTCACCAGACGGCTGAGGTTATCGATATCGCCGTAGAACCACAGGCCGGAAGCCAGCGAAATCAGCGCCACAAACAGGGTGCTGACGTAAGGCGTTTTCAGCCGCGGGTGCACTTTCGCCAGCAGCTGCGGCAGCTGCTTATCGCGCGCCATCGCAAACAGAATGCGCGACACGGCGGCCTGCGCCACCAGGGCGTTGGCAATCCCCCACGAGATCACCGTCGACCACATGGTGACATACTTCAGCCAGCCGCCGCCCGCCAGATTCGCGGTATCGTAGAAGGCGGTATCGAGGCTGCTAAACGTCATGCCCTGCGCCAGATCGGCGGCAATCCACGTCTGCAGGATAAACAGCGAACCGACCAGCATCAGCGCGCCCAGCGACGCCTTACCCACGGTATCTACGCCGCCTTTCGTTTCCTCCGACAGCGTGGAGATCCCGTCGAAGCCGAGGAACGAGAGCACGGCGATGGAGACCGCGCCCATCACCAGCGGCAGGCTGAACTTATCGGCGTTGTAGAGCGGGTCGAGGGTCAGATGGCCCGCCCCGGCGCCGGAGTAGAGCGCAATCAGCCCCAGCACGACGAACACTGACAGCACCACGATCTCCGCGATCAGAATCGTGTTATTGGCGCGTGCGGTAAAGGTAATGCCGCGCAGGTTAATCAGGCTGTTAATCGCGATAAAGCCGACAATCCACAGCCAGCCCGGCACGCCCGGCAGCATGGGCGCCAGCGCCGCCGCGCTGACGATATAGAGCAGCGACGGCACCAGAATATAGTCCAGCAGGATCAGCCAGCCGGCAAAAAAGCCGACAATCGGATGAATACCGCGCTGGGCATAAGCGTATACCGAGCCGGAAACCGGAAACGCGCGCGACATCGACCAGTAGCTCATGGCGGTAAAGAACATCGCCACCATACCGATGAGATAGGCCAGCGCCACCATGCCCTGCGCGCCGTCCCAGACGTAGCCAAAGACGCCAAACGGCGCGATGGGTACCATAAATATCATGCCGTAGACCAACAGATCGCGGAACGTCAGCGCCCGATGCAGCTCCTGCTTATAGCCAAATTGTTCAACGCTCATGCCCGCTCCCCTTCGATGCTCAGGGAGAGCTGCTCAGCCACTGACTTTGGTAACGCATAGCGGCAGGTTTTCAGCGGATCGACAACCTGACAGATTTGCAGGCCCCCCGCAATGCTCAGGATGCTGATGGCGTCTGCCAGCATCAGGGAGGTATTGTCGGCGATAAAATGCGCCATATTGCGGGTAGCCATGGCGGCGGCATCATCGAGTGTCAGCGCCGAGGCGAGGGTAAACAGGGTCTCGCTGTTTTCGAGCATCGGCAGCGGCAGGCGGCGGTTTTTAACCACCGTCAGTTCGACCAGTACTTCGCCGGGGATTTCCAGACCGCAGACCGAGACTTCGCCATCGCCCATCGCGGCGTGTAAATCCCCCAGTCCGAACAGCGCGCCGGGGACGTTGACCGGCAGCCACAGGGTGCTGCCGGCGGTAATCATTTTGCAGTCCATATTGCCGCCGTGGCTATCCGGCGTGCCGCAGGAGATGGCTTCCCCGGCAGGCGCGACGCCGATCACGCCGACCATCGGATTAAGCGGCACGCGCACGTTGCCGGGCAGTATGGCATGGTCGTTTTCAATGGGCACGATGGTGACCTTCGGGGCATCGAGCTCGTCGCCAATCACCCCCAGCTGCGGTGCGGTGACCATCACCGCCTGATTGCTGCTTAGGGTAATGCGTTTGATGGTGACCTTGAGCGCATCGCCCGGCTCGGCGCCCTCGACGTACACCGGCCCGGTCGCCGGGTTAATACGCTGCCAGTCCAGTTCGTTGAACACGGCATCGGCGGAGGTGATTTGGTCGGAGAAGCAGTCGCAGGTTTCAAACAGCACTTCACTTCCGCTGCTGACGGTAGCGACAGGAGCGTTATCCCGCGACATGGCGTAAACCACCCGATCTTTGGTAATTTTCATGACATTCATCCCGGTTATATTGTTGTGTTTTTTATATTTAGAGTTTCCCGTATAGGGAATGAGTGAATTTATCGGGATTATTACTGGAAGGCAATCAGGTCAGGTTTTTCAAAAATAAATGATATATATTTGCTGGTGAATCATGCGGTTAGATATATTGGTGGGGTTTTCTTATATGCTGGTTATTTAGCAAAAAACTTTTTGTTATATTGTCTTTAGTTGTCATTCGCTAATTGTTTACTGTTATGGGGTTGTTATCCAGCATATTACGCTGCAGCGTGCGGCGGTATGATTTTAAAATATGCGGTGATATGAGCGCATTGTAAGGTCTTAGGTGCCTGGAGAAGAGAAATCCCGAAGGCGGCGCTTGATGCGCCTGTCCGGGCTACCGGCCCGCAGACGGCAGGAATCCCGTAGCCCCGGTCAGCGCAGCGCCGCCGGGGAATTTAGCTTAGGCCAGCTTACGTTTCTGCCCGGCGATCGCGCTGATTAACGCTTGAACCTGTTTTTGCTTGCGCGCCGACAGCTTATTCAGCTGGCGCAGCGATTCCACCAGTTCCGGCTCCGGCTGCATCGCGGTGATCACGATACAGCCTTCCATTACTTTGATATCGATTTTGCTGCCGGTGGTAAAACCGGCGGCTGCAAGCCACTGGCCTTTCATGATAATCGCCGGGATATGCTGATGATCTTCAAAGCGGCTCGCGTAACTGACTGTGCCTTTACGGTTATTTTCCGGGGAGACTTCTGGATCGGTGAATTCTGCAATAGAATGCGGGGTAGTCATGGTCTCTATTCCTTGTTAATAGGGATTGTGATTAGCGGGCTGGCCGTGTTGCCGCACGACCAGCTCGCGTTAAATAACACCTGTAAATTTACCCAGCAAATAAAAATAAAGCCAGCTAAAAATAGACAATAATAAAAATGCTACTGGAAATATTGATGAGAGAATTAAAATGACAGGAAATATAATGAAGGCCGGATAAGCAACGCGCCATCCGGCAGTGACATTAATACAGTGTGTTAATATGATGCTGTTTAAAATTCTCCGCCTGCGCCAGCACGCCCATATACACATCATCATTCGCCACCGGTGGGAATTTATGTTTGTGCAGCAGCAGAATCAGTTCCACCTTCAGCTTGGCTTTAATATCATCACGCTTGCTCCAGTCCGGGTACTTTGACGTGTTATCGACCACCGCCTTCATCTCTTTCGCCAGCGCCAGCATCTTGTCGTCTTCATAGGTGAACTGATACTTATCGCGCATATGCGCCAGAATGTCGTAGAAAGCTTTCTCTTCGATATCAATCCCCATTTCGGCATAGGTACCCATTTCGGTTTTAATATCGTAGATAATATCGGTCATCTCCTGGCTGAAGGAATCGAATTCCTCACCATTGAGCACATCATCTTCCCGGCGTTCGTTATATTTATCCATAATCGACTGGAAACGGCGGGTGAAGTTGATCCCCTGCAGCTGGTTAACCTTTTTAAAGTCGCTGATGGCTTTTTCCAGCAGCTTTTGCAGCAGCTGAATTTTGGTTGCCGGGAGTTTGATCTTATTAATGCGCGCCAGGTAATCTTCATCAAAGATATCGATCGACTCCGCTTTCTTGTCGCCAAGGAAAAATAGCTCTTCCACGCCGTCGGCCTTTAACGCATCGGCAATCATCTCACGCACACGGGCGTTCATCTGCGTCACATCAGGCGCGTCGCCTTTAGTGAGCTTGAAGATGATCGAACGTACCGCGAGGTAAAAATGGATACGATCGCGCTCCGCCTGAGATAACGCTTCGCTACCGCAGCAGACGTCATAGGCCGCTTTCAGGCGCTTCACCAGCCCCATAAAGCGGCGCTCTGTCTTCTGGGTACGCATAACAAACTCTGCCGCCTGATTCAGGCACGCCAGCTGCGCCTGCGGTTCTCCGCTGAAGTAAGGTTGGCTATCGAAATCGTGTAAAACCTGCGCCAGCAGATCGAGATGATTTTTCACCTCAATCACTGACTGTTGGATATCTTCAAAGTTCGTTGCATCAATGCGGGAATACATCGCCAGCGCCTGGTTCATCTGGCGCTTAATACCGATATAGTCGACGACCAGCCCTTTGCTTTTGCCTTCCAGCTTGCGGTTAACGCGGGAGATGGTCTGGATCAGGTTGTGCTTTTGCAGCGGCTTATCGATATAAATGGTGTCCAGCTCCGGCACATCAAAACCGGTCAACCACATGTCCACCACGATGGCGATTTTGAAATTCGACTTCGCGTTTTTGAATTGTTTATCCAGCTCTTTGCGATACTCTTTACTGCCCAGCAGGTCGTATAGTTTCGCGTCATCATCTTTGCCACGCGTCATAACCATCTTGACCATTTCGGACGGCGGCAGCTCTTTTGCCTCTTGCTCGGTCAGTTCAACCCCATCCGGGGCCTGCTTAACCTCAAACCATGCAGGACGAAAATCTTTCAACTGACGATAGAAATCCCAGGCAATCTCCCGGCTGGCGCAGACAAACATCGCCTTGCCTTTCACCGTTGAGCCTTCGGCGACACGTTTTTCATAGTGTCTGGCAAAGTCTTCCGCCAGCGCCTTCAGACGGTCTTCATCCCCGAGAATGGCATTCATGGTGGCGCTGGCTTTTTTGCTCTCGTCGATTTGCCACTCGTTGGTACCGGCGTCGGCGCACTCTGCGTAGTACTTTTCCACCTCTTCCAGTTTGCGAGCATCAAGAATCACTTTCGCGGCGCGGCCTTCGTAGACGATGCGCACGGTGATTTCATCCTGCACGGATTCGGTCATGGTGTAGCTGTCGACGATGTTGCCAAAGACTTCCATCGTAGCGTCGATAGGGGTGCCGGTGAAACCGACGTAGGTGGCCTGCGGCAGCGAGTCGTGCAGGTATTTAGCGAAGCCCCAGGTCTTCCGCACCTTGCCGTTTTCTTTATCGACGATCACTTTCTGATCGAGGTTGACCTGGCTGCGGTGCGCTTCATCGGAAATACAGATGATATTGCTGCGTTCGGAGAGCAGTTCGGTGTCTTCGGTAAATTTGTGGATGGTGGTCAGGAAGACGCCGCCGCTGTTGCGACCGGCCAGTTTCTCCCGCAGATCCTCACGGCTGGTGACGGGCACTACGGTGTCGTCGCCGATATAGTTTTTGGCATTGCACATCTGCGCCGAGAGCTGATCGTCGAGATCGGTGCGGTCGGTGATCAGCACGATCGTCGGGCTGGCGAACTCGACGCTTTTCATCAGCAGACGGGTTAAGAACTGCATGGTGTAGCTCTTGCCGCAGCCGGTTGCGCCAAAGTAGGTGCCGCCCTTGCCGTCGCCGAAAGGTTTACGCGCCCGTTCGATGCTGTAGTACAGCTTGCGCGCCGCATAGTACTGCGGGTAGCGGCAGCAAATTTTCACTTCATGTTTGGCTTTATCCGGGAAGCAGATAAAGTTTTTGATCACGTCCAGCAGGCGGACCGGATGAAACAGCCCCTGGATCATCGAGTGCAGGGAAGGGATGCCGTCCTGCTCGCGGTTCTCATTGCCGGTGACTTTGCGCCAGGAGTAGAAATACTCATACGGCGCAAACAGGTTACCCATGCGGTTATTGACGCCGTCGCTGATAATGCACAGCGCGTTATAGACAAACAGCTGTGGAATATCGCGGCGATAGCGGGTGCAGAGCTGCTTATACGCATCGCCAATATTGGCTTCATGCTCGCGCACTGCGCTTTTAAATTCAAACACCACTAACGGCAGGCCGTTGATATACAAAATCGCATCCGGGATGCGCGGCTGGTTTTCTTTGCCGGTGATGGTCAGCTGATTGACGATTTTTACCCGGTTCAGCGGCTGGGTAAGATGATAACTTGCCGGTGTTTCCGCCGCCTGTTGCAGCGGCATCTCTTCGGTATCGAACAGTTCGCGCAGCGCGGCGGGCAGGTGCCGGGTGTCGAGCAGTTCGATATAGAGATCTTTCTGCTGACGATCGTCGCGTTTAAACAGAAAACCGTTGGCCAGCCAGGCGCAGAAGGTTTTATTGCTTTCGTAAAGATCGGAGGCGGGCAGGGTGGTGAACTGCTTAATCAGCCGCTGGATCTCCTCTTCGGTGATGTCGTCGGCCTGATAGCGTGCGGCGAGGTAGTGGCGAAGATCGTCTTCGATAATCACCTGATCGAGGCTGGAACGCGGCACATTATCGCCGATCAGGTGCTGATATCCCTGATCCTGTAGCAGTTCAATTATCGCCTGTTCTAACTTCGCTTCACTGAATGAGAGAGGCATATCTCGCTCCGGCCCTGGCTGGTTTTCTGGTAAGGGTTCCTGTAACAGAGAAAACCTTAACAGAAAGCCCCTGATTTTTCAGGGGCAAAATGCGTTATGCGGGTTCGGTTTGGTTGGCTAAGTTTGGTAGATCCTCCAGGGAGAGCTCGCCGGAGATGAGTTTGGGGAGCAGGGTGTCGCGGAGGTTTGTTAAAGCAATATTTTGATAATTATTATTCAGTATTTTTGAAAAATAATTTTTAACAAGTAAAGAATAACTATTTGTTAATTCTTCATTGCAAAAAGGAACTTTAATATTTTTGAAAGTATCTCTTGTTATTGTGTTGAAAACTGAGCCGTGTCCCATTTGTTGAAGAGTCTGGACTGCATTTTTTAATTGGAAGTAAACATATTCATCAGAAATATTAGTTTTACCGATAACGCCATAGCATGACTGATTCATTGCCATCGGTACAGCAACCATAGCACATTTACCTACAGTTCCTCTGGCGCTGATTATTGTTGTTCCTTTTCTTAATAACTTTGCGGAGGAATTGTTGAGCCCTTCAGTGGTAATGTTTTTCTCTGTAGTTAATACATATACGTCGGATTCATTAGGTGCATCGACGACAGAGAACCACGGAATATCTCCATTCCAGTACTCTTCTACAGAGGTTTTAGGTGTGCCACCACCAATTAGTTCTATCAAATCGTTAAAAGATGTTGTTATCCAACCTTTCGGCACCCAGCCCAACTCTGTTTCTTCAAATTCAGCCGGGAACAGTGCACGAATATCCGCCGGAAGTGGTTTGAAATCTGAACTATTACGCACTTTTTGACGCAGTTCGGCGCGAGATTGCAGCGCTTCCGGGATTGGGTTTCCCGCATCCAGCGCGTTATCAATCACCGGATCGAAATCCACAAACCAGGATTTAAATAGGCTTTTAGATATATTCTCTAAAATTCTATTCATGGCATTATTTAATTTTATTTTTTCATCAAAGCTTCTTAGTAAAGTAATACAATTTTCTTGGTAATGTAGTGGTGGGATTTCTATTGGTAGTTGAGCAATAGCTTTTCCTGTTAAATGTTTTATTGCTGTCCCCGTGAAATAAGCATCTAGACTACCCTTTGTCCAAGCATAATTAAACCAATAGTATAAATATTCTGTTTTTAAACCATTTTTTGCTCTTACTCGATGTAATGCCTTCTGAATTTTCATATTTGAAATTTCGCCATCCCATAGAGCACATCGACCAGGCTCACTTCCTCCTTCACAAATTATGAGATCACCTACATTAATTTCATATTTTTTTAATTCATTTTCCTCGAATTTCATTTGAGGAAGACTGCTAAGATCGAAATATCCCCAACGGACATTATTATTAGCAAGATAAGGATGATAAATTCCTGTGTTTTTATTTTGATCAAGCATTTTACCTAAGCAGGAATCAATATAATCTCCTAATTTCGCGTGAATCCACTTACTCCCCATAACCCAGCGCCTCCAGGTTCTGACGAATCGCTTTATCCAAGTCTTCCGCCCGTTTCATCTGCGCAAACAACGTCTGCGACAATTCACGCATTTTGGTTTCAAACGCCACGCCGTCATCTTCCTGCTCGGCGGCACCGACGTAGCGTCCTGGCGTCAGCACATAGTCGTTATCCTTGATCTCTGCAATGGTCGAGACTTTGCAGAACCCAGCCCGATCGTCGTACTGCGCCAGCTTACTGTCGCCGCGCTTAACGCGTTCGGCCAGCTCTTCCGGCGTGCTGCGCCAGGCATGGTAGGTGTCGGCGATGGTGGCGATATCGTCCGCCGTCAGCTCTTTAGTGGTACGGTTCATCATGGTGCCGAGATTACGCGCATCGATAAACAGCGTCTCGCCCTGACGGTTACGATAGCCCTTGGCCGGATCGGCTGCCTTCGATTTGGTCATAAACCACAGACATACCGGGATCTGGGTGGTGAAGAACAGCTGGCCGGGCAGGGCAATCATGCAGTCGATCAGATCGTTTTCGATCATCTGCGCGCGGATCTCGCCTTCGCCGCTGGTGTTGGAACTCATTGAGCCGTTCGCCAGCACAAAACCGGCGGTGCCGTTAGCCGACAGCTTGGAAAGCATATGCAAAATCCAGCCGTAGTTGGCGTTACCGGTCGGCGGCGTGCGGTAGCCGGCAAAGCGCGGATCTTTGGTCAGCTCGGTGTCGTTGCGCCAGTCTTTCAGGTTAAACGGCGGGTTGGCCAGAATATAGTCGGCTTTCAGGTCCGGGTGCTGGTCGCTGAAGAAGGTGTCCGCAGGGCGCTCGCCAAGGTTGGCAGAAAGGCCGCGAATGGCGAGGTTCATCTTCGCCAGCTTGTAGGTGGTGGCCGTTAGCTCCTGACCGTACAGGGCGATATCACGGCTTTTCCCCTGATGGCTTTCAACAAACTTCACCGACTGCACAAACATCCCCGCCGAGCCGCAGCACGGGTCATAAATTTTACCCTGGAACGGTTCCAGCATTTCGGTCAGCAGCGTGACCACGCATTTTGGCGTATAGAACTCGCCGCCGCCTTTGCCCTCGGTGGCGGCAAACTTACCGAGGAAGTATTCGTACACGCGACCGACCAGGTCTTCTTTCGACAGCGCTTCCACGTCGGTTTCGTGAGCCAGCGTTTCGATGTTATCGATGGTGTCGATAAGCGACGCCAGCTTCTTGGTTTCCAGGTTCTGACGGCTGAAGTAGTTGTCCGGCAGCGCGCCTTTCAGCGACGGGTTGCGCTTCTCAATGGTGGAGAGCGCGGTATCAATGCGCACGGCAATATCATCCTGCTTGGCGTGCTGTTTGATGAACGACCAGCGCGCCTCTTCCGGCAGATAAAAGATGTTGTCCTGCTGATAAAAGACTTCCATCTCGAGGAAATCGCCCTGGCCTTCGTCTTTCATCTTCTGACGGCGGGCTTCAAACTTATCGCTGATAAATTTGAGGAACACGAGGCTCAGCACCACGTGCTTGTACTCGGAGGATTCAACGCTGCCGCGAAGCTGGTTCGCGGTATCCCATAATGTGTCTTCAAAGCCTTTCTTTGCTTTGGTTTTTTTGGTTGATGCTTTGGCCATGATGAACTCGTTCTGGAAAAATTTGCTGGCTATTGTAACGGTAAAAACGGTGAAGTTCCGCAGTCTGTCAGGCTAAACTTTGCTGGCATGAGTAATCTTGAGGTTTGCAGGCTGGTTCCAGCTTCGAATGGCACAACCCACAGGCGTAGCGTTTTTCCCCCTGAATGATTGAATTCAAAAGGGTGTTCGAGGGGGGCCTGGAATCCTTCATGGCGTGGATAAATTAAAAGCATGTCCCCTGAGCCCTGCATGTGGTTCACACCATAGGCCAGCATTTGATACAAATCACTCTGTGTAAGGTTGAACTTATTGTTGTTCGTATCGATCAGCTTCCATTTCATGTCGCAAATGACGGATGACTGCTCTGGTCGGTTGCGGGGGATAAGCCAGATATCTGGTCGAAGTTGAAACATGGGTGAGGTGCCATACTGAGCAAGATAATGTGATTTTGATTGCGGCTTCACCTGCCAGTGAGTATGACAGTACTGGCGTAGCCAGGCGGTGACAAAAGCTTCAAATACCGCTTCCATGGGAAACAAAAGAGATATGGCTTCTGCATGGCCTTGCATACAATGCGGCGAGTTGCCTTGCAGAATCAGCTTTGCCCAATTTAGTGGTAATTCGTAATACTGCATATGACGATCCAGATGAACCTGCCTGAAGGCGATATCAACATTATCGACTTTAGGTATGGTATCAAATAGTTCCTGCAGGCGGTTTAGAGCCTGCAGAAGCAATGGATTAGTTGTGTAACCGTAAACTTTATCAATGGCGGTTTTTAACAATCGGTTTTCTGGTCGTTCGATACGATACTCGTCATATTCGACATAGAAGCGATCGCGATGAACGCTATTTTTTTTGAGTTGTTCGCTAGTTAACAGTTTACCTCTCAACCATGGAAGGTTGTCCCGTTGACGCAAGTAATCATATTTTAATCCCCTGCGAACGATAGTCTCCATGCTCGTGACAAACTGTTGGATGAAAATATCCATTAATGTCATCCTTGACGTCATGATATTTGCTGTTGTAGTTGCCATATGGCGAAAGCTATTAAGCGTTTCAAGCATCATCAACAACCGCCGACGGGCATGAGATTTGTCATCTCGCAACTTACCAGTTTTCGGCAAAATTTCGATAAGCCGTTGTTGAGGAAGGGCAATAACACCTACATAATTTTTCACCTGTATCACTTTGACGCCGCCAATGGCACGTAGGGATAATAAACGTTCCTCCTCACTTTCTTTATCTCTAATGCAGCGTTGTTCTAACCAGCGAAACGAAGCTGCAGGTAGTGATTCAGCACCAGCCAACTTTCCGTGGTCCTCTTCACTGATAAGATAACCATACTCAAAAATGGTGTGGATACTGCCAGCCATTAGCTTTGTACCGTTGTAGTTGTATTGGGAGCGTAGATTTGTTGATATGCCAACGGATTATCCCAGACCTGATCGTCATCCTTGCATAACTGATAGCTAATACCGGCTTCCTGAAGATCATCAAGAGCGGTTTGCCCGAAAAGCGTTGCCAGATCGCTCTGATTTTCTACTGAACGAACAAAATGTAGCGATTCATCTTTTTTTTGATTATCCCCAAGCACCAGGCGAATTTTCTGCCAGTCGTTATAAAAATATTCCTCCAGCAGCGGGAGTATTTTATTCTTCATCACTCGTTTTAATTTCTTAAGCGCTTCAGCTGGGTTATCTTTCTCTTGTACAACCGGCATAAAAAAAGCGTGTCCGAGAGTGTGTTCGCTGTCATAAAGTGCCTGAATTCGTGCATTCAGCGTAGTGAGTAATTTTTTAAGATCAACGCCATGGATGAATGTATCGCTTAGAAGCGATACGTCAGGCATGAGAGGTTGAAATTCGAAACGGCGGCGTAGGGCGGTATCTAAGGCAGTCAGCGAACGATCCGCGGTGTTCATAGTACCTATGATGTAAAGATTACCAGGGACTGAAAATGGCTGCGATGAGTAAGGAAGGCTCACGCTTAGTGCTTCACTTTCTCCTGCGCGTTTTGAGGTTTCAATCAACGTAATGAGCTCGCCAAATATTTTTGAAATATTGCCACGATTAATTTCATCAATGATCAAGACGTAATTTTGTTTTTTCTTTATCTGTTGCTTTCCTGGTGTTTCTGGGAGATGCCATTCTTTGATCAAATACTGAAGAATACCGCGGACATAGGAAATATTATAAATATTTTCTTTCTCCCCCTGATAAAGGCGACGAATATTTTCAATCGATGCCGGATATCCTTTATCCAGTTGTTCATTTTTCGATTGCGAAGGAAATACTCGAAAAGTATTGTTATTGGCGTATGTGACTCTAAAATCACTACCGTTGGTCGTCTTTAAAACAATGACGTCTTTTTCCGTACACTGCGTTTTGAACTTCTCTATAGCATCATCAAGCGCTAATTGCGCCCCCGCGTTACCGAAAGCAGCATCTTCGCAAATTTGTTTAAAGACACCGGGTTTTATATCATAGCGAACATTGCCATCATCACTGGTTTCGGCTCTAAGTCCCTCAATGAACTCCTCGTAGCCAAAACTTTGATGGAACGTGATGAAGCGTATACGTTTTTCGGCGATAAGTGCGTCATACATGCTTTTAATCTCAGCACGACGTTCGATTTTTTCTTTTCCTTCAAGGCGAGCATAGGCTTGTGGCTCACAAGCACGTACGGCAATTTCGATGGTTTTGTAAGTCTTTCCGGTGCCCGGCGGACCGTAGAGAATGAGGTTTTTGGCAGGAAGGATGTCGTTCGGTTCATCACCGCGATCATCATCGCTTGAGATAGAAGATTCTATGTTCTCTGAGCTATTACTATCTTCTTCAATTTCAGATGCATAAAGATGCCAGAGGCACATATTGAGTTCAATATCTTCTGGTTCGTTACTAACGTAACGATGAAATGTTTCTTTAAGGGCCAGATTAAGCTTGAACCATTTTGATGGAGACCATTCACCATCTTTAGGCAAATTCAGTTGGAAGCGGTTGTTGCAGTAGTTATAAACACGGAAGAAGGCCCCCTCATTGATAATGCTGGTTATTTGCGAGGGATAGAAGGCTGCAAAGGTACGGCTGCACAATGCTCGGTAAAACTTCTTCAGCTTTCCTTGCTCTTTAAGAGACTGTAAGCGTTGATGCGCCAGTTCAAAAACCTCAAGTGTACAACCAGAGGCAATGAGTCTGGTGAGAGCACGGAGATCATCTTTAGTTTGAAGGAATTCTTCATGGGACATCCCGCCTTGTCGCAGACTGGCAACCCTGTTGTCGCGTGTATACCAAAGATCCATGATAGTTTGATCGGTGAAATCTGGGTTTTCACGCTGAACTCGACCAAAAAGTTCCCGATATCCAGGCCCCCACTCGGCGTTTTTTTTGTTATTGTCCAGAGCGAATTGCCTGAAGAAAGGGGCTAGTGATTGCGGATCTTGTACCATTTGATGGGCTCCCTGATATCAATACTATTTATCATAGTTATATGTTATATCAAAAAAATCACTGTATTGTGTGAAATATTTTTCAAATATATGAAATTTTAAAATATTTTTTCGTTAAATGATAAATATATCAAGTAGAATGTTTGGGGCGATTCTATAATCAGTTACCTTCATAAGGTGAATAATATGCGAGATTTTAATTCCGGCAATATCAATGGTGATGTCACTATTAACGATCATTCGAATCAGCATGCATCTAAGTTGTTGATTTATTGTGATAACGATGAGTTGATTTCAGAGGAGCAACATCGACTAAAAGTTTTGCGAAAAGAGAGAAAAAGAAAATCAACTATTTTCTTGAAGATTCTGGCCGGATGCGGCCTGCTAATGCTATTTGCTGGGGGATGGTATTTTATTCATGGTCAATGGGATCTTGTCTCTGGTTTGACCGGATTAGCTGGCGGGGTTTTCAGTCTTACCGCTATTTGTAGTTCAAATACACCAACTCCTTTTGAGAAAAGACAGCTGGATGCTTTGCGGGAAATTAATCTCATTCTTAGAGAAAGAGATTTCAGATAGCCGGGAACTCTTAATAACTATAAATTTGATTTATCGAAGGGGGGAGTAGGAGAAAATAAATAAATCTTTCGCGTAGATGCATGACATCGTTAAAATGCTGCGGTCTGTTTAATTTTTTAAAGTGGATATGAGGACAGCAGCATAAATGACTCAGACGCTGGAAAGTGGACGAACTGTAAAATCCGGAGGCGGCGCTTGACGCGCCTTGTCCGGGCTACCGGCCCGCAGACGATGGGGAACCGATAGTCCCGGCCAGCGCAGACTCACTCCGGCGCCTCACTCCATCGCCACTTTCACCGCTTCCCCCAGCTGTACCATCACCTCTTTATGCTTCTCTATCGGCGGCAGGGCGCAGTTGATCCTTAAGCAGTTGCGGTATTTCCCGGATGCTGAAAACAGCGATCCCGGCGCGACCTGGATCTTCAGGCGGCACAGCTGCTTCGCGACGCAGACCATGTCCACCTGCTCCGGCAGCTCGACCCACAGCATAAAGCCGCCTTTCGGGCGGGTAACGCAGATTCCGCAGGGGAAAAACTCCCGCAGCCAGCAGGTGTAGATCTCCATATTACGCTGATAGATCTGCCGCATCCGCCGTACGTGGCGGTGGTAGTGGCCTTCGCGAATAAAGTTACAGGCCGCCAGCTGGGTGGAGGGGACGTTGGTGCCGCTCGCGGCATACTTCATCTGTAGCAGACGATCGTAATAACGGCCGGGGGCAATCCAGCCGATGCGCAGGCCGGGAGCGATGGTTTTGGTAAACGAACTGCAGAGCATCACCCGGCCATCGATATCCCAGGAATGGATGGTGCGCGGGCGCGGGTATTCGGTCGCCAGCTCGCCGTAGATATCATCCTCAAAGATAACGATATCGTGGCGCTGGGCGAGGCATAGCACCGCCCGCTTGCGGGCATCCGGCATGATAAATCCCAGCGGATTATTGCAGTTGGGGACCAGGATCACCCCTTTGATCGGCCATTGATCGAGCGCCAGCTCTAACGCCTCGATGCTGATCCCGGTTTCCGGATCGGTGGGGATCTCGATGGTTTTTAGCCCTAATCCGCGTAGCATCTGCATGGTGCCGTAGTAGCAAGGGGATTCGACGGCAACGATATCGCCGGGCTGGCACACCGACAGCAGCGCCAGCGACAGCGCGCTGTGGCAGCCGCTGGTAAGCACCAGATCGTTGGCGGTGACCACCGAACCGCCGTCGAGCATCAGGCGGGCGATCTGTTCGCGCAGTTCGCGACGCCCGGCCAGCTCGTCGTAGTTCAACACTTCGCTAAGGTTGTGCTGAATTGCCCGGCTCAGCTCGCGCCAGATAGGCTTCAGGCTTGGCTGGGTGACGTCCGGCGAGCCGCCGCCGAAGGGGATAATCGATTTATCGTGGCGGGCGTCGAGCATGGTCAGCACCTGATCCCACTGAGTGATCTCTACCGGGCGCTGGACCGGCCGCGACATCGGCGGCACCGGCGGCTGAGCTTTACGCGGGGCCACGAAATAGCCGGATCGCGGCTGCGGCACGATCAGCTGCTGCTGTTCCAGCGTCTGGTAGGCCTGCTGAACGGTGCTGATGCTGACGCCGTGTTCCTGGCTCAGGCTGCGTACCGACGGCAGCTTTTCGCCGGGGCGATACAGCCCCTGTTCGATGCGTTCTGCCAGCAGGCTGGCCAGATGTTGATAGCGGGTCATGCTGTATCCTTGATCGTCGCCATACAGATCAATAAACCAGTACAGATTGGCGGTAAAAATGAGGTCTGCTGTACGTTTTAGCGAATCTGTATGTTAAAGAAAAGTATTTTGTGAATCTGTATTGTTTAGCCCCGGATCCGTGAAGATAAAGCCTCTGGCAAGGTGAGGAGGTAGAGGATGGAATTTCACGAGAATCGGGCAAGACAGCCGTTTATCGGCTTCGTATTTCTGGCGCGGATAATCAAAAAATGGTGGCTTCGCGAACAAACACGCAGAACATTGCAGCGAATGAGCGACGAACAGCTAAAAGATGTCGGGCTGCGTCGGGATCAGATCAATTAAAAAGTGCGATTTTTTACCCGGCATTTCCCCGGAGGCGGCGCTTGACGCGCCTGTCCGGGCTACCGGCCCGCAAACGGTAATCAACCCGTAGCCCCGGTCAGGCGTTAGCCGCCACCGGGGAGATGACCGCAGCTGCCCTGGAGGTGGTTTCCCGGAGGCGGCGCCTGACGCGCCTTGTGCGGGCTACCAGACCGCGGAGAACTGTAGCCCCGGTAAGCACTAGCGTGACCGGGGATGATACATTCATAGAATTTATCAATTCATGCTTATCAATTCTTCGTTTCTTGATACTTATCGTGATAAGTATTATTTTCTTCGCAGCTAAGTGAGGAAAATAAGATGACCGAAGACGATCTGTTTGCCCAGCGCCCGATGGGCATGCGCATGGCGATGGTCGTGCGCCAGTGGCGCGCGATTATTGATTCTGCCATTACCGACACCGGCCTGACCCAGTCAAGCTGGACGGTGCTGATGCAGCTGCACCAGCTGGGTGAGAACGTCTCGGTCAGCGAGCTGGCGGAGGTGCAGGGCATTGAACTGCCGCCGCTGATGCGCACCCTCACGCAGCTGGAAAAGCAGGGCTATCTGCTGCGTTCAACATCGCCTTATGACAAACGCATCCGCCTGCTGACGCTAACGGCGGAAGGCCGCGCTATTCTGGAGAAGCTGAACCGCGTGATTGAGACCTATCAACAGCGCGTCACCGAAACTATCCCTGAAGCGCAGCTCGCCGCCTTTAGCGCCACGTTAAATCAAATTGCCTGCAATCTGCGGACTATCCGCGAAGAAGATAACAAGATCTAAAACACTATGATGACCCCTGAACAGAAATTTGCCCGCTGGGTAAGGGTGAGTATTGCCGCCTTCCTGGCCATATTCGCCTGGTTTATCGTTGCCGATATTTGGATCCCGCTCACGCCGGACTCCACCGTGATGCGCGTGGTCACGCCGGTCTCGTCGCGCGTCTCCGGCTATGTCTCCCATGTCTATGTGCACAACAACAGCCAGGTGAAGAAGGGCGATCTGCTCTATGAACTGGATCCGACGCCGTTTATCAATAAAGTGGAAGCGGCGCAAATCGCCCTTGAACAGGCGAAACTCAGCAACCAGCAGCTGGACGCGCAGATCGCTTCTGCCCGCGCCAACCTGCGCACCGCCCAGTACACCGCGCGCAACGATAAGGTGACCTTCGATCGCTACCAGCGCCTGAGCACCATGCAGAACGTCTCTCAGTCGGATCTGGATAAAGTGCGCACCACCTGGCAGACCAGCGAGCAGTCGGTCAGCGCGCTCAACGCCAGCATCCAGAATCTGCTGATCCAGCGCGGCGAGCGCGACGATGCGCGCAACGTCACGTTGCAGAAGTACCGCAACGCACTGGAAGAGGCGCAGCTTAACCTTGGCTGGACCAAGGTGCGCGCCGAAACCGACGGCATGGTGAGCAACCTTCAGCTTAACCCCGGTCTGTACGCCACCGCCGCCACGCCGCTGCTGGCGCTGGTCAGCAATCAGACCGATATCGTCGCCGATTTCCGCGAGAAGAGCCTGCGCCACACCGGCGTCAACACCGATGCCGCGGTGGTGTTTGATGCGCTGCCGGGGAAAGTCTTCCGGGCGCACGTCACCAGCAGCGATGCCGGTATTCTGGCCGGACAGGAAGAGGTCAATGGCCAGCTGTCGCAGCCGGAGCAGTCTACCCGCTGGGTGCGCGACGCGCAGCGCATGCGCATTCACGTCGCGCTTGATGAGCCGCTGGATAAACCACTTCCCACCGGGGCCCGCGCGACGGTACAGCTCTATAACAGCGATGGCCCGTTCGCCCGCACCTTTGCCGGCGCGCAGATCCATCTGGTGAGCATGCTGCACTATGTCTATTAATACCCTGGCGCGGGTTTTCACCCCGCACGGCAACATCGTCTATACGGCCAACGATTTTCGCCAGACGCTGCGCATCGCCGTGGCCGGCACTATCGCGCTGAGCATTTCGACCTTCTACGACGTGCAGTACGGCGTCTTCTTCGTGGTTTATCCGCTGATGCTGCTGTCGCTGGTGCCGGTGTTTAACCGTCACGTGGCGCGGCAGTTTGTGTTCAGCGCGGCGGTAAACTGCGTCGAAATGGTGCTGATCGTCGGCTATCTTTCGCAGTGGCCGGTGATGATGACGCTGGTGGTGTTTGGCCTGTACGTGATGCGCTTTCGCTTTATGAGCCAGGGGCCGCTGTTTCTGCTGGGGTCGATGGGCGTGGTGTGTCAAAGCACGATGCTCAACTTTATGAGCTATCCCACCAGCAACTGGCACACCCTGATGTTCTCCAATATGGAGGCCTGCGTGATGGCGGTGGCGCTGAGCGCATTACTCAACTACTTCATCCCGGACGTTGAACCGCGCAAGCCGCCGCCGCGCATTGAAAAAGACGCCGCCCGTATTCGTCATGAATCGCTGCTCTCCGGCAGCGTGGCGACGATGATCTTTGTGATCTTCCAGGTTTGCGATCTGAGCGACTCGCTGTCGGCGCTGATGGCGGGGATTTTAATTCTGTTCCCGATGCACTATCGCGGCGCGGTAATCAGCTCGATCTGGCGGGTGGTGGGGGTGGTGCTGGCCTGCCTTTATATTCTGGTGGTGCAGCTGATTATCTACGACTTCAGCAACCATATGCTGCTGATGATGCCGCTGATTGGCCTCGGCCTGGCGTTTAGCGCCCGCCTGCACGTGATGGAGAAAGTGGGTGCCGGCGTTGGCTTTGCCAGCATCACCACCATCGGCATCATGTTCGGCCAGAACCTGCATCCGGACCAGGACCTGGTGTTCAGCGATCTGTACCGCATCACTTCCGTCACCGTGGCGCTGATCGTCACGCTGACCATGGTCTTCCTTATGCATCGGCTGCTGAACTGCTTTGCGCCAACCCGGTTTGTGGTGACCGAATAAGCTCAGGCCGCCAGCGCCCGCTGCGCGTCGCGAAAAGCGTTGTGCAGCAGCCGCCACATATGATGCGCCGCCGGAGAAAAGCGGCGGTCGGAGTTGCGTAGCAGGTGGCACTGGGCGCTGCTGGCGATAGGATGGTCAATGGGGACCGCGGTCAGAATACCGTGGGCGATCGCTTCCCGGGCGGCGTATGCGGTCATAAAAGAGATCCCCAATCCCGCCTGGCTCAGGCTCATGGCGGTGGAAAAGAGGTTACAGCGATAGGCCGGATGAAACTGCCGTCCGGCGGTTTTAAACATGGCGTTCATATGGCGCTGCAGGCCAAAGCTGTCGGTGAGCGCGATCAGGCGATATTGCGTGAGCTCATCGATGGTGACGGCGCGCTGGGCTGCGATGGGATGCTGTGGCGAGACCACCGCGCAGATAGGGCCCCACTGAAAGCTGTGGCGTTTAAGCTCCGGGTTGCCGATGGGGCCGAAGGCGACCGCCATATCCGCTTCGCCGCTGGCGATATCGTTGAGCATCTCCTGCATGCTGCCGACACTAATATCCACGAACACGTTAGGCCAGGACTGCGAAAAGGTGCTCATCACCGATTCAATAAAGGTGGTGACCAGCCCGCCGCCAATCCTCACTGAAATTGTCCCGCCGCGCATGTGGCGTAAATCCTTCAGATGGCTTTCCAGCTTTTCCCGGCGTTGACGGCTTTCGAAGTAGTCCTCCGCCAGCAGACGTCCGGCTTCGGTAAGCACCACGTTTCGCCCCTGGCGTTCCAGCAGCGGCAGCTCCAGCGCCCGTTCCAGCTGCGCTATCTGGCGGCTGATGACTGACGGGTTGATACCCAGCATATCGGCAGCCCGGCGAATGCCTCCCTGAATCCCGACTTCATACAGATAGCTCATTGGCCTCTCATGCAACATCGTTTCTCGCTCCTTTGTTGACCTGCGGTCAACAATAACACCCTTTCACAGGTATTTATCATCCCGGCAAGTTATAGATAATCGTAATTCGGACAAAAACTGGCAGGGAGGAAAATTCTCATCGCTTATTCCCGGCTTGCTATTAAGGTGGCAAGGCTCGGGAAGTTAAAGAATAAGAAATGGTGATGATGCTGATTAAGGGAATATGGAAAAGCTTATCAGTGAAAATAATAAATTCGAATAACAATAAATTGACAAAATTTCAAATTGCAAACAATCGCACTAACATTTCATTATGTGAGAGGACAGGCTATGAGTGAAAATAAAACGTTGGAATGTTCCTCCGACGAAACGACAAATGAGTGGAAAGTCGGGCCCGGAGCCTGGATTTCACTGATCATCGTATTGTTAGTTTTCTCCGGATTATTGTTTAAGGTTGAAGGCATGGCCTGGCTGGGGGCGTTTGACTTTACCACCCTCGGCGGCGCGTTCGGCACCATGAAAACACCGGAAACTAACACCTTTATCGGCAGCGGCGGCATCAGCGCCAAGGCCGGCTTCCTGTTTGCCCTGTCGCTGGTGCCGACGGTGATGCTGGCGCTGGGGCTGCTGGAGATATTTACCCACTACGGGGCGATCCGCGCGGCGCATAAGCTGCTGACCCCGCTGCTTCGCCCGCTGCTTGGGATCCCGGGTTATACCGGCCTGGCGCTGATTACCGATTTACAGAGTACCGATGCCGGCGCGGCGCTGACCAAAGAGCTGTATGACAGCGACAAAATAAATCGTAAGGATCTGGTTATTATGGGCGCCTGGCAATATTCCGGGGCCGGTCTGATTAATAACTACTTCTCAATTGGCTCAGCGCTTTTCGCTTCGTTAACCATTCCTATCATTATTCCGCTGCTTTTAATGTTTGTGCTGAAATTTGTCGGCGCGGCAATCACGCGTCTGGTTCTGAATACCGCTTATAAAAGGGATTTTGAAAATGAATAATTCGGCAAAAGTCGGCAGTAACCCGTTCGATATTTTCGTTATCGGCGCGCGCAAAGGATTTAATATCGCCATCAACAATCTGATGCCGAATGTATTAATGGCCTATGTGATCGCTGAAATGCTCAATTTGCTCGGCGTGATGCAGATCATCGGCCACGTCTGCGCGCCGCTGATGGGCCTGTTCGGCCTGCCGGGGGAAGCCATTACCGTATTGCTGACCTCCTGGCTTTCCGCCTCTGCGGGAACCGGCGTGGCGGTGAGCCTGTTGAGCAAAGGTACCCTCAACGTGGCGGATATCACGATTCTGATCCCGGCGATTTTCCTCATGGGTTCGCAGCTGCAGTACATGGGGCGCCTGCTCGGCGTAGCGGATGTCCCGAAAAAATATTGGCCGCTGCTGATGGCGGTGAGCATTATCAATGCCGTCATCGCCATGCTGGTCATGCGCGTGATTGCATAATAGAAGGCAAGGAGTAAGACGTGTCGCGAACATTAGAGCATTTCAATTATCTGCATCAAATCCCGGAGCTGGGCTTTGAAGAGTACAAAACGTCGGCATACATCGGCGATGCATTAGAAGCCGCGGGGTTTCAGGTGCAGCGCAACGTCGGCGGCACCACCGGCATTGTTGCGCTGCTGGATAGCGGTAAGCCGGGGCCGGTCGTGGCGCTGCGGGCGGATATGGATGCGCTGGGCCATATCATCGATGGCCGCTTAGAGGCTCGCCATACCTGCGGTCATGACGGTCACTCTTCGGTGGTGTTGACCGCCGCGGAAGAGATCCTCACCGAAGGGCTGGTAAAGCGCGGGAAGCTGAAAATACTCTTTCAGCCCGCTGAAGAGCTGGGCACCGGGGCGATCGCGCTGACGGAAGCGGGCGTGCTGGACGACGTGGAGATGCTGTTCGGCTTCCATCTCAGGCCGCTGGAGGAGTGTCCGAAAGGCAAGGCGGTGCCGGCGATGTACTACTCCGCCTCGGCGACGGTGATGGTCGATTTCCACGGCAAAGCCGCACACGCCGCCCGACCTCATCTGGGCGTTAACGCGCTGGACGCCGCGTCGCACGCGGTGCAGGCGGTAAACGGGATTCATCTGGCGCCTTCGCTGACCTGGAGCGCTAAAGCGACGCGCTTTCTGTGCGATGCGGGAGTGACCAACTCGGTGCCGGCGAAAGCGCACGTGTGCTGGGATCTGCGCAGCGCGGAAAATGAGGGCATGGCGACGTTGAAAGAGCGGGTGGTGCGGGCGATAGAGAGCAGCGCGGCGGCTTACGGCGCCACCGTCGATATCCAGATCGTCAAGGAGATGCCCGCCGCAATTATCGACGAACAGGCCACGGCTATCGTCAGCCAGGCGATTCGCGAAACATTTGGCGAAGCCGGCTTAACGGCAGCGAAGAGTACGCCGGGCAGCGAGGACTTTTTCCACTACCTGCGCCTGCGTCCACAGGTGAAAGGCGGGTTCTGGGGATTGGGCTGTGACCTGCTGCCGGGGCTGCATCATCCGGAGATGCGCTTCGACCGCGCCGCGCTGGCGGATGGCGTGCGGGTGTTTAAATCCTGCGTTCGCCAGCTGCTGGGGTGAGGGACTAAACCCGGATATTGTGCTCGCTTCACGCCGGGTTACGCCTGCTGCGGAAACTGAGCCAGCAGCTGATAATCATCCCCGGCGACGCGAAACAGGGTTGCCGTGTGGCCGGGGAGAATCCACTTCTGCTCTTCGCCCGGCTCACAGCTCAGATAAATGCACAGCCCGCAGCCGCCGCGCAGCTGGCGCGGAATGTCCTTCACCCGGAAGGTCGCTCCCGCCGCCTGCAGGGCTTTGCGCATCCGCACTACCCCCACCGTTGAGTGAAATAAAAACAGATATTCCGTCACCGGCGGCTCCTCTGACGTAAACCGATCAGCGCCGCGCCGATCGCCCCGGCAAACTGCGCGTCGGGATGCGTCTGCACCGCCATACCCACGTGCTCCTCCAGCCTCCGCGCGAAGGCGGCGCAGCGGCTGACGCCGCCGGTAAACAGCAGCGGGCCCTGCGCCGACAGGCGGCCGATAAAATTGGCGCTGCGTCGGGCCATGGCGTTGATCACGCCGGCGAGGATCGCCTCCGGCGGCACCCCGGCCGAACGCAGGCTGATGACCTCGGATTCGGCGAACACCGTGCACATACTGGTAATCGCATGGGGCTCAACGCCTTCGGTAATGCTGTCGAGCTGGTCGACGCTGGCCCCCAGCGTACGCGAGATCACCTCCAGAAAGCGCCCCGTGCCCGCCGCGCATTTATCATTCATCAGAAAATCGGTGAGATTACCCGCGTCGTCCAGCTGGATAACCTTGCTGTCCTGGCCGCCGATATCGATGACCGTCCGGGTCTGCGGGGCCAGCAGCCGCGCGCCGAGCCCGTGGCACGAGATCTCGGTGACCTGCTTATCGGCAAAATCCACCAGCTGGCGACCGTAGCCGGTTAAGGTTAAAAAGGGGCGTTCGCTTAAGCCAGCGCGGAGCGTTTCCCACGCCTCAACGATGGCGTCGGCGGGGCGAAACGGCGTCGGACAGAGAAAGCGGCGCTGAATCACGCCATCGGCGAGCAGGATGCCTTTGGTGGCGGTCGATCCGGAATCAATCCCTACGGTAACGGTCACGCGCGCTCCTAAAGCATCTCAATAAAGGCCGCCACGCGGGTGCTGAGCTGGCCGAGATCCGCCGTCGAATAGTCGGTCTCAATGGCGATATAGGGGATATCGTGCTGCTGGCGTACGTGGCGTTTTATCGCCAGCGACTCCACCGCGTAGGTATGGCAGGCCTGCAGAATGACGTCTACCACGCCGTCGGCCTGGTACTCTTCTACCATTTGACTGAGCAGGGACAGGCGCTGGTCATTTGGCGAAATACAGGAGCAGCCGATGGCGAGATATTTATCGGTCAGGGCGTCGTAAACGTCACCCGTCTCCTCCACGCAGCGCTCGGTGGCTTTCGCGCCGGTGCAGTTTTCAAAACCGACCACCCAGCCGCCGTTGTCCTCAATGGCCTTCACCACTTTTTCCGCCGCGCCGCCGATCGGGCAGCCGGTGATCAGAATACGCGGCCGCGCCTCCAGCCGTTTGCCCTCTTGCCACTGCAGGCGCACCCGATCCGCCATGTCGTTGAGCTCATCGATCAGCGCCGCTTTATCGAAGCGGAAGGTCGCGCCGTAGACCACTTTTAAAATATCGCTGCCGCTGAGCGCGGGCGGGTTGAGCTGCCCGACGCGATAAAAGTTCGCCAGCGCCCGCCGTTCGCGGTTCTTGAGGATAATCGCCTCGCGCAGGGCGGCTTCGGTGATCGGCGTATCAAAGCGATCCTCCACCACCTTCTGCAGGCGCAAAATTTCCGCTTTCCACAGCGCTCGCGAGGCATCATCGCTGGCGCTGTTCGGCAGCTGCATCACGTGCACGGCTTTGAATTCGGCCATGTATTCGTACATTTTCTTTTTGCCGTCGCAGGTGGTTTCGCCCACCACGAGGTCGGAAAAGTAGAAGTAGGGGCATTTGTCGGTCTTGCCAAAACCGTAGCTGCTTTTTATCAGCGGACAGAGGTTGCGCGGTAGATCCTTTTCCGCCTCTTCAATCGTCTCGTCGGAGGTGGAGCACAGCGACACCACCACCGCGCCGGCGGCCAGCGGAATTTCCTGCGGCATAAAGGTGCAGTAGGTGCCAACCAGCGGTATGTTTTGCTCTTTAAGCTCCATGACCGTGAGGAAACCCTGCTGGCGGGCTGCGGAGAAGTGGTCAAAGATGGCGGGTAGATCGGTGATAAGCGACATGGTTTTCCTTCCCCGTACACGGGAGATGATGAAAGAGGCCGCATTATAACCCTGTTTATTGTGTGTGTTTTATTGATCTCCCGCTAATAGACTTTTTTCAGATCCATCTCTTCCTGAATCCGATCGCTCAATGCAAGGTGGGTGGCGATGGCCGCATCAATCCCGGCGTTATAAAACATTGGACCCAGCTCTTTCGCGATAAAGTCGACAAAGAATTCCGCGTCAAATTGCTCCAGCTCCAGCTCAAAATTCTCTTCGCAGTATTTACACAGCTTCTCGCGCAGCAGATCGCGTTGCGGCGGGCTGAGATCGATATCGCTCATAGCGTTCCTTAATCAATATTGTTACGGTGAATCAGGGCAGCTGATTATATCCGATCGCGGGGAGTCAGTTGTGATATGGCGTGATGTTTTTGGCCACAACGAGGTAGGTTGATTAAATCGCTCAGGAGCTAATTGTGACTGAGATCACAGTATTCTCGATAAAATGAAGATAATCAGAGGGGTTCTCATAACCTCATGAATTTAAATGAGATAATATGGTTTTTATGATGTGAATAACATTTAGTTGCGCTCGCCTTTTTTCAGCATGTCGGTATCTGGATGAATAATCTATAGACCTGTTTTCAGGTTATCTGGCTTACGGATTTTTTCTATAAGTACATTCTGACGGCGATTCATTTATCAGGGGTGAAGGATGAAACGCGTAAAACTGGATATGAATGTTTTTGACGCTGCTCTGATGCGCCTGGATTGGGTATTTGATACTTTCGAGCAGGTCTGTTTATCTTTTTCCGGCGGTAAAGACTCGACGGTATTATTTCATCTGGCGGCGGCCGTTGCGCGTAAAAAAGGGAAAAAGTTTGCGGTATTGTTCGTGGACTGGGAAGCGCAGTATTTATTAACTATCCAGCACGTGCAAAATATGAAAGAGCGCTATCAGGACGTGGTAAGCCGCTTCTACTGGGTGGCGCTGCCGATGACCACGGTGAGCGGCGTATCGCAGCACGAGCCGGAATGGGTCGCCTGGCGGGCCGGGGTTGAATGGGTAAGGCAACCGCCGGATGATGCCATCACCGATGCCGGTTTTTTCCCTTTTTATCAGCCTGAAATGACGTTTGAAGCCTTTGTTCCGGCTTTTTCGCACTGGCTGGCCGCCGGGAGAAGTCTCGCTTCGCTGATCGGTATCCGCACCGACGAGTCGCTGCATCGCTACATGGCGCTTACCTCGCCGACCAAACTGCGCTTTGAGGACGATAAGCCATGGACCACCGCCTCGCCGGAAGGGTTTAGCTACACCTGCTATCCCCTCTATGACTGGCGGACCCGCGACATCTGGATCTTTAATCACAAGTCGCGACTCCCCTACAACCCGCTCTATGACCTGATGCATCGCGCCGGCGTGCCGCTGAAAAATATGCGCGTCTGCGAGCCTTTCGGCCCCGAGCAGCGGCGTGGGCTGTGGCTTTATCACATACTTGAGCCGGAGACCTGGGAGCGGATGTGCCGTCGGGTATGCGGCGCGCACAGCGGCGCGATTTACGCCAACGCCAGCGGCGACTACTTTGCGCTGAAGACCAAAATCCGCAAACCGGCGCATTTTAGCTGGCGCGAATATGCGCTCTTTCTTCTCGATAGCATGCCGGAGAAAACCGCCGAGCATTACCGCAATAAAATCGCTATTTATCTGCACTGGTACCAGACCCGCGGTTTCCCTGACGATATCCCCGATGAGCAGGAAAAAGATCTCGGCTATCGCGATATTCCCTCATGGCGCCGTATCTGCAAGACGCTACTGAAAAACGATTTCTGGTGCCGGATGCTGTCGTTCAGCCCGACGCAGCCTAAGCACTATGAGCGTTACTGTCGGCTGGTGAGTAACAAACGTAAAGAGTGGAGGACGCTTTGATGTCACCGGATGTGGCTAAGACAGTGATTGAGTATCTCGAGTCGTTTGACGATGTTGACTTGAAAATCAAAGCGATTAACGAGCTGAAGAGCCTGATCCACCAGCACAGCCCCTTCTGCCGCGAGCCGGTGGACTGCGTGCTGTGGGTCGAAGCCAACACGGTTGAGGCGAATGACTACAACCCTAACGTGATGGCGACGGTGGAAAAAAAACTTCTGGAGCGTTCTATCGAACTGGATGGTTTTACCCAACCGGTAGTGGTAGCCCGCCAGCAGCGACGGCATCTGGTCGTGGACGGCTTTCACCGCCATCTGATTGGTAAGAGTCGCCCGGAGCTGAGCCGCCGTCTGCATGGTTATCTTCCGGTGACGCTCATCAATGCCGAACGCGAAGGGCAGAAAGAGCGTATCGCCGCTACCATTCGCCATAATCGCGCCAGGGGCAAACACCAGATCGCGGCGATGTCCGACATCGTCCGCGATTTACATCGCCAGGGCTGGGACGATCGGCGCATCGGCGAAGAGCTCGGTATGGATGCGGATGAGGTGCTGCGCCTGAAACAGATCAGCGGCCTGACGGAGCTGTTCGCCGACGAGAGCTTTAGCGAAGCCTGGACCGTGGAGTAGTCAATGTGCGCTACTCCTGCGCCAGCATGGCTTCCGGTCGCTGGCGTATCCGGCTTAATAAGCCTGCCAGACAGCACGCGGCCGCGATCCCCGCCGCCACCCCCAGCAGATGAAAAGGTAGCCTACCGCCGTTAAACCACAGCCAGCGCGCCGCTTCGATGGAGAGCGCGCTGACGCTGAGGATCACGATATTCAGCGACGCGGAAACGGTGCCCTTTGGCAGATCGTTAGAAAACAGAGTAAAGCGGAATAGCGTCGGGAAAATCAGCCCGATGCCGAAAGCATAGAAGCAGGTGCCGAGTACCGACCATAGCCAGACGTTCGGCCACAGCAGATTGCCGAGGATCAGGATCGCCAGCCCGATCATCTGGATAGGGACCGCGCGCCAGATAAAGCGCGAGCGGGTGGGATCTTTTACCCAGCGCGCCACCGACAGGTTGGCGATAATCACCGCGCTGAAGACCGGCGCCTGGGTCCAGGCGAACTCGGCGGTGGTTAAGCCGCCGTCGTCAATCAGGATAACCGGCGAGACCGCAACCCAGCTCATCAGTGGAATATAGCTGAGCGAGAGCGTGGCGGCGCCAAACAGAAAAATGCGGTTGCGGAAAACATCGCGGAAATCGCGCAGCACCCCCCTGGCGCTGAAGGGGACGTCGCCGCGCCGGACGGTCTCCGGCATATTCAGCAGCAGCCCCAGCCAGGCGATAAACCCCATGACGGCAATAATGCCGAACAGCACTTTCCAGTGCACGAAGTGCATCAGCGCCGCGCCGGAGAGCGGGCCAACTATCGGCGCAATCAGCACGATCGAGGTAATAATCGCCATCAGCTTAATGGCTTTTGTCTGGCCGAACGCCTCCTGCACGGTGACGTAGCCGACGGTGGCGATAAAACAGATACTGGTGCCCTGAACAAAGCGCGCGGCAAGGAACTGCTCCATTGAGGTGGTGAACAGGGTCGCGAAGCAGGCCAGGGTAAAGATCAGCGCGCCGGTGAGCAGTACCGGACGGCGGCCGATACGATCGGAGAGCGGCCCGAGCAGCCACTGTAGCGCCATGCCGCCGGCCATATACAGGCTGACCGACGCGGGCGCCAGCGCCACGTCGGCGTCAAAGTCGCGCACCACGTGGATAATACCCGGCTGGATAAGATCGGTGGTCAGATAGGCGGCAAAGTCATAGAGGATCAGCGCTGCCGGGAAGAACAGGGTGGCGGAATGGCGGGCAAAAAAGCGGGTCATCCATTGCAACATCGGTGGGCTCCTTGTTGAGTCTCTACGCCATAAATAGCCGTTTATGCGCGCACTATTTCAGCACTTCACACTGCAATAAATTTAGGGTCAACCTAAATATCCATATGTTTTTAGCGGTTAATATGTATTCGTGTAATAAATACATTAAAAACAAATAGTTGAATTAAATATGTAAATGCAGCAGCGCCGGAATTTGTGAAAACAGCCACAGCAGCAGGCCGATAGTGCCGCCGACCAGCGTGCCGTTGATGCGGATAAACTGCAGGTCCTTACCAATGTTCAGCTCGATTTGTCGCGACATATCGCGGGAGTCCCAGCTTTTGACCGTATCGCTGATATGGCGCGTCAGGAAGGCGGCAAACTCCGGGGCCACCCGGTGCGCCGCCTGCTCAAGGTGTTCGTTCAGCGATTCGCGCAGCGCCTCATCGTGGAGCAGCGTTTCGCCAAACCACTGACCGGCTTCGGCAATGCGCTGCTTGATGCGTGAATCGTCGCTATTAACGTCGTTTTTAACCCAGCCGCGCAGGTCGGCCCACACTTCGCCCAGATAGCGGTTAAAGGTCTCATCGTTTTTCAGATATGCTTTGATATTGTCCGCTTTTTCCGCCATCAGCGGATCGGACTTCAGGTTGTCGATCAGCTTCAGCGCCGCGCGATCGAAGGCCTGGCGGATCTGATGGGTGCGATCCTGACTCACTTCGTCGAGCAGCGTGTTAACCGCGTCGGTAACCATTTCAGCGCTGTGCTCGCCGAGCCATTCGGTAGGCAGCAGTTTGGCTTTTAGCGGATGCTCGGTCTCCAGCCAGTGCACGATGCCGCGGGCAATAAACGCCCGCGAGCTGTCGCGCTGGAGCAGGGCGATCAGCTGGCTAATCAGCGAATCGAGCAGCTTTTGGTGGCGGTTATCGCGCGTCAGACCCTCCAGCATCATGGCGCTGGTTTGGGTTAAATCGACCTTATCAATCGCTTTATGCACCGCCCGGCGCAGCAGGCGCTGAATGCGCGCATCGTCGGTGAGCTCGAGAAACCCGCTCATCACTTGCAGCAGATGCTGGCCGACCCGCCGCGCGTTTTCCGGCTGGCTGAACCAGTTACCGAGCATCAGCGCCGGTTCGTAGCGGCGGATCAGCGCCACCAGCGACGGTGTATCAAGAAATTTTTCCTGCACGAAATAGCCGAGATTATCGGCTATCCGGTCCTTATTGCGCGGGATAATCGCCGTATGCTGCGCAACGAACGGCAGCGGAATGCGGCGAAACAGCGCCACTACCGCGAACCAATCCGCCAGCGCACCGACCATCGCCGCTTCGGAAATAGCCTTTAGCGCACCGACCCATGGCGTCGGCGGCAGCACGAGGGTAGTGATAAAAATAGCGGCTGCAATCAGCAGCAGCGAGAGCGCCAGCAGCTTGGCGCGTTTCAGTTCAGCGAGTTTTTCCATAGTCTTAAGCATATAGCCTGACGGCTAATGCGTAAAATCTTCGCCATTTGACGCCCTGGTCATTCGGATTCCTCTTTTTCCGACGAGAGAGACGATGAGGGTTAATTTAATTTACGTAGCTTAAATTCTATTTTTAAATAATTAAAGTTAAATACATTCATAATATATATTGTACATGAGTTCTTTCTTAAATTAATTATTAATAAGTGATCTTAATCACATTATACTCAAGGTTAAATAAGGCATTGTTTATTTCAGGGAGAACATTAATCAATTTCTCTTGCTACTGGTCTTTTATAAAAGGAGTTGATCATGATTGGTATATTTAAATATACAGCAAAAAAAGACATGGTATTAGGTATTAGCGATCAGCAAACCGGGGCTAAGGCTGTTATCTTACCAGCGTCCTCACCGTTAAATAAAATTCTGTGGTCGGTTGATGACAGGACCGGCGAGATCGTCCTGGCCGCCAGTGAGGAGCTGCTGCTGGGTATCCGCGAGGATCGTATGGGTTCAGGCGCAGCGATTGAGCTCCAGGTTCGCGGGAATAAAGCGACGCAGCGGTGGGATTTAGTCAGCTCACGTCGCTTTATTAAAAGCAAACAAAATCCGACCTTTGTTATGGACAGCTACAACCGCGGCACAAACCCGGGGAATCCGATTATTCTTTTCGAATTTAACGGCTCGGAAGCGCAGCAGTGGGTATTTGTGCCGATGGATATGTTGACGGCAAATAGCCCGGAATAAATATTGTTTAAAAGAGAGATAGAATAGAGCCTCGTTTATTCTTGTACAGAGAATGATGAGGCTTTGTCCTTATTGGGTCGTCGACAATACTAATTAAAAATAAACTGCCACACAATCCAGCCGCCAAAAACCATCAGTATGGCGCCGGCCGTGCGCTCGACTCGCCAGACGACGGCGGAAAGGCGGCGCTGCACCGAGGGTAGCGCAATCAGCGTGACCAGCAACAGATCCCACAGCAGCACCACGCTGGTCATCCATGCCCCGCTGACGGCCTGCTGCACCAGCGTGACGTTCGGTCCCAATAGGGAGGTCATCAGCGCGAGGTAGAAGAGCGCGTTTTTCGGATTCAGCAGCGAAGAACCCAGCCCGAGAAAAAGCTGTCTCACCAGCGACGGGCGCGAAGCCGAGGCGCCGTGCAGCGCCAGCGTGGCCGGGCGGCTTCTGAGCAGCAGGCTGCCAATCCACAGCAAATACGCCGCGCCCAGCAGCTCAATCACCGTAAACAGCAGCGGCGCCTGGCGCAGGATCCCCCAGCCGATAATCGCCAGAATAATATATAAACCGTTTCCGGCGGCAATACCGAGACACAGGCCGACGCTGCCGCGCAGGCGATAGCGGATGGCGTAGCCCACCAGCAGAAAAAAATCCGGCCCGGGGCTCAGCAGGGCGACAAAATGGGAGAGCGCCAGCGCGGGGAAGGCGGAGGGAAAGAGCGTAGCGAGTATGTCCATAGCAACCTCAGTAATAACCTGAGGTCACCCTACGCCAGCGCGAACGCTAATTATTGTCTGTTATTGATCGGCGCTGCGCATACTGGCGCGGCGTGGCGGCGGTATAGCTGACAAAGGTTTTATGAAAGTGGCTCTGGTCGGCAAACCCGGCCTGGTAGCCTACATCGGCGATAGTATCCCCGGCGCGCAGGCGCGATTTGGCGAACTCAATCCGCGCGATATTGATAAAACTGGCGGGCGTCAGGCCGGTATCGTGCTTGAAGGCGCGGATCAGCGTCTCTTTACGCAGCGCAAACTCCTCGGCGAGGCTATCCAGCGTCGGCGGCGCCTGCAGATTGGTTGCCAGACGACTGAACAAACGCGCGCTGGTTTGACTTAGCGCCGCAGGCGCGAGCGGGCGCAGCGGCAGGCCGCGCAGCAAGCGGGCGACGCTTTCGGGTAACGCGGCGGTGTTCTGCTGGCTCATCAATTCCACGATCTGCAAATACCGGGCAAACAGTTCGGCATCGCGTATCACCGGCTGGGAGGCTATCAATCGCTCATGATGCCCATCGCCTGCCAGCTGTCGCCAGCACCAGCTTAGCTCGAGATAGAGCATATGGTAGCTGCGCGGCTGGCCGTCGCGCGGATTACAACTGTGGGGCGCCTGGGCGGGAATAATAATCAGATCGCCCGGCCGCAGCAGATACTCCAGACCATTGCAGAGACAGCGCGTTTCCCCCTCGATAATCGCCCCAATGGAGAGCTGCGGATGGCGATGACGTTTATAGGCCTGGCGGCTGTTCCAGGTACTGCGCAGCTCCAGCCAGGGCAGCTGTTCGTCGCGCCAAAAGGTTTGCTGAATATTGCGCGTATGGCTCACGGTGGGCTCCTTAGCTGAGAGGGATAGTTGTTTATAACATGCCTTCAGCCTGCGGAAGAACCGCGAGTCGCCTTCCACAAAAATGTCTCGCTTGCAAATGAGGAATGAAATTGTCCAGCATCGCCGAGTAGCCTTACTTGAACTGCTGCAAAAACATATTCGTCAGCGCGATCTGCTGGGCATTGTGGAACATCTGACGGCCATTTTGCTTAGCGGATAAGCTAATGATAGGCAGCTAAAAACGCTGTTTAATTATCTGGTTCACTCGTGCAAAGCGCTTCGGTTGGGGAAATTTATCCGCGAAGTGGCCCGGCGGGTACCGCATCACAAGGAGAAGCTAATGACTATCGCCGAAAGATGACGTGAAGTGGGGCGCAGGCAGGGGAAGCGGGAAGGTCGACCTGAGGGCGTTGAGGAGGGGCAGCGCGCCGAAGCGCTGCGTATTGCTCAAACGATGCTCGCCGAAGGGATGGCGCTGGAAACGGTGCTGAGAATTACCGGTTTGTCGGAGGCAGATATCCGGGCTGTTATTCACTAAGATATTGATATATTGACGTTATTTATGAGGGGTTTATGCTGATAGCGTTCCCCGTTCCATTTCGGGAAAATTCCGTATCTCTCTGAGTTTGGCCGCATCCACAGCTATCTCGACTACCCTTAATATCCTGTGCGGTATTTATGACTGCGTTAACAGCGATAACAAGGAGACATACGATATGGCTTATCAGACGGTGAATCCTGCAAACAATCAGCTCATCAAAGCGTACCCGTCACACAGCGATGCGGACGTAGAGGCGGCGCTGCAGAAGGCGGATGCGCTATATCATTCGTCGTGGTCGAAAGGCGATATAGCGCAGCGGCTATCGGTGCTGCACAAGCTGGCGGATCTGATCGATGACCGGGTTGACGAACTGGCCGAAATCGCCAGCCAGGAGATGGGCAAGCTTATTGCGCAGAGCCGCGGTGAGGTTAAACTGTGCGCGCAAATTGCCCGCTACTACGCCGACAACGCCAAACAGTTTTTGGCGCCGGTAAAGTATCCGTCCGAGCTGGGTGAAGCCTGGGTCGAACACCATCCCATCGGCGTGCTGATGGCGGTAGAACCGTGGAACTTCCCTTATTACCAGCTTATGCGCGTGCTGGCGCCGAACCTGGCGGCGGGGAACCCGGTTATCGCCAAGCATGCCAGCATCGTCCCGCATTGTGCGGAAACCTTCGCCCACCTGGTACGCGAAGCCGGCGCGCCGGAAGGCGCGTGGACTAACCTGTTTATTTCTCAGGATCAGGTGGCGAAGATTATCGCCGACGATCGCGTACAGGGCGCGGCCCTGACCGGCTCGGAAAAAGCCGGTAGCGTGGTGGCGGCGCAGGCGGCTAAACACATTAAGAAAGCGACGCTTGAACTGGGCGGTAACGATGTCTTTGTGGTCCTGGACGATGCCGATCTGGCGAAGGCGGTGAAGATCGGTGTACAGGCGCGGCTCAACAACGCGGGCCAGGTGTGCACCGCGGCGAAGCGCTTTATCCTGCATGAAAAAATTGCCGACGCGTTCCTGAGCCAGTTTACCGAGGCCTTCCGTCAGGTGAAAATCGGCGATCCGCTGGATGAGAGTACGACGCTGGGTCCGCTCTCCTCAAAAGATGCGCTGGAAACGCTGACCAGGCAGGTGAATGACGCGCTGAAAAACGGCGCGAAGCTGCACCTGGGCGGCAAACCCGCGCAGCGGGAGGGCAGCTTTTTCGAACCGACCATTTTGACCGGCATTACCCGCGATAACCCGGCCTACTTCGAAGAGTTCTTCGGTCCGGTCGCGCAAATCTACGTGGTGAAAGATGACGATGAGGCGGTGAAGCTGGCCAACGATTCGCACTATGGCCTTGGCGGAGCCGTATTCAGCCAGGATATTGAAAGGGCGAAACGTATGGCCTCGCGGATTGAAACCGGGATGGTCTATATCAACTGGCTAACCGATACCGCGCCGGAGCTGCCGTTTGGCGGCGTTAAGCGCTCCGGGTTTGGCCGCGAGCTTTCCGATCTTGGCATTAAAGAGTTTGTGAATCAGAAACTGGTCGTCGTGCATAAATAACGGCGTGAAGACAAAAACCTGCCATCCGGCAGGTTTTTTTGGCGATCACTGAACTTCAATCTTATCCCAGCCGCTTTTAAACATGCAGCTGTCTACAAGCGTATCTCTGCGCCCAGCATTGGCGTCCTCCACCGTATAGCTGGTGGAAATATCCTTTTTCTTGTTCTCTTTGTCCGTTTTTTCCGAGCTTGAACCGGTGACGACGTTATCCGGGGGGAGATCGATCAGCGCCTGCGCTTCGCACTCGGTGAGCTTTTTATTCATCTCCGTATCGCTGACGCCCGGTTTCACCCATTTGTACTGGACGCAGCCTGACAGCAGCACGGCGAGGCTCAGCGCGCAAAGCGCGGCGAAGCGGCCGTTCATCAGAAGGTAACCCCACCGCCGACATAAGCGCCGTCAATCAGCGTGTGGCCCGGGCGGCCATCTTTGCCGTCGACGCTGACGTGGCGATAGCCCACTTTCAGCGTGACCGGGGTGATGGGCGTCCAGCTTACGCCGCCGTTGGCTTCAACGTAGTTTTTGACGCTGTTGTTCAGGCCCTCTGGCGCGACATAGCCCTCACCATAGAGATGGATGCTGTCGGTCAGGGCCACGTTGACGCCGCCACCGATAGGGAAGGCCACGCCGTTATCGCCTTTTTTGGGACCCAGGTAGATAGCTTTCGCGCCGGCATTGAGCATCACCGGGCCGAGTTCCAGGTTATAACCCGCGCCGACGCCGCCTGTCTGGGTACCGTCATCGGTATTTTTGAGCCAGTTGCTTTCCACATACAGGCCAGAGGAGGATTTCCCCATTTCCAGATTCAGGTTGGTGAAGTTCTTGCCCTGCTCAACGGTACCGCCCATCGCCAGTGCGGATCCCGAGACGGCGGTCAAGGCCGTGAGGAGAAGGATATTCAGCTTTTTCATGGTTTGTGCCTCATCATTACATTACGCGGAGGGCACCTTAACAATCGATTTTTATGACTGCAAATCAGCTAGCGATTACTGTTTTATGCTAATTTTGTTATTAGATATATTTATTTGTGTTGTTTGTTAGTTGTTTTTACGGCGCTGTCAATGGGTAATCTTTGGCCGTTGAGCGTGAGTTGAATCTTTTGGCTAAATATTCGCTGAACAGGCGAGAAAAAGCGGTTATAAACGCAATAATTGCCTTTCTAATTATTTCCAAAAACGTTTCTGTTGTTACATATAAAAGTAAAGTTTTACATTTTCATGCGCGTATTCCCCCTCCTGAAGAGGGGGATGAGCTGCGTGGCTACCTGCGCAGGCTTTCAAAGGCGGTGCGAATCTCATCTTCCGGAAGCTGTATCCCAATAAACACCAGGGTACTGTGCGGCCGTTCATCGCCCCACGGCCGATCCCAGTCGGCGCTGTATAGCCGCTGAACCCCCTGGAACAGCAGGCGGTTGGGCTCGCCGTCGATCCACAGCATCCCTTTATAGCGCATTAGCTGTTCTGCGAAGGTGAGCAGCAGGTTTTCCATCACCCGCGACACCTCGCTGATATCCACCGGATAATCCAGCTCCACCACGATAGACGACACGTCGTTCTGCTTATCGGCCATAAAGTGGAAGCGCGGTTTGCTGCTAACCACGTTCTCCTCCAGCATAAAGCCGCTGGTGTTAAACAGCAGGTTCAGATCGATATCGCCGTGGGTAACGTTGTAAATAGGCGCGCGGGCGTTAATACGCGTCAGCCGTTCGCGGAGCTTGTCGCTGTCGCCCGCCACGTCAGTTTTGGTGAGCAGAATGCGATCGGCGTAGCCCACCTGCGACTGGGCGATGGTGAACTGATTCATCTGCTGGTCGGCGTGCACCGCGTCAACCAGCGCAATCACGCCATCCAGCAGATAGCGTTCACACAGCACATCGTGAGAGAAAAAGGTCTGGATGATCGGGCCGGGGTCGGCCATGCCGGTGCATTCGATCACCAGCCGGTCAAAAGCGATGTCTCCGCGATCGCGGCTGTCGAGCAGATCGAGCAGGGCGTCTTCCAGCTCGTTGGAGCGGGTACAGCAGATACAGCCGTTGGTCAGGGTTTTAATCTGCGTGGCGCGATCGCCGATAAGCTGGTTATCGATGGCGACTTCGCCAAATTCATTTTCGATAACGGCAATTTTAAAGCCGTGCCGTTCGTTCAGAATATGACGCAGCAGGGTGGTTTTACCCGCGCCAAGAAAACCGGTCAGCAGGGTGACTGCAATCGGTGCCATGTTTACCTCCATTAACAGCAGCGCACGCCGCCTTTGCCATCGCCGCCGTAGCGAGCCTGCTGGCGTTCGCGAAAGAATTCATCATAGGTCATGTACGGCTTGTCCGGATGGTTGGTCTGCATATGCTCGACGTAGTTGTCGTAATCCGGAATGCCGATCAGCATTTTTGCCGCCTGACCGAGGTATTTTTTTGCCTGACCTAAGTTACCAAACATTGTGAGTCCCAGAGAACGAATAAAGCCGGATGGCGGCTAGCGCCTCATCCGGCCTACAAACATTCGCTTGTGTAGACCGGATAAGCGTAGCGCCATCCGGCATTAAGGTTTAGTGATGCGAAGAGGTCTTCACGCCGCCTTCCGGTACCGGCACGTACGGCGTCTCTTTGTCAGTACGCACTTTATTGTTGCGCACGTTGAGCCAGGTTTTGATGCCGTAGAAGATGATGCTGTAGACCACCACCAGGAACAGAATGCTCAGACCCGCGTTGGTGTAGTTGTTCACCACGATATGGTTCATGTTGGCAATCTGCTGCGCGGTCAGTTCGCCGCCGGCGGCGATCTTCTCTTTATACTGCTGCGCCATGAAGAAGAAACCTTCCATCTGCGGGTTGGTGCTGAACAGTTTCAGGCCCAGCGCCCAGGTGGTGCACAGCAGCAGCCACGCGGCCGGGATCACGGTGACCCAGATGTATTTGGTGCGCTGCATTTTGACCAGCACCACGGTGCCGAGCACCAGCGCCACGGCGGCCAGCATCTGGTTAGAGATACCGAACAGCGGCCACAGGCTCTTCACGCCGCCCAGCGGGTCGACCACGCCCTGATACAGCAGGTAGCCCCATAGGCCGACGCAGCCCGCGGTGCCGATAATACCCGCCACCAGCGAGTCGGTTTTCTTGAGGAACGGTACGAAGTTGCCCAGCAGATCCTGCAGCATAAAGCGGCCTGCGCGGGTACCGGCATCCAGCGCGGTGAGGATAAATAGCGCTTCAAACAGAATACCGAAGTGGTACCAGAAGCCCATATCCGCCATCGGGATGATTTTGTGGAACACGTGAGCGATACCCACAGCCAGCGTCGGCGCACCGCCCGCGCGGTTGAGTACCGACGGTTCGCCGATATCTTTCGCGGTTTGCAGGATTTGCTCAGGTGAAATCACAAAGCCCCAGGAGCTGACGGTCGCCGCCGCGTGCGCGGTGACATCCCTTAGCTGCGCGGCAATCAGCGCGGCGTTTTCACCGCCCATTTCGTGCAGGTTCGGCATGGTGATGCCGAGGCCCGCCGGCGGGGTGTTCATCGCGAAGTAGAGGCCCGGTTCGATGATTGAGGCCGCTACCAGCGCCATCACCGCCACGAAGGACTCCATCAGCATCGCGCCGTAGCCGATAAAGCGGGCGTCGGTTTCGTTAGCCAGCAGCTTCGGCGTGGTGCCGGAAGCGATCAGGGCGTGGAAGCCGGAGACCGCGCCGCAGGCGATGGTGATAAACAGGAACGGGAACAGGGCGCCTTTCCACAGCGGGCCGGTACCGTCAATGTACTGGGTCACCGCCGGCATTTTCAGGTCCGGGTTGAGGATAACGATCCCCAGCGCCAGGCCGACGATAACGCCGATTTTCAGGAAGGTCGCCAGGTAGTCACGCGGCGCCAGAATCAGCCACACCGGCAGCAGCGCGGAGATAAACGCGTAGCCGATCAGGGTAAAGGTAATAGTGGTGTCTTTAAAGGTCAGCGCCGGGCCCCAGTACGGGTCGTGGGCAATGATGCCGCCGAAGTAAATGGACGCCACCAGCAGGACGATACCAATCACCGACACTTCGCCTACGCGGCCCGGGCGCAGGAAGCGCATATAGATCCCCATAAACAGGGCAATCGGCACGGTCGAGCAGACGGTAAACACGCCCCACGGGCTTTCCGCCAGCGCTTTCACCACGATCAACGCCAGCACCGCGAGGATGATGATCATTATCAGGAAGCAGCCGAACAGGGCGATGGATCCCGGTACCGGCCCCATCTCCTGCTTGATCATTTCCCCCAGCGAGGCGCCGTTACGGCGCGAGGAGATAAACAGCACCATAAAGTCCTGCACCGCCCCGGCCAGCACCACGCCCGCCAGTAGCCACAGGGTACCCGGCAGGTAGCCCATCTGCGCGGCGAGCACCGGGCCCACCAGCGGACCGGCGCCGGCAATCGCGGCAAAGTGGTGGCCAAACAGCACGTAGCGGTTGGTTGGAACGTAGTTCAGGCCATCGTTGTTAATCACCGCAGGCGTGGAGCGCGTAGGGTCGAGCTTCATTACCTTTTGCGCGATATACAGGCTGTAATAACGGTAGGCGACGAGGTAGACGGAAACCGACGCCACCACGATCCACAGCGCACTGACGTGCTCACCGCGGCGCAGAGCGACGACCGAGAGGCAAAATGCCCCGATGATTCCAAGAATCACCCAGGGTATGTGCTTGAATAACTTTTTAGTATCCATAGTAAAACCTGGCTTAATAAGATGAATAATGGGCCGAAGCCGTCTGGGTTTAGTTAGGGTTTGAGGAGGCATTGATTAGCTATGCTGGGGACCATCTTGCCAGAACGTCGCGCGCGTAAAGTTGGGTAAATCTGTGAGTGGTTATATGTAGGGTTAAGCGGTCACTTGCGGGGGTAAGCGGTTGGGCAGGAATCCCGGCGGGCTTAAATATGTGATTGAGATCACAGGGATATTCTCACTGTGACGAGCGGAGAAAACAGACAATCCCCTCTCCCGCGAGAGAGGGGAAGCAAAACTACGCCACGACGTCCATCTCCATCATCACCGGATGGAAGCGGCGCTTAAAGTAGATCAGCCCGTGGCCCTGCTGGCTCAGGGTAATATTCCTGATTTCCACCAGATAGACCAGATGGCTACCGATGGTCTGCACCTGGCTAATTTCGCCTTCGAGGCTCGCCAGCGCGCCTTTCAGCACCGGCTGGCCCAGCGCGCCTTTTTGCCAGCCGCTGAGGCCGAAGCGGTCGTCCATCGTCATCCCGGTCATGCCGGCGAAGTGGCGGGCCATCTCCTCTTGCTCGTGGTTCAGCACGTTGATGCACAGCTTGCCGTTGCCCTGAAACACCGGATTCATCGCGCTATTGGCGTTGATGCAGACCATCACCGACGGCGGCGTATCGGTCACCGAACAGACCGCGGTGGCGGTGATACCGCAGCGGCCCGCCTCGCCTTCGGTGGTGATGACGTTAACGGCGGCCGACAGACTGGCCATGGCATCGCGAAAACGCAGACGTTGTTCATCTAATTGCATTGTGACCTCCCGCTGCCGGTTACTTCAGCAGCTTATCCAGCATGTTGATATCGGTATTGTTGTGCAGATGCGGCACCGTCCAGCCGTTCTGGTCGTACTCGGACAGGCAGCGATCCACCATCGCCATCATTTTGTCCATGTTGCCGGAGCTTTGCGCCTGACGCAGGCACTGCAGGCGAATCTCATCCTGGCTACCGGAATAGTTGATTTCATACAGCTCATGGCGGCCGCCGAATTCGCTGCCGATCGCGTCCCACATCAGTTTGAGGATCTTGATACGCTCGACGTGATCCATACCGTTCGATCCGCGCACGTATTTCGCCAGGTATTCGTTGATCTGCGGGTTGTTGAGATCGCGGGCGCTGGACGGCAGGTAGATCAGGCCGCTGGTGACGCTGCGCTCGATAATGTTTTTGATTTTGGCGTAGGCCATCGGCGCCATCACGCGGTAGGTTTGCAGCGCGGCGTGATCCGGCAGATACGCGCCGTTGACCCACGGCGTCGCTTCGGCGCACATTGAATCGCTCAGCGCCCAGAACATATTGCGCCAGGCCACCACTTCGCCGAGCTCGGCCTGCACGCCGCGGAACTCAAGGGTGCCGGTACACTCCAGCGAGCGTTTCAGCAGGGCGGTGATGAAATCGAGCTTCACCGCCAGGCGCACGCAGGCCTGCAGCGGATACATGCGGGCGAAGCCGCCTTCCATCGTCCAGCGGCGGCAGCGGTCGAAGTCGCGATAGATCAGGACGTTTTCCCATGGGATCAGCACGTTATCCATCACCAGGATCGCATCATTTTCGTCGAAGCGGCTGGAGAGCGGATAGTCGTACGGCGATCCGGTGGCGCCGGCGACCAGCTCATAGGAGGCGCGGGAGATAAGCTTAACGCCTTCGGCATCCATCGGCGCGACGAACATCAGCGCGAAGTCGGGGTTTTCGCCCATCACCTGCGCCGAGCCGAAGCCGATCATGTTGTAGTGGGTCAGCGCCGAGTTGGTGGCCACCACCTTCGCGCCGCTGACGATGATCCCAGCGTCGGTCTCTTTCTCCAGCTTGATATAAACATCTTTCACTTCATCGGCGGGCTTATGGCGATCGATCGGCGGGTTGACGATGGCGTGGTTAAAGTACAGGCCGGTTTCCTGGATGCGGGTGTACCAGTCGCGGGCGTTCTGCTCGAACTGGCCGTAAAATCCCGGGTTCGCGCCGAGCGCGCAGCCGAACGCGGCCTTGTAGTCCGGGGTGCGGCCCATCCAGCCGTAGCTTAGGCGCGACCATTCGGCGATGGCGTCGCGCTGCTGGCGCAGGTCATCGGCGCTTTTCGCCACGCGGAAGAACTTGTGGGTGTAGCCGCCGCTGCCGGTGTCGGTGCCCCAGCACAGGGTATCCTGCAGCTCGGGTTTATGCAGCGCGTCGTACATTTGGGCGACGGAGGCGGCGGCGTTGCGGAACGCCGGATGGGTGGTCACGTCTTTAACGCGTTCACCGTAAATATAGATTTCGCGGCCGTCCTGCAGGCTCTTCAGGTACTCTTCACCGGTTAACGGGCGCTTGGTATCTGCACGGAAGTTTTCAGGTTTCATAGGTGACCTCTTCAGTATTAATCGGAATGCGATGTTAAATTTATGTTTTGTTTTTGTTGTTCAATTGAAGCGGTTAACGCGGCTTTCGTGAAGAGACTTTTAGGTCAACGGTCGGTACTTTTCAGGCGGGATTGGGTTATGTGATCGGGGTCGGTTTTTCTATTTTCCGGCCTGGCTCCCCGGTGAACCGGGCGATAAGTCAGCGCGGGTTTTGAATTTGTAGCCGAACAGATGCGTGGCATCGCCTGCGGGACATTCAGCGACTCTGCGCTCTGCTCCCGGGGGCGGCGCTTGACGCGCCTTGCCCGGGCTACGGGTTTGCCGCCGTCTGCCGAACGGTAGCCCGGACAGATGCGCAGCATCGCCTGCGGGACGATCCTAAGACACCGGTACTTTTTGCGTTCTGAACGCGCTCGGCGAACAGCCCGTCAGGCGGTTAAAAAAGCGGGCGAAATAGGCCGGATCCTTAAATCCCAACTGCCAGGCTATCTCACCGATCGTACTGTCGGAGAAGAGCAGTAATCGCCTGGCCTCGCGCAGCTGCCGGTCGAAAATCAGCCGCTTGGGCGGTCGGTTGGCGAAGCGGCGGCAAATATCGGTTAACCGGGATTCGGTCAGATGCAGCTCGCAGGCGTAATCCGGTACCGTCCAGTGCTGGTGGTAGTGGCTATCGATCAGCTGGTTAAACCGCTGGAACAGCTTGAGCTCGCCGCGTATCCCGCTGGCCGCATGGTCGTCAAGCTTCGCGTTGCGTAGCAGCAGGGTGAACACCGCCTGCGCCAGCAGCGTCAGGGTGTGTTCCCGCCCCGGCAGCTGCGAGGTCGATTCTCGTTCGATCAGCCGCCAGTAGTGCGCCAGCGCCGCCAGCTCCTCGGGCTTATCGGCCAGCGACAGGCAGATGCCCGGCAGGCCGAAGGCCTCCCGGGTGCCGGGGTACAGCACCTCCAGCAGCGGCCAGACCAGATCCTCGCGCACCGTCAGCACGTGACCATCGCTATCGGACTCGGTGATAAAAGCGTGCGGCACCGAGGGCGGCGTCAGGACAAACAGCGGCGCCTGCACCGAATAGCGATGATCGTCGAGCTGTAGCTCAATCTGTCCGGTATCGAGAAAGTGCATCTGAAAATACTGGTCGTGGCGGTGCGCCTGCATATCGCGGCCAAAGAACTCCGCCATCCGGGCAAACGATTGATAATGCACCTCTTCCGTCCCCAGACTCTCATCGTACTCTTTATTCATATCGATATTGGCAACAGGGCTCTGGCACATAGCGGCTCCTTACGGCGTCGCGCGCGGACGCGATCCTTTCATCGGAATGGCCCAGATAATCACCGCGCCGATGACCAGCAGGGCGGCGACGAACCACAGACCGCTGCTGAAGCTGCCGGTAATATCCTTCAGCCAGCCGATCATAAAGGGGCTGAGCGCCGATCCGATATTGCCGGTCGCGTTGATCACCGCGATGCCGATCGCTCTGGCGCGCAGGCTGATCGACTGATCCGGCGTGGTCCAGAAAATGGCCATTGCGCTAAACGATCCGGTGGAGGCCATCACGATCCCGAACAGTTGGATCAGACTGTGATCGGTGGCCGACGCCAGCAGCCAGCCCGCGGCGGCGAACAGGAACGGCAGGGCGGTGTGGTGCTTACGCTCCTGGTGTTTATCGGAGTGGCGGCTCCAGTAGATCATCCCGAGAATGGTACAAATCTGCGGGATCGCCGCCAGCAGGCCGATGGTGATATTGCTGCTGCTTTCGTTAAAGCTTTTGAGGATCTGCGGCGTCCAGATGCTGATCGCGCTGAGCGTATTGGTCAGGCAGAAATAGGCCAGGGTGTACATCAGCACGATCGGCGTGAACACTTCCCGCCACAGGCTGCGCTGCTGCATGGCGTGATGGCTGATTGCCCCTTCCGGCTGGACCAGCGTCAGGCGGTCGTTATCCATCATCTCCTGCAGGCATTTTTTGTCTTCCGCGGTCAGCCACTTGGCCTTCGACGGCGAATCATCAAGCCAGAACCAGACCATAATGCCGAGCAGCACCGACGGGAAGCCTTCCAGCAGGAACAGCCACTGCCAGCCGTGCAGGTTGAGCAGGCCGTCCATCGACAAGATATAGCCGGAGACGATTGACCCCAGCGCGGTGGTGACCGGCATCGCGATCATAAACAGCGCGTTGGCGCGGGCGCGGAAAAAGGCCGGGAACCAGTAGGTTAGATAGAGCAGAATGCCGGGCAGAAAACCGGCCTCGGTGATCCCTACCAGCATGCGCAGGATATAGAGGCTGTTCGGACCGGTTGCGAACATGGTGGCGGTGGAGGCGATGCCCCACAGCACCATGATGGTGGCGATCCAGCGGCGAGCGCCGACGATGCTGAGCATCACGTTGCTCGGAATGCCGAAAATGACGTAGGTAGCGTAAAACAGGGTGGTGGCAAGGCCGAACATGGTGGCGTTAAGGCCCAGATCCTGCCCCATGGTCAGCCCGGCAAAGCCGATATTGATGCGATCTAAAAACGAAAAGATAAACAGCACGAACAAAAACACGATCAGGCGGCGAAAGAGCTTGTTGATAACCGACTGCTGCTGCGCCGTCAGCTGCTTGTGCTGATTAGCCGGATCGAACTTTTCCGGGATGGCAGATGATGTATCGCTCATTATCATTTTCCTCTAATGGGAATTTTGTAGGGTACTGCGGGTTGCCGGGTAAGCGCAGCGCCACCCGGCGTTAATAGACGCCTGACGAACCCTGGGCGGTTTTTTCCGCGCCAAATCGCGCCGCCAGCGCTTCCGCGCCGCGGGCCAGCAGGGTGGTATCGACGCCGACGGCGACAAACAGCGCGCCGAGCTCCAGGTAGCGCTTCGCCAGCGGCTCGCTGGCCATCAGGATCCCCGGCGCTTTGCCCGCCGCGCGAATTTGCGCGATGGCGCGCTCAATGGCGGCCTGCACTTCCGGATGCTGCGGGTTGCCGCTGAAGCCCATATCGGCGCTCAGATCCGCCGGGCCGATAAACACGCCGTCCACGCCCTCGACATCGAGGATCTGCGGCAGATTGCTGAGCGCTTCGCGAGTTTCGATCTGCACCAGCACGCACATCGCGTCGTTGGCCTGATGGAGATAATCCGGGACGCGGTTCCAGCGCGAGGCGCGGGCCAGCGCGCTGCCGACGCCGCGAATGCCGGCGGGCGGATAGCGGGTGGCTTTCACCGCCAGCCGCGCTTCATCGGCGTTTTGCACCATCGGCACCAGCAGGGTTTGGGCGCCGATATCCAGCAGCTGTTTGATCTGCACCGGATCGTTCCACGACGGACGGACCACCGGCTGGCTGGGGTAAGGAGCGATCGCCTGCAGCTGGGCCAGTATCGTCTGCACGCTGTTTGGCGCATGCTCGCCGTCGATCAGCAGCCAGTCGAATCCGGCCCCGGCCAGCAGCTCGGCGCTGTAGCTGCTGGTCAGCCCCAGCCACAGGCCAATCTGCGGTCTACCCGCTTTTAAGGCGTCTTTAAAGGCGTTATTCATCATGTTTCTCCTAGACAAACCGGCAGCTGATCGCGCCCATATTGCCGTAGTCGACGTGGAAGGTGTCGCCCTTGCGCGCCGGTACCGGACGCGTAAAGGAGCCGCCGAGAATAATCTGTCCGGCTTCCAGCTGGACGTCGTACGGCGCCAGCTTGTTCGCCAGCCAGGCCACGCCGTTGGCCGGGTGATTCAGCACCCCCGCAGCGACGCCGGTCTCTTCAATCACGCCGTTGCGATAGAGCAGAGCGGAGATCCAGCGTAGGTCCAGCTCGTCGGGTTTAATCGGTCGACCGCCAAGGATCACCCCGGCGTTGGCGGCGTTATCGGAAATAGTGTCGAAAACTTTACGCGGACGCTGGGTTTCCGGATCGATGTTGTGGCAGCGGGCGTCAATCAGCTCCAGCGCCGGGATCACGTAGTCGGTGGCGTTATACACGTCGAACAGCGTGCAGTTGGGGCCGCGCAGCGGTTTGGCGAGCACGAAGGCCAGCTCCACTTCGATACGCGGGACGATAAAGCGGTCGGTGGGGATATCGCCGCCGTCGTGGAAAAACATATCGTCCAGCAGCGCGCCGTAGTCCGGCTCGCTTATCTGCGAGCTGGCCTGCATCGCTTTTGAGGTCAGGCCGATTTTATGCCCTTTCAGCACGCGGCCTTCGGCGATTTTCATATTTACCCATTCGCGCTGTACGGCGTAGGCGTCTTCGATGGTGATCGTCGGGTGATCCAGCGAGATGGCGCGGATCTGTTCACGCTGTTTTTCCGCCTGGTTCAACCGCTGGGCGATCAGGGTATGGGTATGTTTATCGAGCATAGTCGCTTCCTGTTACGTCTTTCGGTGCTGCTGCGCCGGGTGGCGACGCTGGCGCGTCTTACCCGGCCTGGGGTTTTGTGGCAGTGCTTGTTTTCTCCCTCTCCCTAACGAGGAGAGGGGACTGGCCGGGCGCACGCTATTTAAACAAGGCGTGCACGTTGTTCTGCTTGTAGTTCAGCGTCGGGTGCAGTTCATCGAGCTCAAACGACAGCGCCAGGTAGCGGCTCTCCATTAGCGCGGCGAAATGGGCTTTGATCAGCGTGAACAGCATATCGCCCACGTCCTGGCGGCTCTCCAGGCTGCGCCCGGCGCCAATCTTCAGCGTCATATGCACAAAGGCATAATCATGCTGGCCGTCGGCCATCTGCCAGGTATCCAGCCAGATGGCGCGGCTGCGAATGCCGCCGATGGGAAAGATGCCGGTCGCCGCCAGCGCGTCGTTCACTTTGCTGAACAGATCCGGTAAATCAGCCTGTTCCCGGATGTTGTCGGTACATTCAGCGATAAAATGCGGCATTCTGCGCTCTCCTTAAGCCGTTTCCGGCAGCGGGAACACGGCGTTGACCTGGCCGGTGCCGGAGCTGGCGAACAGTTCGGTGATAAATTCCACTTTGCCGTCGTATTTATCCCAGCCCAGCAGGCCCAGCAGCATCACCGTGTCGTGCATATTGCCTTCGCCGTAGCAGTAGTCGGCGTACTCCGGCAGCATGGTGCAGAACTCCTTGAATTTACCCTCGCGCCACAGCTTCACGACCCGCTCATCCATCTGATGATCGAACTCGCGGGTATAACTGTTCATGCCTTCTTCTGCGCGCTGATCGTCGATAAAACGATGCGACAGCGAACCGCTGGCCAGCACCGCTACGGTACCGTCATATTTCTCGATAGCTTTACGAATGGCTTCGCCCAGCTTGCGGCTGTCGGCGAAGTCGTGAACGGTACAGAAGGCGGAGATCGACACCACTTTGAAGTGCTTATCGGCGTTCATGTAGCGCATCGGCACCAGCGTGCCGTACTCCAGCTTCAGGCTCGGGATGTTGTGCGCTTTAGCGCGGACGCCGAGCTTGACCGCTTCGTCGGCGATCAGGTGGCCGAGCTCCGGGTTACCGTCGTAGTCGTAGGTCATGTCGCGGATAAAATGCGGCAGCTCGTTGCTGGTATAGACGCCCTGGAAATGGTCGGCGCAGTTAATGTGGTAAGCGCTGTTGACCAGCCAGTGGGTATCAAAGACGATGAAGGTATCGACGCCGAGTTCGCGGCACCGCTTGCCGATTTCCTTGTGCCCGTCGATGGCTCCCTGACGACAGCCGTGATTTTTACCCGGCAGTTCAGAAAGATACATCGACGGTACGTGAGTGGTTTTTGCTGCTAACGCTAACTTTCCCATATCAGACTCCCCATTTTGGGATCGGATGGTCGCCCATCGAGATGCAGACGTTTTTCATTTCAGCGAACACTTCAAAGCTGTATTCGCCGCCTTCGCGGCCGGTGCCGGAGGCCTTCACGCCGCCGAAAGGCTGACGCAGGTCGCGGACGTTCTGAGTGTTGACGAACACCATTCCGGCTTCGATGCCGCGCGCCAGGCGCAGCACTTTGCTGACGTCCTGGGTCCAGATATACGAGGCGAGGCCGTACTCCACGTCGTTGGCCAGGCGCAGACCTTCCGCCTCGTCTTTAAACGGCAGCAGACAGGCTACCGGGCCAAAAATCTCTTCCTGCGCCACGCGCATGCGGTTATCGACGTCCGCCAGCACCGTGGGCCGCAGGAAGTTGCCGTTTCTCAGATGGGCGGGCAGATCGGTCGGTTTATCCGCGCCGCCGGCCAGCAGGGTCGCCCCTTCTTCAATGCCGAGGCGGATATAGCCGGAGACTTTCTCCCAGTGCTGCTGGCTAATCAGCGCCCCCACTTGGGTGTTCGGGTCGGTCGGGTCGCCGACGCGCAGGCGGTTCGCCCGCTCGGCGAAGCGTTTAACGAACTCGGGGTAGATGCTCTGCTGAATAAAGATGCGTGAGCCGGCGGTGCAGCGTTCACCGTTGATCGAGAAGATGGTGAACAGCGCGGCGTCGAGGGCGCGCTCAATATCGGCGTCTTCGAAAATCAGCACTGGCGATTTGCCGCCCAGCTCCATGGAGTACTTTTTCAGCCCGGCGTTTTTCATGATGTTGCGCCCGGTGGCGGTACCGCCGGTGAAAGACACCGCGCGCACGTCATGGTGGCGGACCAGCGCATCGCCGGCTGTCGCGCCGTAGCCCTGAACCACGTTCAGCACACCCGCCGGAATACCCGCTTCCAGCGCCAGCTCGCCAAGACGGTCGGCAGTTAGCGGCGACAGTTCGGACATCTTCAGCACCGCGGTATTACCCAGCGCCAGGCACGGCGCCACCTTCCAGGTCGCGGTCATAAACGGCACGTTCCACGGCGACACCAGCGCGCAGACGCCGACTGGCTGCACGAGGGTATAGTTGAGCATCTTGTCGTCAACCGGGTAGGTCTTGCCGTTCATCTGCTGGCACACCTCGGCGAAGAACTCGAAGTTATGCGAAGCGCGCGGGATCAGCACGTTTTTGGTCTGGTGGATCGGCAGACCGGTATCGGCAGTCTCCATGGCGGCGATCTCCGGGACGTTCTGATCGATCAGATCCCCCAGCCGGCGCATCAGACGCGCGCGCTCTTTCATCGGCAGATTGGCCCATTTCGGGAACGCCTCTTTCGCCGCGGCCACCGCCTGATTCACCTCGTCGGCGCCGCCGGAGGCGACCTCCGCCAGCACTTCGCCAGTGGCCGGGTTGGTGGTGTGGAAATAGTCGCTTCCGGCGACGTTTTTGCCGTTGATCCAGTGGTTAATTTTTTTCATGACAGCTTCTCCTCATATGCCTGCTGGCTGATGATGTGGTTGACCAGACGGCCGACGCCCTCCACTTCGACGATCACTTCATCGCCCGGCACCACGTCCGATAGCCCTTTAGGCGTGCCGGTGGCGATCATGTCGCCCGGCTGCAGGGTCATAAATTCGCTGAGGTAAGCGATCAGGAACGGAATGCTGAAGATCAGATCGGCGGTGGTGCCCTGCTGGCGTAGTTCGCCGTTGACCCAGGTGCACAGCGCCAGGTTATGCGGATCCGGGATCGCCTCTTTGCCGACGATCCACGGGCCGATCGGCGTCAGGGTGTCACGGCTTTTAACCCGCAGGTTGGGGCGATAGTAGTTTTCCAGGTAGTCGCGGATGGCGTAATCGTTGCAGACGGTGTAGCCGGCTACGTACGCCATAGCGTCGGCTTCGGCGACCTTACGCGCGGTTTTGCCAATCACCACCACCAGTTCCGCCTCGTAATGCATGTACTCGACGTTATCCGGGCGCACTGATTCCTGCCGGTGGCCGATAAAGGTGTTGGGCGCTTTGATAAATACCAGCGGCTCCGTTGGCGGCGTAAACGCCAGCTCGCTGGCGTGATCGGCGTAGTTCAGGCCCAGCGCGAACAGGGTGCCGTTGGCGGGCGGCAGCCAGCGAAACTCGCCTTCCTTAAGCAGACTGCCGTTGGCGAGCTTGACCTGACCGCGTTCATTAACCTGGACATCGTGCCGCTGTCCTTGCCACTCAATACGTGCTCGTCTCATGCCAGCTCTCCTTCAGCAACCACCGGGTTTTCCAGCGCCGGGAAGCCCTCGGCGAGAAGGCGTACGCGATCGCCGGGGCGCAGCGTAACGCGAGTGTGGGGCGTACCGATCAGAATCGCATCGCCGGGATTGAGGGTGGCGAATTCGCTCAGGGCGCTTAGCAGCTCGGCGGCGGAGCGCTGAAGATCGGCGGTATTCCAGCTGTCCGCTTCGCGACCGTTGATTTCGGTGATGATGGTCAGGTTATCGACGTTGCTGAGCGGCGCGAGGGCGCCCAGCGGGCAGAAGCCGTCGCGGCATTTGGCTTTGATGGCCGGACGATAGAAGCTCTCTTCCGGCAGGCTGATGTCGTTGGCCAGCGCGTACCCGGCAATATAAGCCGCAGCGTCTTCGGCGGCGACTTTGCGCGCGGTTTTACCAACGATCAGCGCCACGGTGGCGCCGCTCTGCACGGTTTCACCGTCCGGATAGGGGATACTCTCGCCGTCGCCGATAACGGTGTTGCGCGGTTTGATAAACCAGACCGCGGTCTTCGGCGGGGTTTTATAGGGAGCCTGTTGGAACGCTTCGCGCCAGGCGTCGAGCTGGCTGCGGTGGTTAAGCGCCACGGCGAAGATGGTGCCTTTCATTGACCACTCCTCTGCTGCAGATTTGGGAATAACGAATTTCATTAATATGTTAATGATCATCTTTTATGCTTTGCAGGAAGGTTTGGCAAACAGAAGTGAATGTTTTGTGATCGGATTAACAATATATTTACAGAATTTTAATTTTTATGTTTTAAATCAATCGGTAATAAAATTTCTTTGTACCATCTGGTACTTTTCAAAGACAGAAACCGGTTGCCTTCTGCGGCAATTAAGGCTAATTATTAACTTATTAACAGATGAGGAATTTCATTCAGAGGTATGTGATGCATGATTCGTTAACTATCGCGCTGCTGCAGGCGCGGGAAGCGGCGATGGCCCACTTTCGGCCCATTGTTAAACGCCATAATCTTACCGAGCAGCAGTGGCGTATCGTGCGGATCCTCGCCGAAAATCCGTCGATGGATTTTCACGACCTGGCCTTTCGCGCCTGTATTTTACGCCCGAGCCTGACCGGCATCCTGACCCGTATGGAACGCGACGGCCTGGTGCTGCGCTTAAAGCCGGTTAACGATCAGCGCAAGCTGTACGTTTCGCTGACCCCGGCGGGCCTGAAGCTGTATGAAAGCGCCCAGGCCCAGGTCGAAGAAGCCTATCGCCAGATAGAAGCCGAGTTTACCGTCGAAAAAATGCGCCAGCTTACCGCGCTGCTGGAGGAGTTTATCGCCCTGGGGAATGGAACGCGGGGCGAGGAAGAGGCGTAATGCGTTGTCCGCGCGAAAAACATCCCGGAGGCGGTGCTGGCGCACCTGTCCGGGCTACGGGTTCACCGTCTGGTAGCCCGGACAGGCGCAGCGCGCCGCCTCCGGGAGAAGGCGTTCTTCAGAACAGGGTATCCAGCTTTTCCAGCACGTTATACTGCTCATCCACCAGCAGCAGGGTTTTCCATTTATCAAACGTCAGGCACGGGTGCGAGGTGCCGAACACCAGAATATCGCCGACCTGCACGTCGCTGCCGGGCTCGAGGCGCAGCATACAGTGCTGATCCATGATCCCGACGCTTTCGATCCCCTCTGCGGACAGCCGCTCGCCGTTGCGATACCGGGCGATCGGCTGCGGCAGCCCGGCGTCGAAGGCGCAGTCGCGTTTACCGAAGTTGACCACCGCGCGATCCGCTTCCGGCACCGACTGGACCATCGCCATCAGCTCCAGCGCCGAGGTTAAATCGCCGCCCAGATCGCAGGCGATCGGATCGCGCGCCACCAGCGCTTTTTGCGCGATATCGTAGATCCCCCGGTCGTGGGTGATATAGCAGCCGGGGCGAATGACGATTCGGCACCGCCCCGGCTTCTGCGCCGCCAGCCAGATATTGCACACCACGTCATACCAGACGGTGCCCGCGCCGGTCAGCACAAACTCCCCCTCAACCAGATGCTCCATCCGGCAGGCCAAATCGGCGGCCTGGCGCAGCAGAACTTCCACCTGCGGCTGCGGATCGTCGCCGTGCAGCACCCCTTCATACAGTTCGAGACCGCGCAGCTTGAGGCCAGGAAGGTCCGCGACGGCCTGCGCCAGGGTTAGCGCATCGTCAACGCTGCGGCAGCCGCAGCGCCCGCCGGCCACGCCCAGCTCAATTAGCACGTCCAGCGTTTGCCGGCGTTCGCTGAAAAAGGCCGACAGCGCGCGGGCGTTGGCGAGGCTATCGATACAGCAGATAAAATCCGCCGCCCGGTAATGCGCTTTCAGCCGCGAAACCGCCTGCATATTCGCCCTGCCGACCAGCTGATTGACCATCAGGACGCGCTCAACCCCGCTGGCCATCGCCGCGCCAGCCTGCCAGGCGCTGCCTACGCCGATCCCCCATGCGCCCGCCCGCTGCTGGGCCTGAAAAATCCACGGCGTCATCGTCGTTTTGCCGTGCGGCGCCAGCGAGACGCCGCGCGCGTCGGCATAGCGCTGCATCCAGGCGATGTTATTCTCCAGCGCCGTTTTTTTCAGCAGCGCGGCAGGGAGGCAGACCTCCTCCGCCAGCAGATTCGCCGGGGCGGACATGACGGCGGCCTTATGCGGAATCAGCGTATCTTGATGGTATTTCATAACATTATCCTTTCAGGGTTTATGCTCGGATTAAAGCTGGGTATCAATTATAATTAATTGAAAAATATATATTTATTTACTTTATTTCGTTATTTGTGAATAAAAGTATCATAATTTGATCTGGTTTTTGCGTAGTTTTCCACTGTTTTTCCGCCTTGTAAATGGTTAACTTGTCGGCAGAGTTGAAAGGGAGTAATTGCGATGAAAGTTAACTGGCTTTTCAAAAACGTCACGGTCATTGACGGCAGCGGCGGACCGCAGTTTCGCGGCGACGTGGCGGTGAAGGGCGATCGAATTGTGGAAGTGGCCCCGGCGCTAAACCTGCCGGCGGAGCAGGTGATTGACGGGCAGGGGCGCGTGCTGGCGCCCGGATTTATCGATGTGCATACCCATGACGACATTAACGTCATCCGTATGCCGGCCTATTTGCCCAAGCTGAGCCAGGGGGTGACGACGGTGATTGTCGGCAACTGCGGGATCAGCGCGGCGACGGCGACCCTGCGCGACGGCGTGCCGGACCCGATGAACCTGCTGGGCGAGCAGGAGCACTTTATTTACCCCACCGTGGACGCTTACGCCCACGCGGTGGAGGCGGCGAAGCCGTCGTTGAACGTTGGCACGCTGATTGGCCATACCGCGCTGCGTAATAATCATATGGACGATCTGTTCCGCCCGGCGACCGAAAGCGAAATCGCCGGGATGCGCGTCCAGCTGCGCGATGCGCTGCGCCAGGGCGCGCTTGGCCTGAGCAGCGGGCTGGCCTACGCCAGCGCGTTTCAGTCCACCACCGAAGAGGTGATGGCGCTGGCCGAGGAACTGGCGGCAGAGGGGGGAATTTATACCACCCACCTGCGTTCGGAGTTCGAGCCGATTCTGGATGCGCTCGACGAGGCGTTCCGCATTGGCCGCCACGGCAACGTGCCGGTGGTGGTCTCGCACCACAAGTGCGCCGGCGCGAAAAACTGGGGTCGCACGAAGGAGACGCTGGCCTTCTTTGATGAAATGCGCCAGCGCCAGGAGATCGCCTGCGACTGCTACCCCTATTCCGCCAGCTCATCGACGCTGGATATGAAGCAGGTGACCGATGAGTTCGACATCGTCATCACCTGGTCGGAAGCGCAGCCGGAACAGGCCGGGAAAACCCTGCAGCAGATTGCCGACGGCTGGCAGGTTAGCCTGCATGAGGCGGCGGCGCGGCTGATGCCCGCCGGGGCCATTTACTACAACATGGATGAGCAGGACGTACGGCGGGTACTGCGTTATCCGGTGACGATGATCGGCTCTGACGGTCTGCCGAACGATCCGATGCCGCACCCGCGGCTGTGGGGCGCTTTCCCTCGGGTATTAGGCCACTACAGCCGCGATGAAAGGCTGTTTCCGCTGACCACCGCTATTCACAAAATGACCGGGCTGTCGGCGGCGCGTTTCCAGCTCGCCGATCGCGGGCTGGTGAAAGTGGGCTATTTCGCCGATCTGGTGCTGTTCGATCCGCAGACGGTGCGCGATGTCGCCAGCTTCTCCGACCCGAAACAACCGGCGGACGGTATTGAGGCGGTGATGGTCAACGGCGTGATGAGCTACGGCAGCGATAAAAAGATTATCGGGCGTGCGGGGCGTTTCCTGCGCCGCCAAATGAACTGAGGAGTGAAAGATGAGTATTAAACGTTATGGCGTGGAAGGCGGTACCGGCACCGGCGGGCAGCATCTGCCGTTCGCGCGCGCGGTGGAGGCGGGAGGCTGGCTGTATGTCTCCGGTCAGACGCCGATGAAGGACGGTGAAGTGGTGGAGGGCGGGATTGTCGAGCAGTCGCGGCTGGCGATTCAGAACTGTGTGGATATCATGAACGAAGCGGGCTACAGCCTGGCCGACGTGGTGCACGTCAAGGTGATCCTCACCGATTCGCGCTATTTTCAGTCGTTCAATAAAGTGTTCCGCGAGTTCTTTGCCGACAACCCGCCTGCCCGTATCTGCTGCGTCGCGGACCTGGTGGTGGATTGTAAAGTCGAAGTGGATGTGACCTGTTATAACGCGGCTCGCGTATAAAAATTTATTCATCAGAAATATAAACAGAATTTTGAGCGCTGAATTCATTCAGCGCTCCGTAGCCTTTTACCTTTTACCTACTCAACTGGCAGGATGTGAATTATGAATAGTCATATCTTTTTAGTCGGCTTTATTATTTACGCGTTGGCCATGATTTGGCTTGGCTGGTACGTGTCGCGTAATCAAAAAAGCGGTGAAGATTTTTTACTCGGCGGCCGTTCCTTACCGCTTTTTCTGACGCTGGGTTCCACCGTGGCGACCATGGTGGGAACCGGTTCAAGCATGGGCGCCGTAGGCTTCGGCTACAGCAACGGCTGGGCCGGCATGCTGTACGGCGTGGGCGGGGCGATCGGTATTCTGCTGGTGGCCTGGCTGTTTGCGCCGGTGCGTAAACTCCGTTTTATGACCATGAGCGAGGAGCTGTCGTATTATACCGGCGGCAGCCATTTAATTAAAAATATCGTCGGCATAATGATATTTATTGCCTCGATTGGCTGGCTGGGGGCGCATATTCTTGGCGGCAGCATGTATTTATCCTGGGCCACAGGAATAAATCTGACGCTGGCAAAAATTATTATCGCTCTGGCTTTTGCGATTTACGTCATCATCGGCGGTTATTCTGCGGTGGTGTGGACGGATACCATTCAGGCATTAATTCTGTTTTTCGGTTTTATTCTGATGGCGATTCTGGCCGTGGTTCACGTGGGGGGATGGGATGCCATTGTTCAGGCGATGGATCCTAAGGCGATGAGCCTGTTTGCCGTTGACAAGCTCGGGGTGATGCCAGCGCTATCGCTGGCGATGGTCATCGGCGTCGGCGTACTGGCGACCCCTTCCTATCGTCAGCGTATCTACTCGGGGAAAGACGTCTCTTCGGTGCGCCGCTCGTTTGTCTATACCGGCGTGCTGTATCTGTTTTTCTCGGTGCTACCGGCGATTATCGGCATGGCGGCATGGACGATGAACCCCCATCTGGAGAACAGCAATTAAGCCTTCCTGTTCGCGACCAGCTTCCTGCCGGCGATGCTGGGGCTGGTGGTGCTGATTGCCGGGCTTTCCGCCACCATGTCTTCGGCCAGCTCCGATGCGATAGCCGCCGTCGCTATTATGATGCGCGATGTTTATACCCTCGTTACCGGGAAAATGCCCCCGGCAGATAAAGCCATTACGCTGTCGCGCTGGATGCTGGCGTTTGTTATCGGCCTGGCGATGATCTTCGCCCTGACCTCGAACGATATCATCAGCTATATCACCAAAATGATCTCGATGCTGATGTCCGGGCTGTTCGTCTGCTCGATTCTGGGCCGCTTCTGGCTGCGCTTTAACTGGCAGGGCGCGTTAACCGCGCTGCTGAGCGGCATGCTGGTCTCTATTGTGGTTCTGATTAAGGCCGACTGGCTGGCTTACTGGGGCAACCCGTGCATACCGTCGGTCGTCGGCAGCTTCGTTTCCGCTGTTTTTGTCACGTTAATGACGCCTGCCAGCAAAATCAGCCGTCAGCAAGCGCTGGAGATGATTACCCTGGAGCGGGAAGGGCAGGCGGCGCCGGCGAAAACGGCGGTGGCGCAGGCCTCAGGAGAAGCGCAATGAGGGACTATATTGCCGTCGACTGGGGCTCCACCCAGCTGCGCGGCTGGCTGATTCGCAACGGCCAGTGCGTCGAAACGAAGCAGCTGCCGCTGGGCATCACCCGCCTGAACGGGCGGGCGCCCGCCGACGTATTCGAGGAGCATTTGGCGCCCTGGCGCGGCGCGGAGACGCTGCCGGTGCTGATGGCCGGGATGATCGGCAGCGATGCCGGCTGGCAGGCGGTGCCCTATCTTGCCTGCCCGGCGGCGATTGACGCGCCGGGGCAGCAGCTTTGCGCCGTGGCCGAAGGCGTGTGGATTATTCCCGGCCTCAAGATGGACCAGGCCGGAGATTACAACGTGATGCGCGGCGAAGAGACGCAGCTGCTGGGGGCCTGGCAGCTGGCGCCGGCGGAGTGTTACGTGCTGCCGGGCACCCACTGTAAATGGGTGCAGATGGAGGACGGCGCGGTGCGCCATTTTGTCACGGCGATGACCGGGGAACTGCATCATCTGCTGATGACGCAGTCGCTGCTCGGCAAAGGGCTACCGGCCCAGCAGCCGGACGAGGCGGCGTTTGAGCGGGGGCTGGAAAAAGGGCTGGCGCAGCCGTCGTTGGTGAGCGAACTGTTTGTCGCCAGGGCCGCCAGGGTACTCGGGGCGCTGGCGGCGACCTCGGTCAGCGACTATCTCTCCGGCCTGCTGATTGGCGCGGAGGTGGCGGTCATGGGCCAGCGTTACCGTCCCTCTACCGTCACGCTGGTCGGCGACCCGGCGCTGAACGCCCGCTACAGTCGGGCGATGAGGGCGCGTGGAATGACGGTTAAGCGCTGCAGCGGCGATGAGGCATTGCTGAACGGCATGGCGAGGATAATGCATGGACAAGATTAAACTGGTGGCGATTTTACGCGGCATCCGCCCCGCTGAGGCGGCGGAGCATATTGCGACGCTGGTGGGCGCGGGCTTCCGCTATATTGAAATCCCGCTTAATTCACCGGACTGGCGGCAGAGCATTCCGCAGATGGTCGCGCGCTTTGGCGAACAGGCGATGATTGGCGCGGGCACGGTGCTTAAGGTTGAACAGGTCGATTTTCTGGCCGACGCCGGGGCGAAGCTTATCGTGACGCCGAATACTCAGCCGGAGGTGATTCGCCGGGCGGTGGCGCGCGGAATGCGGGTCTGCGCCGGATGCGCCACGGCGACCGAGGCGTTTAGCGCGCTGGACGCCGGGGCGCAGTGGCTGAAGATTTTCCCGTCTTCCGCATTCGGCCCGGACTACATTCGGGCGCTGAAAGCGGTGCTGCCGCCGGAGGTACCGGTGCTGGCGGTCGGCGGCGTGACGCCGGAGAATCTGGCGAGCTGGGTGCGGGCGGGGTGCGCCGGCGCCGGTCTGGGAAGCGATCTTTATCGCGCCGGGCAGGCCGTGGAGCGTACCCGTCAGCAGGCGGAGAGGTTTATCGCCGCCGCCCGCTGCGGTTAATCGCCCAGCGGCTGCCGGTCGACGCCGCCGCGGTGGCTGTCGAGCGCCAGCTTAATGCGGCGCAGCCTGCCTTTTGCCTGGGTCTTGTTGGCCATCGCCAGTTCGGTGGCCAGCACGTCAACCATCGCCAGCATCGCATAGCGCGAAGTGCTGGGCTTGAAGATATAGTCGTTTTCGCGCACCAGCAGCGGCAGCACTAGATCCGCCTGTTCCGCCAGCGGCGTTCCGGCAGGGGTAATCGCAATCACCTTCGCGCCGTACTGGCTGGCAATCGCCGCGCTTTCAATGATTTCCTGGGTATAGCCGCCTAAGGACAGCACGATAACCACATCCTTTGGCGTTACCGCCGAGCTCATCATACGCACCAGCAGACCGTCATTCTGGCTGACCACCGGCAGGCCGAGGCGAAACAGGCGATATTGGATCTCCTGGGCGCAGATGGTGGAGCCGCCGCCCATCCCGAGGGCGAGGATCTGCCGCGCGTCGCTCAGCCAGCTCACCGCACGCTTCAGCGCCTCAAGATCCAGCGCCCGCCGGTTGGTCTCCAGCACGCCGATGATCGACTCGTAGATCCCCTGTACGCCTTCAAGGTCCGGCACATCGAGGATAAACCGCTGCCCGACCGCGAGGGATTGCGCGAGCTTCATCTTCAGCTCGCGGACGTCTTTGCAGCCCAGCGCCCGGGCAAAGCGGGTGACCGAGGCCTGGCTGGTATGGGTCAGACGCGCCATCTCCGCGATGGGCAGCGCCGCCGCCGCCGCGACATCATCGAGAATAAACTGCGCGATGCGCTTTTCGGTCGCCGTCAGTTCAACAAAGCGATCGGTAATGCAGGAAATGATATCGATTGGCGAGGACATACGGGTATCAACGGGTTAATTTGGAATGATACTTTGTACCATATTCAGACGCTGAAAGCAGCGACGAAGGCTACAGCGCTAAGCGCATGGCGCAGCGCGTTTCCGGCGCTAGCCCGTGTTCCGTCTCCAGATCTCTTTTCGCCGCCAGCCCTGCCGGTAGCCTTAGCTCGTTCAGCATTGAAAATCCGAGGCGCGTGTAGAACGGCGCGTTCCACGGCACGTCGCGGAAGGTGGTGAGCGTGACCGCCGGATACGCCGCCTGACGGGCTGTCGCTATAACCTGCTCCAGCATCATGCGGCCAACGCCTCGCCCCTGCCACGCCTGATGGACGGCGATCTCCACGATAAACAGCGCATCGTCCAGCGGTTCGGTCAGCACGAAGCCGATCGGGTGTTCATCGGCCACGGCCAGCAGGCTGTGGTCCGTTTCGAGAAACAGCCGGTGACGCTCGGGGCTTATCACATCGCTTTCCGCCAGCCATGCCAGCGCCGGGATCTGGCGAAAAGCCTGGGCCGCCGAGCGCTCAATCGCAGGCAGGAGGGGAATATCGTTCTCCTCAGTCAGGCGTAACGTCGCGGCGGCGGTTATAGTGTTAATTTTCATCACCTCAGCATAGCAGCCTCCGGGAGAAATGTATGGAGCTTACCGCCGTTCCCGCCACCCAGTTCAGCATTGAGCAGCTGACGACGATCCTCTGCGACTGTTTCGAAGATTATCTCGTTCCCGTCACGCTGTCGGTGGAGGTTTTTGTCCAGCGTTTTAGCGCCGAAGGGCTGAGCCTGCTGGATTCTCGCGTCTGGCTGGATGGTGATGTCCCCGCCGCGATGGCGGTCGTCGCCCGACGCGGCGATGAAGCCCGGCTGGCGGCGTTCGCGGTGCGGCCCGCGTATCGCGGAAAGGGCGTTGGCCGCCGGCTGATGACGCCGCTTATCGACGCGCTGCGCGCGCAGGGCGTACGGCAGATGTGGCTGGAGGTTATCCGCGACAACCATGCCGCGGTGGCGCTGTATCAATCGCTGGGCTTCGAGGTGCGGCACGGGCTGTGCGGCTATCTGAGCGCGCAGGCCGCGAGCGGGGAGTCATCCGTATTGCAGGAGTATGACGTGCTGGCGCTGACGCGTAGGGCCGGCGCCGAGATTAACGGCCAGCTGCCGTGGCTGATGGACCCGCTAACCTTCAGCACCCTCCCGTGCCGGGCGTTGAGCCTTCATCAGCAGGCTTTCGCCGTGCTGGCGACCTTATCCAGCAGGCCGCAGCTGCAGTTTTTATGGGTCGATCCCGCCGCCCGCGGGCGCGGGCTGGGACAGGAAATGTTGAGGGCGCTCGCCCAACGCTTTCCCGGCCTCGGGACGTCGGTGACCATCCCGGAGCGCTTTACGCCGCTGTTTCACGCCGCCGGCTATACGCCCATGGCATTAAAACAGTATGAGATGAGCGCGGCCTTGAGCGCCCTGCCGTCGGCAGGGCGTTAAGATTCAGCCGTTACGCGGGTCGCTAATCGGCTGTCGGACCAGGAAAATATAGGCCAGCGCGCCGAGGGCGGTCACGCAGCCGCAGATAATCAGCGCCAGCTGGAATGAATGGGTGGTATCGACGATAAACCCGGTCACTACCGGCGCAAAGGAGGCGCAGATAAAGCTGGCGAAGTTCTGGATGCTGCCGACGGACGCGGTCATCCTTGAGGCCACCGCGACGTGAATCAATCCCCAGCAGGAGGTGCCGGCAAAGTGGATGCAGAACAGCGCCATACCGATTAACAGCACCGCGACGATAGAGGTGGTGGCCTGCGGCACAACAAGGGTAAAGGCGGCGGAGCAGAACATCCCGGCAATAATGCAAATTTTGCGGCTTTTGATCGGCGCCATGCCGCCTTTGACCAGCCAGTCGGTGACGTAGCCGTTGATGAGCATCCCGGCGGCGCCGAACAGGAAAGGAATGGCGGCCATAAAACCGGTACTTTTCAGATCGAGGTTATATGCCGTTTGCAGGTAGCCCGGCAGCCAGGCCAGATACAGCCATGCGGTATAGTTGATGCCGCTGAAGCCCAGCATCATTCCCCACATGGTTTTGTTTTTAAACAGGCTGCGCCATTCGGCAAAGCTTAGCGGGTCGCGGCGAACGTTGACGCTCCCGGCGTTAAGGTAGGCCTGCTCGTCGGCGGTGAGAGCGATATCCTCCCGGTTGCGATAGAGCATATACCAGCCGATAGCGACGAAGATCCCCAGCAAGCCGATGGTGATAAACATCCCGCGCCAGCCCATCATCAGCATCATGGCGGCCAGGATTGGCGGGCTGATGGCGACGCCAATGGTCGACGCGGCGTTAAAGAAACCCATCGGGCGGCCGCGCTCTTTAATATTAAACCAGTCGTTGATCACCTTGACGCCGCAGGGGTTCATCGGCGCTTCGCCGATCCCCATGCCGATACGCACCAGCACGAACTGGGTAAAGCTGTGCACCATTCCGGAGACCGCCTGAAACAGCGACCAGAAAAACATACCCAGCCCGAGCATGATGCGCGGACCTTTACGGTCCAGCAGCGGCCCGCAGGGGAGCTGGGCGATACCGTAGGCCAGCGAGAAAACGGACAGCAGCGCCCCGATTTCGGTGGCGCTCAGCCCCAACTCCTCGCGAATCGTTAAGTTCGCGACGGACAATGAACTTCTGTCGAGGTAGTTGATTACCGCCGCAAGAAATAACAGGATCATTGTCGTTGTCTGAATTTTTTTAATGCGAGTGCTACGCGTTAACGTATTATCTAACGGAACTGAAATCGTCTCCGCTTTCCCTTTTTTAAAGGTTGTCTGCGGGTCGATAGTTATATTTTGTTGTTCCACGCCTGACTCCTGGCTATTCTATTTGAACGACAAGTGACATCGAATGGTTTAAACACCACCCACCTATTTCACAGTAAAGTAAGTCGACTTGTTTTCAGCATAAATAACCTTTTTTACGGCATTGGTTTATGTTTTGAGATTTGTGCTGCTGATAATCATTTTCTGTTTTTAATCGGTACTTAATGAGCCAGGGATTCGCTCTGTTTGAGCGAGTTAATCATCGATTGCTTCGCCGAGTTCAGGTGGTTACGCAGCGCCAGGTTGGCGTCCAGATCGCTGCGGCAGATGAGGGCGCTGAGGATGGTCATATGTTCATCAATGGCGATGATATTGCGCTGTTTAAGATCGCTTTCATCCCACTGATAGTGAAAGTGGAAGATCACGGAAATAATTTCAAGTGATTGATTAAAAAATATATTTTCCGCAGCGGACAGCAGCAGCGTATGAAAGTCGCGATCGAGCTGCGAAAACATACGAAAGCTGTCGCCGATGCTGTCCCGCAGGGCGCGATGGCGCTCAAGCAGGGTTCTGGCCTGCAGCCAGCGGGCGTCGTTATCCGGCAGGTTGAGGAAGTGCTGAAGCGCGTGGGTTTCCAGCATTTCCCGCAGTTCGAACAACTGCTCGGCCCAGGATAACTCAAACTTCTTCATGTTCCACTGGCCGCGCTTTTCGCTTTCAATCAGGTTGTAGCGGCTGAATTTCAACAAAAACTCTCTGACCACCACCGGGCTGACGCCCGCCGCCCGCGCCAGCTGTAGTTCGGAGAACATCTCCCCGGCGCGCAGTTGGCGCTGGTTGATCATGGTGAAAAACGCCTGTTCGAAGAGACGATTCTGTTCGGCCAGCGAGGCGCTGGCGCCATCGAAGCCGTCCTGCACCTCCGGCTGGCGGAGGATCTGGTAATCCTGCTTGACCTGGTGCAGCACGCCGCGCTCGCATAAGTGGCTGAGGATGTGGCGCACGGTGGTGCGGCTGATGTTGTACATCTCCGCCAGCGCGCTTTGTGAGGGTAGCGGCGAGGGGAGAAAGCCGCGTGCCATATCGTTAATGACCTGGTTAATGACGTTGTGACGAAGATTTTGCGAGCGGCTCATAATAGGTTTCCTGTTTTTTCGCTATTAAAGCCGGATTTAAAACAGTTTTGTGCGCGAGATTTCACAATTTTTGCAATGAATTTATTCTCACCTCTGTTTTTCATCGATATCTAAGCCAACAAATACGGAGGCAATTATTATGACGTCGATGAATACACTAGTGTGTCAAGAACCCAAAAAATTTCACTGGGAAAAACGCCAGATTCCCATTCCCGGTGACGATGAGGTTCTCATTAAAATAAAAACGGTGGGGATTTGTGGCACGGATATTCACGCATGGGGCGGCAATCAACCTTTTTTTAGCTATCCGCGCGTTCTTGGTCATGAAATATGCGGCGAGATAATCGGGCTTGGTAAAAATATTCTTAATCTGAAAAGCGGCCAGCAGGTTGCCGTCATTCCCTACGTCGCCTGCCGCCAGTGTCCGGCCTGCCTGAGCGGCCGGACAAACTGCTGCGAGAAGATTTCCGTTATCGGCGTGCATCGGGACGGCGGGTTTAGCGAGTACCTCAGCGTGCCGGTCAAAAATCTGCTGGTGGTGGATGACGTCGAGCCGGAAGCCGCGGCGCTGATTGAACCCTTCGCCATCAGCGCCCACGCGGTGCGTCGCGCCGCTATCCGGGCGGGAGAGCAGGTGCTGGTGGTTGGCGCGGGCCCCATCGGCCTTGGGGCGGCGGCTATCGCCAAAGCCGACGGGGCGCAGGTGGTGGTGGCGGACACCAGTCCAGCGCGGCGCGAACACGTGGCGCAGCATCTCGGCCTGAGCACCCTCGATCCTTCCGACCCGCAGTTTATCGAACAGCTGTGCGCAGCCTTCGGCGGTTCTCTGGCGCAAAAAGTGATCGACGCCACCGGGAATCAGCATGCGATGAACAACACGGTGAATTTAATCCGCCACGGCGGCAGCATCATATTCGTTGGCCTGTTTAAAGGTGAACTGCAGTTCTCAGACCCGGAATTTCATAAGAAAGAGACCACCATGATGGGCAGCCGCAATGCGACGGAAGAGGATTTTGCCAAAGTCGGGCGGCTGATGGCCGAGGGGAAAATCACCGCCAGGATGATGCTGACCCACCGTTACGATTTCAGATCGCTGGCGGACATTTACGAAAGCGAAGTGATTAATAATCGCCAGCTGATCAAAGGCGTCATTCATTTTTAGCAGGTAAACTCATGAAATCGTTAAACAGACAAGATTTTCCCGGGCCGCAGTACCCGACGCGCGCGATTCAGTTCGGCGAGGGCAACTTCCTGCGGGCATTTATCGACTGGCAGCTGGATCTGTTGAATGAGAAAACCGATCTGGCGGCAGGCGTGACCATCGTTCGCCCGATCAACACTGAGTTTCCGCCGTCGCTCAATACCCAGGACGGACTCTACACCACGGTGATCCGCGGGCTGGACGAACGCGGCGAGGCGGTGAGCGAGGCGCGGATTATTCGCTCCGTAAACAATGAAATTAATCCCTGGCAGGATTTTGCCAGCTATCTGGCGCTGGCTCGAAATCCGGCGATCGCGTTCGTATTTTCAAATACCACCGAAGCGGGCATCAGCTATCACGCCGGAGACCGGCCTGACGATAAGCCGCCGGTGAGTTTCCCGGCGAAGCTGGCCCAGCTGCTGCTCGAACGGTTCCGCCATTTCAACGGCGCAGCGGATAAGGGCTGGACGATTATCCCGTGTGAGCTGATTGACTACAACGGCGAAGCGCTGAAGGCGCTGGTGCTGCGCTACGCCGAAGAGTGGCAATTGCCCGCGGCTTTTCGCGACTGGGTTGAGACCGCCAATACGTTTTGTTCAACGCTGGTTGACCGCATCGTCACCGGCTACCCGCGTGATGAAGCAGAAAAGCTGGAGGCGGAGCTGGGCTACCGTGATGCTTTCCTCGATACCGCCGAATATTTCTGGCTGTTCGTTATCCAGGGACCGCGGGCGCTGGCGGAAAAGCTGCGGCTTGACCGCTGCCCGCTCAATATTCATATCGTAGAGGATATCCGGCCCTACAAAGAGCGCAAAGTCGCCATTCTTAACGGCGCGCACACCGCGCTGGTCCCGGTGGCGTGGCTGTGCGGCGTGGATACCGTCGGCGAAGCGATGCGCGACGAAGCCATTCGCCACTATGTGCAGCAAACCATCGACGAGGAGATTATCCCGGCGCTGGATTTGCCCGCCGATGAGCTACGCCAGTTTGCTGATGCCGTTACCGGACGCTTTCTCAACCCGTTTATCCGCCATCAGCTGCTCTCCATCGCCCTGAACGGGATGACCAAGTTTCGCACCCGGATCCTGCCGCAGCTGCTGGCGAATACCCGCCAGCATGGCGTCATTCCGCCGCGCTTAACCTTCGCCCTGGCGGCGCTTATCGCCTTCTACCGCGGCCAGCGTGACGGGCAGACGTATCCGTTACAGGATGATGACGTCTGGTTAACTCGTTTTGCCGAAGGGTGGGCACAGGTGGCCCAGGGCCGCCCGCTGGGTGAGCTGGTGACGGAGGTTTTGCAGGATACCGCGCACTGGGGTGAGGATCTGACGGCAATACCGGGGCTTGCCGAACAGGTCACGCGGTATCTGGAAGTGATTTTGAGCGCGGGGATGCGGGAGGCCCTGTCGCGGCTGTAGTCGGTTTGTTGTGCGGCGCCCGCGGATTTGGGCGTCGTTTTTTTTTGTGCTCTGAACCGCAAAAAATGAATTAAGCGCCAACGCCTGGCGGATTTCCCGCATCATAAGCCCCTGACAGGCGAAGAGGGGGGATGCGATGCGTAAAACGGAACTGTTGGCTTTTCTGCAAAATCAGACCGATTTTTTTGATCCGGATAATCTGAGCGAGGTCTTTACCGCCAGCTATCTCGCCGGGCGTTTTGCGATGCAAAGAAACACCGCCAGCCACTACCTGAATCAACTGGTGGCCCAGGATGTGCTGGTGAAGATCAATACCCGGCCGGTCTATTTTCTGCATAAGGCCGCCTTCTGCCAGCAGTTTTTCCCTCTTTCGCGCAGCGAGTACGTCAGCATGGCGGAGCTGCTGGCGGAGAGCGACCGACAGCCGGAGCAGGCGGATCATTTCTCATTGCTGACCGGCCATGACGGCAGCCTGCGCAAGCCTATCGAACAGATGAAAACCGCGCTGTTTTATCCTAACGGCGGCCTACCGCTGCTGATTACCGGCGACAGCGGTACCGGTAAGAGCTATATGGCGGAGCTGATGCACGAGTTTGCCATCGCCCAGGGACTGCTGGCGCCCGATGCGCCCTTTGTCAGCTTCAACTGCGCCCAGTACGCCAGTAACCCGGAGCTGCTGGCCGCCAACCTGTTTGGCTACGTTAAAGGCGCGTTTACCGGCGCGCAGGGGGATAAAGCCGGGGCCTTTGAGGCGGCAAACGGCGGCGTGCTGTTTCTCGATGAAGTCCATCGTCTGGATGCGCAGGGGCAGGAGAAGCTCTTCACCTGGCTGGATCGCAAGGAGATCTATCGGGTGGGGGAAACGGCGCAGGGGATGCCGATTTCTCTGCGGCTGGTGTTTGCCACTACCGAAGATATTCACAGCACTTTTCTGACCACCTTTATTCGCCGTATTCCGATCCTCGTTAGCCTGCCTGATTTACAAAACCGCAGCCGCCACGAAAAAGAAGCGTTAACGCTGCAGTTTTTCTGGCAGGAGGCGCGCACGTTGGCCGCCCGGCTGCAGCTGACGCCCCGGCTGCTACAGGTGCTGACGCACTATGTTTATCGCGGTAACGTCGGTGAGCTGAAGAATGTGGTGAAGTACGCCGTTGCGTCGGCCTGGGCCAGGTGTCCGGGCAGCGAGATGCTTAACGTCACGCTGCACGATCTGCCGGAAAATATCATGGCCGCGACGCCAGCGCTCAGCGAACCGATGGGCCAGCAGGAGCCGCTGCTTATCGAACCGCAGACCAGTCTGGTCTGGCTGCTGCGCGCGCGCGATCCGGTTCAGGGGCTGATCTACGATACTCAGTGCCGCGTTCTGGCGCTATATGAAGCGGTATTGAGTAAAAAAACGGTCTGGGAAGAGGCGCAAAAAAGCATGGGCGAGGAGATTGAAACCCTCTTCGATCGGCTGATTTTCGATAATCACGATGCTAATAGTTCGCATCTGCTGCTGCTGCTGACTCATCAGGCGCGGGAAGAGTTTTATCGCCTTGAAAAGCGCTTCAATATCCAGTTTAACGGCAACTGTATTTACGCCCTTAGCCACTACCTGATACATCGCTCTCGTCAGGCGCACTCCACCATGAGCACCGAGAAAAGCCGCCAGCTGGAGGATTTCCTGGCGCAAAAGTTTCCGCTGCTGTATCGCTTTTGTGAAGAGATCCTCGCCGCGCTGGCGCTGAAGCTGGATATTGAACCCCGGCGCATTGATCTGCTGCTGCTGGTGCTGTGGTTACAGAAAAACGGCGCCATCAGCCAGCAGCAGGTTACCCGGGCGATCGTTCTCGCCCACGGCTACGCCACCGCCAGCAGCATCGCCAACGTGGCGAACCGGTTGCTGAAAAGCCAGCTGTTTGAGTCATTCGATATGCCGCTCGACGTGACGCCGGAGGCTATCGCCGACCAGGTGATGGCCTATATCGAGAGCCACGCGCTGGCCTCCGGGCTGATCATCCTGGTCGATATGGGATCGCTGAACGCCATTCACAGCCACTTTAACCGCCGTCTGACTACGCCGGTGGCGATTATTAATAACGTCTCGACCGGGATGGCGATGTACGTCGGGGAGCGGATTTTGCAGGGCGATATGCTGGAAGATATTGTCCGTGAGATTGGCGATGACCTCGCGGTTGAGCATCAGCTCTATTATCCGCAGGCGGACAAACCGCGGGCGATTCTCACGACCTGCGCCACCGGCCTGGGGGCGGCGGCGAATCTGTCGGCGCTGTTAAAAGCCAGTATTCCCGAAGCGCTCGGCATCGATATTGTGGCCTGCGATGTGGACACGCTCGCCGATCCCGCGCGGCGGGAGCCGATGCTCAGCCGCTACGAGGTGCTGGCTATCGTCGGTACTCTCGATCCGCATCTTGCCGATCTGCCGTGGATCTCGCTGGATTCGCTGATTTCCGGCCAGGGCAGCCGCCCGCTGATGCGTATCTTCGGCGAGCTGGCCTCCTCTGAACAGGTCAGCGAGATCAATAACCTGATCCTGAAAAATTTCTCGCTGCGCCGGGTGATCGAGTCGGTGACGATCCTTGATACCGGTAAAGTGATCAATCAGGTCGAGCAGTTTTTACTGCGCTATGAGCATCTGGCCGGCTGCGACGTGCCCAACGATCGCAAGGTGGCGCTGTACGTGCATATCAGCTGTCTGATTGAACGCCTGATCCGCAACGCGTCGCCATCCCATTATTCCGGAAGGCAGTGTCCGGAGAGCGAGCTGGTTATTCTGCGCGAGGCCTTTAGTGTCATTGAGAGCGGATATAGTGTCAAAATCCCCGCCGTGGAGCTGTATTACATTCACGATATCCTGACGCGGGAAACAGAATTTATTCAGGAAGATCAAGAGTTTTAGTTCCCTTCCTCCGTTCGTCCTTGCGCTAACCGGCGCGCCACTGTTTCTGGCACGCCGGTTGCAATTAAGAAAGCAGTGGAATGCGCTTTCGAGGTAAGGATGAAACGACACTATATTTTTGCCAGCCATGGCACCTTTGCTAACGGCCTGCTGAACTCCGTGGAGCTGATCCTCGGTAAGCAGCCGGATATTCATACTCTGTGCGCCTACGTCGAAGAGGAGGCCGATCTGACGCAGCAGGTGGAGACGCTGCTGGCGCGTTTTCCCGCCGAGGATGAGCTGATTGTCATTACGGATATTTTCGCCGGTAGCGTCAATAATGAGTTTGTGCGTTTTTTAGCGCGCCCTAATTTTCATTTATTGTCCGGTTTAAACCTGCCGCTGATTATTGATTTGCTTATTTCCGCAGGGGAAGAAAATACCGAGAAATTAATTTCTGAAGCATTAACAAGCGCCAAAGAGAGCATTCAGTACTGCAATCACACGATTGCCAGTGCGATGACCGTTGATAAAGACTTCTGAAATGAGGGAACACCATGATTACGCTATTAAGGGTAGACCATCGATTACTCCACGGCCAGGTCGCCTTTTCCTGGACCCAGTATGTCGGGGCTGATTGCATTTTAATTGCCAACGATAATGTCCCCACCGATGAGCTGCGAAAAACCACGATTAAGCTCGCCAAGCCGCCTTCGGTAAAGCTGGTGATTAAAAATATTGACGACGCTATTGAGGCGATAAAAAGCGGCGTTACGGATAAATATAATCTCTTTATCGTCGTGGAGTCGGTGAATGACGCCTGGCGTATTGCCAGCGCCGTCGCGGAAATAAAAAGCATTAATCTCGGTGGGATTAAGGCTAAAGAGGGCAGTAAAAATATCTCTAAGGCGATTAATTTACTCCCGGAAGAGATAGAGCAGCTGCAGCAACTGGTCGGGAAAGGCGTCGAGGTTGAGATCCGCCAGGTCCCTAACGATCGCAAACAGCTTTTTGCGGAATGCGTTTAATTCCGGAGGACAGATTATGGTAGAGGCTCTCTTACTGGGTCTGGTGGCGTTTATCGCGCAATCGGAATATGCATTAGGGACGTCGCTGATTTCGCGGCCAATCGTCACCGGGCTGCTGACCGGGCTGGTGCTGGGGGATGTGCAGACCGGCGTCATCATGGGCGCGACGCTCGAGCTGGCGTTTATCGGATCTTTCTCCGTCGGTGCGTCGATACCGCCTGACGTGGTGACCGGCGGCATTCTCGGGGTGGCGTTCGCCATTACCTCCGGCGCGGGAACGGAAACGGCGCTGCTGCTTGGCCTGCCTATCGCCACCCTGACGCTGATCCTGAAAAACGTTTATCTGGGGATGTTTATCCCGATGCTCAGCCAGAAGGCTGACGGCTACGCGGAACGGGCGGATACGCGGGGCATTGAGCGGATGCATCTGATTGCCGGCTTCGGGCTGTCGCTGATGCTGGCCACGGTGGTGACCGTTTCATTCCTGGTCGGCAGCAACGCGGTGAAATCCCTGCTCGATACCATCCCGGAATTTATCAAACACGGGCTCAGCGTCGCTACCGGCATCATTCCGGCCCTCGGCTTCGCGATGCTCGCCAGGCTGCTGATTAACAAGAAAGTCGCGCCGTACTTTTTCCTTGGCTTCGTGCTGATGGCCTACCTGAAAATCCCGGTGACCGGCATCGCCATTCTCGGCGCTATCGTGGCGGTGGTCATGGTTAACGTCACCGCGTTGAGCTCACCTCGTACGACGACAGAACAAGGAGTCAGCGATGACGACGAAGATGATTTCTGAAGAGACCCTGCGCCCGCAGGAGCAAGAAGAGACCCGTATTACGCCACGAGATTTACGCCGGGTGTTCTGGCGCTCCTTCCAGATGGAGTTCTCGTGGAACTATGAGCGGCAGATGAATCTCGCCTTTGTTTACGCGCTGATTCCGGTGCTGAAAAAGCTCTATCCGCGCAAAGAGGAGCTGGCCGCAGCGTTGAAACGGCATCTGGTGTTCTTCAATACCACGCCGCATATCGTCACATTACTGCTGGGGATCACCACGGCGATGGAGGAGAAAAACAGCCAGCAGAAAAATATGGACGCCAACGCGATTGATAACGTTAAAGCGTCGCTGATGGGGCCGCTGGCCGGGCTGGGGGACTCCTTTTTCTGGGGCACGCTGCGGCTGATCGCCACCGGCATCGGCACCAGTCTGGCGCTGAAGGGCAATATTCTCGGGCCAATCTTGTTTCTGCTGGTGTTTAACGTGCCCCATATCCTGGTGCGCTGGTTCTTTACCCGCTGGGGCTATGTGCTGGGCACCGGGGTGCTGCAGCGGATCCAGAAGAGCGGAATGATGGAGAGCCTGACCTACGGGGCGTCGATTATCGGCCTGATGGTGGTGGGCGCGATGACCGCCTCAATGATTGATATCACCATCCCTGTCTCTTTCGGCGCCGGGGAGGCGAAAACCCAGGTACAGGACATTATCAACGACATTCTGCCCTGCATGTTGCCGCTGCTGAGTTTCGGCATCGTCTACTGGCTGCTGGGGCGCAAGGTTAAGCCGCTCTCGATTATCGGCGGGATGGCGCTGGTGGGCATTCTGGGTTCGTGGATTGGCTTGTTTTAACGGGAGGCGAAAATGGTACCAACGATGATGACCTATATCAGCGAAGAGTCGGCTTGTCTGGCGCAGATCCTGCGCGACTATCGGCAAAAGCTGGCGGCGATTGAGGATTTCGCCCGCCAGCACCCGGTGCGCCGCATTCTGCTGCTGGCGACCGGATCGTCGCTCAACGCCGCCCTGTGCGCGCGCTATTTCTTTGAACAGCGTTTCGGCGTGCTGGTGGAGATTAAAGAGCCGTACAACTTTACGCATTATGAGGCGGTCGATCCGCATACCGATCTGGTGGTGGCGATTTCACAAAGCGGAAAAAGCGCCTCGACGCTGGAGGCGATGCGTAAGGTGCAGGCATTGAGCCTGCCGGTTTTTGCCCTGACCTCCGACCCGCAAAGCCCGATAGCCCTGGCCTGCGATGGCGTTCTGGATATCAATACCGGCATTGAGAGCGTGGGGTTTGTCACCCGCGGATTTAGCGCGACGGTGCTGAATTTGCTGCTGATGGCGCTGATGATAGCCCGTGTCCAGGGAACAGCCAGCGAGGCCGAGGAGCAGCGCTATCTTGACGAGCTGCAGCGGCTGGCGGCGGCGATCCCGGATGTGATAGCTCGCACCTCGCGGTTTATCGAGCGGCATGGCGAAACGCTGCGGGGCGGCGAGCGCTTTGTCGCCACCGGCTATGGCGCGCTGGTTGGCGTGGCGAAGGAGTTCGAAACCAAATTTACTGAGACGGTGCGCGTCCCTTCCAGCGGATTTGAGCTTGAGGCCTATATGCACGGCCCCTATCTGGAGGCGAACGCCCGTCACGTGATGCTGTTTATCGAAGATGCGCCGGATGCGCGGACCCGGGCGCTGCGGGACTATATGGCGCCGTCCATTGCCCGGGCCTTTACGCTGACGCTCAGCGACGAAGAGGATGAGCAGGCGCTGGCGCTGAGCTGTCCGTGCGACCATCACCTGGCGCCGCTGCTGCTGATCGTTCCTGTCCAGATGCTGGCATGGCATACCGCCCGACTAAAAGGGATCGATCTGGCAAAACGTATTTTTGACGATTTTGACCGCGTATTAAAAAGTAAAATCTGATTATTCAGGAGAATAACTATGTTGGGTTTTAATCAGGACGAGTACCTGACCAGTGCTCGCGAGATCATCGCTGCGCGCAAACAGGCGGAAGCCGTCGCCGATGATATTTATCACAGCGGCTGTAGCGCGTTATTTTTCGCCTCGGTAGGCGGTTCTTTGGCGCCGATGATGGCAATAAATGAGTTTGCAAAAGAATTAACCAGCGTGCCGGTTTACCTTGAGCAGGCGGCGGAATTAATTCATCGTGGACACAAAAAATTAAATAAAGATGCGGTGGTGGTGACGCTATCCAAGTCCGGCGATACCAAAGAGTCGGTAGCCATTGCAGAATGGTGCAAAGCGCAGGGGATTCGCGTGGTGGCCATTACCCGTAATGCCGATTCGCCATTAGCCGAGGCCGCCAGCTGGCATATTCCGATGTGCCACAAGAACGGCGTGGAATATGAATATATGCTGCTGTACTGGTTATTCTTCCGCGTGATTTATCGTCACGGCGACTTTGCCGATTACGATCGTTTTGCCAGCCAGCTGGAATTACTGCCGGAAAATTTGTTGCAGGCTAAACGCCAGTTCGATCCGCAGGCGGATAAAATCGCCGCTCAATATCATACCAGTGATTACATGATGTGGATTGGCGGCGCGGAAATGTGGGGCGAGGTTTATCTGTTCTCGATGTGTATTCTGGAAGAGATGCAGTGGAAGCGGACCAAGTCGGTGAGTTCGGCCGAGTTTTTCCACGGCACGCTCGAGCTGCTGGAAAAAGAGGTCCCGCTGTTCCTGGTCAAAGGCGAGGGTAAATGCCGGGCGCTGGATGAGCGCGTCGAGCGCTTCGCTGAGAAGATCACCGACCATCTGGTGGTGATCGACCCGCGCGACTATCCGCTGAACGGTATTGATGACGCCTTCCGCTGGATTATGGCGCCGTGCGTGGTGTCGACCCTGCTGGTGGACAGGCTGGCGGCCCACTTTGAACATCACACTGGCCACGATCTGAATATCCGCCGTTATTACCGTCAGTTTGATTACTAACTCTTGCCTGTAGCGGCCAGCCCGGCTGGCCGCTACGCTATTCTCCGAGGCGCTTCCCAGAAAATCATCGCCAATCCCAACCGGATAAAAACCGGTGGTAGAGTCCGGCTTTCCTTCTCTTTCAGGCAAGCGGATGGCCATGAAAAAACGAATGACCTCGACGCCGCATGATGCGGTGTTTAAACGATTTCTTCGCCACCCGGAGACGGCGAATGATTTCCTCACGCTGTACCTGCCGGAGGAAATCCGCCAGCAGTGTGATTTTGCCACCCTGCGCCTGGAGTCGGCGAGCTTTGTCGATGAAGATCTGCGCGCCTGGTACTCTGATGTGCTGTGGTCGGTACAAACCACCTCCGGCCCGGGGTATGTCTATGTGGTGATAGAGCATCAAAGCTCGCCGGATAATCATATGGCGTTTCGCCTGATGCGCTATGCGATTGCCGCGATGCAGCGCCACCTCGACGCCGGGCATAAAGAGCTGCCGCTGGTGGTGCCGATGCTTTTCTATCATGGCGCGACCAGTCCCTATCCTTTCTCCCTGAACTGGCTGGATGAATTTGCCGACCCGCAGATGGCTAAGACGCTGTATGGCCGCCCGTTTCCGCTGATTGACGTTACGGCGATGCCGGATGACGAGATCGTCCAGCATCGACGGGTCGCGCTGCTGGAGCTGATGCAAAAGCATATTCGCCAGCGCGATCTCAGCGGGATCACGGAGTCGTTGGCGACCCTTGTGATGCTGGGATACACTAACCGCAGACAGTTGCGAGTGCTGTTTCACTATATGCTGCAGTACGGCAATACCGCCGACCCGAGCGTGTTTCTCCGCCGGTTGGCCCGCCGTCTGCCACAGTATGAGGAGAGGTTGATGTCTATCGCTCAAAAACTTAAGCAGGAAGGTTGGCAAGAGGGGAAGCAGGAGGGGATGCGGGAAGGGATACAAGAAGGTCGCCAGGAAGGCCTGCAGGAAGGGAGCCGACGGGAGGCGCTACGCATTGCCAGCAGCATGCTGCAGGACGGCTTAGATAAAGAGACGGTACAGCGGATCACCGGGCTTTCGGCGGATGAATTAAAGCCGCTGCATTGTTGATATCCTGCCCCTGATACTATGGCCCGGCGTAAAAAGCCGCCGGGCGCGCTTGTTTTATCCTTCGCTTTTCACCACTTTGATTTCAACCATGCCGATACCGAGCTGGCGTGGGGAGTGGCCGAGAATATTCCCCTCGTTGGTCGACTGCGGATCCGGCGGGGCAATCGTTAGCGTATTGCTGTGCGCCGGGTTATCGAAATGCAGGGTAGTGGTGGTGACATCGTTCGCCAAAGTGAGCGTTTGTTCGCTGTTGCCCACGCGTACCGGAATCGGTTTATTGGCGTTCGGCCCGTAGGCTTTGGCAGTAATCACCAGGTCGAATTTCTCAGGCAGCGGCTCTTTATATTCAATTTTCACTTCACTGCCGAGCTGCGCGTTAGACCAGCGTCCCCATGATTCCGGGCGAGAGATGCCGCTGAATTGCTTCACCTCTTCCGGCGCGCCGGCCACGTTGAACAGGAAACTGTCGGCTTTATAGCGAATATCGTTATCGACAATCTTCAGCGTATCGACGTTGCCCTTATAACGTTCCATATCGATAAGGGTATCTTTAAAGGCGGTTTTACCCTGCCACAGGGCCTTGTCAACGCGCTGGACCTGTTGTTCGCCGCCCAACTGGCCCTGCGATACGCACCAGTCGGTGGAGAGCGCCAGCTCCGGCGACCATAGCTGGCCCATTTTGTAGCAGCGGTCGACCCAGACGAAGTTATCGCGCGGCGCGAAGTCGGCCAGCTGGAAGCGCAGCGGCGCGGAGTATTCGCTCTCCGGCAGCGGCTCAACGCGCTTATCGGAGATGCGCAGCAGCAGCGGCAGGCGGAAATGGCTGCCGGAGAAGGAGATCATATTCTTCTGCGAATCGACGGTGAAATTCTTCATCTCTTTGGGGAAATTCCACAGGCGGATGATATCCGGCTTCCACGCCATAACCTTCTCTTTCATATTGAGGAAAACGGTTGAAAGCGACTCCCCGGAAAGGCTGCTGCGGCCAAGACCAATAAAGTTATCGCCGCCGAGAATATCGAGCACCGTCGCGCCGTTATCCATGGTATTACGTTTGACGGCCAGCGTATCCTGCTGGGGTTGATCGCCGCGCAGGATGAAAAACAGATTGCTGCGATCCTGCTTATTCAGATAATCCCAGGCGCTGTTTTTCATCGCCAGGTGATCGGATGAGACCACGATGACCGTATTTTTGAACCACGGCGAGGCTTTAATCTTCTCGATTAACGCCGCGATATGCTCCTGGCTACAGGAAACGGCGCTGAAAGAGAGGTTCTTTTTACCGTCCATATCGTAGCTTTTGCGCTGGCAGGTACGGGAGATAAACCCATCCGGATGATGGGTATCGACCGTCAGAGCGAACAGCGAGAAGCGTTTTCCGGATTGCGAAAGCGCCTCAAATTTTTTCCACGTCTCATCAAGGACGGTATCGTCGTAGAAGCCCCAGTCGTTACGATAAGCTGGGTCGGCGACCGTGGTTTTTAGTTCCTCCGCGCCGTAGAGATGATCGAAGCCGTGCGATTTCAGGAAGACATCTTTCCCGGCGAAGCGCAGGTTCGCCCCCTGGACGAAGTAGTTTTCGTAACCGGAGTTTTTCAGGATATCGCCCAGACAGATATTCTGCGGGAAAAAGCTGGAAACCGAGGCCGAGGCGTTGCCTTCGAACGGCGCGAACAGCGGGATCCCGCACTGGGAGGCGACCATTCCGGCAATCGTGTAGTCGGTACCGGGGAGCTGGGCGGTGTTGCTGAAATCCAGCCCCTCGCTTTTCACTTTACCGAGCTCCGGGGTCAGGTTCGGGAAGGCGTCGTTATCAAAATAAGTGCGCTCAAGGCTTTCGCCGTAGATGTACACCAGGTTCAGTTTTGGGTTCGCGATGCTCTTTGACGGCTCTTTGTAGTAAGCCACGAAGTCAGGGTCGCCATCGCGGGACTGGGATTTGACCAGTTCGCTAATCTGGCGGAAGGCCGGGCTGGCGTCCACGGACGCCAGCGCCAGGACCAGCGCCACCAGGCTGTAACCAAAGTGATGAGGATGATGACGGCGGCGGCGCAGCACCCAGCCGAGTGCGCCAAATACCGCGACCAGCGCCACGACCAGCCCAACGCCCGGCAGAATATATTTGCCCACGCCAGCGCCCGTCAGGCTGTTGGTCAACGTATAAAGTACCGCGTCATTGATACCGTCGCCGGTGAAGTAATTACTGGCGTAGAGGGTAATATTCAGAATAACGAACAGGCCCAGCACCGTGAGCGTGGCGGCGAACCACCAGGTATTACGACCGGCTTTTAACGCGTAAATCATCACCGAGGCAACAAACAGGGCGATGGATAACAACTCTGACACAGCTCATCCTCATTCACACCAGCTGTCGGCTGGCCAGATAGATCTTTTTTCACGCTACACTGTAATTGCAGCGCAATATTGCCGCAATTGTATCGTCATGAATTTGTGCTGTGGTTCAGAATTGGTTTAGAAATCGCCATTTTTGACCCGCTTCACATCTTGTCTGCCAGGGGTTCAGAAGGAGAGATGTTAAAAAACAGAGGTTGCGGCCGCGCTGGCCAAGGTAAAGCGCCAAACGCGGCATTATGCGGCCAGGATCAGGAGAGGAAGCTAACGCCCTGTTTTAATACCAGGTCGCAGGCTTTGGTTTTCACTTTTTCCGCCAGCGGGCTACTGCCGAGGCTATTCAAATTCAGCTGCTGACCGTCTTTGCTACTCAGCAAGCCCTGAAGGCCATCAAGATAGTTGGTGTCTTCTTTTTGTTTTTCCGGCGCGCTGAGACCCAGCTTATCCAGAACCTGATTTTTAATGTTTTCGGTATTGGTTACCGAGGTCAGTTTCTGTTTCGCGCAATAAGACATAATCCCGGCGGCATTATTCATACTGCTGGAAGTCAACGACTGGCTGCCGCCGTTGAGCAAACCGGTCAGCGAAGAGAGGGACATGCCGCCGCTTTGCTGGCTACCGCTCTGGCTGCTGAGCTGGTTCGCGGCGCTGGAAAGAGAATCCTGCCAGGAGGTGGCGTGAGCGCCGAAGGTCAATAGTGCGCCGGCCACCATCGCCGTGCGGAATAACGTTTTTACCGATTTCATAGACATACTCTTCGCCGTGAGTGAACAATGCCCTGATTATAACGCCGGCAGTGTTCAGAAATATCTTAATACTCTTTGCCGGTCACGCGATCGCGGTAGCTGTCCCAGTTGAAGTTGACCCACAGACTATTGCCCAGCCGCATGCGGTCCATGACGCGCTCGCCAAGCAGCTTGTTCATCTCGTCCATGGTGCTGTTAGTCAGCATACCGGTGGGGCGCTTTGACGAAGAGCGGCGATCGACGATCTGGTTAATGATTACCTTTTCGTAGCGTGATTCCGTTTGCATCCCGATTTCGTCAATCACCAGCAGGTCGACCTTGCTCAGGTCGGTGAGAAGCTGCTCTTCGCTGGTTTCCCGGTTGCCGAAGGTATCTTTCATCGCTGACATGATATCGGCGACGGTAATAATCAACACCGACTTACCCCGCAGTAGCAGTTCGTTGCAGATAGCGGCGGCGAGGTGGTTTTTTCCGGTGCCCGGTTTGCCGGAGAAGATAAAGCTGGCGATATTGCCGTCGAACTCCTCGACGTACTGGCGCGCTCGGGACAGCGCAATCATCTGGCCTTCACACTCAACCCGGTAGTTATCCAGCGAGCAGTTCTGGTGCAGCGGTCGGATGCCGGAGCGGTTAAAGGTACGCTGCATTTTCATGGCGCGGTTTTCGCGTTCCAGCGCTTCAGACCGCAGCTTGCCCTGTTCTTTTTGCCATGCCAGCAGCTCCTCACCTGTCTTAAACGCGGGTTCGACATGGGCTGGCATCATTTTTTGCAGGCGCTTCATTAAATCGCCGACATTTTTCATGCTCATCCTCGGAATCCTCGTGGAATATGATTTTCAGGTTCGCTAATTGCGTTGACGTCACGCCGCGGCTGGCCGCCGTTGCTGGCCCGGCCAATCTGTACGCTGCGCGCCAGCTTCTGCTGCCACTGGACATGATGAAAGACTTTACCTTCCGCCTGCCAGTAGGCGACAAATGCGGCCAGCTCTTCCGGCGTAACGGGCTGGCTCAGGGCGATGCCCCACAGCGCGGCCAGACGCTGGAAATCGGCGTCCGGCTGCCAGTCTGCGTACATCGGGAATTTCCCCATCGGTACCGCAACGGGAACCGCCGTCGGCTCGTCAAAAAACTGCGCGTCGAGGGCGATATCGCTATTGGGGCGCGCCAGTTTGGCTTCCAGCTCCAGCAGCTGCGCCAGACGCTCCGGCGTCAGCGCATAGAAGGCGGGGGCATTGTTGGCAAACACGGCGACGGCGCCGCCGGCCGATTTTGCCAGTACCGCTGCGTGATCCTGCATGAAGTCATCCAGACCGCTAAAATCGGTAGTTAATATTCGTGAAGACATAAATCAATCTCAACTCTGAACAACTAAAAGGAGAGGGGTAGCTGCACACATAGTAGCATAGAGGTCGCTCAGGAAGGAGCGCCGCAGGTAACCCGGCGGCGCGGTGAATTAAACGCGCGGACGCTTGCGATACAGCCAAAGCCCCGGGATAGAAAGGCCGATCGATAATGCGCCAACGATGGATGAAGCCTTGAGAAAGTTACTCAGCAGCATAATCATCATCTCTTCCGAGTAGCCGAAATGACTGATTTTGACCGCTGAAATCATCGCGGTATAGGCGGAGATACCGGGGAACATCGGGATCACCGCCGCTACGGTGAAAATCTTCGGGTGCGCCAGATACCAACGGGACCACTGGATCCCAATGCTGCCAACCAGCAGGGCGGCCATGAACGTTGCCCACTCGATATTAAAACCCGCCGTCATCATGACCATGCGCGAGCCGTGGCCGATAGCCCCCAGCAGCGCACACCAGCGCAGCGCCCGCTGCGGAACGTTGAACACCATGGCGAACCCAACGGCGGGGATGGCTGCCAGAGCCATATCCTGCGCCAGCGCGTAGAGATACATAATTATGCCCATCCGCGTAACCCCCACATCGTCATCGCCATCACCACGCCAATACAGGTGGCGAGCGTGAGCAGACTGGCAATGGCCCAGCGCGCCAGGCCGGTATTGATATGCCCTTTAAACATGTCGGCAACGGCGTTGATCAGCGGAAAACCGGGCACCAGCAGCAGTACGCTGGCGGCCATCGCTATCGTCGGCGTGCTGGCGAAAGCGGGCAGGCGCAGCATCAGTCCGGAGATGGTCGTTGCGACGAAGGCGGTGAGGCAGAAATTGATTTGCGGATGCATGGAGCGATGGGTGAGTACCTGACGAATATACATGGCTATCGTACTGGCGCAGAAGGTGACCAGCGCGCCGTCCCAGCCGCCGTTGTTAAGCTTGCAAAAGCAGGCGCAGGAGAGGCCGACCATTAACACCAGCAGCCAGCGTGGATAGCGCAGCGGCTTTATTTGCGCGAATCGTTTTTCGACATCCTTATAATCCAGCAGCTTATGCTCCGCCATAATCACAATATGCTGAACTTCCGTGACGACGTGCATGTTGATGCCGCGATCGGTGTTTTTTCGCGTTGAAGTCAGGCATTCGCCATCTTTGATGGTGGTGAGCACAATCGCATTGGAAGAGATGGCGCTTTCAACGCTATCCATCCCCAACGCCAGGCCCAGACGAGTTGAAAGCTCCTCAACCAGCGCGCTTTCCGCGCCATGCTGTAATAAGAAAAGACCACATTGAATGCACAAGCGCGTGATTGCGCGCTGGGTTGCCCGATCTGCTTGCATAAATACCTGCTGTCCGTGATGCCCGATGCCGTAGTATCTGGCGATACTTTTACCTGAAGTCGTGCTTTCTCTGAGCGGTCAGGATCAAACAATGTGTAAAAAAACACCCGCTCTGCGGGCTCCGTGAAAATTTGAACTCAGCCACACTTCCGTAAAATTGGTGAAAAGTACAATTTTTACGCCATTTTCTCCCTTCTTTTTCCCGGCAGACTTATCAAAAATGCAAATTAAAACTTTTAATAAACAAAAAACAAACAAATAATTAACCTTGCTGAGGCAATCCTATGAAAACACAGGTGGCGATTATCGGCGCGGGTCCATCCGGGCTCCTGTTGGGGCAGCTATTACATCACGCCGGGATTCAGACCGTGATCCTTGAGCGGCAGACGCCCGAGTATGTACTGGGGAGGATCCGCGCGGGCATTCTGGAAAGCGGAACGGTAGAGCTGCTGCGCGAAGCCGGGGCGGCCCGGCGAATGGATGCTGAAGGCCTGATCCATCATGGGGTCGAGTTTCTGTTTGAAGGCAAACGCGTACCGGTTGCGCTGACGGAGCTGACGGAAGGCAAAAGCGTGATGGTATACGGCCAGACTGAGGTGACGCGGGATTTAATGGCGGCGCGGGCGGAAAGTGGCGCCCCGACGATTTATGGCGTTAGCGACGTCACAATTAATGATGCCAAAAGCGATAGACCGTCGGTCTCTTTTGCCTGTAACGGAGAAAACCACCGCCTGGAGTGCGATTTTATTGCCGGTTGCGACGGCTTTCACGGCGTGTCCCGGCAGAGCATTCCGGCAGGGGTTCTGAAAGAGTACGAGAGCGTCTGGCCGTTTGGCTGGCTGGGACTGCTGGCCGACACGCCGCCGGTAAATCCGGAGCTGATTTACGCTCACCACGAACGCGGGTTTGTGTTGTGTAGTCAGCGCTCACTAACCAGAAGCCGCTATTATCTGCAGGTACCGCTTAGCGAAAAGGTAGAGTCCTGGTCTGATGAGCGCTTCTGGAATGAGCTTAAACGGCGTCTCCCTGATGAGTTGTCCAGCAAGTTAGTAACGGGTCACTCACTGGAGAAGAGCATCGCGCCGCTGCGCAGCTATGTGGTAGAGCCGATGCAGTACGGCAAACTATTTCTGCTGGGAGATGCGGCGCATATCGTACCGCCTACCGGGGCAAAAGGGCTGAATCTCGCGGCGTCCGACGTGAACTATTTATGGCGGATCCTGCGCGAGTATTATCACCATGGCCGCGTTGACCTCTTAGCCAGCTACTCGCGTTTGGCGCTGGATCGGGTGTGGAAGGGGGAGCGATTCAGCTGGTTTATGACGCGTCTGCTGCATGATTTTCCGCAGCAAAGCGAGTTCGACAGAAAAATGCAGGCGGCGGATCGTCGTTATTATCTGCAATCACGCGCGGGGTTAACCACTATCGCTGAAAACTATGTTGGTCTGCCGATGGAGCGCGTGGTGTAACACCCAAAATATCAGGAGGCGTGATGCAGGCAGTGAGCACCATTCCCGTTTTCAAACTGTATGGCGAAGAGCAGGGCTGGCCAACGCCCGAACTTCTGCACTGTGAGTCGATACTCCAGCGCAGCCATCTTTATGAATGGCATATCCGCGTGCATCAGCATGCTGAGCTGGTGCAACTGCTGTACCTGCATAAAGGGCGGGCGGAAATTGAAATCGAAGGAACAACCACCGTGATGGTGGAATCCTGTATTCAGGTTGTTCCGGCGCTATGTATTCATGGATTTCGATTTTCGCCGGGCACGGAAGGATACGTTTTATCCCTGGCGTTACCCCTGCTCAGGAGGGTTGAGAATCAGTTTGGTCGCCAGTTGGATCTCCTCGGCCAGCCGCAGTGTGTGCCGGTAAAAGCCTCCCGAGGCCATATTCGGGCGCTGTTTACCGCTTTGCGAGAAGAGTACCGTGAGGAATATGATGCGCGTGAAATGATGCTGCATTCACTGCTGGGAGCGCTGTTGGTCTGGCTGAATCGGCAATATCGCCCGCAGCCGATAGCGGAGGACAAAGCGGAACGCAAGCGTAGCGTGATGCGCCATTTCTCTCGTCTTATAGAAAGCCATTATCGCGAACATCTGCCCTTAGCCGGATATGCCAGTCGGGTGGGGGTATCCGCGACCCATTTAAATTATTTGTGCCATGAATTTTATGGCTGCAGTGCGCTGGGCGTTTTACATCAAAGGTTGATGCTTGAGGCGCGGCGCAACCTGCAGTATACCAGCATGACTATTGCGCAACTTTCTGATTACTTGGGGTTTAATGACGCGGCCTATTTTTCTCGTTTCTTTCGTCGCTATAGCGGTGAATCCCCAAAAGCATTTAGGAAAAAAATAAAATAAAGAAATCTTTATTTAATATATCTTAAGTTAGCGTATCTAACGACGATGTTAACCATTTCTAATTTATTGATGACAACCACCTGTGTTAATGTTAATCATTGGCATGGATAACAGCAATATGTTACTCCTCATTATATAAGTTGGCTTTAGGGTGCGAAATAGCGTACCCGCCAGGGACGATAAAGATTCATTTTGGCAAAATAATTATGATGGCTATTAAATTATTCATCCGATTGTTTTGCGCCGGCGGTGAATCTTCGACAGGAAGCGGAGGGTTTATGTTACCAGGACAGGGTAAGTTCGGCATTATTATCAGTAGAATACCGGTGATGCAGTCCGGTTTGAAGGCCATCGTTGGGGAGCATCTCCCTGATTATGAATTGAGTTTTTGTCGTTCTCAGGATGAGCTAACCCTGCTGCAATTGCGCCGCGCAGTGTTGGTTATCGCTGATCTTTCCGGTGAAATAGAGCATCCAGGAAATATTTGTGAACACTACTACTCTTTAATGACCCAATACAGGGATATACACTGGGTCTTTATGGTAGGTAGCACCTGTTTTCCGTTAGCCGTTCAATTATTAATGCGTCCCGAAAGTACGTTAATTTCAGACAGCAAGCCGGTAAAACGCCTTATCGAAGTGGTTCGCGCCGGTGGTCTTGCCGCTGAGCGTATTAGCCAGACGTTGTTTTCTCCTGAAGTTGAACGCATCGGTGAAGAACAGCAAAAGATGGTCATTTTGACTCTTTCTGAGCGTAAGGTATTGAGGCTGCTTGCAAAAGGGTGGGGAATTAATCAAATTGCTGCTTTATTGAAGAAGAGCAATAAAACCATAAGTGCGCAGAAAAATAGTGCTATGCGCCGCTTATCTCTGCGTAGTAATGCAGAGATGTATGCCTGGATTAATAGTGCACAGGGAATGAAGGAGCTGAATATTTATTCAGCCTATGGAGATCAAACAGAATGGAAAAAGACTTCACAACACGATATATCGCTATCGTAGAGAAATGTGCGATGACGGAAGTGGCTCTTCGCCACATCTTACTTAATGAAAGTGGTAAGAATTATCGTATTCAATTCTTTAAAGATACTAAAGCATTAAAACGAGAGTTTCAGTCTGAAGATTTTTCTGCGATTATTTTTTCCCTTTCAGGGAACCGCAGGTCCCGTCTTGAAAGTTTGCTCTTTCTCCATGAGATCGCGCGTTATTGCCCCGAAACGCAAAGAATTGTCCTGGCTAATGATGAAGCGGAAATGCGTTTGGTTAGCCATTTGACGCCTTCCCGTTTACACGGCATTCTGAATAAATCGGCCTGTCGGATCCAACTGCAGGAATATTTGCTTCAGCTTCTCGAACATAGCTACCAGACTAATGAGGGATCGGTATGTCAAAAGCAGAACATTTCTAGCCAAATTTTGAGCCCAACGGAACATACCATCCTACGATATATGTCTTATGGCTACTCATTACCTGAAATAGCGACACAGCTGGAAAGAAATATTAAAACGATTCGGGCCCATAAGTTCAATGCCATGACCAAGCTTGGCGTCAGTTCTGATATAGGACTACTGAGCGCGGCAGACATTTTAATGCGCCTGTCGGCGAATAATGACGATGCCAGAGTTATGCGCCTTGCTCAGTAGCGCCAACGGTCTATTAAAGACAAACATCAATCCACTCAGCATCAGTCAACTGCGCCATCCGCTCGGGTGAAATGCGAACGGCGCTATGAATTGATCCTGCTGCTGGCAGCACTTCCGGGTACTGCCTCAGTGAGATATCGCAGTACACCGCCAGCGGAACTTCCAGACCAAAGGGGCACACGCCGCCGATGGGGTGTCCCGTTAGCGTAATGACCTCATCGCTGCTGAGCATGCGCGCTTTGGCGCCAAATGCCTCCTTTAGTTTTTTATTATCCAGGCGTGCATCGCCTTTTGCGACAACGAGCACAACCCTTTCTTTTATTTTTAAAGACAGGGTCTTGGCTATTTGCCCGGGTTCAACATTATGTGCCGCTGCGGCTAACGCTACCGTGGCCGTGCTCTGAGTAAGTTCGATGATTTCGATATCGGGGGCGCGCTCAGCAAAAAACTGCCGCACGGACTGCAGACTCATTGGAATCTCCTGATTAAGGCTTGTTAAAAATCTGTCACAAGCTTCGCAAAGTGTAAATATCTCTCGTTGATAATCAAGATTCTTTCTAATTTCTGGATCTCCTTCACATTCGCTGCAACCGGTTACTGTAACCGGTTGCGGTTATTCATGGAGACATGAATACTGACAAGGTAACTTCCCTGCGTCACCTATAACAAAAGAGCCGAAGATGAATCGAACGTACCTGAGCACTAAAGCCTGCGGGTTATCAAATCTGGTCGCCCACTCGCAGAAGCAGATTCATCACAGAGGCAGGATAATCGTTGTTGGGCCTGTTCATCTAGCCTGTCAGGAGGGCTGCTATGTCTGCTAACCATGCTGCATTTAATCTGATATTTCGCTTCGTAGAAAATTACATCAGCCCTGTCGCCGGGCGCATCTCGTCTCAGCGCCATGTGATGGCTATCCGCGACGGTTTTATCTCCGCCATGCCGTTTATGATTGTCGGCTCTTTTCTGCTGGTATTCGCTTATCCGCCGTTTTCACCGGATACCACATGGGGATTTGCCCGCGCCTGGCTGGATCTGGCAAAAGAGTTTGAAGGGCGAATTCTGACGCCGTTCGATATGACGATGGGTATTATGTCGATCTACATTTGCGCCGCGATCGCCTATAACCTCGGCAAGCATTACGAAAAAACCAATCAGCTCGACCCCTTTATGTGCGCCATGCTGTCGATTATGGCCTTCCTGCTGGTGGCGGCGCCAAAAACGAACGGCAACCTGCCGGTAGATAGCCTGGGAGGAACCGGGATATTTACGGCGATTCTTGTAGCGGTCTACTGCGTTGAAATGATGCGTTTCCTGAAAGCGCATAATATTGGTATTCGCCTGCCGGATCAGGTGCCGCCGATGATCAAAAACTCATTTGATCTGCTGATCCCGGTACTGGTTGTCGTCCTGACGCTATATCCCCTGAGCCTGCTTATTCAGCATCATTTTGATATGCTGATCCCTCAGGCCATCATGGCTATCTTTAAACCGCTGGTTTCCGCAGCCGACTCGTTACCCGCCATTTTATTGGCGGTTCTGGTGGGCCACCTGCTGTGGTTTGCGGGTATCCACGGTGCGGCTATTGTTTCCGGCATGCTGCAGATGTTCTGGCTCACTAACCTCGGCATGAACCAGCAGGCTCTGGCGCAGGGGGCGCCGCTGCCGCATATCTTTATGGAAGCGTTCTGGACATTTTTTATTGTGATTGGCGGTTCAGGAGCGACGATGGGGCTGGTGTTCTGCTATCTGCGTAGCCGCTCCGCGCATCTGCGGTCGATTGGCCGCCTGAGCGTGGTGCCAAGCCTGTTTAACATCAACGAGCCGGTCATTTTTGGCACGCCTATTGTGATGAACCCGGTGTTCTTTATTCCCTTCCTGCTGGCGCCGATGGTTAACGCCGTACTGGCCTGGGCTGCCATGAAGATGGATCTCATTGGTCGGGTGATTTCGGTTGTGCCGTGGACCGCCCCGGCACCGATTGGCGGCGCATGGGCGCTGGGTTGGGATTTCCGGGCGGCGATTCTGGTGGTTGTCCTCGCGTGCGTTTCCGCGATTATCTACTTCCCCTTCTTCAAGGTTTATGAGAAACAGCTGTTAGCGCAGGAGGCCGAAGAGGCGCAGCGCATTGCGGAAGAGAGCCAGCAGACGGCATAAAAGCAAACGGGCGGCTGAAATAGCCGCCCGTTGTCGTTATCAAAAGATCATTTCAGCGTGCAGTCCCCGCACTGCTGCACATCCGGCAAGCGATAGCGCTGGCAGCAGGTGCGGCGCACAAGCTGTCCTTCACGTAAAACCACGGTTCGCCACAGCGGGTTATCCTCGCCGTTGGATAGCTGTTTTTCGAAGAAGCAGCGCTGGCGCAGAGCGGCCACTTTTTCATCTCCCAGCAACGTTTTCATTTCTCCCAGATACCAGTTAATCAGGTAGCCAGTATTGTTCCAGATAAGTTTGCCATTAATATCGCCGGTGGCTTCAAGCGCCTGCACGACGGGTTGTAAAGCCGTGGTGACCAGCTTTTCCATCCGGGACTGCGCGGACTCTGTCGGGGAAGTACCTGCTGAATGAACATCAATCCAGAAACAGGCGGCGCGGCCTGACTCATGAAACTCGACGCGCACATGTTCCGGCGCCAGGCTAATGGCGCGTTCTTCGCTCAACAGCGCCAACATTAAAGGGGGCACCAGTAAACCGATGTACCATTGCGCCCAGAGGGACAGCAGCGGTTTTTGCTCACGGGGTTGACCGGGCTGGTGACGATAAATATGGTCGGACCAGGTCGCGATGAACGAACTCAGCGTCGCGGGCTGTGACCACTCAGCCAGAGTTAGCGCATGGGGAGGGGCTTCTTCATTCAGACGGAGAAAATCCAGCAAATGGGGACGTAACGCGCTAATTTTGTCGCGTATCGAATTTGCCAGTTCACGCTCAGCCGAAGGGAGCGGGGCCCGCCAGATGATCTCAGTATTGAATGCGAGTGAACGGTAAGCCATCGAGTGCCAGATACAAATCTAAATGATAATGATTTCTGATACTAATGCCGTGGTCCCGGCTTGGCAAGTGATTTGTCCGCGCGGCGACTCTTGCCGCGCGGTAAAGGATTAGCTGGCGAGAATGATGTTTCTTCCCATGTTTTTGGCTTCGTAGAGCGCGTTATCCGCCCGTTTCAGGGCGCTGTCGATATCAGCATCCACCAGCGGCGTCATACCGATACTAATGGTCACATTGGTCGCGACGCTTTCGTTAAACATATGCGGGATTTTCAGATCGTAGACCCGCTGACGGATGCGCTCTGCGGCCTGAAGGGCGTTCTCCGCGCTGCTGCTGGTCAACAGCACCATGAACTCTTCGCCGCCAAAGCGGGCTACGATATCGCGTGAGCGTACGGCGTTACGAATGGCCGCGGAAACCTGAATTAATGCCTGGTCGCCCATCATATGCCCATAGTGGTCGTTGTAGGCTTTGAAATGGTCAATATCCAGCAGCAGGACGTAATGTCCGGCGCTGTCCAGAGAGAGAACGGTATCCAGACGATTTTGTAAACCCCGACGGTTATACAAGCCGGTAAGCGGATCCAACATACTGAGATCGTTAAGGGTATTACGTTCCTTCAGCAGCTTATCCATTAGTCCCTGGGTGAATATATCGCTGCGTTTCTGAATTAAGCTTTGCAGGGTGATACCCGCAATAGGCAACAAGAAGCACCAGGACATGCGCAACCATTGTTCTCCGCCGCCAAGAATCAGGCAGGTAAAGTAGGTTGGTAAAGAGTGCAAAGTAAAGCCAATGATATTGCTGGAAAAAGCAATAGTGCCAATAAATAACACGCTTAATAAGGCGATCACCAGGTAGTTAAAATGCGGCGGACCCATCATCATTGCTTTTAGCGCAACGTGCCATGCCCAAAGCAGGCCAAATATCAGAGAAATAACCGGAATATTTATTTTGTGCTGAGCGAACTTACAGTGCCACAGCAGCAGGACCGTGCTGCAGGCAACAATCAGAAAACAGGGCAGAGTAAACGTGATGACGGTGAAGAGCGGGCTGACAAGGGATAAGAAAGATGAAACTAAATTAAGCAGTAAAAATAGCCGTAAGGAATACTGATATTTCTGTTCGTAATGGGAGCGCCAGGATTGTGCAGTCATGTCGGAGTTGTCATTATTAATCGTTAAAATTCAATGTGATGTTAGTTTGAAGTGAATAATAAAAAACAGTGCGCAAAATAAGGTTTTTACGAAATAATCAGATTATTTAATATATAATTTCTTTTGCTTAATTTATCACCTTCATGAATGTATGTCATTACTGCAAACGTAAAGAATAAAGGCTTCCCGTTTCCCTGACATGACAAATGATAAAAACTACCATATGATATTGGTTATCATTATCGTTACGAGAGGCGAAAACATGTTGCAGCGAACTTTAGGGAGTGGATGGGGCGTGGTGCTCCCCGGCGTACTGATTGCCGCGCTTGGGTTTGCCGATTTGTCGGTTGATGCCTGGCGCGCATTGGTGGCGCTGGGAATGCTTATGTCAGCGATGATGATTTGGCACCGTCAGCTGCGACATTTCGTTTTGCTGCCGTCATGCGTGGCGTTAGTCAGTGGAATGATGCTGATTATAATGAATGTCAAGCTGATGGGATAAAGCAGAAGGGATAAGAATATTGGTGCGAGGGGGGGGACTTGAACCCCCACGTCCGTAAGGACACTAACACCTGAAGCTAGCGCGTCTACCAATTCCGCCACCTTCGCACAGTATTCTTAATTTTTGATATCGCCTCGTTGGTGCGAGGGGGGGGACTTGAACCCCCACGTCCGTAAGAACACTAACACCTGAAGCTAGCGCGTCTACCAATTCCGCCACCTTCGCCCAGTGCGAGCAATATCAACGTGGATTATGGTGCGAGGGGGGGGACTTGAACCCCCACGTCCGTAAGGACACTAACACCTGAAGCTAGCGCGTCTACCAATTCCGCCACCTTCGCATACCATCGACACTATAAAAGTATCGTTACCACGGAGGCGCATTCTAGTGGTTTTCAGCTATTCGTCAATAGTTAATTGTATCAGTTGGATTGATTGTTGCAAAAATGGGCGGTCAGGGAGGGGAAGCATCGGCGACCAGCGGCTGCTGGCGCCGAAAAAAAACGAGATTATTTCTTCGCCTGACGCGTCATCACCGTTCGGTAGACCTTAAAGCGGCCCGTTTGAGCAATCACTTCATGGAAGCCGAAGATCTCATCCAGCACGTTCGGGTAGGGCAGGAAGGCGTTGGCGACAATGCGGAGCTCTCCGCCGCTGTTGAGATGACGAACGGCGCCGCGGATCAGGGTTTGCGCGGCTTCCAGGCTGGTCTGCAGACCGTCGTGGAAAGGCGGGTTGGAGATGATCATGTCGAAACGGCCGTTTACTTCGGAGAACACGTTGCTGGCGAACACTTCCCCTTCGATGCCGTTAGCGGCGAGCGTAGCGCGACTGGCTTCTACTGCCGGCGCGCTGACGTCGCATAACGTTAAGCGAACTTTAGGCGAGTGGCTGGCCAGCACGGTTGCCAGCACGCCAGCGCCGCAGCCGACGTCCAGCACTTTACCTTTGGTATGCGGGGTGAGCGTGGAAAGCAGCAGCTGGCTACCAATATCCAGCCCGTCGCGGCTGAAGACGCCGGGAAGCGTTTTAATCGTCAGATTCTCCAGCGGGTACTCGCCCCAGTACTGTTCGGGATCGAACGTGGGCTGTTTCTCCAGACGACCGTGATACAGGCCACAGCGGCGCGCGCTGTCGATTTTGCTCAGCGGCGCATACTCCGCCAGCATCTGCTCGGCGCTGCGTACGCCGCTGCGGTTCTCGCCAACCACGAAAATATCAATACCGGTCGGCAGCAGCGAAAGCAGGTTCATCAGCTGAAACTGCGCTTCCGGTTTATTCTTTGGCCAGTAGTAGATCAGCGTATCGCAATCGGCGACATCGCCGGCCTCTGCGACCAGGCTATAACGGGCATTTTCGCCCATCTGGCGGCTCAGTACCTGCCAGTGGTGGAACTGCTGGGTATGGGCGCGGCTGGCGGCCGTGTCCAGACGTGCGGGCAGGTCATCCTGCAGGTCACCGGCAAACAGAACGCGGGCGGACTCGAAATCATCACTGTGGCGCAGCAAGACTTCACTTGCCGGGGTAAAAGCGGACATGAAACACTCCTTCATTGAGACTGGCGCCGATTATACACGTTATCTTTCAGGCTGCCTCTTTGTTGGCGGTGGGACGCGCTCCGACCGCCGCGTAGTTTGTTGGCGCAGATACGACGGATTTGCTATATTGCGCGCTTAATTAACAGGAGTGTTTCGCTATGACATCCCGACGAGACTGGCAATTACAGCAGCTGGGCATCACCCAGTGGTCGCTGCGTCGTCCTGGGGCGTTACAGGGTGAAATCGCTATCTCGCTTCCTGGACATATTCGCCTGGTGATGGTGGCGGAAGAACCGCCATTGCTGAGCGAACCGCTTATCAGCGATATTCTGCGCGCGCTGGCCCTGACGCCGGAGCAGGTGATGCAGCTGACGCCTGAGCGCGTTGCGATGCTGCCTCAGGACGCACGCTGTAATAGCTGGCGGCTGGGCACCGACGCGCCGCTACCGCTGGCGGGCGCACAGATCGCCACGCCCGCTTTCGATGAACTTCAGACCAGTACGCCTGCCCGCATGGCGCTCTGGCAACAGATTTGCGCACATGAACACGATTTCTACCCTCAACCCGGCTGATTTGCCCCGCGCCTGGCAAATTGAAACGCGCGCCCACGCTTTTCCGTGGAGCGAGCAGACGTTTGCCAGTAATCAGGGCGAGCGCTATCTGAATCTTCAACTGTCCGTGGACGGCGTGATGGCGGCTTTTGCCATTACGCAAATCATCCTCGACGAGGCGACGCTGTTCAATATCGCCGTCGACCCCGCGTTTCAGCGTCGCGGTCTGGGCAGGGAACTGCTGGAACAGGTGATTGATGAGGTCGAAAAACGCGGCGTCGTCACGCTGTGGCTGGAGGTGCGCGCGTCTAACGTCGCCGCCATCGCGCTCTATGAAAGCTTAGGCTTTAACGAGGCGACGATTCGCCGCAACTATTACCCCACGGTCGACGGACGTGAGGACGCAATCATTATGGCACTGCCAATCAGTATGTAAGACAAGGTGATACGATGAAGTGGGACTGGATTTTCTTTGATGCCGATGAAACGTTATTTACGTTTGACTCGTTTAGCGGCCTACAGCGGATGTTTCTCGACTATAGCGTGACGTTCTCCGCAGAGGATTTTCAGGACTACCAGGCCGTGAATAAGCCGCTGTGGGTGGATTATCAGAACGGCGCCATTACTTCGCTTCAGCTGCAGCATCAGCGCTTTGACGGTTGGGCGGAGCGCCTGAATGTCCCTCCCGGCGAGCTGAACGCCGCGTTTATGAACGCGATGGCGGAAATCTGTTCGCCGCTGCCGGGGGCCGTATCGCTGCTCGACTCGCTGCAGGGGAAGGTGAAAATGGGCATCATCACCAACGGTTTTACCTCGCTACAGCAGACGCGTCTTGAACGTACCGGTTTACGCGATCACTTTGATTTGTTGATTATCTCCGAAGAGGTTGGGGTGGCTAAGCCGGATGCGCGTATTTTTGACTATGCGCTGGCGCAGGCGGGCAACCCCGATCGTTCGCGGGTGCTGATGGTTGGCGATACCGCTGAGTCTGATATTCGCGGCGGCGTAAATGCCGGCCTGGCGACCTGCTGGTTCAACCCCCATCAACGCGAGCTGCCCGCGGACCTCCGCCCGGACTGGACGGTCACCTCTTTGAGCGAACTGGAGCAACTCCTGTGTAAACACTGATTGCCTCCCCCCCATTGATGGGTAAAATAGCCGCAATTTTTTCGTATTCAACATGCGCGGCGCGTTGCCGCTTACTCAAGAAGATTGAATTATGACGTTGTCTCCTTATTTGCAGGAGGTGGCCAAGCGCCGCACTTTTGCCATTATTTCTCACCCGGATGCCGGTAAAACGACCATTACTGAAAAGGTTCTGTTATTCGGACAGGCGATTCAGACCGCCGGTACGGTAAAAGGCCGCGGCTCCAGCCAGCATGCAAAATCTGACTGGATGGAGATGGAAAAGCAGCGCGGTATCTCCATCACCACGTCCGTGATGCAGTTCCCCTATCACGACTGCCTGGTTAACCTGCTGGATACCCCGGGGCACGAAGACTTCTCCGAAGATACCTACCGTACCCTGACGGCGGTGGACTGCTGCCTGATGGTTATCGATGCCGCAAAAGGCGTCGAGGATCGTACCCGTAAGCTGATGGAAGTCACCCGTCTGCGCGATACGCCGATCCTGACCTTTATGAACAAACTCGACCGCGACATCCGTGACCCGATGGAGCTGCTGGATGAAGTGGAAAACGAGCTGAAAATCGGCTGCGCGCCGATCACCTGGCCGATTGGCTGCGGCAAACTGTTCAAGGGCGTTTACCATCTTTATAAAGATGAAACCTACCTGTATCAGACCGGTAAAGGCCACACCATCCAGGAAGTGCGCATCGTGAAAGGGTTAGACAACCCGGAGCTTGATGCGGCGGTGGGTGAAGACCTGGCGCAGCAGCTGCGCGATGAGCTGGAGCTGGTGCAGGGCGCGTCTAACGAGTTCGATAAAGAGCTGTTCCTGGCGGGCGAAATTACCCCGGTATTCTTCGGAACCGCGCTGGGTAACTTTGGCGTCGATCATATGCTGGACGGTTTAGTGGAGTGGGCCCCTGCGCCGATGCCGCGTAAAACCGACACCCGCACGGTGGAAGCCTCGGAAGATAAGTTCACCGGCTTCGTGTTTAAAATTCAGGCTAACATGGACCCGAAACACCGCGACCGCGTGGCCTTTATGCGCGTGGTTTCCGGTAAGTACGAGAAGGGCATGAAGATGCGCCAGGTGCGTATCGGCAAGGACGTGGTGATCTCCGACGCGCTAACCTTTATGGCCGGCGACCGTTCGCACGTGGAAGAAGCGTATCCGGGCGATATCCTTGGCCTGCATAACCACGGCACCATCCAGATTGGCGATACCTTCACCCAGGGCGAAATGATGAAGTTCACCGGTATCCCGAACTTCGCGCCGGAACTGTTCCGCCGTATTCGCCTGAAAGATCCGCTCAAGCAGAAGCAGCTGCTGAAAGGACTGGTACAGCTCTCGGAAGAGGGCGCGGTGCAGGTATTCCGGCCGATCGCCAATAACGATCTGATCGTCGGCGCGGTGGGCGTGCTGCAGTTTGACGTGGTTGTCGCTCGTCTGAAGAGCGAATACAACGTCGAGGCGATTTATGAGTCCGTCAACGTCGCGACCGCACGCTGGGTGGAATGCAGCGACGCGAAGAAATTTGAAGAGTTCAAGCGTAAGAATGAAATTCAGCTGGCGCTGGATGGCGGCGATAACCTGACTTATATCGCCCCGACCATGGTGAACCTGAATCTGACGCAGGAACGTTACCCAGACGTCCAGTTCCGTAAAACCCGCGAGCACTAATCCTCTTTGGAGCGCGGTTTTCGCCGCGCTCCACGCCATTTTCCCCTCGGTTTGCCCTTTCTGGAAAGTTCTTAATTCTTACCGTTTTGCGCGCTTTTTTACCCGTTAATGCCGCACTCTTCCGTGTATCTACTACATTTAATAAGTAATTTTTGGAATCCTGGCTTAATAGACTACTTATTTTGCTTTACCTGCTTAGATATAACGAGGAACGACGATGACAAGACTTAAGAGCGGCAAGACACTCCTGGCCCTCTTCCTGGGCTCAGCAATAATCAGCGCTTCGGCGTATGCAGAAAACTCGACCGTAGACAGCGCGAAATCTGCAGCAAGCAATGCCGGGCAAGCCGTCGATAATTCGATGAACAAAGTCGGGAATTTTATGGACGACAGCACCATCACCGCCAGGGTGAAAGCGGCGCTGATCGATCATAAAGATATTCGCAGCACCGATATCTCTGTGAAAACTGAAGATAAAGTCGTCACCTTAAGCGGGACGGTTGATAGTTCAGAACAGCACCAGCAGGCGCTTAGCGTCGCGAAGGCGGTTGAAGGCGTGAGCTCCGTTAACGATAAGCTTAGCGTGCAGAACGAAAAATCTGCTTCGCTGAAGGGCTATGCCGGCGACACGGCGGTGACCAGCGAGATCAAAGCTAAATTGCTGGCTGACGATATCGTTCCGTCGCGAAACGTGAAGGTAGAGACCACCGATGGCGTTGTACATCTATCCGGTACGGTCGCATCCAGTAAGCAGTCGGAGCGGGCGGAAGGTATTGCGAAAGCTGTATCCGGCGTCAAAAGCGTGAAGAACGACCTTAGCGTCAAATAAATCTATTCATTAAAAAAATTATTCTGCGGCCTTTCCGCAGGATGTGTAGCACCACAGGGTTGTGTATGCGCGGCCTGAGTGCGCAGAAAATCGACCGTCATTAACTATGGTAAGGAGAGACGTATGTTTAGATGGGGCATTATTTTTCTGGTGATCGCGTTAATTGCCGCCGCTTTGGGCTTTGGTGGCCTGGCTGGTACCGCTGCCTGGGCTGCGAAAATTGTCTTCGTTGTCGGTATTATCCTGTTCCTGGTCAGCCTGTTCACCGGCCGTCGGCGTCCCTAGACGTTAACGTGTGAAATACCGTCTTACATAAAGCCAGTCAATGTGACTGGCTTTCTCGGTTTCAGGGCGTTAAAAAATGCGTTACCTTTGTTTTTATAATAAGCAGGACAGGAAAGCAGGGTGGGGCAGCGAATTCCCGTTACGTTGGGCAACATTACGCCGTTATCTGTTAAACCCTTCCAGCCGGGCAGGCTTGCTCTGGTGTGCGAAGGCGGGGGACAGAGAGGGATTTTTACCGCCGGGGTGCTGGACGAATTCATGCGCGCGGGATTTAACCCGTTCGATATGATGTTCGGCACCTCTGCCGGGGCGCAAAACCTGTCGGCCTATCTGTGCAACCAGCCCGGCTATGCCCGTAAGGTGATCACCCGCTACACCACCGCCCGCGAGTTTTTCGACCCGATGCGTTTTGTGCGCGGCGGAAATCTTATCGATCTTGACTGGCTGGTCGACAGCACCGCGAAAAAAATGCCGCTGGCGATGGCCTATGCTGAAGATCGTTTTGCCCAGGGCAAAGAGTTCTGGATGTGCGCCTGTCGCGGCGATGATTACACGCCAAACTACTTCTCCCCAACCCAGCAGACCTGGCTTGACCTGATTCGCGCCTCCAGCGCCATTCCCGGTTTTTACCGCAGCGGCGTGCTGCTGGACGGCGTGAGCTATCTCGACGGCGGCGTCAGCGATGCGATCCCCGTGCAGGAAGCCGCCCGTCGCGGGGCGCAAACCATCGTGGTGATCCGCACCGTACCGTCCCAGATGTACTACACCCCTCAGTGGTTTAAGCGGATGGAGCGCTGGCTCGGCGAAAGCAGCCTGCAGCCGTTTGTGAATCTGGTGCAGCACCACGAAACCACCTATCGCTCCACCCAGGAGTTCATTGAAAAACCGCCGGGTAAGCTGAGAATTCTGGAGATTTATCCGCAGAAGCCGTTGAAGAGTATGGCGTTAGGCAGCCGTCTACCGGCGTTGCTGGAAGACTACAAGACCGGGCGCCAGTGCGGGCGCTATTTCCTCGCCACCGTCGGCAAACTGCTGGCCGACAGACCGCCGCTGCTGCGCCATGCGCCGCGTATTGCGGTGCCGAAAACGGTGGTTATCCCGCCGGCGCCGGTGGCCAATGAGATCCCCCAGGCTCCGGTTATCGCGGCCGTGCAGGCCAATGATGCCAGCTTTGAGAGTGAGGATCTGGCGTGACCCTGCGATTTATTGATACCCACTGCCATTTCGATTTCCCCCCGTTCACCGGTGACGAAAGCGCCAGTATTGCCCGGGCGGTGCGGGCTGGCGTGACGCAGATCGTGGTGCCCGCGACGGAAGCGGATAACTTTGACCGCGTGTTAGCGCTGGCAGAGAAGCATAGCGAGCTCTACGCCGCCCTGGGCCTCCACCCGATAGCGATTGAGCTGCATGGCGCCGACAGCCTTGAACGGCTTGAGCGCTGTCTGGCGAAACGCGATGCTAAGCTGGTCGCGGTCGGGGAGATAGGTCTCGATCTCTATCGCGAAGATCCGCAGTTTGAGCGCCAGCTTTCTGTATTTGAGGCGCAGCTACGTCTGGCGAAACGCTACGATTTGCCGGCGATCCTCCACTCCAGACGCACTCACGATAAGCTGGCGATGCTGCTGAAAAAACACGCTTTACCGCGAACCGGCGTGGTCCACGGTTTTGCCGGCAGCCTTCAGCAGGCGGAGCGGTTTGTGCAACTGGGCTATAAGATTGGCGTTGGCGGCACCATTACCTACCCGCGCGCCAGCAAGACCCGCGATGTGATGGCGCAGCTGCCGCTTTCGGCGCTACTGCTGGAGACCGATGCGCCGGATATGCCGTTGAACGGTTTCCAGGGGCAGCCGAACCGGCCCGAACAGGCGGCTCGCGTCTTCTCCACCCTATGCGAGCTGCGCCCTGAGCCCGCGGAAGTGATAGCTAATACCCTGATAGATAATACAAAAGAGATTTTTTCCCTTCAGTAACGTCTTACTGAGTGACCTGTGTCTCATTCCTGCCTTTTTATCTCATTGTTTTGCTTAAAATGTGTGAGCTGAAATAAGCGTGATGGTTTCATGCCGTTATAATCGCGGGGTTTTAGACTGAACTATCAATACACAGGGACTCTGTATGCAAATTATCATGGGACTTATTGGCATGGTGGTGCTGTTAGCCATCGCTGTGCTCCTCTCCAGTAATCGAAAAGCCATCAATCTGCGCACCGTCCTCGGTGCCTGGATTATCCAGGTCGGGATCGGCGCGTTAATTCTTTATGTACCGGCCGGGCGTACGGCGCTGTTGGCCATGTCGAACGGCGTTGCTAACGTGATTGCCTACGGCAATGAAGGGATCGGCTTTATTTTTGGCGGGCTGGTTTCCGATAAGATGTTTGAAGTCTTCGGCGGCGGCGGGTTTGTTTTTGCCCTGCGCGTCCTGCCGGTCATCGTCTTCTTCTCATCGCTGATCGCCGTGCTTTATTACCTCGGCATCATGCAGTTTGTTATCCGCATCCTCGGCGGGGCGCTGCGCGCGGTACTCAAAACCTCGCGCACGGAGTCGCTCTCCGCCACGGCGAACATCTTCGTTGGTCAGACCGAAGCGCCGCTGGTGGTGCGTCCTTACATCGCCACCATGACCCGTTCCGAGCTTTTCGCGGTGATGTGCGGAGGGCTGGCCTCGGTAGCGGGCTCCGTTCTGGCCGGTTACGCTCAGATGGGCGTACCGCTGGAATATCTGATCGCCGCTTCGTTTATGGCGGCGCCGGGCGGCCTGCTGTTCGCGAAGATTATCGTGCCGGAGACCGAGCAGCCCCGGGACAACCCGGCGATGGAAAAAAATGACGCCGATCCGCAGGCGCCGGCGAACGTGCTGGATGCCGCCGCATCCGGCGCGGCTTCCGGGATGCAGCTGGCGCTTAACGTCGGGGCGATGCTGCTGGCGTTTATCGCGCTGATTGCCCTGGTTAACGGTATTCTTTCCGGCGTGGGCGGCTGGTTTAACCATCCGGACCTGTCGCTGCAAATGATCCTTGGCTGGGTTTTCTCGCCGCTGGCGTGGGTGATTGGCGTGCCGTGGAATGAAGCCACCGTTGCCGGTTCATTTATCGGCCAGAAGCTGATTATCAACGAGTTTGTGGCCTACATGAATTTCGGCGAGTATCTGAAAGCCGATACCGAGGTCGCTGCCGCCGGTTTGCAGGTGATTTCAACCCACACCAAGGCCATCATCTCCTTTGCCCTGTGCGGTTTTGCCAACCTGTCGTCCATTGCCATCCTGATTGGCGGACTGGGCGGCATGGCGCCTAATCGCCGCCAGGAAATTGCCCAACTGGGCATGCGGGCCGTGGCGGCGGGAACGCTGTCTAACCTGATGAGCGCCACGATAGCGGGCGTATTCCTCGCGCTATAACGCCGTCTTGCACGCCAAGAACCCCGCGGCATTGCCGCCGTGGGGTTCTCACTTCTGAGTGTTAAAATCCTATCATTTTATAATTCTCTATTTATCAATCACTCATGATGTATCTGGCATTTTTTCGCACAAAATGTCGGTGCCGGTGTCGAGGCTTGTTGCGAGGTTATGTTATAATAATAACATTGATTCGCAGTGGCGATTCCTGATTATGCTTATAGAGAGTCTGGCAGTGGAAGCGCACGGATTAGGCTTTATTTTGTGATTTTTATCACTATACAGTAATGCAAATTAGTAATTAGTTTTCATTAACTGTGATGTGTATCGAAGTGTAGCGGCGAGGGAATGTTACAATAGTAACAGACTCGCAAGGTGAACAAACTTTAAAACGGCACTACGCCCTCGGAGTATGAAATGACTGATTTAACGGCAAGCAGCCTGCGCGCGTTGAAACTGATGGACCTGACCACCCTGAACGATGATGACACCAATGAAAAAGTGATCGCGCTGTGTCACCAGGCCAAAACACCGGTAGGTAATACTGCCGCAGTGTGCATCTACCCGCGCTTTATCCCGATCGCGCGTAAAACGCTGAACGAGCAGGGTACCCCGGATATTCGCATCGCGACGGTGACTAACTTCCCGCACGGTAACGATGATATTGATATCGCGCTGGCGGAAACCCGCGCGGCGATCGCTTACGGCGCTGACGAAGTTGACGTCGTGTTCCCTTACCGCGCGCTGATTGCCGGCAACGAACAGGTCGGTTTTGACCTGGTGAAAGCCTGTAAAGAAGCCTGCGCGGCAGCAAACGTGCTGCTGAAAGTGATTATCGAAACCGGCGAACTGAAAGAAGATGCGCTGATTCGTAAAGCGTCTGAAATCGCCATCAAAGCCGGCGCCGACTTCATCAAAACCTCTACCGGTAAAGTTCCGGTGAACGCGACCCCGGAAAGCGCGCGCATCATGCTGGAGGTCATCCGCGATATGGGCGTTCAGCAGAGCGTCGGCTTCAAGCCGGCAGGCGGCGTGCGTAGCGCAGAAGACGCGCAAAAATTCCTCGCGATTGCCGATGAGCTGTTCGGTGCCGACTGGGCGGACTCTCGCCACTACCGTTTTGGCGCCTCCAGCCTGCTGGCAAGCCTGCTGAAAGCGCTGGGTCACGGCGATGGTAAGAGCGCCAGCAGCTACTAAAACGTAATTTACCGACCTCAAGGCCGGATGTTGTCCGGCCTGCGGTTGGTCTTTGACTCTTTCCCCGGGAGGTTATCTTGTTTCTCGCACAAGAAATTATTCGTAAAAAACGTGATGGTCATGCGCTGAGTGATGAAGAAATTCGCTTCTTCATCAACGGCATCCGCGACAACACCGTCTCAGAAGGGCAGATCGCCGCGCTGGCGATGACCATTTTTTTCCACGATATGTCTATGCCGGAACGCGTTTCGCTGACCATGGCGATGCGGGATTCAGGAACCGTTCTGGACTGGAAGCATCTTAACCTTAATGGCCCAATCGTCGATAAACACTCCACCGGCGGCGTGGGCGATGTGACTTCGCTGATGCTGGGGCCAATGGTCGCGGCCTGCGGCGGCTATGTGCCGATGATCTCCGGGCGCGGCCTCGGGCACACCGGCGGTACGCTCGATAAGCTGGAGGCGATTCCAGGGTTCGATATCTTCCCGGACGATAGCCGCTTCCGGGAAATCATTAAAGATGTCGGCGTCGCGATTATCGGGCAGACCAGCTCTCTGGCGCCGGCGGACAAACGTTTTTACGCGACGCGCGATATCACCGCGACGGTGGACTCTATCCCGCTGATTACCGCCTCGATTCTGGCCAAGAAGCTGGCGGAAGGACTGGACGCGCTGGTGATGGATGTCAAAGTCGGCAGCGGCGCCTTTATGCCTACTTATGAGCTTTCCGCCGCGCTGGCTGAAGCGATCGTCGGGGTATCCAACGGCGCCGGCGTGCGCACTACCGCGCTGTTAACCGATATGAATCAGGTGCTGGCTTCCAGCGCCGGGAATGCGGTGGAAGTGCGTGAAGCCGTGCAGTTCCTCACCGGCGAGTACCGCAATCCGCGGCTGCTTGAGGTGACGATGGCGCTATGCGTCGAAATGCTGATTTCCGGCAAACTGGCGGAGAACGACGCCGACGCGCGGGCGAAGCTACAGGCGGTGCTGGATAACGGTAAAGCCGCCGACGTCTTCGGCCGGATGGTGGCGGCGCAAAAAGGGCCGAACGACTTCGTGGAAAACTACGATAAATATCTGCCGGCCGCGATGCTGAGCAAAGCGGTCTACGCCGAAGGCGAAGGGTTTGTCGCAGAAATGGACACCCGTGCGTTGGGCATGGCGGTGGTGTCGATGGGCGGCGGTCGCCGTCAGGCCTCGGATCTGATTGATTACAGCGTCGGTTTCACCGATATGGTTCGCCTCGGCGCGCGCGTAGACGCGCAGCAGCCGCTGGCGGTTATCCATGCAAAAGATGAAAACAGCTGGCAGGAAGCGGCCAGGGCCGTTAAAGCCGCCATAAAACTTGGCGCTAAAGCGCCTGAAATGACGCCGACGGTCTATCGTCGTATCACCGAATAGTTATATACTGATCTGATCGCTTTTTTACAGCGCAAAAGGTACGGAGAATAATATGAAACGTGCATTTATTATGGTGCTGGACTCATTCGGCATCGGTGCGACTGAAGACGCCGATCGCTTTGGCGACGTCGGCTCGGACACCATGGGCCATATTGCAGAAGCCTGCGCCAAGGGCGAGGCTGACAACGGCCGCAAAGGCCCGCTGAATTTACCTAATCTGACCCGTCTGGGGCTGGTTAAAGCCCATGAGGGTTCTACCGGTAAAGTTGCCGCCGGTATGGACGGCAGTGCGGAAGTTATCGGCGCTTACGCATGGGCACATGAACTCTCTTCCGGTAAAGACACCCCGTCAGGCCACTGGGAAATCGCCGGCGTGCCGGTTCTCTTTGACTGGGGCTACTTCCCCGAGCATGAAAACAGCTTCCCGCAGGAGCTTCTGGATAAGCTGGTTAAGCGCGCCAACCTGCCGGGCTACCTCGGCAACTGCCACTCTTCCGGTACCGTTATCCTCGACCAGCTGGGCGAAGAGCATATGAAAACCGGCAAGCCGATTTTCTATACCTCCGCTGACTCGGTATTCCAGATTGCCTGCCATGAAGAGACCTATGGTCTCGATAAGCTGTACGAGCTGTGTGAAATCGCGCGTGAAGAGCTGACCGAAGGCGGCTACAACATTGGTCGCGTCATCGCGCGTCCGTTTATCGGCGACAAAGCCGGCAACTTCCAGCGCACCGGTAACCGCCACGATCTGGCCGTTGAGCCGCCGGCGCCGACGGTACTGCAGAAGCTGGTCTACGAGAAAAACGGCCAGGTCGTATCGGTGGGTAAAATCGCCGATATCTACGCCAACTGCGGTATCACTAAAAAAGTGAAAGCGACCGGCCTGGATGCGCTGTTTGACGCCACCATCAAAGAGATGAAAGAAGCGGGGGACGAGACCATCGTCTTCACCAACTTCGTAGACTTCGACTCTTCCTGGGGCCACCGCCGCGACGTTGCAGGCTATGCCGCAGGGCTGGAGCTGTTCGATCGCCGTCTGCCGGAGCTGATGGAACTGGTCGGGGAAGATGACATTCTGATCCTGACCGCCGATCACGGCTGCGACCCGACCTGGACCGGTACCGACCATACTCGTGAACACATTCCGGTACTGATTTATGGCCCGAAAGTGAAGCCGGGCTCGCTGGGTCACCGTGAAACCTTCGCGGATATTGGCCAGACCCTGGCGACGTACTTCGGTACCTCTGCGATGGACTACGGCAAAAACATGCTGTGATTATTTGCCCGGCGAGCTTCGTTCGCCGGGCCTTTTTTGTCGGCCTGATAAGGCGCTGCCGCCATCAGGCAACAACATTCAGAAGGATTTAACGATGGCTACTCCACACATTAACGCAGAAATGGGCGATTTCGCTGACGTTGTGCTGATGCCGGGCGACCCGCTGCGCGCGAAGCACATTGCAGAAACGTTCCTTGAAGACGTCCGCGAAGTGAACAACGTGCGCGGTATGCTGGGCTTCACCGGCACCTACAAAGGCCGCAAAATTTCCGTTATGGGCCACGGTATGGGGATCCCGTCCTGCTCCATTTACGCAAAAGAGCTGATCACCGACTTCGGCGTCAAAAAAATCATTCGCGTAGGCTCCTGCGGCGCGGTGCGTATGGACGTTAAGCTGCGCGACGTGGTTATCGGCATGGGTGCCTGCACCGACTCTAAAGTTAACCGTATGCGTTTTAAAGACCACGACTTTGCGGCGATTGCCGACTTTGGCATGGTGCGTAACGCGGTTGACGCGGCAAAAGCGCTGGGCGTTGACGCTCGCGTGGGCAACATTTTCTCCGCCGACCTGTTCTATGCGCCGGATGGCGGCGAGATGTTCGACGTGATGGAAAAATACGGTATCCTGGGCGTGGAAATGGAAGCGGCCGGTATCTACGGCGTCGCGGCGGAGTTTGGCGCTAAAGCGCTGACCATCTGCACGGTCTCCGACCATATCCGTACCCACGAGCAGACCAGTTCCGCTGAACGTCAGACGACCTTCAACGACATGATTAAAATCGCGCTGGAATCCGTTCTGCTGGGCGATAAAGAGTAATCATCGCTTCCTCCCTCTCCCTATGGGAGAGGGCCGGGATGAGGGTACCAGGCCGTAGCTAGCGTACGGCCTGTGCAATCCACGCTGACAACTCCCGCAGCTCATTTTCCTGCTCCGGGAAATCCCCAATCAACGCGTCACACTCCTGCTGCAGCATATCCGCGCGGTACAGGCAACCCTGCAATCTGGCGGCCAGCGCCTCCAGCGGCGCCGGGTTAAGGCTGTCGGTAAAGACCTGCGTGCGCGTGATATGGCCTTTCTCGACGTCGCAATGGAGCTCTACGCCGCCCCAGGTAAAACGCTCATCCAGCAGATGGCTGAAGGCGGGCGCCTGGCCAAAGTTCCACTCCCAGCTGCTCTGGCGCGCAAAGGTCGCGGCAAAATTCGGCAGGTCCGGCATGTTCTCCGGCGAGATCACTTCAGCTGCGACGCGTTCGCCGTAATGGGCGAAGAATGCCTCCTGAATCGCCTCGCAGACCTGCTGATGGGTAATCTCCGGCAGCAGCTCGACCAGATTGGCTACCCGTCCGCGTACGGAGGTAATGCCTTTGGCCTGCAGCTTCTTCTTATCAGGATTGAGGTAGTTGGCCAGACGGCTTAAATCGGCGTTCAGCAGCAGCGTACCGTGATGAAAGCCGCGATCCATCGTTTCGCGATAGGCGGAGCCGGAGACCTTGCGGTCGCCCTCAGTGGTTTTCACCACCAGATCGTTGCGGCCCGAGGCTTCCGCCTCGACGCCCAGCGCATTCAGCGCTGACAGGACGATATTCGTGGAAACGGTTTTATCGTACTCCGGTTTGCCGGCCATAAAGGTAAAGCAGGTATTGCCCAGATCGTGGAATACCGCGCCGCCGCCGCTGCTGCGACGCGCCAGGCGCACGTTATCTTCTTCCATGCGTCGGGTATTACACTCTTTCCACGGGTTTTGCGCCCGGCCAATGACCACCGTATCGGCATTGCGCCACAGAAACAGTACCCGCTGGGTGGCGGGCATCTGGCGAAAAATAGACTCCTCAACCGCCAGGTTGAACCAGGGATCGTAAGAGTCGGAGAGCAGCAGGCGCAACGTGGACATAGCGATTTCCTTATTCTGATTCATCTTTATCTTCATCCTGCACCGGCTTATTGGCGGTGAGCAGGAAAGGCGATTGCTGCCAGCGGGTACGTTTCCCCTGCAGCAGGGTGCGCGTCAGGACGACGCCGATGGCCAACGATAGCAGCAGCATCAGGCGCAGGATATTGGTGGTATTATCGACCTGCTGCGCTTCGGTGGCTAAGGTATGGGTATCCAGCGTCAGGCGCAGGTAGCCGAGCGGGCCGTTTTTTCCCTGGATAGGCTCGACAATTTGCTGGTTGAAGTAACCGCCCGCTTTTTTACCGTCCAGCGCCAGCCGATCGCGTACCTCGACGCTTTCGCCTGAACGCGCCACCAGGTCGCCCTGCTCGTCATAAACGCCGGCGTCGAGGATGCGACTTTTGTGGGTAAGCTGTTCCAGCAGCTGGCTAATCCGCTTTTCATCGGGCGTTTCGCTACGCAACAGCGGCGCCAGGTTTAGCGTGACCTGCTGGGCGAGCGTGCGTGCCAGTTCTTCCAGCTGCGGATTGCGCTGCTTCTGACTGTTCTGGCTGAACCAGGAGGCCCCCTGCATCAGGGCGACAAGGAGTGCGAGACAGATCAGAACAATTACCGCGCGATGCAGTCGGAATTTAAGTTTTGCGCGTACCATATTCCACCTTTGAAAATTTGCAGCTTAATGTTGCCAGAAGCGCTGGTTACAAGGTAGCCTCATGCGTTATTTTCCTCGCCTGAATGAAGTTATGTGGAGCCGTGATGCCAAACAGTTTGACCTGGTGCGACCTGCCTGAAGATGTTTCCCTGTGGCCTGGATTGCCGCTTTCCCTGAGCGGTGATGAGGTCATGCCGTTGGATTATCATGCCGGACGCAGCGGTTGGCTGCTGTATGGTCGCGGTCTTAACAAGCATCGTCTGACCGAGTGGCAGCGCGAGCTGGGCGCGGCGCTGGTTATCGTCGCCTCCTGGGCGGTTGACGACTATCAGGTGATGCGGCTGGCGGGCTCCCTTACGCTTCGTGCCACCCGTCTGGCCCATGAGGCCGGGTTTGACGTGGCGCCGCTGGGTAAAATCCCGCATTTACGTACGCCGGGCTTACTGGTCATGGATATGGACTCGACGGCGATTCAGATTGAGTGCATCGATGAAATCGCCAAACTGGCCGGGACCGGCGAGCTGGTCTCGGAAGTGACCGAGCGCGCGATGCGCGGCGAACTTGATTTCACCGCCAGCCTGCGCCAGCGCGTGGCGACCCTGAAAGATGCCGATGCCAGCATTCTGCTGCAGGTGCGCGAATCGCTGCCGCTGATGCCGGGCCTGACCCAGTTGGTGCTGAAGCTGGAGACGCTTGGCTGGAAGGTGGCGATCGCCTCCGGCGGCTTCACCTTCTTTGCCGAGTATCTGCGCGACAAGCTGCATCTCGACGCGGTGTTCGCCAACGAACTGGAGATCAGGGACGGTAAGCTGACCGGCAACGTCATCGGCGATATCGTCGATGCGAAATATAAAGCCAATACGCTGCGTAAACTGGCGGAAAAGTATGAGATCCCGCCGGCGCAAACCGTCGCCATTGGCGATGGCGCAAACGATCTGCCGATGATTAAAGCGGCAGGGCTCGGCATTGCCTATCATGCAAAGCCAAAAGTTAATGAACTGGCGGAGGTGACAATCCGCCACGCTGACCTGATGGGGGTATTCTGTATTCTCTCCGGCAGCATGAATCAAAAGTAAGAGGTTAACGTGGCGAAAGCTCCAAAACGCGCATTTGTCTGTAATGAATGCGGTGCGGATTATCCGCGCTGGCAGGGGCAGTGCAGCGCCTGTCATGCCTGGAATACCATAACCGAGATGCGCATTGCCGCTTCGCCGCAGGTGGCAAGAAACGAACGCCTGTCAGGGTATGCCGGTAATGCCGGGGTGTCGAAAGTGCAGAAGCTCTCCGATATCAGCCTCGAAGCGCTGCCGCGTTTTTCGACCGGATTTAAAGAGTTTGACCGCGTGCTCGGCGGCGGCGTGGTGCCGGGAAGCGCGATTTTGATTGGCGGCAACCCCGGCGCGGGTAAGTCGACGCTGCTGCTGCAAACCCTGTGTAAGCTCTCCGAAGGCATGAAAACGCTCTACGTCACCGGGGAAGAGTCGCTTCAGCAGGTGGCGATGCGCGCTCACCGTTTAGGCCTGCCGACGGCCAACCTCAATATGCTGTCAGAAACCAGCATTGAGCAGATTTGCCAGATAGCCGACGAAGAAAAGCCGCAGCTGATGGTTATCGACTCCATCCAGGTCATGCATATGGCCGACGTGCAGTCGTCGCCGGGCAGCGTGGCCCAGGTGCGCGAAACGGCGGCCTATTTAACGCGCTTTGCCAAGACGCGCGGCGTGGCTATCGTCATGGTCGGTCACGTCACCAAAGACGGCTCGCTGGCCGGGCCGAAAGTGCTGGAGCACTGTATCGACTGCTCCGTGCTGCTCGACGGCGACGCCGATTCTCGTTTCCGCACCCTGCGCAGCCATAAAAACCGCTTCGGCGCGGTCAACGAACTGGGCGTATTCGCCATGACCGAGCAGGGGCTGCGTGAGATAAGCAACCCATCGGCCATCTTTCTGAGCCGCGGGGACGAAGTGACCTCCGGCAGTTCGGTGATGGTGGTCTGGGAAGGCACGCGACCGCTGCTGGTGGAGATCCAGGCGCTGGTCGATCACTCGATGATGTCCAACCCGCGCCGCGTGGCGGTGGGGCTGGAGCAAAACCGCCTGGCGATCCTGCTGGCGGTCCTGCATCGTCACGGCGGTCTGCAGATGGCCGACCAGGACGTCTTCGTCAACGTGGTTGGCGGGGTGAAGGTCACCGAAACCAGCGCCGACCTGGCGCTGCTGCTGGCGATGATATCCAGCCTGCGCGACCGTCCGCTGCCGCAGGATCTGGTCGTCTTCGGCGAAGTGGGGCTGGCAGGCGAAATTCGCCCGGTGCCGAGCGGGCAGGAGCGTATCTCCGAAGCGGCTAAGCATGGTTTTCGTCGGGCGATTGTTCCGGCAGCGAATGTGCCGAAAAAAGCGCCGGAAGGGATGCAAATCTTTGGCGTGAAAAAGCTTGCGGACGCGCTAAGCGTCTTTGACGACTTATAATAAGTGAAAAGGAGACTCGCTATGTCGTCATTTGACTATTTAAAAAGCGCCATTAAGCAGAAGGGCTGTACGCTACAGCAGGTAGCGGACGCCAGCGGGATGACAAAAGGCTATCTGAGCCAGCTGCTGAACGCGAAAATTAAAAGCCCCAGCGCGCAGAAGCTGGAAGCGCTGCACCGGTTTCTCGGGCTGGAGTTTCCGCGTCGGCAAAAAAGCGTTGGCGTGGTATTTGGTAAGTTTTACCCGCTGCATACCGGCCATATCTACTTGATTCAGCGCGCCTGTAGCCAGGTCGATGAGCTGCACATCATTATGGGCTACGACGATCCCCGTGACCGTGAGCTGTTTGAAAAGAGCGCGATGTCGCAGCAGCCGACCGTACCTGACCGCCTGCGCTGGCTGCTGCAAACCTTTAAGTATCAGAAGAATATCCGCATCCACGCCTTCAATGAAGAGGGAATGGAGCCTTATCCGCACGGCTGGGACGTCTGGAGCCGCGGGATCCGCGCCTTTATGAGCGAGAAGGGCATCGAACCTAACTGGATCTACACCTCGGAAGAGGGCGACGCGCCGCAGTATCTGGATCATCTGGGAATTGAAACCGTACTCATCGATCCTAAACGCACCTTTATGAACATCAGCGGCGGGCAGATCCGTGAAAATCCGTTCCGCTACTGGGAATATATTCCTACCGAAGTGAAGCCGTTTTTTGTGCGCACGGTGGCGATCCTCGGCGGTGAGTCGAGCGGTAAATCGACGCTGGTGAATAAGCTATCCAATATCTTTAATACCACCAGCGCCTGGGAATATGGCCGCGACTATGTCTTTTCGCACCTCGGCGGCGATGAGATGGCGCTGCAATACTCCGACTATGACAAGATTGCCCTTGGGCACGCGCAATATATTGATTTCGCGGTGAAGTATGCCAACAAGGTGGCGTTCATCGACACGGATTTTGTCAGCACCCAGGCGTTCTGTCTCAAGTACGAAGGGCGGGAACACCCCTTTGTTCAAGCGCTGATCGACGAGTATCGTTTTGACCTGGTCATCCTGCTGGAAAACAACACGCCGTGGGTAGCCGACGGTTTACGTAGCCTTGGCAGCTCGGTAGACCGCAAGGAGTTTCAGACGATGCTGGTGTCGTTGCTCAAAGAAAACGAGATAGATTTTGTGCATGTGAAAGAGGCCGATTACGATGCCCGCTTCCTGCGCTGCGTTGAGCTGGTAAAAGAGATGATGGGCGAGCAGGGATAGGCCTTCTGCGGCCTGAATGCCTGAGCCGGGCTACAACACTCTCCCGGCGGGAGAGAGGGCAAACACCAAAAAGGGCAACCTGCGTTGCCCTTTTGCTTTTATTTCGCGATACGTTTGTACTTGATACGCTTCGGCTCCAGCGCATCGGCGCCGAGGGTGCGTTTCTTGTACTCTTCGTATTCGGTAAAGTTACCTTCGAAGAACTCCACCTTACCTTCATCCTGGTAGTCCAGAATATGGGTCGCGATGCGGTCGAGGAACCAACGGTCGTGCGAGATAACCATCGCGCAGCCCGGGAACTCCAGCAGGGCGTTTTCCAGCGCGCGCAGGGTTTCGATATCCAGGTCGTTGGTTGGTTCATCGAGCAGCAGGACGTTACCGCCCACCTGCAGCAGCTTCGCCAGATGCAGACGTCCGCGTTCACCGCCGGACAGCTCGCCGACGCGCTTGCCCTGGTCAACCCCTTTGAAGTTAAAGCGGCCCACGTAGGCGCGGCTCGGCATCTCGGTGTTGCCGATCTTCATGATATCCAGCCCGCCGGAAACTTCTTCCCACACGGTTTTGCTGTTGTCCATGGCATCGCGGAACTGATCGACGGAAGCCAGCTTGACGGTTTCACCGAGGGTGATAGAACCGGCGTCAGGCTGTTCCTGACCGGACATCATGCGGAACAGCGTCGATTTACCCGCGCCGTTAGGACCGATGATGCCGACGATAGCGCCTTTCGGTACCGAGAAGCTCAGATCGTCAATCAGCAGACGGTCGCCGTAGGATTTACGCAGGTTGCTGACTTCCACCACTTTATCCCCCAGACGTGCGCCTGGCGGAATAAACAGTTCGTTGGTCTCGTTACGCTTCTGGTACTCAACGTTGTTAAGCTCTTCAAAGCGCGCCAGACGGGCTTTGCCCTTAGACTGACGGCCTTTCGCGCCCTGACGGACCCACTCCAGCTCTTTCTCGATTGACTTACGACGCGCCGCTTCCTGAGATGCTTCCTGCGCCAGACGCTGATCTTTCTGCTCCAGCCAGGAGGAGTAGTTGCCTTCCCACGGAATACCTTCGCCGCGGTCAAGCTCAAGGATCCAGCCGGCGACGTTATCGAGGAAGTAACGGTCGTGGGTGATCGCCACCACGGTGCCTTCGAAGTCGTGCAGGAAGCGTTCCAGCCAGGCCACGGATTCCGCATCCAGGTGGTTGGTCGGTTCGTCGAGCAGCAGCATGTCTGGTTTTTCCAGCAGCAGGCGGCACAGTGCGACGCGGCGGCGTTCACCACCGGAGAGATTGGCGATTTTCGCATCCCAGTCCGGCAGGCGCAGAGCATCGGCGGCGCGTTCCAGCTGCACGTTCAGGTTATGCCCGTCGTGCGCCTGGATAATTTCTTCGAACTTGCCCTGCTGGGCGGCGAGCTTGTCGAAGTCGGCATCCGGCTCCGCGTATTTGGCGTACACCTCGTCCAGGCCTTTCAGCGCATTGACCACTTCGGCCACCGCTTCTTCAACCGACTCACGTACGGTCTGCTCCGGATTGAGCTGCGGCTCCTGCGGCAGATAGCCGATTTTCAGGCCCGGCTGCGGACGCGCTTCGCCTTCGATATCGGTATCGATGCCGGCCATAATACGCAGCAGGGTCGACTTACCGGCGCCGTTCAGACCGAGAACGCCGATTTTTGCGCCAGGGAAAAAGCTCAGGGAGATATTTTTCAGAATATGACGTTTCGGCGGAACCACTTTGCCGACACGATGCATGGTATAAACGAATTGAGCCACGTTGGACTTCGCCTCTTTTATATACTCTTCATCCCTCAGGCTAGCTTGATGCAGCCAGAATGATATTGAGTAGGGTAGTGAATAGTTTTCAAAGGCGAAGTGTAGCCTTTTTCGCGCTTTAATCCCAGCGAGGCGATGGGATTCACAAAAGAGTAAAAAAATGTCCGGGACGTGGCGCGATTCGCGTTGTCTGATTAGCATATCTACGTAATACCTGAAATTTTTGCCCGCGGCATGATGCTGCTGTGGTGTACCTGAATAGAGGAAGAGCTTGTGGAAAAAGCCAAAACTGTGACGTGGCGTCTTCTGGCCGCCGGCGTAAGTCTGCTGACGTTAAGCCAACTGGCGCATGCGGATTCACTGGATGAACAGCGCAGCCGCTATGCTCAAATTAAACAGGCGTGGGACGGTCGACAGATGGATGTCGTTAATCAGCTGATGCCCACGCTAACGACCTATCCGCTCTATCCTTATCTCCAGTACCGGCAGATTACCGACGATCTGATGAACCAGCCGGCGCTGGTGGTGACCAATTTTATTGCCGCTAATCCTACGCTGCCTCCCGCACGATCGCTGAAATCACGGTTCGTCAACGAACTGGCGCGCCGCAGCGACTGGCGCGGCCTGCTGGCCTTCAGCCCGGATAAGCCGACCGGCACCGAGGCGCAGTGCAATTACTACTATGCGAAATGGAACGTCGGCCAGGCTCAGGAAGCCTGGGATGGGGCGAAAGCGCTGTGGCTGAGCGGCAAAAGCCAGCCAAACGCCTGTGACCAGCTGTTTGGCGCCTGGCGCGCCTCTGGTCAGCAGGATCCGCTGGCCTACCTTGAACGCATTCGCCTGGCGATGAAAGCAGGCAATACCAGCCTGGTACGGGTTCTGGCCCAGCAGATGCCGGCCGACTATCAAACCATTGCCACGGCGGTCATCGCGCTGGCTGACGATCCCAATAGCGTGATGACCTTCGCCCGCACAACCGGCGCGACGGATTTCACCCGCCAGATGGCGGCGGTCGCGTTTGCCAGCGTTGCCCGGCAGGATGTGGAAAACGCGCGCCTGATGATCCCCTCACTAGCGCAGGCGCAGCAGCTCAATGAAGATCAGATTCAGGAGCTGCGGGATATCGTCGCTTGGCGCCTGATGGGCAGCGATGTGACCGAAGAGCAGGCCATCTGGCGCGACGACGCCATTATGCGTTCGCAATCCACCTCGCTGGTGGAGCGCCGGGTACGTATGGCGCTGGGGCTTGGGGATCGCCGTGGCCTGAACACCTGGCTGGCGCGTTTACCGATGGAGGCGAAAGAGAAGGACGAATGGCGCTATTGGCAGGCCGATCTGCTGCTGGAACGCGGACGTGATGACGAAGCGAAAGATATTCTACGCTCGCTGATGCAGCAGCGCGGCTTTTATCCCATGGTCGCCGCCCAGCGCCTTGGCGAGGAGTACACCTTCCGCGTCGACAAAGCGCCGGCGAATCTCGACCCGACGCTGACCTCGGGGCCGGAAATGGCGCGGGTCCGCGAGCTGATGTACTGGAATATGGATAATACCGCCCGCAGCGAGTGGGCAAACCTGGTGACCAGCAAAACCAAAGATCAGCAGGCGCAGCTGGCTCGTTACGCGTTTAATCAGGACTGGTGGGATCTGAGCGTCCAGGCCACCATCGCCGGAAAACTGTGGGATCAGCTGGAAGAGCGTTTCCCGCTGGCCTATAACGACCTCTTTACCCGCTACATCAGCGGTAAAGATATTCCGCAAAGCTACGCGATGGCCATCGCGCGCCAGGAGAGCGCCTGGAACCCGAAAGCCGGTTCACCGGTTGGCGCCCGCGGTCTGATGCAGATTATGCCGGGTACGGCAACGCATACGGTGAGCATGTTCAGTATTCCCGGCTATAGCGGTCCGTCGCAGTTGCTGGATCCGGAAATGAACATCAACATTGGTACCAGCTATCTGCAATATGTTTACCAGCAGTTTGGCAATAACCGAATCTTCGCCTCTGCGGCCTATAACGCCGGTCCTGGGCGAGTGCGTACCTGGCGGGGCAACAGCGGCGGACGCATTGATGCGGTGGCGTTCATCGAGAGCATTCCGTTCTCTGAAACGCGCGGCTATGTGAAAAACGTTCTGTCCTATGATGCCTACTATCGCTATTTTATGGGTCAGAAAGACACGCTGCTGAGCGATGCGGAGTGGAAGCTGCGCTATTAATACAGCCTCCTTCGGGCAACATCGGATTTCGCGATGTTGCCCGAAATCCGTAGAGTCCGGACAGAAGTATGTTATGCTTTGTACTCGTTAGTGAGTACATTCGACAGGTGGCGTAACATGACCCAACAATCCCCCTATTCAGCGGCGGTGGCCGAACAGCGTCATCAGGAGTGGCTGCGTTTTGTCGCCCTCCTGCAGCAGGCGTACGCCGACGATCTCCATCTGCCGCTTTTACAGCTCATGCTGACGCCCGACGAGCGCGAGGCGCTCGGCACGCGGGTGCGCATCATTGAAGAACTACTGCGCGGCGAGATGAGCCAGCGCGAGCTGAAAAACGAACTCGGCGCCGGGATCGCCACCATTACCCGCGGTTCGAACAGCCTCAAATCGGCACCGGCGGAGCTACGTCTGTGGCTGGAGCAGGCGTTGATTAAAGCTGACGATAAATAGCGTTATGGAACGGGCTTAGCGCCAGCACGACGGCCTGATGATAAACGCTACTGCGGGTGAGCTTGCCGGCCGTGAATACGCCGATAGCGCCCTCTTTGCGGCCAATTTCATCGATGCCGGTATGCTGAGACATCACCGGCCCCAGGGCTTCTCCTGCCTGGACTTTTTCAAGAATAACCTGCGGTAGCGGCAGGGTCGCCGAGCGCGCTTCGCCGCGCAGGCTGCCGTCGTCGATCGTCACCCAGCTAAAGGTGCTGCCTTCGTCGATGCCGGCTTCAATGGCGACCCAGAAGTCCGCGTTTGGCCGCGCACGACGCGCGTTAGCCACGCGATTTCGTGCGCCAGCGCGCGTTTCGTCGCTGCCAAAAGGCTGTTCCGGCACGCCGCTCTCGACGGAGACGGACTCAATGTGGCAGGATCCTTCGCCGAAGATCTCGTTAAAAGCCTGCAGAATTGCCTGAATTTTGGCGGGATTAGTGGTAGCTGAGACAACATGGTGCATAATCAAAACAACTCAGAATTACTAAACATCATCGCAGTATACTCCAAATCATTCTTGCTGCAGGCGGCTATGCTTGTAGCTCGAGGGTTAAGAGCTCAGAACGGATAATAAAGCATGTTACAGGTATACCTTGTTCGCCACGGTGAAACGCAGTGGAACGCCGAGCGACGTATTCAGGGCCAGTCCGACAGCCCGCTTACCGCCCACGGTGAGCGTCAGGCCTGGCAGGTGGGCGAGCGCGCCAGAACGTTGGGAATTACGCATATTATCGCCAGCGATTTAGGCCGCACGCGCCGTACCGCAGAAATCATCGCTGAAGCCTGCGGATGCAGCGTCGTGACCGATTCACGCTTGCGTGAGCTGGATATGGGCGTGCTTGAAAAGCGCCATATCGACTCGCTGAGCGAAGAAGAGGAGGGCTGGCGTCGACAGCTGGTTAACGGCACGCCCGACGGGCGTATCCCGCAGGGGGAGTCAATGCAGGAGCTGAGCGAGCGTATGCACGCGGCGCTGACGTCTTGTCTGGAACTGCCTGCGGGTAGCCGACCGCTGCTGGTGAGCCACGGGATGGCGCTGGGATGTCTGGTGAGTACGATTCTTGGTCTGCCCGCTTACGCGGAGCGTCGCCTGCGTCTACGCAACTGCTCTATTTCCCGCGTTGACTATCAGCAAAGCCCCTGGCTGGCGTCGGGATGGGTGGTGGAAACCGCGGGGGATGTGTCGCATCTTGATGCCCCCGCGATGGATGAGCTCCAGCGTTAACGACGAATCGGGATCAGGTATTCGCAGCGCAGCTGAATAGGCGGTTCCTGATTCCGGCTTTCATCTTCCGGGAAGAAACGTTCAATATCCAGGCCCTTACGACGGGTGAGGTTAAGCATCGGCATGCAGGTGCCGTAAACCGTCAGAATAAACTCCTGCAGCCCGGTGCCCAAACCTTCGTAGGTAAACATCACGTATTCGCCGCCTTCCAGCGTTACCGGATGGGCGTTATGCAGGTGGCCGTTTGCCAGCTCCGGCGTCAGCGCGGTGGTATAAAACACCTCTTGCTCATCGTCTTTATCGAGGCTAGGACGCGGCTCATGCAGGCCGTACAGCGTCGGAGGAATCGATGGCGTATTGGCGAGGAATTCCCGCCAGAACTGGACGCGCATCTGATTACGGAAATCGGAGATCTCCTCCAGCTTACAGGTATAGCTCTGGGTGACGCCGACCAGCTGAGTGGTGTTCAGCGTGACGAATTCATAGTGCGGCATGGTGAACTCGCCCAGACGCAGCGGAGGGCGCATACCGTAGGAACTCCAGTCGGGAGAGCGTCGGTAGAGGGCTGGCGTCAACGAAAACTGCTTTTTAAAGGCGCGAGTAAAAGTCTGCTGCGAGTCAAAGCGATACTGCAGCGCAATATCAAGAATCGGACGCGCGGTCAGGCGTAGGGCAACCGCCGACTTAGATAAGCGACGGGCGCGAATATAGGCACCGATAGCATGGCCGGTCACGTCCTTGAACATTCTTTGCAGATGCCACTTGGAATAGCCCGCCTTCGCTGCCACATTGTCCAGTGAGAGAGGCTGATCCAGGTGACCTTCCAGCCAGCTAAGGAGATCGCGAATAATCCCTGCTTGATCCATAAAATATCCCCATCCTTAAACTCAGGTGCCTGATACTAAAGGTAGCGGATAATAGCATTTTTTGATGTTTTAGCATTCAGTGTTTTTTTTGCTTTTAAATGCGATTCTTCCAGAAGTTTCGGTGGTAATTTTGTAAAGCTGTGATCTATAAAACTTTTCTTCTTAATGTGTGATAATCACTCAGCTAAATTTTTAAGAATGGTAACAATATGAAATACAAGAAGTTAGTGGCGGGAATGCTTTTGCTGGCGGGCTGCCAGATGGCGCAGGCGGAACAAATCGGCTCTGTGGATACCGTATTTAAGTTCCTTGGACCGGATCATAAAATCGTCGTCGAGGCCTTTGACGACCCGGACGTTCAGAACGTCACCTGCTACATCAGCCGGGCGAAAACCGGAGGAATTAAAGGCGGGTTAGGGCTGGCGGAAGACACCTCTGATGCCGCTATTTCCTGTCAGCAGGTGGGGCCGATTGAGCTGGCGGATAAAATCAAAAACGGTAAAACGCAGGGCGATGTGGTGTTCCAGAAACGGACCTCGCTGGTATTTAAAAAACTGCAGGTCGTGCGTTTTTACGATGCCAAACGCAATGCGCTGATCTATTTGACCTATTCGGATAAAATCGTCGATGGCTCGCCGAAAAATGCGCTTAGCGCCGTGCCGATTATGCCATGGAATAAATAACAGGGAACGCCGATGCAACAACCGCGGATCTGGTTGGTGGAAGATGAGATGAGTATCGCCGATACGCTCGTCTACATGCTGCAACAGGAAGGATTTATCGTTACGGCGTTCGAGCGCGGGCTCCCTGCGCTGGACGCGGCGCATCATCACCAACCCGACCTCGCGATTCTGGACGTCGGCCTGCCTGATATCAGCGGGTTTGAGCTATGTCGGCGACTGCTGGCCCGCTATCCGGCGCTGCCGGTGCTGTTCCTGACGGCCCGCAGCGAAGAGGTGGATAAGCTGCTCGGTCTGGAAATCGGCGCTGATGATTATATCGCCAAGCCATTTTCCCCCCGTGAAGTTTGCGCCAGGGTTCGCACCGTCCTGCGGCGGCTGCAGAAATTCGCCGCCCCTTCACCGCTTTTGCGCGTGGGGGAATTCACATTGAATGACGCCGCGGCTCAGGTTACGTGGTGCGGCCAGGGTCTGAATCTGACCCGCTATGAGTTTTTATTATTAAAAACGCTACTTCATTCTCCTGGGCGCATTTTTTCCCGCCAGCTGCTGCTGGAGAAAGTATGGGGCGACGCGAACGAGAGCTTCGATCGTACCGTTGATACCCATATCAAAACGCTGCGCGCTAAGCTGCGAGAAGTGAATCCCGATCTCTCCCCGATCAACACGCACCGCGGTATGGGATACAGCCTTGGAGGCTTCTGATGCGCATCGGTATGCGGCTGCTGATGGGCTACTTTTTGATAGTGGCGATCGCTGCCTGGTTTGTGCTTTCTATCTTCGTTCAGGAGATTAAACCCGGGGTTCGGCGCGCAACGGAAGGGACGCTGATTGATACGGCGACCCTGCTTGCCGAGCTGGCCCGTGAGGATTTACTCTCCGCCGATCCCCAGCACGGGCGCCTGGCCCAGGCTTTTCAAACGCTGCATCGCCAGCCGATCAACGCCAATATTGCCGGCATTAAGAAAGTTCGCAACGAATATCACGTCTATATGACCGATGCGCAGGGCAAGGTGGTGTTTGATTCCGCGGGCAACGCGCAGGGGCAAGACTATTCGCGCTGGAACGATGTCTGGCTCACTTTACGCGGGCAATACGGGGCGCGCAGCACGCGAAGCGATCCGAACGATGATAATAGCTCGGTGATGTATATTGCCGCGCCGGTGACGGATAACGGTCGAATCATTGGCGTGCTCAGCGTCGGAAAACCTAATCTGGCCATGGCGCCGGTCATCAAACGCAGCGAGCGGCGTATTCTGTGGGCCGGAGGGGCGCTGCTGGGGATCGCGCTACTGATCGGCGTTGCGATGGTATGGTGGATTAACTTTTCCATCGGCAAGCTGGTTCGCTACGCCGACTCCGTGACCGCCGACCGTCCGCTTCCGTTGCCGGACGCGGGCAGCAGCGAACTGCGCAAGCTGGCGCAGGCGCTGGAAAGTATGCGTCTTAAGCTTGAAGGTAAAAACGCGATTGAAAACTACGTTTATGCGCTGACCCATGAACTGAAGAGCCCGCTGGCGGCGATTCGCGGCGCGGCAGAAATTCTTCGGGAGGCGCCTCCGCCTGAGGTCGCCGCGCGTTTTACTCGCAATATCCTGGCGCAGAATGCGCGCATGCAGGCGCTGGTGGAAAATTTACTTCAGCAGGCCCGGCTGGAGAATCGGCTGGAGATCGCCCAACGTCCCGTCTCCGTCGCTGCGCTTTTTCGTCGTCTGGCCGAGGAGCGCGACATCGCGCTGGCAGCGAAAAACCTCACGCTGCGTTGGCAGGAAACGTCTCTGACGGTAGAGGGCGATGGTGAGCTCCTGGCGCAAGCATTGGGTAATCTGCTTGATAATGCTATCGATTTCACTCCTGCCGAAGGGGAGATTGTTCTTGGCGCGGAAGAAGGTGATGGCGGCGTGCGATTAACCGTATGCGATACGGGAAGCGGCATTCCCGACTACGCGCTAGGGCGTATTTTTGAGCGTTTCTATTCTCTTCCCCGTGACAATGGCCAAAAAAGCAGCGGCCTGGGGCTGGCGTTTGTTCGTGAAGTTGCGCGCCTGCATCAGGGCGATATCGAGCTGGTTAACCGCCCGGAAGGCGGCGTGTGCGCTTTGCTGAGACTTCACGCTCACTTCACATAGCTTCAAATTCTCCACACATAGCCCCTTTAAGGTAAGCGCATTACTAAGGAGAGGGCTATGTTGAAATCACCACTATTCTGGAAAATGAGCACCCTGCTGGGGTGTATTTTACTGTTATCGATCCCGCTGATGATCGTCCGGCAGCTGATCGTTGAACGCGCGGATTATCGCAGCGAAGTCATCGAAGCTCTGGAGAGCAGTACCAGCGGATCGCAGAAACTGGTCGGGCCGCTGATCGCCATTCCCGTGACCGAGGTATTGACCCGCATTGAGGATAAAAAAGAGGTCACATATCAACGTCACTGGCTGCATTACTGGTTACCTGAGTCGCTGGCGATAGCCGGAAAACAGAACGTTGAATCCAGAAAAATAGGGATTTATGAAGGCCAAATCTGGCACAACGATCTGGGGATTAAGGCGCAATTTGATGTTTCCCGTCTGGCTGAACTCAGAAAAGATAATATTACGTTAGGTAAACCGGTTATGGTGGTCGGCGTTAGCGATGCACGCGGGATTGGCACCATTATTGCTCCGAAAATTAATGGAGAGGCACTGCCGGTGGAGCCCGGAATCGGTATCAGCGGCAGCGGAGAGGGAATTCATATGCCAATGCCGCTGTTAACTCCTCAACAAAAAACGCTGGATGTTGAATTCACACTCAACCTGAACGGAACCGGAAGCTTCTCAGTCGCGCCGCTCGGACGCAATAGCCAATTACAGCTGACCAGTAACTGGGCGCATCCTGGTTTCCTGGGCGATTTTCTCCCGGTTAGTCGTGAGGTTTCCCCATCAGGTTATAGCGCCCGCTGGCAGAGTAGCTGGTTTGCGAACAATATGGCCCGGTTTTTTATGGACGATCGCGAGATTGAGTGGCGTCAACTGCCTGCTTTCAACGTTAACGTTACGACGCCGGCCGATCGGTACCAGCTGACCGATAGGGCGACAAAGTATGCCATTCTATTAATCTCCCTTACGTTTATGGCGTTTTTCGTTTTCGAGAGCCTGACTCAGTGCCGTTTACACCCGATGCAGTATCTGCTGGTTGGTTTGTCGCTAGTGATGTTCTATCTGATATTACTGGCCCTGTCCGAGCATATTGGCTTTACGCCGTCATGGATTGTTGCCAGCCTGATAGGGGCGCTGATCAATGGGGTTTATCTGAATGCGGTGCTGAAGGGATGGCTTAACAGCTTTCTTTTTGTCTGCGCATTGCTGCTGCTGGATGGCGTTATGTGGATGCTATTGCGTTCGGAAGATAGCGCGCTGCTATTGGGAACGGGAGTGCTACTGCTGGCGCTCAGCGCGCTGATGTTCCTGACGCGTCGCGTTGACTGGTACACGCTATCTCTCCCGAAGCCAAAAGAGAGGCAGCCCGAGGGCGGTGATGATGACGATAAGTTGAGGATCTGGAAATAAAAAAACGGCGCGAATTGCGCCGTTTTTACGTTATGACAGCAAGAAAAATGATGTTATTCCTGCAGATCTCCACAGAAGCGGTACCCCTCGCCATGGATGGTGGCGATAATTTCCGGGGTGTCCGGAGTGGATTCAAAATGCTTACGAATGCGACGGATGGTCACGTCCACGGTGCGGTCGTGCGGCTTCAGCTCACGGCCGGTCATTTTTTTCAGCAGTTCCGCGCGCGACTGGATTTTGCCCGGATTTTCGCAGAAGTGCAGCATGGCGCGGAATTCACTGCGCGGCAGCTTGTACTGCTCACCATTAGGGCTAACCAGCGAACGGCTATTGATATCCAGCTCCCAGCCGTTGAACTTATAGCTTTCTACGCTGCGGCGTTCTTCACTCGGGGTACCCAAATTCATGGTACGGGAGAGCAGGTTGCGCGCGCGAATCGTCAGTTCACGTGGGTTGAACGGTTTAGTGATATAGTCATCGGCGCCAATTTCGAGGCCGAGGATCTTATCCACTTCGTTATCGCGGCCGGTAAGGAACATCAGCGCGACGTCCGCCTGCTCACGCAGCTCGCGTGCTAACAGGAGACCATTTTTGCCTGGCAGGTTGATATCCATGATCACCAGGTTGATATCATTTTCAGACAGGATCTGATGCATTTCCGCGCCATCGGTCGCTTCGAATACATCATAACCTTCTGCTTCGAAAATACTTTTTAACGTGTTGCGTGTTACCAACTCGTCTTCAACGATAAGAATGTGCGGGGTCTGCATGTTTGCTACCTAAATTGCCAACTAAATCGAAACAGGAAGTACCAAAGTCCCTGACCTGCCTGGTGCATGTCGCAAATTAACATGCCCGGCGTAACATGACTAAAGTACGTAATTGCGTTCTTGATGCACTTTCCATCAACGTCAACAACATCATTAGCTTGGTCGTGGGTACTTTCCCTCTGGACCCGACGGTGTCAAAAACGGCTGTCATCCTAACCATTTTAACAGCAACATAACAGGCTAAGTGAGGCATGACACCCAATAAAACTACGCTTCGTTGACATATATCAAGTTCAATTGTAGCACGTTAACAGTCTTGTGAAATCATTGCATCTAAACGGGATTCATCGTCACAATTCATATCCCGCACAATTAGTTGCGCTAAGAAAATAATAAACGTGATGAATCCAAAGCCTCAAAACGTATTCGGACATAAATTTCATTGCCAAACATACGGATAAAGCCGTTCTGTTAACATACTCTGTGACATGGTGCCTTGGGAATAGTTTAGTTTTTTTTATGGGTGATAAAGCTCAAATTTAGTGATTTTTGTTGCAAATTTGTAAATTCACGGCGCGTAATATGAAGGGAAAAATCGTCATTCCCGCCGCCTAAAAAGTAAAAGAGAAACCAAATGCGTTTATCAATTGTATTAGTCTCCCCGGCTCGGGCAGAAAACGTGGGCGCGGCAGCCAGAGCGATGAAAACCATGGGGTTTAGCGATATGCGTATCGTCGATAGCGATGCTCATTTGCAGCCTGCGGCGCGCTGGGTCGCGCACGGTTCTGGCGAGATCCTCGATAATGTTAAAACTTATGCCACGTTAGAGCAGGCGCTGCACGATGTCGATTTTACCGTCGCTACGACCGCCCGTAGCCGGGCGCGTTTTCACTACTACGCGACGCCGCAACAGCTCTTGCCGCTGCTGGAAGAAAAAGCGCAGTGGATGCATCATGCCGCGCTGGTGTTTGGCCGGGAAGATTCCGGATTAACCAATGAAGAGCTGGCCCTTGCCGATGTGCTGAGCGGCGTGCAGATGGTGGCTGACTATCCCTCGCTCAATCTGGGGCAGTCGGTGATGGTCTATTGCTATCAGCTGACTTCGTTGCTGCAGAATACCCCGTCAACATCCGCCAGCGTGGATGACAATCAGCTGCAGGCGCTACGCCTTCGCACTCGCGATCTGCTCGAGCGCCTCGGCGTGGAGGACGATATAAAACTGACCGACTGGCTCCAGCAGCGAATGGGTCTTTTGCAGCAGCGGGACACCGCCATGCTGCATCGTTTACTGCACGATATTGAAAAAAACCTTCCAGATTAAAGTTCTGTCATATTATTTTCATATGGCCTTATGTGCTAATTATTGGCCTCCTGATGCGCAAATTCGGATGAATTATCAGGGGACCATGGCGTATTGGCCAGGTGTGAAAAAATGGGCCAAAAGTAGAAATTCGTTGACTTAAGTCGACAGATACTTTAACCAATATAGGCACAGGACACAGACAGATAAAAATTACAGAGTACACAACATCCATGAATCGCATCGGCATGATCACCACGATTATCACCACCACTATTACCACAGGTAACGGTGCGGGCTGACGCGTACAGGAAACACAGAAAAAAGCCCGCACCTGAACAGTGCGGGCTTTTTTTTCGATAAAAAATCAAGGGGTCATAACCATGCGTGTGTTGAAGTTCGGCGGTACATCAGTGGCAAATGCAGAACGTTTTCTGCGCGTTGCCGATATTCTGGAGAGTAATGCCAGGCAGGGGCAGGTAGCGACCGTACTGTCTGCCCCGGCGAAGATCACTAATCACCTGGTTGCCATGATCGAAAAAACCATTGGCGGGCAGGATGCGCTGACCAATATCGCCGATGCCGAACGCATTTTCGCCGAACTTCTGCAAGGTCTCGCCGATGCACAACCGGGTTTTCCGCTCGCGCAGCTGAAAGCTTTTGTTGAGCAGGAATTCGCACAAATCAAACACGTCCTGCACGGCATTAGCCTGCTTGGGCAGTGCCCGGATAGCGTTAACGCGTCCCTTATTTGCCGGGGAGAAAAGCTCTCTATCGCCATTATGGCCGGCTTGCTGGAAGCGCGTGGTCATAACGTCACGGTGATTAACCCGGTTGAAAAACTGCTGGCCGTTGGCCATTATCTCGAATCCACCGTTGATATCGCTGAGTCGACTCGCCGCATTGCCGCCAGCCAGATCCCGGCGGACCATATGGTGCTGATGGCGGGCTTCACCGCGGGTAACGAAAAAGGTGAGCTGGTGGTGCTGGGCCGTAATGGCTCTGATTACTCCGCCGCGGTGCTGGCCGCCTGCCTGCGCGCCGACTGCTGCGAGATCTGGACCGACGTTGACGGCGTTTATACCTGTGACCCGCGTCAGGTCCCGGATGCGCGTTTGCTGAAGTCGATGTCCTATCAGGAAGCGATGGAGCTGTCCTACTTCGGCGCTAAAGTTTTGCACCCGCGTACTATCGCCCCTATCGCCCAGTTCCAGATCCCCTGTTTAATCAAAAATACCGGCAATCCGCAGGCTCCGGGTACGCTTATCGGCGCCAGCCGCGATGAAGACGACCTGCCGGTGAAAGGGATCTCCAACCTCAATAACATGGCGATGTTCAACGTCTCCGGTCCGGGGATGAAGGGCATGGTTGGCATGGCGGCGCGGGTGTTTGCCACCATGTCCCGCGCGGGAATTTCAGTGGTGCTTATCACCCAGTCCTCTTCCGAATACAGCATCAGTTTCTGCGTACCGCAGAGCGACTGCGCCCGGGCGAAGCGGGTGATGGAAGATGAATTTTATCTGGAGCTGAAAGAGGGGCTGCTTGAGCCGCTGTCGATAATGGAGCGTCTGGCGATTATTTCCGTTGTCGGTGACGGTATGCGCACGCTGCGCGGCATCTCTGCGAAGTTCTTCGCTGCGCTGGCCCGCGCCAATATCAACATTGTCGCCATTGCCCAGGGTTCTTCCGAGCGCTCTATCTCCGTTGTCGTCAGCAACGATGACGCCACCACCGGCGTGCGCGTGACCCACCAGATGCTGTTCAATACCGATCAGGTTATTGAAGTGTTTGTCATTGGTATTGGCGGCGTCGGCGGCGCGTTGATCGAACAGATCAAACGCCAGCAGAGCTGGCTGAAGAGTAAGCATATCGATCTGCGCGTTTGCGGCGTGGCCAACTCTCGCGCTTTACTGACTAACGTACACGGCCTGAACCTTGAACACTGGCGCGACGAGCTGGCGGAAGCCAAAGAGGCGTTCAATCTGGGCCGACTCATTCGTCTGGTGAAAGAGTACCATCTGTTGAATCCGGTGATTGTCGACTGTACCTCCAGCCAGGCCGTGGCCGATCAGTACGCCGATTTCCTGCGCGAAGGGTTCCACGTGGTCACGCCGAACAAAAAGGCCAATACCTCATCGCTGGATTACTATCATCAGCTGCGCCACGCCGCGAGCAGCTCACGGCGTAAGTTTTTATACGACACCAACGTCGGCGCGGGGCTGCCGGTTATCGAAAACCTGCAAAATCTGCTGAACGCGGGCGATGAGCTGCTGCGCTTTTCCGGTATTCTGTCCGGCTCGCTGTCGTTTATCTTCGGTAAGCTCGATGAGGGCGTGAGCTTCTCTGAGGCGACCAGGCTGGCGCGTGAGATGGGCTATACCGAACCGGATCCGCGCGACGATCTTTCTGGCGTTGATGTCGCGCGTAAGCTGCTGATCCTCGCGCGTGAAACCGGACGTGAGCTCGAACTGTCTGACATTATCGTGGAACCGGCGCTGCCGGCGGGGTTTGATGCCAGCGGCGATGTCGACAGCTTTATGGCGCGGTTGCCTTCTCTGGATGATGAGTTTGCCTCGCGGGTCGCCAAAGCGCGCGATGAAGGTAAAGTCTTGCGCTATGTCGGTAATATCGAAGAGGATGGCACCTGTCGCGTCAAAATCGCCGCGGTTGACGGCAACGATCCGCTGTTCAAAGTGAAAAACGGCGAGAATGCGCTGGCGTTCTACAGCCACTATTACCAGCCGCTGCCGCTGGTGCTGCGCGGTTATGGCGCGGGGAACGATGTGACGGCGGCTGGCGTTTTCGCCGACCTGCTGCGTACCCTGTCATGGAAGTTAGGAGTTTAAGATGGTCAAAGTATATGCCCCGGCTTCCAGTGCCAATATGAGCGTCGGGTTTGACGTGCTGGGCGCTGCGGTGACGCCGGTTGACGGCACGCTGCTGGGGGACAACGTCTCCGTTGAGGCGGCGGCGAGCTTTAGCCTGCAAAACGTGGGTCGCTTCGCCAGCAAGCTGCCGACGGCGCCGCAGGAAAACATCGTCTATCAATGCTGGGAGCGCTTTTGCCAGGAGATTGGCAAGAAGGTACCGGTGGCGATGACGCTGGAAAAAAACATGCCGATCGGTTCCGGGCTGGGCTCCAGCGCCTGTTCCGTGGTCGCCGCGCTGGTGGCGATGAATGAGTTCTGCGGCAAGCCGCTCAATGAGAGCCGAATGCTGGCGCTGATGGGCGAGATGGAAGGGCGGATTTCCGGCAGTATCCATTACGATAACGTCGCGCCGTGCTATCTTGGCGGGATACAGCTGATGCTTGAGGAAAACGGCATCATCAGCCAGCAGATTCCGTCCTTCGACGAGTGGCTGTGGGTGCTGGCCTATCCGGGGATTAAGGTCTCAACGGCGGAAGCGCGGGCAATTTTGCCGGCGCAGTATCGCCGTCAGGACTGTATTGCCCACGGTCGTCACCTGGCGGGCTTTATTCACGCCTGCTATTCCCGTCAGCCTCAGCTGGCGGCGAAATTGATGAAAGACGTGATTGCCGAACCGTATCGTACCAAACTACTGCCGGGCTTCAGCGAAGCGCGTCAGGCAGCAATGGAAATTGGCGCGCAGGCGTGCGGCATTTCCGGTTCCGGTCCAACCTTGTTCGCATTATGCGATAAACCGGAAACCGCGCAGCGCGTCGCCGACTGGCTGGCTACGCACTATCTGCAAAATCAGGAAGGCTTCGTTCATATTTGCCGGCTGGACACGGCGGGCGCTCGAGTAGTGGGATAACCAATGAAACTCTATAACTTAAAAGATCATAACGAACAGGTCAGCTTTGCGCAGGCCGTCACCCAGGGGCTTGGCAAGCATCAGGGGCTGTTCTTTCCGCACGATCTGCCGGAATTCAGCCTGACTGAAATCGACGAAATGCTGCAGCAGGACTTGGTGTCGCGTAGCGCGAAAATCCTGTCGGCATTTATCGGCGACGAGATCCCGCAGGACGTGCTGCAAGCGCGCATCGGCAACGCGTTCACCTTCCCGGCGCCGGTCAGCAAAGTGCAGGACGATGTCGGCTGCCTCGAGCTGTTCCACGGCCCGACTCTGGCGTTTAAGGACTTCGGCGGCCGCTTTATGGCGCAGATGCTGACCCATATCGCCGGCGACAAACCGGTCACTATCCTCACGGCAACCTCCGGCGACACCGGCGCGGCGGTCGCGCATGCGTTCTATGGCCTGCCAAACGTCAAAGTCGTCATTCTCTACCCGCGCGGCAAGATCAGCCCGCTGCAGGAAAAGCTGTTCTGCACCCTTGGCGGCAATATTGAAACCGTGGCTATCGACGGTGATTTTGATGCCTGCCAGGCGCTGGTTAAGCAGGCCTTTGATGATGAAGAGCTGAAGGCCGCTCTGGGTCTGAACTCGGCTAACTCAATCAATATCAGCCGCCTGCTGGCGCAGATTTGCTACTACTTTGAAGCCGTTGCTCAACTGCCTCAGGAAGCCCGTAATCAGCTGGTTATCTCTGTACCCAGCGGTAACTTTGGCGATCTGACCGCCGGCCTGCTGGCCAAATCCCTGGGTCTGCCAATCAAACGCTTTATCGCGGCAACTAACGCCAATGACACCGTGCCGCGCTTCCTGCAGGACGGCAACTGGTCGCCGAAAGCGACTCAGGCCACGCTGTCCAACGCCATGGACGTCAGCCAGCCGAATAACTGGCCGCGCGTGGAAGAGCTGTTCCGCCGTAAAATCTGGCGTCTGAATGAGCTGGGCTACGCGGCGGTGGATGATGAAACCACCAAAGAGACCATGCGCGAGCTGAAGGCCATCGGCTATACCTCAGAACCGCATGCGGCGATTGCGTATCGCGCGCTGCGCGACCAGCTGCAGCCGGGCGAGTACGGCCTGTTCCTCGGCACGGCGCATCCGGCGAAATTTAAAGAGAGCGTGGAAGAGATTCTGCAAGAGACGCTGCCGCTGCCAAAAGAGCTGGCCGAACGCGCAGACCTGCCGCTGCTGTCGCATAATCTGCCGGCCGATTTTGCCGCGCTGCGTAAGCTGATGATGGGTTAAACCCGAGCCCGCGCTCCCCTGCTGCGTTATCCGCGGCAGGGGAGTTTTCTTTTACTGCTCATGGCGTTTAAAGACCAACTCCCCGTTGCCCGACGCGTCGGCGTCAAAGAAATAACCTTCGCTGTCAAAGCGGGTCAGCTGCTCCGGCTTCGTTAAACGATTTTCAATGATGTAACGGCTCATTAAGCCGCGCGCTTTCTTAGCGTAGAAGCTGATCACTTTAAACTTGCCGTTTTTCTCATCGAGGAACACCGGCTTAATCAATTGCCCCTCAAGCCGTTTGGGTTTAACCGACCTGAAGTACTCATCAGAAGCCAGATTCACCACAATATCGTCGCCCTGGGCTTTCAACGCCTGATTCAGCTTATCGGTAATCACGTCTCCCCAATAGTGATACAGATCTTTGCCTTTCGCGTTCTCAAGCTTAATCCCCATTTCCAGGCGGTAAGGTTGCATCAGATCCAGCGGGCGCAGAACGCCATACAGGCCGGAAAGCATTCGCAGATGCTGCTGGGCAAAATCGAAATCAGCCTCGCTAAAGGTTTCTGCCTGCAGGCCGGTATAGACATCCCCCTTAAACGCCAGAATCGCCTGACGGGCGTTGTCCGGGGTGAAGTCTGGCTGCCAGTCGTGGAAACGAGTCGCGTTCAGGTCAGCCAGCTTGTCGCTGATACCCATCAGTTTGCCAATCTGCGGCGCCGACAGCTGGCGGGCAATACCGATAAGCTCCTGAGAGTGTTCCAGCAGTTCAGGTTGGGTATAACGCGTCGTTGCCAGCGGGCTTTGATAATCGAGCGTTTTTGCAGGTGAAATCAGAATGAGCATATCCAGTCCTTGCGGGAAATTTTTGACGACTTTAGCAAAAAAACGTCATGAGAGGATCGATAGCTGCGATTGCCGCGCTATTCGCGCGGCAGGTTGTCCCAGGTACCCGGCACCAGCTGCTGATGAATCTCAGGGTAGCGGGTGACGTCAAATTCCGGCCGCTGGCCCAGCCGCCGCTGCCGCAGGTAATCACTGGCAATGATGCGTACCGTCGGCGAGAGCAGCAGGATAGCCGTCAGGTTGGTTATCGCCATCAGCGCCATGATGGTATCCGCCATCTGCCACACCACCGGTAGGCCGATCATCGCCCCGGTAGCAACCATGCACAGCGTAAGCAGACGCAGCAGCCAGATATTACGGTCACTATCCATGCGGAGAAAAATGAGATTATTTTCGGCATAGATATAGTTTGCGACGATCGAGCTGAAGGCGAACAGCAGCACCACGATAGCGACAAAGCTGGAACCCCAGTCGCCGATGAGGTTGTTCATCGAGTGCTGAATAGCCTGAATGCCGTTCACCGCTTCTCCATTGCCGTCTCGCGGCGCCAGCATGATGATGACGGCGCTGGCGGTACAGATCACGATGGTGTCAATGAAAACGCCAATCATCTGTACGATCCCCTGCGCCGCAGGGTGAGGGGGCCAGGAGGCAGCGGCGGCAGCGGAATTAGGCGTTGAGCCCATCCCCGCTTCATTGGAAAACATCCCGCGCTGAAAGCCGCTGGTTAGCGCCTGGCTGATGGTATAGCCGACTGCGCCCGCGGCGGCCTCTTGCCAGCCGAAAGCGCAGCGGAAGATGGTTTCAAAAATCGTCGGCAGGGCGGTGATATGCCACAGGCCGATGACCAGGCTGGTCGCCACCCATAGCAGGGCCATCACTGGCACAAGCCACTGCATCATTCGCGCTACGCCGCGAATGCCGCGAACGATGACCAGCAGGGTCAGAACCGCCAGGACGCCGCCGGTAATCGCCTCAGGTAAATGAAATGCATACGCCATGGCATGGGCAACGGAGTTGGCCTGTACGGTATTAAAGATGATCCCGTAGGCCAGCAGCAGAAAAATGGAAAACAGCACGCCCATCCAGCGCATACCGAGTCCCCGGGCCATATACCAGGCGGGGCCGCCGCGAAACTGCCCGCGGGAGTCGCGCTCTTTATAAAGCTGGGCGAGAGAACATTCGGCGAAGCTGCTGGCCATACCGAGCAGCGCCGAGAGCCACATCCAGAAAACGGCGCCGGGGCCGCCTGCGGCAATGGCCAGCGCAACGCCTGCCATATTGCCGCTGCCCACGCGCGCCGCCAGGCTCATACACAGCGCCTGAAAAGACGTTAAGCCGCCGGGCTGCGGCTGAAGGCTCCTTTTCAGACTTTTGCTGAACTGACGGATATAACGGAACTGAATGAATTTTGTTCGCCAGGTAAACCAGACGCCGGCGCCCAGTAACAGGTAAATCATTACCGAGCCCCAGAGTATTTCATTGATAAACGACAGAAAATCAGGCATCAAGCATCCTCTTGCCCATATCGGTGCGCGAGTGTAAGCGCTACCAATCCAGTGACAATCCTTTAGTGTTCAGGTAATTAATTGACCCAGTTTATCACACTCTGCGCTCATGCATTGTAGGCGGTTGCGCTGCCCCGGCAGCGTGTTATCATCTTGGCAGACCGGTTACATCCCCTTAACTGCTGTTTAAGAGAAACACTATCATGACGGATAAATTGACCTCTCTGCGTCAGTACACCACTGTCGTAGCTGATACCGGAGATATCGCGGCAATGAAGCTGTATCAGCCTCAGGACGCCACGACTAACCCTTCTTTGATTCTCGGCGCGGCTCAGATCCCTGAGTACCGTAAGCTGATTGATGACGCTGTTGCATGGGCTCGCGGCCAGAGCAGTGACCGCGCGCAGCAGATTATCGATGCTTCCGATAAGCTGGCGGTGAATATTGGTCTCGAAATTCTTAAGCTGATCCCTGGCCGTATTTCCACCGAAGTCGATGCTCGCCTGTCCTATGACACCGAGGCATCTATCGCCAAAGCTAAGCGTCTCATCAAGCTGTATAACGATGCCGGCATCGGTAACGACCGCATTCTGATCAAACTGGCTTCGACCTGGCAGGGCATCCGCGCCGCCGAGCAGCTGGAAAAAGAAGGCATCAACTGTAACCTGACGCTGCTGTTCTCCTTCGCTCAGGCACGCGCTTGTGCGGAAGCGGGGGTATTCCTGATTTCTCCATTCGTTGGCCGTATCCTCGACTGGTACAAAGCCAATACCGATAAGAAAGAATACGCGCCGGCAGAAGATCCGGGCGTGGTTTCGGTAAGCGAAATCTATGAATACTACAAACAGCACGGCTACGAGACGGTGGTTATGGGCGCAAGCTTCCGTAACCTCGGCGAGATCCTGGAGCTGGCTGGCTGTGATCGCCTGACTATCGCCCCGGCGCTGCTGAAAGAGCTGGCGGAAAGCGAAGGCGCTATCGAGCGTAAACTGGCCTTTAGCGGCGAAGTTAAAGCGCGTCCGGCTCGTATCACCGAATCCGAGTTCCTGTGGCAGCACAATCAGGATCCGATGGCGGTAGACAAACTGGCGGAAGGTATCCGCAAGTTTGCGATCGACCAGGAAAAACTGGAAAAAATGATCGGCGATCTGCTGTAATCCTGCATGTGGCCGACGCCCGTCGGCCACATTAAACTGTCTGCCTTGCTCCCCTCGGTGTATTATTCTGTTTATTGATACTGTTTGAACGGAATAATCATGAACACCTTACGAATCGGCTTAGTTTCCATTTCCGATCGCGCCTCCAGCGGCGTCTATCAGGATAAAGGCATCCCCGCGCTTGAAGCGTGGCTGGCCCGCGCGCTCTCCACGCCTTTCGAATTGCAGACCCGCTTGATCCCGGATGAACAGGTTATTATTGAGCAAACACTGTGCGAGCTGGTGGATGAAATGGGCTGCCATTTGGTGTTGACTACCGGCGGCACGGGCCCGGCCCGTCGTGACGTCACTCCGGATGCGACGCTGGCGATTGCCGATCGGGTGATGCCCGGCTTTGGTGAGCAAATGCGTCAGGTGAGCCTGCACTTTGTGCCGACGGCCATTCTTTCTCGTCAGGTTGGCGTTATCCGCAAGCAGGCGCTGATCCTTAACCTGCCCGGCCAGCCAAAGGCGATTGAGGAAACGCTGGAAGGCGTGAAAGATGCGGAAGGTAACGTGCTGGTGCACGGCGTTTTCGCAAGTGTACCGTATTGTGTACAGCTACTTGAGGGGCCTTATGTGGAAACAAACGGCGAAGTAGTAGCAGCTTTCCGTCCTAAAAGCGCCAGACGTGAAACATTATCCTGAATTTACCGTATTCCTGATATAACCTGCATCACCAGTGGTGTGTTGTTTTATTTACGATATAGTGTTTTTTACTTTACACAGTACGTAGAATAACTTCATACCTCTGGATGATTGCCCGTTATGTCACACTGCACCCGACCTCTGAATCGACAGGATTATAAAACGCTGACGCTGGCCGCCCTCGGCGGCGCGCTGGAGTTTTACGATTTCATCATCTTTGTCTTCTTCGCCGCCGTCGTCGGCGAGCTATTTTTCCCAGCGGATATCCCGGAATGGCTGCGCCAGGTGCAGACCTTCGGCATATTTGCGGCGGGCTATTTAGCGCGTCCTCTTGGCGGCATCATTATGGCCCACTTTGGCGATCTGGTCGGGCGTAAGAAAATGTTTACTCTGAGCATTTTACTGATGGCGCTGCCTACGCTGGCGATTGGCCTGCTGCCTACCTACGCGTCGGTGGGCATCGTGGCGCCGCTTTTGCTGCTATTTATGCGTATTCTTCAGGGGGCGGCGATTGGCGGCGAAGTCCCCGGCGCCTGGGTTTTTGTGGCGGAGCATGTACCGGAAAAAAGAATCGGTATCGCCTGCGGGACGCTGACCGCCGGCCTGACGGTTGGGATCCTGCTGGGATCGGTCGTGGCGACGCTGATTAATACCAACCTGACGCCGCAGGGTATCCATGAGGGCGGCTGGCGTATTCCGTTCCTGCTGGGCGGCGCGTTTGGGCTCGTCGCCATGTATCTGCGCCGTTGGCTCCAGGAGACGCCTGTTTTCCTCGAAATGCAGCAGCGCAAGGCGTTAGCGCAGGAGCTGCCGGTTAAGGCCGTCGCGCTGAAGCATCAGAAAGCGGTGGCGGTCTCAATGCTGCTGACCTGGCTTTTATCCGCCGGCGTGGTGGTGGTGATCCTGATGTCGCCGGTCTGGCTGCAAAAACACTACGGCTTTGCCCCCGCCATCACCCTGCAGGCGAACAGTATCGCCACCATCATGCTGTGTATCGGCTGCCTGCTGGCAGGCCTGGCCGCCGACCGTTTTGGCGCCAGCCGCACGTTTATTGTCGGCAGCGTATTCCTCGCGGCGGCAAGCTGGGCTTTCTACCATCTTTCCGGCGCTAGCCCGCAGCGTCTGTTTCTGCTCTACGGTACGGTGGGCCTGTGCGTCGGCGTGGTAGGGGCGGTTCCTTATGTGATGGTGCGCGCGTTCCCGGCTGAAGTGCGTTTTACCGGGATTTCATTCTCTTATAACGTCTCTTATGCCATCTTTGGCGGCCTGACGCCGATTGCGGTGACCATGCTGATGGGCGTTTCGCCGATGGCGCCCGCGTGGTACGTACTGGCACTGTCGTTTATGGGATTGGGGCTGGGGATTTGGCTACGCCAGGGACTGGATGAGCAGGTCGCTGCGCCGAAAGCTGAACTGCAGCGCCTGCCGTAAATCGATAGGGCTTACTTCGCCGCTCGCGGACGGGCGGCGAAGTTAATTAATGCTTTTCGCCAATTGGCAGAACGGTACGGCCAAACTGTTCGTTCAGCACTTCACCCATCGCCAGATAGATGGCGCTGCCGCCGCAGACCAGACCGACCCAGCCTGCAATCTTCACAATGCCTTCGTTATCAGCCAGGTGACCAATCGCCAGCAGCGCGAACAGCACGGTCAGACTGAGAAATACAAACTGCAGCATACGCGCGGCTTTCAGGGTGCCAAAGAACATAAACAGGGTAAAAATGCCCCACAGTCCAAGGTACATACCGAGGAAATGCGCATTAGGCGCTTCTGCAAGCCCCATTTTCGGCATCAAAAGAATGGCAACCAGCGTCAGCCAAAAAGCGCCGTAAGACGTGAATGCGGTTAAACCAAAAGTGTTGCCTTTTTTAAATTCCAGCAGACCGGCAAAAATCTGCGCAATGCCGCCGTAAAAAATGCCCATCGCCAGGATAGCTACATCAAACGCGAACAGGCCGCTATTTGCCAGGTTAAGCAGAATAGTGGTCATGCCGAAGCCCATAAGGCCCAGCGGTGCCGGATTAGCCAACTTAGTGTTGCCCATAATTCCTCAAAATAATGATTAGAAAGGGAAGCATTCCCCGCCACTCAGCGGCGGGGCGCGGCATAATAATTAGGCGCTGCGTTACTGTCTATGATCTGGCGGGGTATTTTTCACCAATTTCATTTTTCACCTGATGAAGTCTGGTCATTTGCCTCAAACAGGCAATATGCAACACGGCCGGAATGGTCACGCGATAAGCGCTGCCGCTCACGGCTTTGACGCCATTAAACGCGGCGCCGAGAGGGCCGCCAAGTCCGGCTCCACGCACCAAACCGTGGCCGATTACGCTAACGGCGGCGTGCGTGCGGAGGATCTTCGTCAGCCGGGCCTCGAGAAGATGCGAGACGCCCTGCGCCAGCTTATTCGTCTGTAGCAGAAAGGGGAGTATCTCTTTATGCTCGTTGACCCGACACTCAACGGCAATGAAAAAGTCAGCCTTCTGCCGATCGTCCATCTTCTTCCAGCTATGTTCCAGAAAATGCTCCAGAAGATACTGCTCGATTTCCGGCGTAGACATCTGTTTTTCTACTTTGATTTTTAGCCTCTTGCAGACGTCCAGCAAAATTTCCCGGTAGAACTTTCCGTGACGACGCAGCGTGTTGGCGATGCTGTCGCCGCCAAAGTGCTGGAGCTCGCCGGCAATAAGCTGCCAGTTGCGACGATAGCGCTCAGGATGCCCGGCCATCGCCTGAAAATTTTCATTACGCAATAGCGCGCTTGAAAGGCGCGGCTTACCATTCTCATTGTGGGTCAGAATTCTGGTGAATGTTTCCAGATGCTCTTCGCTGCAGCGATGAAGAAAAGAGAGGTCTTCATCATCCAGATAATTAATTTTCATAAATCTCAGATAATGTGAACAGTGATATTAATCGTCGCCAATGATTTTTAGCGAAGCCATGTCAGAAGAGTTAATGGTGTGGCCGGAAAAAGCGATTTTTTTAACGCAGCGCTTGTTATCGTTGTCGCTATTAATGTTAATCCAGTCGCTGGTTGCCCCTTCTTTGATGGTTGACGGCACGCTGAGGTTCTGACTGGCGCTATTGCTGGCTTTAAAGTACACCGTCGCGCCGGAAAGCTGGATATCGCCGCGATCGGCGGTGAGCTGGATTCGCTTAATCACCCGGCAAACCGGCAGCTTCAGGGTGAGATCGTTAGTCTCATTTCGCGGCATGGCGACAACGCCTAAAATTTTATGATCGTTAGCGGAAACGGATGTGATTAACGCGGCGCTTAACAATAATCCTGCTGATATATTAATGAGTGATTTCATGAGGATTTCCTTATTATTTGATGTGTTATCAGTGATAAATATTTTATCACTAGAACTTTATTGTCTTTAGCGCGTAATCATTGCGGATTATGTCAATTACAATATGAATGAATTTTAATTTAATTATTTTTATTCATTATATATTGTGCATTTTTAAACCCGCTTTTCGGGCTTCTTCTGATGCCCGGTCCCCCTCTGCGGCAGGATCAGGACAAAAATTTTTTGTATCCCCCCCCTTGATGAAGCGGCGGGTGACCCCATCTTGTAGTCAACCGCAGTGAATGAACCTGAAAAAAAATGATGTCTGGGCAGTTGAAACCGCACGTTTCGCCCTTATTACAGGTTCACAACCACATGTTGACTGAATTTTTAGTGGAGACGTTTAGATGGGTAAAATTATTGGTATCGACCTGGGTACTACCAACTCTTGTGTAGCGATTATGGATGGCACTACTGCACGCGTGCTGGAGAACGCCGAAGGCGATCGCACCACGCCTTCTATCATTGCCTATACCCAGGATGGTGAAACTCTGGTTGGTCAGCCGGCTAAACGTCAGGCAGTGACAAACCCGCAAAACACCCTGTTTGCGATTAAACGCCTGATTGGCCGCCGCTTCCAGGACGAAGAAGTCCAGCGTGACGTTTCTATCATGCCGTATAAAATCGTTGCCGCAGACAATGGCGACGCATGGCTTGATGTGAAAGGCACCAAAACCGCACCGCCGCAGATCTCTGCTGAAGTGCTGAAGAAAATGAAGAAAACGGCTGAAGATTACCTGGGTGAACCAGTAACTGAAGCGGTTATCACCGTACCTGCTTATTTTAACGATGCTCAGCGTCAGGCAACTAAAGACGCCGGCCGTATCGCAGGTCTGGAAGTCAAACGTATCATCAACGAACCGACCGCCGCCGCGCTGGCTTACGGTCTGGATAAAGAAGTCGGCAACCGCACCATCGCGGTATACGACCTCGGTGGTGGTACCTTCGATATCTCCATTATCGAAATCGACGAAGTTGACGGCGAAAAAACCTTTGAAGTTCTGGCGACCAACGGCGATACCCACCTGGGCGGTGAAGACTTCGATACTCGTCTGATCAACTACCTCGTTGACGAGTTTAAGAAAGATCAGGGCATTGACCTGCGTAACGATCCGCTGGCTATGCAGCGCCTGAAAGAAGCCGCTGAGAAAGCGAAGATTGAACTCTCTTCCGCTCAGCAGACTGACGTCAATCTGCCGTACATCACCGCAGATGCCACCGGTCCGAAACACATGAACATCAAAGTGACCCGTGCGAAACTGGAAAGCCTGGTTGAAGATTTGGTTAACCGTTCTATCGAGCCGCTGAAAGTTGCTCTGCAGGATGCTGGCCTGTCCGTATCCGATATCCAGGACGTTATCCTGGTCGGTGGTCAGACCCGTATGCCGATGGTGCAGAAAAAAGTCGCTGAGTTCTTCGGTAAAGAACCGCGTAAAGACGTTAACCCGGACGAAGCCGTCGCCATTGGCGCAGCCGTACAGGGCGGTGTCCTGACCGGTGAAGTGAAAGACGTACTGCTGCTGGACGTTACCCCGCTGTCTCTGGGTATCGAAACCATGGGCGGCGTGATGACTGCGTTGATCAATAAGAACACCACGATCCCGACCAAGCACAGCCAGGTGTTCTCTACCGCTGAAGACAACCAGTCCGCGGTAACCATCCATGTTATTCAGGGTGAGCGTAAACGCGCCTCTGATAACAAATCACTGGGTCAGTTCAACCTGGATGGTATCAACCCGGCGCCGCGCGGTATGCCGCAGATCGAAGTGACCTTCGATATCGATGCTGACGGTATCCTGCACGTTTCCGCGAAAGACAAAAACAGCGGTAAAGAGCAGAAGATCACCATCAAAGCGTCTTCTGGTCTGAACGAAGAAGAGATTCAGAAAATGGTTCGCGATGCTGAAGCGAACGCGGAAGCTGACCGTAAGTTTGAAGAGCTGGTACAGACCCGCAACCAGGGTGACCACCTGCTGCACAGCACGCGTAAGCAGGTTGAGGAAGCTGGCGACAAGCTGCCGGCTGACGATAAAACCGCTATCGAGTCTGCGTTGACCGCGCTGGAAACTTCGCTGAAAGGTGAAGATAAAGCTGATATTGAAGCGAAAATGCAGGCGCTGGCTCAGGCTTCTCAGAAGCTGATGGAAATCGCGCAGCAGCAGCACGCTCAGCAGCAGGCTGGCGGCGCTGACGCTTCCGAGAGCAACGCGAAGGACGACGATGTTGTTGACGCTGAGTTCGAAGAAGTGAAAGACAAAAAATAATCGCCCTTTGAACGGGTAAAACACTGGCACGGGCGAAGAGGTTTCCTCTCCGCCCGTGCACGCATGTTAAGGGGCTGAAAAACACCAATGGCAAAGCAAGACTATTACGAGATTTTAGGCGTTTCCAGATCGGCGGAAGAGCGTGAAATCAAAAAGGCGTATAAGCGCCTGGCCATGAAGTATCACCCGGACCGTAACCAGGGCGATAAAGAGGCTGAAGCTAAATTCAAAGAAATCAAAGAAGCGTATGAAGTCCTGACCGATGCCCAGAAGCGCGCAGCCTACGATCAGTACGGCCACGCCGCCTTTGAGCAAGGCGGTATGGGCGGGGGCGGCGGCGGTTTTGGCGGCGGCGCGGATTTCAGCGATATCTTTGGCGATGTTTTCGGCGATATCTTTGGCGGCGGTCGTGGTCGCCAGCGCGCATCGCGCGGCGCAGACCTGCGCTACAACATGGATCTGACCTTAGAAGAGGCGGTTCGCGGAGTCACTAAAGAGATCCGCATTCCGACGCTAGAAGAGTGCGACGTTTGTCACGGCAGCGGCGCCAAAGCAGGAAGCCAGCCGCAGACTTGTCCTACCTGCCACGGTGCGGGTCAGGTGCAGATGCGCCAGGGCTTCTTCGCCGTTCAGCAGACCTGTCCGCATTGTCAGGGACGCGGTACGCTGATCAAAGATCCGTGCAATAAATGCCATGGTCATGGTCGCGTAGAGAAAACCAAAACGCTGTCGGTTAAAATTCCGGCGGGCGTCGATACCGGTGACCGTATTCGTCTGGCTGGCGAAGGTGAAGCCGGTGAGCACGGCGCGCCAGCAGGCGATCTGTATGTTCAGGTTCAGGTTAAGCAGCACGCCATTTTCGAGCGTGAAGGCAACAACCTGTACTGTGAAGTACCGATTAACTTCACCATGGCCGCTCTCGGCGGCGAGATTGAGGTCCCGACGCTGGACGGTCGCGTGAACCTTAAGGTGCCTGGCGAGACGCAGACAGGGAAGCTGTTCCGGATGCGTGGCAAAGGCGTGAAGTCCGTGCGCGGCGGCGCGCAGGGCGATCTGCTGTGCCGCGTGGTGGTCGAAACGCCGGTTGGTCTTAACGATAAACAAAAGCAGCTGCTGAAAGATCTTCAGGAAAGCTTTGGCGGGCCGACGGGCGAGAAGAACAGTCCACGCTCCAAAAGTTTCTTCGACGGTGTGAAGAAATTTTTCGATGATTTGACGCGTTAATCATCACTTTATATAAAAAAACCCGAAATTTATTTCGGGTTTTTTTATATCTTACGTATTGGCAATAAAAAGTGTTTCCTCGGTAATAAATATTCAATTTTTTGGTGGTAATGTTATTCTTTGTTTTTTATGGTAATTTTCTTTTTCCTGGGTCATCTTTGATTTTATTTTATCTACCGTAAACACCTTACAAAAATGCATGCAAGACGAGCGATATAGTGCTCAAAATACCTTTTTATATATGATGTGCATTGCTTAAATAATTATTTGTATTGTATTTATTTCAGGGGGGAATTCAGGAAATTTTAAAAAGAGGTTGATTATAATCTGGTGAAAGTGCTGGATGCCGTTATATCGGCAGGGAATGTGACAAAAGCATCAAAACGATTATCCGAAACGTCGGCGGCTGTTTCCATCGCGCTAACCAGGCTACAGCTTTTTTATAATGAGCAACTTTTCGTCAGGGATAAAGACGGGCTGATCCCGACGGTGGAAGCACTGGCATTGCCGAAAACTATTATCTTTCCGCGTATTACGCTGGAAATGTACCGGTATAACCCGCATGCAAAACTGTTCATGTCGCTGGATACGCTGCGGACCGTGAGATGGAAACGGCCGGCAGCACCAGGTTGTGGAGCTCGCGAACGACAGTTCGGGAATCGTTGAGTTGATGGTCCTTGATAACGGTAATTTCCGCTCCCGGGATGATAACAAAATCCTGCTGCCAGCGGATAACGACAGCTGGATTGTGCATCTTATCGTTAATCTCCATATCTGATCTTGCAGGAGATTGAACCTGAAACGAAAACCGTGCTTTTGAAGCGACGATGATCTCAGGTTATTACAAAAATGAGATAACTAATGGCGCAGGTTATCGCTATGACATCACCAGTTGTGGGTTTTATAGTTCGTAAAAACCGATCCATTTATCATGTATAATCTAATTTTAACGATGATTCAGGCGGAGTAGGATAGTAATTACGAAGTATTCCCCAGAAAGAGATTATAAAAAGTGAAACATCTGCATCGTTTTTTTAGTAGTGATGCCTCCGGGGGCATCATTCTTATCATCGCCGCGGCGCTGGCTATGCTGATGGCTAATGTCGGTCTGACCAGCGGTTGGTATCATGCTTTCCTTGAGACGCCGGTTCAGCTAAAGGTTGGCGCGCTTGAGATCAACAAGAACATGCTGTTGTGGATTAACGACGCGCTGATGGCGGTATTTTTCTTGCTTATCGGCCTTGAAGTGAAGCGTGAAATGAATCAAGGGGCGCTGGCCAGCCGTCGACAGGCTGTGTTTCCGGTCGTCGCGGCGCTGGGCGGAATGGTGGTTCCGGCGCTGGTCTACCTCGCGTTTAACGGCCAGGATCCGATTGCCAGAGAGGGTTGGGCGATTCCGGCGGCGACCGATATTGCCTTCGCGCTTGGCGTACTGGCGTTGTTGGGTAATCGGGTTCCCGCTGCGCTGAAGATTTTTCTGATGGCGCTGGCTATCATCGACGATCTGGGCGCCATCATTATTATTGCGCTGTTCTATACGCACGATCTTTCCGTGGTGTCATTGGTTGTCGCTGCCGGAGCCATTATTGTGCTGGCGGCGTTAAATCTGTGTGGCGTAAGGCGGACCGGTATCTATATCCTGGTCGGCGCCATACTGTGGACCGCGGTGCTGAAATCGGGGGTTCATGCCACGCTGGCTGGCGTCATCGTCGGCTTTATGATCCCGCTAAAAGAGCAGAACGGTAAATCACCGGCGAAGCAGCTTGAGCACGTTCTGCATCCATGGGTAGCGTTCCTGATCCTGCCGCTGTTCGCCTTCGCTAACGCGGGTGTGTCTTTGCAAGGCGTCACGCTGGAAGGGCTGACCTCGCTGCTGCCGTTGGGTATTATTGCCGGGCTGTTTATCGGTAAGCCATTGGGCATTAGCGTGTTCTGCTGGCTGGCGCTGAAGCTGAAATGGGCCTCGTTGCCTGAAGGGACTACCTGTAAGCAGATTATGGCGGTCGGCATTTTGTGTGGTATTGGCTTCACGATGTCGATTTTTATTGCCACTCTGGCCTTCGGCAGCGTAGACCCCGGATTGATCAACTGGGCTAAGCTTGGCATCCTGATTGGATCGATACTATCGGCCGTCACGGGATACATCATATTGCGTAAGCGCGTAACGGATTCGGGCTACGCGGCTTAACATCTCACGGAGAGCCGGCTACGGCTCTCCAGGACATTATCAGGGAGAGAAGCATGTCGCATATCAACTACAATCACCTGTACTACTTCTGGCACGTCTACAAAGAAGGCTCCGTTGTCGGCGCCGCGGAAGCGCTGTTCCTGACTCCGCAGACCATTACCGGGCAAATTAAAGCCCTGGAAGAGCGCCTGCAGGGGAAGCTGTTCAAGCGCAAAGGAAGAGGACTGGAGCCCAGCGAACTCGGCGAGCTTGTGTTCCGCTACGCAGATCGTATGTTTACGCTAAGCCAGGAAATGCTCGACATCGTTAACTATCGTAAAGAGTCGAATCTGCTGTTTGATGTTGGCGTCGCGGACGCGCTGTCGAAACGGTTGGTTAGCGGTGTACTGGATGCCGCCGTCGTCGATAACGAACAGATCCATTTACGCTGTTTCGAGTCGACCCACGAAATGCTGCTTGAGCAGCTAAGCCAGCATAAGCTTGATATGATCATCTCCGACTGCCCCATCGACTCCACTCAGCAGGAAGGGCTATTTTCGGTAAAAATCGGCGAGTGCAGCGTGAGCTTCTGGTGCATGAATCCGCCGCCGGAAAAACCCTTCCCGGGCTGCCTGGAAGAACGTCGTCTGCTGATCCCCGGCCGTCGTTCCATGTTAGGGCGCAAGCTGCTCAACTGGTTTAACTCGCAGGGGCTGCAGGTGGAAATTCTGGGCGAGTTTGACGATGCGGCGTTGATGAAGGCCTTCGGCGCGGCGCACAATGCGATTTTCGTTGCGCCGACGCTATATGCGCATGATTTCTATAGCGATGAATCGATAGTTGAGATCGGGCGCATGGACAACGTCATGGAAGAGTATCACGCCATCTTTGCGGAACGAATGATCCAGCATCCGGCGGTGCAGCGGATTTGTAACCGTGACTATTCGGCGCTTTTTACGCCACCTCAGGCGTAGGGCTGCACGAGGACAATGCCGAGGCCGGGTCCAGGCTCCAGCGTCATAAATGGCAGACATAAAAAAACCCGCTTTCGCGGGTTTTTTTCAAAGCGACAACGCGCTGGCGATTAAGCCAGTTTGTTGATCTGAGCGGTCAGGTTTGCTTTATGACGCGCAGCTTTGTTTTTGTGGATCAGACCTTTAGCAGCCTGACGGTCCACGATTGGTTGCATTTCGTTAAATGCTTTCAGTGCAGTAGCTTTGTCGCCAGCTTCGATAGCTGCGTATACTTTCTTGATGAAAGTACGCATCATAGAGCGACGGCTAGCGTTGTGCTTGCGGGCCTTTTCAGACTGAACGGCGCGCTTCTTAGCTGATTTGATATTAGCCAAGGTCCAACTCCCAAATGTGTTCTATATGGACAATTCAAAGGCCGAGGAGAATGCCCGTTTAGCCTTCTTTTGTCAATGGATTTGTGCAAATAAGCGTCGTTCAAACTAACAACGCTTCATTACGTAGTGATGGCGCAAGATTCTACCAGCTTGTTGCTGGCGAATACAGCCTTTCGACCATAAAAATCGACGATGCCGGAGAGATTTTCCCGCAATCTCGCGCTGAGTGAATGAATTACCGGGATCTTTCAGTGAAGAGGTGCAATCGCTGGTTAACGTCGCCAGTTGTACAAGGTATACTCGGACGATTTTCACTGTTTTGAGCCAGACATGAAGCTGATACGCGGCATACATAATCTCAGTCAGGCCCCGCACGGGTGCGTGCTGACCATTGGAAATTTTGACGGCGTGCATCGCGGGCACCAGGCATTATTGCAGCGTTTGCGCGCAGAAGGTCGCCAGCGTAGCTTACCGGTGGTGGTGATGATTTTTGAACCACAGCCGCTTGAGCTTTTTGCCGCCGATAAAGCGCCAGCGCGATTAACGCGCCTGCGTGAGAAGCTGAACTATCTGGCCGAAAGCGGCGTCGATTACGTCCTGTGCGTGCGCTTCGATCGGCGCTTTGCCGCATTGACCGCCCAGGACTTTATCAGCGAACTGCTGGTCCGCCGGCTGGGAGTCCAGTTCCTCGCCGTTGGCGATGATTTCCGCTTTGGCGCGGGTCGCCAGGGGGATTTCTTGTTATTACAAAAAGCCGGCGTGGAGTATGGCTTTGACGTCACCAGCACCCAAACCTTCTGTGAAGGCGGCGTGCGCATCAGCAGCACGGCGGTGCGCCAGGCGCTGGCTGACGACGATCTGCCCCTCGCGGAGACGCTGCTGGGGCATCCGTTTACCATCTCCGGGCGCGTAGTGCACGGCGATGAGCTCGGGCGCACAATAGGCTTCCCGACGGCGAATTTACCGCTGCGCCGTCAGGTTTCCCCGGTAAAAGGGGTCTATGCGGTAGAAGTGACAGGGCTTGGCGACAAATCGTTTATGGGCGTCGCCAACATTGGTACTCGTCCAACGGTATCCGGCGTGCGTCAGCAGCTGGAAGTTCATCTCCTGGATGTTGTAATGGACCTCTACGGTCGCCATATAGATGTAATACTGCGTAAAAAAATACGTAACGAGCAGCGATTTGCGTCGCTTGATGAACTAAAAACGCAAATCGCACGTGATGAGTTAACGGCCCGCGACTTCTTTGGGCTAACCGGGCAGGCATAACCCTGACGGTGTTTATCAAACCGAAATACGGAACCGAGAATCTGATGAGTGATTATAAATCGACCCTGAATTTGCCGGAAACAGGGTTCCCGATGCGCGGCGATCTCGCCAAGCGTGAACCGGGAATGCTGGCGCGTTGGACCGATGATGACCTGTACGGCATCATTCGTGCAGCCAAAAAAGGCAAAAAAACCTTCATTCTGCATGATGGCCCTCCTTATGCGAATGGCAGCATTCATATTGGTCACTCGGTTAACAAGATTCTGAAAGACATTATCGTTAAGTCCAAAGGGCTGGCGGGCTATGACTCCCCGTACGTACCGGGCTGGGACTGTCACGGTCTGCCGATCGAGCTGAAAGTGGAGCAGGAGTACGGCAAGCCGGGCGAGAAATTCACCGCCGCCGAGTTCCGCGCCAAGTGCCGCGAATACGCCGCCACCCAGGTTGACGGACAGCGTAAAGACTTTATCCGTCTGGGCGTGCTCGGCGACTGGTCGCACCCGTACCTGACCATGGACTTCAAAACCGAAGCCAACATCATCCGCGCGCTGGGTAAAATCATCGGCAACGGCCACCTGCACAAAGGCGCTAAGCCGGTGCACTGGTGCGTAGACTGCCGCTCAGCGCTGGCGGAAGCGGAAGTCGAGTATTACGACAAAACCTCCCCGTCCATCGACGTGGCGTTCCACGCGGCCGATAAAGCGGCGGTGCTGGCGAAATTCGGCGTGGCCGACGTTAACGGCCCGGTTTCTCTGGTTATCTGGACCACCACCCCGTGGACCCTGCCGGCGAACCGCGCCATCTCCCTCTCCTCGGCGTTTGACTATGCGCTGGTGCAGGTTGACGATCAGGCGCTGATCCTGGCGAAAGACCTGGTCGAAAGCGTGATGAAGCGCGCCGGCATTGCTGATTACACCATCCTGGCGGTGGTGAACGGCGCCGAGCTGGAGCTGATGCGCTTTAAGCATCCGTTCCTCGATTTCGACGTCCCGGCGATCCTGGGCGATCACGTCACGCTGGACGCGGGTACCGGTGCGGTACATACCGCGCCAGGCCACGGTCCGGATGACTATGTCATCGGTCAAAAATATGGTCTGGAAGTCGCTAACCCGGTTGGTCCGGACGGCGCCTACCTGCCGGGAACTTACCCGACGCTGGACGGCGTAAACGTCTTCAAAGCTAACGATGTTGTCGTTGCGCTGCTGTCAGAAAAAGGCGCGCTGCTGCACGTTGAAAAAATGCAGCACAGCTACCCGTGCTGCTGGCGCCACAAAACGCCGATTATCTTCCGCGCCACGCCGCAGTGGTTCGTGAGCATGGATCAAAAAGGCCTGCGCGCGCAGTCGCTTTCCGAAATCAAAGGCGTGCAGTGGATACCGGACTGGGGCCAGGCGCGTATCGAATCGATGGTCGCCAACCGTCCTGACTGGTGTATCTCTCGTCAGCGCACCTGGGGCGTACCGATGTCGCTGTTCGTGCATAAAGAGACGCAAGAGCTGCACCCGCGTACGCTGGAGCTGATGGAAGAAGTCGCCAAACGCGTAGAAGTTGACGGCATCCAGGCGTGGTGGGATCTCGATTCCCGCGATATCCTCGGCGCCGATGCGGATAGCTACGAGAAGGTGCCGGATACGCTGGACGTGTGGTTTGACTCCGGGTCGACCCACTCCTCCGTTGTTGACGTGCGTCCGGAATTTACCGGTCACGCCGCCGACATGTATCTGGAAGGTTCCGACCAGCACCGCGGCTGGTTTATGTCCTCGCTGATGATCTCTACCGCGATGAAGGGCAAAGCGCCTTACCGCCAGGTACTGACCCACGGCTTTACCGTTGATGGTCAGGGCCGCAAGATGTCCAAATCCATCGGCAACACCGTTTCGCCGCAGGACGTGATGAACAAGCTGGGTGCGGATATTTTGCGCCTGTGGGTGGCTTCCACCGACTATACCGGCGAAATGGCCGTCTCCGACGAGATCCTCAAACGCGCCGCCGACAGCTATCGTCGTATCCGTAACACCGCGCGCTTCCTGCTGGCGAACCTCAACGGCTTCGACCCGGCAAAAGACATGGTGAAACCGGAAGAGATGGTCGTACTGGACCGCTGGGCTGTAGGCTGCGCGCAAGCGGCGCAGGACGATATCGTCAAAGCCTACGAATCTTACGATTTCCACGAAGTGGTGCAGCGCCTGATGCGCTTCTGCTCCATCGAAATGGGCTCGTTCTGGCTCGATATCATTAAAGACCGCCAGTACACCACTAAGGCCGACAGCATCGCGCGTCGTAGCTGCCAGACTGCGCTGTACCATATTGCCGAAGCGCTGGTGCGCTGGATGGCGCCGATCATGTCCTTCACCGCTGACGAAATCTGGGGTTACCTGCCGGGCGACCGCGAGAAATACGTCTTTACCGGCGAATGGTATACCGGCCTGTTTGGCCTGGACGCTGACGAAGCGATGAACGACGGTTTCTGGGACGCGCTGCTGAAGGTGCGCGGCGAAGTCAACAAGGTTATCGAACAGGCGCGTACGGATAAGCAGGTTGGCGGCTCGCTGGAGGCGGCGGTGACCCTGTACGCCGATGCCGATCTGGCGGCGAAGCTCAACGCGCTGGGCGACGAATTACGATTTGTCCTGTTGACCTCAGGGGCGAAAGTTGCCGATTATGCGCAGGCTCCGGCCGACGCCTGGCAGAGTGAGCTGCTGAAAGGCCTGAAAGTCGTGCTGAGCAAAGCCGAAGGTGACAAGTGCCCGCGCTGCTGGCATTACACCACGGATATCGGCAAGGTGGCGGAACACGCGGATATCTGCGGACGCTGTGTCAGCAACATCGCCGGTGACGGCGAAAAACGTAAGTTTGCCTGATGAGTAAACCGATTTGTTCAACGGGGCTACGCTGGCTGTGGGTCGTCGTAGCCGTGCTGATTATCGATTTAGGCAGTAAATTCCTGATCCTCCAGAACTTCGTTCTGGGGGATACGGTATCGCTGTTCCCATCGCTTAATCTGCACTATGCGCGCAACTATGGCGCGGCTTTTAGCTTCCTCGCCGACAGCGGCGGCTGGCAGCGCTGGTTCTTCGCCGGTATCGCTATCGGTATCTGCGTGATCCTCGCGGTGCTGATGTATCGTTCTAAGGCGACGCAAAAGCTGAATAACATTGCCTATGCGCTGATTATTGGCGGCGCGCTGGGGAATTTATTCGACAGGCTGTGGCATGGTTTTGTCGTCGATATGATCGATTTCTACGTCGGGGACTGGCACTTCGCCACCTTCAACCTTGCCGATACCGCTATCTGTATCGGCGCGGCGCTGATCGTGCTGGAAGGCTTCTTACCGAACGCGGCTGCGAAGAAACAGGCGTAACAAAACTCGCCCGGCGGCGCCATCGCCGCCGGGCAAAACTAGTGAGCAACCTGCATGTCTAAATCAGTACAGAGCAACAGTGCGGTGCTGGTGCACTTCACCTTAAAGCTCGACGATGGCTCCACCGCAGAGTCAACCCGCAATAACGGTAAACCCGCGCTGTTTCGCCTGGGCGATACCTCGCTTTCTGAAGGTCTTGAACAGCATCTGCTGGGGCTGAAAGAAGGGGATAAAACCACCTTTTCGCTGGAGCCGGACGCCGCGTTTGGCGTACCGAGCCCGGACCTGATCCAATACTTCTCGCGCCGGGAATTTATCGACGCGGGCGAGCCTTCAATCGGCGCGATTATGCTCTTTACCGCAATGGATGGCAGCGAAATGCCCGGCGTGATCCGCGAAGTGAACGGCGATTCGATCACCGTTGATTTCAACCATCCGCTGGCCGGGCGTACCGTTCATTTTGATGTTGAAGTGCTGGAGATCGATCCGGCGCTGGAGGGGTAAGATGCAGATTCTGTTGGCTAACCCGCGCGGCTTCTGCGCAGGCGTTGACCGCGCTATCAGCATTGTTGAAAACGCGCTGACGCTATACGGCGCGCCGATCTACGTGCGTCATGAAGTCGTGCACAACCGCTATGTTGTCGATAGCCTACGGCAGCGCGGCGCGATTTTTATTGAGCAGATTAGCGAAGTGCCGGACGGCGCAATCCTGATCTTCTCCGCCCACGGCGTCTCTCAGGCCGTTCGCAACGAGGCGAAAAGCCGCGATCTGACGGTGTTTGACGCCACCTGTCCGCTGGTCACCAAAGTGCATATGGAAGTCGCCCGCGCCAGCCGTCGCGGCGAAGAATCCATTTTGATTGGTCACGCCGGTCATCCGGAAGTCGAAGGTACCATGGGCCAGTACAGCAACCCGCAGGGGGGAATGTACCTGGTGGAATCGCCGGACGATGTCTGGACGCTGGACGTGAAAAACGACGCTAAGCTGTCGTTTATGACCCAGACGACGCTCTCCGTCGACGATACCTCCGACGTGATTGACGCTCTGCGCGAGCGTTTCCCGAAAATCGTCGGGCCGCGCAAAGATGATATCTGCTATGCCACGACTAACCGTCAGGAAGCCGTCCGCGCGCTGGCCGGGCAGGCCGATGTGGTGCTGGTGGTAGGGTCGAAGAACTCCTCTAACTCTAACCGTCTGGCCGAGCTGGCTCAGCGGATGGGGAAAGCGGCCTATCTGATCGACGACGCGACCGATATCCAGGAAGCGTGGGTGAAAGAAGCGCAGTGCGTCGGCGTCACCGCGGGCGCTTCGGCGCCGGATATTCTGGTCCAGAACGTGATTACGCGTTTGCAGGAGCTGGGCGGCGGCGAAGCGGTGCCGCTGGAAGGGCGCGAAGAGAACATCGTTTTCGAGGTGCCGAAAGAGCTGCGCGTAGACGTCCGTGAAGTAGAGTAAGTTCTTTTCCGCCGCAGTATGAGAAGATGCCAGGCTTAACGTCTGGCATTTTTTATGGAGAAACTATGCGCTTACCTATCATTCTGGATACCGATCCCGGCATTGATGACGCCGCGGCGATTGCCGCCGCGCTGTTCGCCCCCGAGCTGGATCTGCAGCTGATGACCACGGTCGCGGGGAATGTATCGGTGGAGAAAACGACCCGCAACGCCCTGCAGCTTCTGCATTTCTGGAACGCTGATGTCCCGCTGGCCCAGGGGGCGTCGATGCCGCTGGTTCGCCCGCTGCGCGACGCCGCTTCCGTGCACGGCGAATCCGGGATGGAAGGCTACGATTTTGTTGAACATCACCGTCAGCCGCTGGCGAAACCGGCGTTTCAGGCGATCCGCGACGCGCTGATGCACGCTCCGGAGCCGATGACGCTGGTGGCGATTGGCCCGTTAACCAACATCGCGCTATTGCTGACCCAGTACCCTGAATGCCGTTTTAACATCCGTCGTCTGGTGATTATGGGCGGCTCCGCCGGGCGCGGTAACTTTACGCCGAACGCGGAATTTAACATCGCCATCGACCCGGAAGCGGCGGCTAAAGTGTTCAGCAGCGGGTTGGAGATCGTTATGTGCGGGCTGGATGTCACCAATCAGGCGATGCTGGCGCCGGCGTATCTCGCCACTCTGCCGACGCTTAATCAGACCGGAAAGATGCTGCACGCGCTGTTTAGCCACTACCGTAGCGGGAGCATGAGCAGCGGGCTGCGTATGCACGACCTGTGCGCGATTGCCTGGCTGGTCTGTCCGCAGCTGTTTACCCTTGCACCGTGCTTTGTGGCGGTAGAAACCCAGGGCATATGGACCTCAGGCACCACGGTGGTGGATATCGAAGGCAAACTGGGCCAACCGGCAAATGCGCAGGTGGCGCTGGGGATGGATGTCGAAGGATTTCAGCGCTGGGCGGCCGAGGTGATTGCGCTGGCGCCCTAGCCCGGTAACGAAGCGGCCGGGCATGGCGCTCAGGTGCTCTGAATGGGGTCGACGACGTTGCGCCATAGCGTGCCCGCTTCATCGGTCCACATCAGCAGTAATAGCGACGCTAATCGTTCTGCCGCCGCGGAAAGGGGCCGGTTCTTTACGCGGATCATACCCAGCGTGCGCCGGATCACCGGCTCGACAAGCGGAACGCTCACGACGGTGCTGTTGCCGCTATGGGGCATCGCCAGGCAGGGGAGCGCCGAGACGCCCAACCCGGCTTCGACAAGACCGAGCGAGGTCGACAAGTGTCGGACTTCATAAAACCAATCCAGTCGCCAGGGCTTATCAGCCAGGCATTTCTCGATTAACTGTCTGTTGCCGCTTGATTTCCTTACCCCGATTAAGGTTTGGCTCACCAGTTCCCGCCATTCAACTAATTGTCTCCCCGCCAGCGGATGGTCTTGCCGACACGCCAGAACAAAAGGTTCATTCACCAGAGGGATAAAATCGATGTCTGGATATGTGATGAAGTTCATGTTTATTCCAAAATCAACATCGCCTTTGCGTACCGAGTTCATGCACGTTTCTATACCTTGTTCATAAATTCGTACTTTGATGTTGGGATAGCTTTGATTAAATTGCACGATAGCACGCGGTAAAAAGTAAAATACGGCGGTCGGAATGCAAGATAGCGTTACCGTATCATGTATTTGAGACGTTAAATCGTTGAGGTTAAATATTGCCGCATCAAGGCTGGCAATCAACGCTTTGGCCTTTGGGAGAAGCATTTTTCCGGCCTGAGTAAGCGCAATTTTTCGCGTGGTTCGTTCGAACAGCGCAATATTCAGATTATCCTCTATTTTTTTTATCTTTTTAGTCAGCGCGGGTTGCGTGAGGTTGAGCTGCTCGGCTGCTTTACTAAATGAGCCTAGCTCCGCAACCGTGACAAAGGCTTTCATACCGGATAGTTCATTTTTCATTATTGCTCCGTAGGGGTTAATAAGCGTTTCTCTAAGTAGATGACTAGTCATTATTAAGCGGGAATGCTTTTTTATTAATACTCAGCAGGAATAACTGTTATGGCAAAATTTTATCAACCGGTGAGATTCTGGCAAGTAGAATGAATTTGTAAAATGCCTGAGGTGATTGATATTGGCCGTTAATTAAGTAAATAAAAATCTTAAAAAACATAAAACCAATTAAATTCACGGAGCCGTTTTACACCATTCTTCTATTTCTTAGCGAATAAGGAACATGCTATGAAGAGCATTCCCTGTGTATTAATGCGTGGTGGGACATCGAAAGGCGCCTTTCTTTTAGCAGATGATTTACCCAAGGATATTCAGAAACGTGATGACTGCTTATTAGCCATCATGGGTTCGGGTCATGAGCTGGAAATTGACGGCATTGGCGGAGGGAGTCCACAAACCAGTAAGGTGGCGATTATCAGTCAATCGCTTAGCGAAGAAGCGGATATCGATTATCTGTTTGTTCAGGTCATCGTTAATGAACGGCGGGTGGATACAACGCCAAACTGCGGCAATATGCTGTGTGCGGTAGGCGGGTTTGCGATTGAACATGGGTTAGTTGAGGCGGCGTCTCCGGTTACGCGAGTGCGTATAAGAAACGTGAACACCAATACTTTTATTGACGCTGACGTTCAAACACCTGACGGCAAGGTTATCTATGAAGGGGATAGCCAAATCGATGGCGTTCCGGGGCGCGCCGCGCCGGTTGCATTGACTTTTTTGAATGCGGCGGGGGCCAAATCCGGACGCCTTTTCCCGACGGGTAATCGTATGGACGTATTCGATGATGTGCGAGTGACCTGTATTGATATGGCGATGCCCATGGTGGTGATCCCGGCTCAGAGTCTGGGCAAAACCGGATATGAATCTGCGAGTGAATTAGATCGGGATAGCGGGTTATTAAAATCGCTTGAATCTATTCGTATCCAGGCCGGTAAGGCGATGGGGTTTGGGGATGTAACGAATATGGTTATCCCAAAACCGGTTCTGATTTCTCCTGCATTAAGCGGCGGAAGTATAAACGTACGCTATTTTATGCCGCATAATTGCCATAAATCGCTGGCGATTACCGGTGCTATCGGTCTGGCAAGCGCATGTATTATTCCGAAAACCATTGCTAATGAACTGACGAAGCTATCAGGCGACGGAATCATTAAAGTCGAACACCCCAGCGGCGGTATTGAAGTCGACTTAAGCCAGACGACTGAACGCCCAGAAGATATCCGGGCTTCGGTTATTCGTACTGCGCGGAAGATCCTTTCAGGAACGGTTTACATTCCCGAATAAATACCCACTCTCTGAGTATCTATAAAAATACCCGGAATCGGGGAGGGAGTGATGTGAATACGTTTCACCAGCATCCTTACATATTGATTGCAGGGAAGGAATGGAAATGCAAAAGAATAAATTATGGAAACTGCTTGTTATAATAGCAATACCGTTACTCATCAGTTTATTCCCAGCGCCAGAAGGGTTATCAAAACTTGCCTGGGTATTATCCGGTATCTATCTGGCCGCGATTGTCGGGTTAGTCATTAAACCTTTTGCTGAGCCCGTGGTCCTGCTGATCGCGGTGGCCGCATCAATGGTGGTTGTGGGAAATTTAGGCGACGGTTCGATAAAAGCGGCCAGCGTGTTAAGCGGATATTCATCAGGTACCACCTGGTTGGTGTTTTCTGCATTTACCCTGAGCGCGGCATTTGTCATTACCGGATTGGGTAAAAGAATTGCATATATTCTGATCGGCAAAATTGGCAGTACGACGTTGGGTCTGGGCTACGTTACCGCCTTCCTTGACCTGATCCTGGCGCCCGCGACGCCTTCAAATACAGCGCGTGCCGGCGGAATTGTACTGCCGATTATTAACAGTGTTGCCGTCGCTCTTGGGTCCGAGCCGGAGCGCAGCGCAAAACGCGTTGGTCATTATCTCATGCTGAACGTCTATATGGTGACCAAAACGACCAGCTATATGTTCTTCACCGCGATGGCCGGAAATATACTTGCGCTAAAAATGATCGAAGATATTTGCCATATAAAATTGAGCTGGGGAGGATGGGCGCTGGCGGCCGGATTACCCGGAATTATCATGTTACTGTTGACGCCGCTGATTACCTACAAGCTTTACCCGCCAGAACTGAAGAAAGTCGATAACAAAAAGATCGCCAAAGCCGGTATGGAAGCTTTGGGGCCAATGACGCTACGTGAAAAGATGCTGTCCTGCCTCTTTGTTCTTGCGCTTGGCGGTTGGGTATTTAGTCAATCGCTGGGAGTGAATGAGTCTACCGTGGCGATCGGCGTTATGGCGTTAATGCTGGTGTTGAGAATCGTCACCTGGGATGACGTGATTAAGAATAAGGGGGGATGGAATACGCTCATATGGTACGGCGGTATTATTGGTTTAAGTTCCCTGCTCTCCAAAGTTGGCTTTTTCTTATGGTTGGCTGATTTATTAAAAAATAATATTTCATTTAACGGTCATGGTAATGTCGCTTTCATCGTTATTGTTGCCTTAAGCATTTTAGTGCGTTACTTCTTTGCGTCAGGCAGCGCTTATATTGTGGCGATGGTTCCCGTTTTTGCTATGCTGGCGAACGTTTCTGGCGCACCGGTCATGCTAACTGCGCTCGCCTTACTCTTCAGCAACTCTTATGGTGGCATGGTAACCCACTACGGCGGGGCGGCAGGGCCAGTTATTTTTGGCGTTGGCTATAATGATATTAAATCATGGTGGATTATCGGTGGAATATTAGCGTTACTTACTTTCCTCCTGCAAATCACGCTAGGAGTATGGTGGTGGGAAATATTAATCGCCTGGAAGGTAATTTAAAAATTTTTTGAGGAAATGATAGCTTAGCTGGGCATCACAGGGTGCCCAGGGGCAAGGTTTATTATTCAGAGCGGCAAGTGGCTTATCTGCTCTTTTTATTTGAGCGTTTAAGTGTGGGTGAAGTTACCTGATTTCAAATATGATTATATGGCCTTTGATAAGGTGAGGTGTGATATATTTATGTCTCCAGTTACGGTTACATTGTCGCTATTAGTTTTTTCTATAGTAATGTTTGTATGGGAAAAAATCCCGCTGGCTGTAACGGCCATGATTGTTTGTATTACTCTGGTGGTTACCGGCGTTTTTGATGTGCAAACGGCTTTTTCCGGTTTTATTAATCAAAATGTCATTTTGTTTGTGGCAATGTTTGTGGTCGGCGGCGCCTTATTTGAAACCGGCGTAACGGATAAGATTGGCGGTATTGTGACGCGTTATGCGCGGAGCGAAAAGCAGCTCATTGTCATCATTATGTTAGTCTGTGGGCTCCTTTCCGGAGTCTTGTCCAATACCGGCACGGCGGCGGTTTTAATTCCTGTGGTAATAGGCGCAGCGATTAAATCAGGGTACGCCCGCTCCCGGCTTCTTATGCCGCTGGCGTTTGCCTCGGCGTTGGGCGGTAATCTTTCGCTGATCGGTTCACCCGGCAACCTGATCGCGCAATCGGCGCTGGAACAGGTTGGCCAAAGTTTCGGTTTTTTTGAATACGCTAAGTTAGGTATTCCCATGTTAGCCTGCGGTATTCTCTATTTTGTGACTATCGGCTACCGGATATTACCCGGCAAAAATACGCTTCAGAAGCACGGCGCTGAAAGCATCAGGACGGTCGATTGCCCGACGTATAAGCAGGTGATTGCGCTGTCGGTATTGATCGCGACGGTATTGGGCATGATCTTCGAAAAGCGCATTGGTTTGCCGATCGCGATTATTGGTTCAATTGGCGCTTTATCGTTGGTTATTACCCGGGTGATTACTGAAAAACAGGCCTACCAGGCCATCGACTCGCAGACGATTTTCCTGTTCGGCGGCACTCTGGCATTAGCAAAGGCACTGGAAACCACCGGCGCTGGCGCGATCATGGCGCGCTCAATAATAGACTTGCTCGGACACCAGGCCTCGCCTTTCTTACTTTTAAGCGCCGTATTAATCATCTCCTGCATTTTAACCAATTTTATGTCAAATACGGCAACGGCGGCTTTATTAATGCCGATTGGCCTGTCTATTGCCCATTCGATGGGCGCCGATCCCCGGGCGGTGTTAATGGCGATTGTTATCGGCTGTTCATGCGCTTATGCGACGCCAGTGGGAACGCCTGCCAATATGATGATTTTTTCCGCCGGCGGATATAAGTTTGTCGATTATGTAAAAGTTGGTTTGCCGCTTATTTTGATATCGGTAATTGTTAGCTTTGTTTTGCTGCCCATTTTCTTTCCATTTTATTAATCGCGGCCAGCGATCTTTTAAAAAGTAGGGCTAATCGCTCAGGCGTGATTTTTTCTACATCTAAGGATATATGTCATGATTAAATTATATGACCATGGAGTCTATATCTCGCATCAGCATGGTATTATTTGTGCTGATAATCGTTCAGCCGCGGTAGAGGAGAAGGAGGAGGCGCGCAAGAGAACGATCTCATGGTCGATTCTCTCCGCCCATAATACGTCAGGGGATGATCATAAGTTAAAAATTAAATTTGATTCAATGGCTTCCCACGATATTACTTTTGTGGGCATCATCCAGACCGCTAAGGCATCAGGCATGGAGCGTTTTCCATTGCCATATGTTTTAACGAATTGTCATAACTCCCTTTGCGCCGTCGGCGGGACGATCAATAGCGATGACCATATATTTGGCTTGTCATCAGCGAAAAAGTACGGCGGCATTTATGTCCCGCCCCATATTTCCGTTATTCATCAATATATGCGTGAGATGATGGCCGGCGGCGGGAAAATGATCCTGGGCTCAGACAGCCATACCCGCTATGGCGCTTTGGGAACGATGGCGGTTGGCGAGGGGGGCGGAGAATTAGTTAAGCAGCTGCTCGGTGAGACCTGGGATATTGATTATCCAGAGGTAGTTGCGGTGTATCTGACGGGTAAACCCTCTCCCGGCGTTGGCCCTCAGGATATTGCCCTGGCGATCATTGGCGCGGTGTTTGAGCGCGGTTACGTGAAAAATAAAATTATGGAGTTTGTTGGCCCGGGCGTGGCGACGATGTCTACCGACTTCAGAAATAGCGTGGATGTGATGACAACGGAGACCACGTGTTTATCCTCTATCTGGCAAACCGATGAAGAGACCAAACACTACTTACGCATTCATGGCAGGGAGCAGGACTATTGTCCGCTCTCGGCAAAAGAGATGGCTTACTATGATGGCTGCATAGAAGTGGACTTAAGTAGCATCAAGCCGATGATCGCCTTGCCCTTTCATCCCGCCAACGTATATGAAATTGATACGCTTAATGACAATTTGCAGGATATTTTGCATGAGGTCGAAACGGCGGCCGATAAAATTTCCCAGGGACGCGCAGCGCTCACCCTGCGGGATAAAATCGAAAATGGCAAACTGCGGATTCAGCAGGGAATTATCGCCGGTTGCGCCGGCGGAAATTATGTTAACGTGGTCGAAGCGGCGCATGCCTTAAAAAACCGCTCCTGTGGTGACAACGCTTTCTCTCTGTCGATATATCCCTCTTCCCAACCGGTATTAATGGACCTGACTAAAAAAGGCATGACCAGCGCGCTGTTGAGCGCCGGCGCGATTATGCGCACCGCATTTTGTGGACCCTGTTTTGGCGCAGGCGATACGCCCATGCATAACGGATTAAGCATTCGCCACACGACGCGTAATTTTCCAAACCGGGAAGGGTCAAAACCGGGGAATGGGCAAATGTCGGCTGTCGCGCTGATGGATGCCCGCTCCATTGCGGCGACGGCAGCCAATGGGGGCGTGCTGACATCGGCTTGCGAACTCGATTGCTGGGAAAACATTCCGCAGTATGAATTTGATACTTCGCCTTATAAAAATCGCGTTTATCAAGGCTTTATTAAGGGGGCGACGCAACAATCGCTGATTTATGGTCCGAATATTAAAGACTGGCCGGAGATGAGTGCGCTAACGGAAAATATTCTGTTAAACGTGACCTCAAAGATAATGGATCCGGTGACCACCACCGATGAACTTATTCCATCAGGAGAAACCTCTTCATTCCGCTCCAATCCTTTAGGGCTGGCCGAGTTTACCCTTTCACGACGCGACCCGGGCTACGTTGGCCGCAGTAAGAAGATTGCCGCTCTGGAAACAAGGCGGATGACAGGCGACAACCCTTGTCGTCTGGAGCCGGAGCTTGAGGCGGTTTTTTCCCGGATCCGACAGCTGCCGGGACAGGAAAATGTCACCCTCGAGCAGACGGAGATAGGCAGTATGGTGTATGCGGTAAAACCCGGCGATGGTTCCGCGCGCGAGCAGGCCGCCAGCTGCCAGAGAGTCCTCGGCGGCCTGGCGAATATTGCCCAGCAGTATGCGACCAAGCGCTATCGTTCAAACGTTATCAACTGGGGGATGCTGCCGCTGCAGATGGAGGCGCTGCCGGAATTTGAAGTGGGCGACTTCATCTATATCCCGGGAATCAAGTCCGCTTTGGAAACCCATCTGAGTCAAATTACCGCCTTCGTGATTAGCCCTCAGCATCCCGTTAAAGAGATCTCGCTTTATATGGAGGGATTAACCGCATCAGAGCGGGAGATTATTAAAGCGGGGAGCTTAATTAATTATAATAAATTACGCTTAACAACCCACCAACATTAAATGATCTTCATCGGCAAGATGAATAAATGGGGATGATATATCATCCCCGTTTTATTCATAGCCGAGGCAAAATAACTCACGTTCAAAACTCTCGCCGTTTTGCGCTATCGCATGATGGGTTATTCTGGCGTAATCTCTCCGGTACGCAGCCAATACTGGATTGGGCTATGAACAGGGAGAGAAAAATGACGAATGGACAAGCGTATTTTAACGGATGGAAAAAGGGCCTCGATTTTAGCGGAGTGGCCAGCAGGCAGGAGTTTTGGTCTTTTTTGCTCATCAACCTGTTGATTCTTGCCCTGCCGCTGGCGACCTGGTTTTTGGCGATGCAGCATAACTCTCAGTACGGCGTTTTCATTTTTTTCGCTGCACCGCTCAGCGGTCTTCTTTCGCTGCCGATGATTGTTCCGCTGCTGGCCGTTGGCTGCCGCAGGATGCACGATATCGGTCGTTCAGGATGGTGGTTCGCCCTGTGCCTTATTATTCCATGGTTTTTGATCGTCGCGCTATGGCTGTGCTGCCTGAAGCCGGCTGCATCTTCTCGCTGAGATAATCAATCATCGCCCGCATTCTGGCGGGCATATGCTTGTTGCCCGACCACAGTAGCCACAGCTGGCCGGAATAGCTGCTGATAAACTCCCATTCCGGTAAAACCTGCACAATTTCGCCGCGCGCCAGCGCCTCACGGGCGGTAAACAGCGGCAGGCTGCCGATCCCCAGATTCTGCTTCACGGCATCGAGGCGCACGGCGGTGTGGTTGGCGGCGTAGCGGCCGTGGGTCTGGATCGTCTCCGTTTTCCCCGCACGGCGGAATTTCCAGCGCGCATCGGCGGGCGTTTCGCCAAGGCTGATACAGCTATGAGCGCGCAGGTCCTGCGGCGTTCGCGGCGTTCCATGTTGTTCCAGGTAGCCGGGCGTCGCGCAGACGAGGTGGCTTATCGTCATCAACGGTTTACCGTGCAGACCCGGGGAAGGGGTGTGGGTGATACGCAGCGCCAGGTCAATACCGTCATCGATAAAATCGAGAACCCGATCCTCAAGCCGCAGACAGACGTCGACCTGCGGATAGCGGGTAAAAAATTCCAGCATCAGCGGGTGAATGGCAAACCGGCCCACGGCTTTCGGCACGCTTAGCGTGAGCTTGCCCTGCGCCACCGCCTGGGTACTGCTGGCGGAATCCATAGCCAGACGCGCCGACTCCAGCATCTCCAGCGCATGTTCATACACCGTCTTACCGGACTCGCTGAGGCGTAGCTTGCGCGTTGTGCGATGCAGCAGCTTGCAGCCCATCTCCTGTTCAAGGCGAGAAACGCTGCGGCTGATAGCCGAGGGCGTCGCGCCCGTCTGGCGCGCGACGGCGGAAAAGCTGCCCTGTTCAACAATCTGCACAAACAGGGCGAGGTCGGGCAGTAGGCTTAGATTCATTTGTGCTTCCAGGGCAAAATTGCATTGATGTCAGGCGGGATTATCGCCACCAGTAATATCAATATACTGTCCTGACAGAGAGGAGAACAACCATGACAGAACGCCTTTATTACACCAGCGACGCCACTGAATGCCTGGCGCGAGTCGTCAACTGCCTGAGCGAAGCCGATGGCCGCTATGCCATTGAGCTGGACCGTACGCTATTTCACCCGCAGGGCGGCGGTCAGCCGGCGGATCGCGGCTGGATTGCCGATCTGGCGGTCGAAGGCGTGGTTTCGCGCGGCGATAGCGTAGCGCATATCGTTTCACAGCCGCTGCCGTCAGGCGAGGTCACGATCCGTATCGATGCGGAAAGCCGACGGCTTCACGCGCGCCTGCACTCCGCCGGGCACGTGCTTGCCCAGGCTGGCGAGCTGTCAGGCTGGCAGCCGATGAAAGGGCATCACTGGCCGGGAGAAAGCCGTATCATTTTTGCCGCAGGGGCTAACGGCGGGCTGCCCGAAGCCAGCGCGCTGCTGGAAAAAGTCGCCGCCTGGCAGGCAGGAAATTTACCGCGTCAGGTCGCTTTTGCCGATGGCCTGCGCCAGATTGGGTTCGGCGATATGCAGAGCTATCCCTGCGGCGGTACGCACGTTGCCAGCCTGTCCGAGCTGGGGAAAATCGTCATTAGCCAGGTGAAGATGAAAAAAGGCCAAATTATTGTCAGCTACACCGTGGAATAAGCGCATGAAAGGAGATGCGCGATAAACAGGGCATCTCCTGGGGCTTAAATAGGCGCAGGATGTTTACCGTGATAAATCCGCTCCGGTCTGCCGACTTTGCCATAGCTGATTTCAGCTTCAAGAAAATCATTTTTAACCCCTTGCTCAAGGTAACGGCGGGCGGTGGTTTTACTGCTGCCGAGAATACGGGCGAGCGTGTCTGCGGTATGGACCGTTTCCGGGTCGGCGAAGAGCTGCAATACCCGGTTAAAGGTGCTCTCATCAATACCGCGCAGCGGAGAGCCTGCGGCTTCCGTATGCTCTTTTGCCTGGATATTGAACAGGGCGTCAACATGGGTTTGGCTTGCCTGTTCGCTTGAGCGCAGAGAGCTGCGATAGCGGGCAAAACGCTCAAGGGTATGCTGCAATCGCTGATAATGAACCGGTTTAATCAGGTAATCAAAAACGCCCATCCGCAGGGCTTCGCTGATGGTATCCATATGGTTATCGGCGGTGATGAAAATGATACGCCCTTGATAATGCGTGTTGACGGCGTGGCGGATCAAATCGAGCCCTTTACCATCGGGCAAGAAGTTATCCAGCAGAGTGAGCTGGGGCTGATAGAGGCGAAGCAGCTTTTTCGCGCTTTCCAGTTTATCGGCAATGCCAATGACTTCGAACTGGGGAAATTGCTTGATCGTATCCACCAGGATTTCCGCCAGCATAGGTTCGTCTTCAACGATAAGAGTTGTAATGCTATCCATGATGTTCATCTCTGGTCAGGGGGATATAAAGGGTAAAAATGGTGCCAAAAGGAATGTTGTTATCGACGACGATATTGCCGCCGGCTTGCTCAACGTAGCTGCGAACCAGCCAGAGTCCGATGCCGTGATCGCCGCTGTCGCTGCTGGTGACGCCGCGTTCAAAAATACGATCGCGCAGCGATTCGTCAATTCCGCAGCCCTGGTCGGCGATCTCGACGATCGCTTCGTCGCCCTCGCTGTTGATCAGGCATTCGATCTGCCTTGAACCTGTCGGCTGGCGCAAGGTGGCGTTGTAGGCATTGTCCAGCAAATTACCGACGATCGAGATCCACTCATTATGCGAAAGCGACGAGGGTAAGGTCTCAACGTGGCAGGCGGGATCGAATACCAGCTCTATTCCGAGCTCTTTGGCGCGGTAATACTTGCCGATCAGCAGCCCGGCAAGGTGATTCACTTTAAAGTTACGGGCAATAAAATCGAGCACCTTCTGGTGGCTTTCAGACTGTTGCTGAATAAGATCCAGCGCGTTGTCATAGCGTTTTAAAAACAGCAGCCCGGCGATGGTGGAGATCAGATTGCGATGCTCGTGCTGCACGGCCCGCAGATTATCCGCGTACTGCTGAACCTGGCTAAGCTGCAGGCTCAGGGTGTTGATATCGTCTTTACTGCGAAAGCTAATGACCCAGCCCTGAGGCTCGCTATTGAGCGTGACGGCCATGCGGCTGGCGATCACTTTAATCTGGTTAAAGGTGACGATTTCGTCTTTTTTATTGGTCTGCGGCGCGTCATAGAAGAATGCCTCCTGAGAGATCACGCTATTGATGCTTTTGCCAATCAGGATGGTTTCCGGCTGGCTCAGGTTTAATAGCCTCCGCGCGGTCTGATTGATGGCGGTAATTCTGTAATGAGAGTCAATGGCTATCAGCCCCTCAAAGACCGATTCAAACAGGACGCTCTGCTGGATGAGCAGCTGTGATAGCTGCTGAGGTTCCATATTTAGCATCTGCTTTTTAATATGCAGCGAGAAGCGCCGCGCGCAGTAAAGCAGCAGGAGCAGCATAATCGCCATCGGGATCATCAGCGATCCGATTTGCAGGCTCAGCCAGTTCTCTAACTGTTCGATGGTGTATCCCACCGATACGATGCCGATCACTTTCCCGGTGCTGTCCTGGATCGGCGACTTGCCGCGTAGTGAAGAACCCAGCGATCCCTTACGCACCGACACGTAGCTTTTGGCGTTATATAGCGCCTCGTCGCTGTCTCCGCCCTCCATGTATTTACCGATCTCCTCAGGATTCACGTGATACAGGCGCTGGCCTTTCGCGTCGCCGACGGTGATATAGGTGGCGTCGGAAAACGAACGCATCGGGTCGATAAGTGCTTTAATGCGCGGTAAATCGTGCTTTTCCACCGCGTCAACCAGTTCGGGCATGGCGGAGATCTGCATCGCCTGAATCAGCGCGCGCTGCCCGACCTGGTAATGCAGGCGCTCCTCGGTAATGTTGGTGAGATACCATGACATCGCCAGCATCACGATTGTCGAGGTAAACAGGATCAGCAGGAAGATGCGGTTCTGAAACGAACGTCGGGCAAACCAGTGCGTGATTTTTCGAGCAAACATTGGGCGAATTGACATCAAAAGGTTATTTTCTCTTTTTTAGTGGCCGTCGGCGCGGAATCGGCCCACAGATTGACTGATTTCAGAACTCGCTTAGTCGGAATACGACGTTTTACGTACCTTCGGTTTGGGCTTTGGCACCGTCGCCTGGGGTATTTCCCGGAGGCGGCGCGTAGCGCCTGTCCGGGCTACCCGATCGCGCCGGTAGCCCGGATAAGGCGTCAGCCGCAATCCGGGAAAGGTAACGATTTACATCGCCAGCACGTACTTGAGCATCACCCCGGCGGCAATCGCCGAGCCAATCACTCCCGCCACGTTCGGGCCCATCGCGTGCATCAGCAGGA